>Ga0082335_1001019_pt1 | contig 64697 bp, 62 predicted proteins | sample Subgrocontami58m_FD_72375 | JGI IMG/M metagenome (GOLD analysis project Ga0082335, IMG submission 72375) | Subsurface groundwater microbial communities from S. Glens Falls, New York, USA - GMW37 contaminated, 5.8 m (SPADES assembly) (version 2) ... | reverse complement strand
CTATTCATGAGTACATCCAGATAAACAACGAAGACCCAAAGCCATTCATATGGACCAAGATGGCGTCAGCCATCTTGGAGAAGGTCAGCCGTTGTAAAGCCGTGATTGGGACACTACACTAGTAGGCGGCAACTGCTTTGTATCTCCGACGACAATTGTCTGAGGAGACCTCAAGATACTCCCTATAGCGTCCTCGGGAACAATTTGGGATGCTTCATCAAACAATAAGACATCGAATTGTAGTTGGCCTGGCGCAAGATAGGAGGCAACTGACAAAGGACTCATTAAAAAGCACGGCTTCAGGGCCTGAACTAATGAGGGTATTTCGGCGAATAGACCACGAATAGGTTTGTTTCTTCTCGATTTTTTGATTTCTCTTTGCAGGATGTCTATGTCCGGGCCTCGTTTGCCTGCGAATCCAGTATTGGGCCGCGCTAAACGAAGTCCGTTGATAATACGTTGCGGAGTCTCCCTAATCAATCTGTTGTCGAGCTCTCTGAATTCGTCTATTGCCTGCTCGTGGAGGGTACTGCTAAATGAGCCCAGAGTGGCGTCCTTTTCACGGGCCTCATCGAGCCATATACGAAAGAACCGTTTTTCGAAAGCTGCAGTCAAGTCCTTTGCCGGGATTTTGTACTTAGAGCTCTCAACGACAAAGTCGTCAAGGCCGAAGGAGCGCAGCTTTGTTACAACCTCCTCTACCTCAAGCCATTCTTTGAGTTCTGTCAGCTTGTCGTAACGGAGTTGAACCCAGATTCGCACGTCTGACAATAGGTCTTTCTCAGTTGCCCCACTCGATTCCAGAGGGAACAAGGTCCTCAAGAAATCAAAACCAGACTTCATTGTGGTTGATACTCTGGCATACTTCTGTCTCGCTTCAGTCAGACCCTTTAAGTTGGACGTCCAGTTGGGACTGGCTTCCAAATTATGATTGGCCGCAAGACAGTCTCCAATCCAGCAAGTCATCGCAGAAAACGTTTCAAAAGAGGTCGAGTTGGCTGAATCAGCGATTGTTTTGGAATCGTCAGCCTTTGACGGAAGAGACTTCCGACCGTTTCGGACCAGTATTGCCAATGTCAGGTCTCCGACAACATGAGCATTGGTGAATACGTGGGCCTGGCGACAACAGTGTCTGATGCGTCGTAGCGATTTTCTGTAGCCATAGTAGCGCAAGTACTTGCCTGCGCCTTTGTATGGGCCGTCAAACATTCTCAGAAGTTTGTCAAGTTCCAAATGTAGAATGTCTGGTGTATATTTCTCGAGGAGACTGGCTTCAAGATTCTCGACGGTTTGTCTAACTATCGATGTTAACAACCGTTCCTGAGAAACGGCGTCAGCCAGGGATTGCAGGAAGGTCTGAAGAGCTCTATCGATTTCAGTCTGCTGCTGGAGTGAACAGGAAGTGACTCGCGTACCTTTCCAAGGGTGGCTCTGAAATTCAAGGAAAATGGGACCATGGGAACCAAGTTGTTTGAAAAGCTGAACTATCGTTGAGAACTGTTCTTGTGTCAGATCGAGTGGTTCAGGCAAGGACGCAGGGACATCCGGGCTATTCCAAAGACTTGCCAGCCGGGCATAGGCTTGAAACGGTGTCAGCCCCAAGGGACCAACAGCCGAATGAAGAGCCTTGACGTAAGTATTCAGTTGGCTGCGTCGTTCCATCAGATGACGGAACGGAGGCTCTCCAGATGCCTGAGAAATCGGGGGAGGGCGCAATGTCTCATCGAGTTGCTCAAGCACCGCTCGCTTGTTTGCTTTATGACTATGTAACTCTAGGCAAAATTCTCCAAGACCGCATTTGTCCAGCCTTCGTTTCACCACTTCGAGGGCGGCCGCCTTTTCACTTACGAACAGGACTTTCTTGTTCGCAGCGAGACACTCGGCAATTATGTTGGCGATAGTCTGACTCTTTCCGGTTCCGGGTGGTCCTTGAAGAACATAACTGACTCCGGCCAGTGCTGCGACAATAGCTTCTTGCTGGCTAGAATCTGCGTCCAGTATCTGAAATGCTCGCTCTGGTTTAATGGCTTCGTCAAGTCTATCTGCTGTAACCAAATCTGCCGGGACGTCAGGAAGCGACGCGGGAAATCCCGTTAGAGCAGCAATAACGCGATGCCGCTTCGCAACGTCAATGTTGGCTTCAAGGTCCTTGTACATCATGAACTTCAGGAAGGAAAACAGCCCCAGGTGACATTCCCCACTGACATCCCAAGCTATTTTTTCAGCGATGACTTTCTTAGTCTCACTCAGGAAAGCTTCCGGGTCCAAAGCTTCGGGTGTTTCTGGCAAACCGGGAAGGGCAATACTGAAGTCATTTTTTAGTTTCAATGCTATCGCTGGATTCACGACGATTTCCTCGGGTGCCATGGTCATGCGATATCGCTGTTTTTGGCGTTGCCTCTCCAATTGGACGGGAACAAGAATAAGAGGAGACGCCAGTTTGAACGAACTACCCGTGACTTCTGTCCAGTGGAGAAACCCCAAAGCCAAAAAGAGTACGTTTGTTCCCCGTTCTTCAAGTTCAGTTCGGGAGCGGGAACGGACAGTGTAGAGTACTCGCGCCGCTCGTTCCTGAGTCCCTTCGAAGACGAGTTCGTCTGAGTCCGTCACTTTTTGGGCTGACTTGCGTGAGTGTCGAGTTGAGCTTTCCGAGTCTTCGAGATTGAGAAATCCCTCCTCTTCCCGCACATAAAGGTAGTACTCGCCTTCTTCTTTCACCAAATGGTCGAATATAGCGGCAATACTTGGCGCGACAATCTTGAGGGAACTACTCTTAGTTGGTTTGAAATTAATGAGGCGGTTCCGCATGCTCAGGTCGATAAGGCGCTCTTTCCACTGCCTGAACTTCTTTTCAACAGCCTCAGATAAGCCGGGTATTTCGTTGACTTCTGCCAATGGCATCCTCACCTTGCTGGGTATCGAAGCTTTCGACGTGCGAGCAGTGCGCAGCGTGACAGGCTTAACTGTTGTTTTCGCACTACGTATCTGTTTCTCCCGCGCACTTTGTGACCTAGCCAAGCATTCATGGCATATAGCCCCATTCCTTACTCTCCGTTGTCCGCACACCGAACACCACGGCTTGGACTCCCAGTATTTTTTCGGGTCAAAACCTCTATGCATCGTGCCGAATCGATGAAGTTACATAGGAATACCTGATGACAACATGCCTCCCAAGATTACGGCTCATCATTCAACTGTGAGCTCAAGCGGCGCAACCCGGACTCGTCATCGTTGGTGGGCGCGCCAATGAGTAATTGTTCGTGGAAATCTTCTGCAACCTGCTTCTTGAGCCGGATGATAGACTGTTGGTCAAGTGCTCCCTGTTGCGCCAGTCCGATGAGGGAACGGAGTTGTTCGCGGGGTAGGGGCTGCATCCCCACCAGAAGCCTGCAACAGGAGCCGTCGCCGCCCGCCCACGGCTCGATGAACTGGTCTATGTTCTTCCATCCGCGCAGGTTGAAGTACCCCACGCAGAAATCCGCGCATTCGGAGACTTTCAGCGAGTCCCGCAGGGCGGGGAGAAGAACCATAGCTATGTTGTCGAATATCCTAGGCACTCAAAGTTGTCCCGTCAATCAGAATCTGTCGGGATTTCCGACATCCCAACCATGGCTCTGGTAGTCATCCGAGAGCCGCTCTGATACCAAGTCCTTCCGTACTGGGGCAATTATGGGGCTTGCGTGGCTACGGTGCAAGAGGCTCCCGTTTTGGACCATGGACTTCGCCTTCGCGGAGGGTAACAGACGGCCGGGCGTCAGCGCAATGTCCCATTGACCGCTTTGCAAGGTGGCAGGCCAGGCTCCCGGACCCACTGGTACGGATTGCTTCGACGAAGTCGCGCAATGACGGGGTCAGGTGCGGGGCAGGTTTCTACATTGTTGGCTGCCAGGGCGGATATAGGCGTCGCGTGAGGGTTGAAGGTCAGATCCTTCGCGAAGCTCAGGATGACGTAGCAAAGACAATCGCGGGTAGCGGGTAGCGGGTAGCTGGTAGCTGGTAGCTGGTAGCCAATCGCCAATTGCTAATTGCTAATCGCTGGTAGCGGGTAGCGGGTAGCTGGTAGCTTTGGACATGTCTGGCATTTATATCTGCGCGGCGTAGCGGATTGTTTCCAGACCAGTTCCCGGCGCAGATACAAAAACGGCCCAATTGTTTGGCTTATTTGGTTACAATCAGAAACGGCTGTCGCCGGGATCGCCCCCCAACACCAATGTCATTCTGAGCGTCAGCGAGGAATCTATCCCAGCACAGCGGCGAGCTTGGTCGCAACTGGATTGCAGCTTTGGGCTTACCGGCACTTCTGCGCTAAAATGTTAGTCGGTCACCGTCACAATGACCCTCTCCTTGTGGGAGAGGAGAGACGTCGGCACATGAAAGATTACTACAGTGTTCTTGGCGTGCCCCAGGGGGCAACCCAGGAAGATATAAAAAAGGCCTTCCGCCGCCTGGCTTTGCAGCACCACCCGGACCGGAACCCGGGCAATGAGAAGCAGGCCGAGGCGACGTTCAAGGAAATAAACGAGGCATACGGCATTGTCGGCGACGCTGCTCGCAGGCAGCAATACGACCAGTACCGCAAGTCTCCCTTCGCCCACGCAGGCTCTTCAAGGCATGCCTACGACCAGGAACAGGTATTCAGGAACTCCTTCTCCGATCCGGCGTTCTTTTCCGACCTGGACAGGGTCTTCCGCGAAGCAGGGCTGAGGTTCGATCCGCAGTTCGTCAATAGTGTCTTCGGGGGCAAAGGGTTTTCCTTTAAGGTTTACACCTGGCCTCCCCAGAGCGCCCCAACGGATTTCAAGGGTTCCGGGCAAAGCGTTGCCACACCGCGGAAACCGGGGCTTGGGTTGAGGTTCTTCTCGTGGGTAGCCAGGGTCATGCTCAAAAAGATAACCGGGGTGGACCTGTTGCCGCCCCGGGGGCGGGACCTGAAAACAGAGACAGTCATTTCCCGTTCCGAGGCAGAATCCGGCGGCGAGAAAGAGATAGCCTACATGAGAGGGAACGCTGTTAAGCGTCTCATGGTCAAAATACCTGCCGGTACGAAGAACGGCACACGCATCCGCCTGAAAGGAATGGGGACCGAAGGACAGGTGCCTGGCGACCTCTATGTGATGGTAAAGGTGAGAAGATAACCCTTGGGAGAAATACCAATTTCAAATACCGAAATACGAGGAGCCAGTCGTTTAGTATTCCGATAGCGGGTATTCGGATTTCGCGTTAATACTTCGGAATCAGCATTTCTTATTTTAGTCAATGGAGGACTTCTGTGGCAGAGTTGGGAAAAATGGAGAAACCAGAGGCAGGGTCTTTTGTCGGGACGAGGAAACTGTTGCTGGTGCCCCTGGTCTACGAAGGTGAGGGGTCACCTGCCGAATACATGGAGTTATGCAACAAGTACTGGGAAGGGGTGCGGGCGAGCATCGAGTCGCTGGAAGCACGCATCGGTGAAGTGAAGCGGGTCTATCACGAGGTCGTGTCGGCCGCTGGCGAAGAAGGTCTCCAGATGATAGGGAGGGTGAGCAGGAAGAGCCATGTCCTGGCACAGCAGCGGGCGGGTCGGGGTGCGGTATTGGAGGTATTCGAGGATGCGCAGATGCTCGCGGAGTTTTCTGACTGGCAGCGCTGCGCCAGCATCGGGTTTATGAGCAACAGGGTCGGCAACCAGATCGCCGGATTTTATGCTGAGGCGCTGAAGAAACGGGTTGAACACCTGGCGAAAAGGATTGACGAAACGCTCGGCCCCGAAGAAGTTGGGCTGCTGTTCATAAGCGAAGACCACAAAGTGCAGTTCCCTGCCGGCGTTGAGGTTTTCTACGTTGCACCTCCGGCTCTGGATGAGATACACCGCTGGCTGCGCGACTGGCGGGCGAAATCGCAGGAGGGAGCAACCGGGGACAGAAAGGAATAAAGCCGGAACCCGGCGGGAACCCGCCTGACGACGTTAGTCACCCTCTCTCTTGCACGATGCTGTCCTGAAGTGTTCAAATATGTCTTCAAGTTCGTCAACGCGAGACCTTGGACGAATGGCAGAGAGAAGCGAAACAATCCGCAGCGTCGGCGGCATACGGATTACTTCAGTCTTTCGGACGTTCGCAATGACGTTTTCAGAGTTTCACATGGAATACATCCCGAGGCTGTCTGATGATATGCTTTCGGTCTTGAGAAGGAATACATGATATTGGAGCCGCAAGAAGGTTAGGGTAATGCAAAACAGAAATATGACAAAACGGGATTACTACGATGTCCTGGGGGTGGGCCGTTCTGCGGACGAGGCAGAGCTCAAACGTGTCTACCGCGCCCTGGCCATGAAGTACCATCCCGACAAGAACCCGGGCGACCAGCCATCTGCCGAGAGAATGAAGGAACTGAACGAGGCCTACGCGGTTCTCTCCAACCCTGATAAGCGCAAGCTGTACGATGCCTATGGCCATGCTGGGCTGGAAGGCTACAGCCAGGAGGACATCTTCAGAGGCGTCGATTTCAGTAGCCTGTTTGGCGACCTGGGTTTCGGGGGAGGAGTATTCGACCAGTTCTTCGGAGGCGGAGGCCGCCGGAGCAGGGGGCCGGCGAAGGGCGAAGACCTGCGTTACGACCTTGAGGTTACGCTGGAGGAAGTCGCGGCCGGCGTCGAGCGAACGATCGATTTGTCCAAGGCGGAAACATGTTCAAAATGCCGTGGCGCCGGCGCGGCGCCTGGTGGACAGGTGACCTGCGACAAATGCCGTGGCACGGGGCAGCACGTTTCTGAGAAGCGGTCAGGGTACAGCGTGTTCCGCCAGATAAGCGCCTGCGGCCTCTGCCGGGGGACGGGGCAAATAATCAGAGAAAAATGCGATCAGTGCCAGGGCAAGGGCATCATAAGCAAGGCAAAAGAGATAAAGGTACAAATCCCCAAGGGCGCGGAAACCGGGAACGCCTTGAGGCTTTCGGGTGAGGGTGGGCCGGGAGAGGTTGGGGCCCCGGCTGGAGACCTGTACGTGGTCTTGAATGTGAAGAAGCACCCATTGTTCCAGAGGCAAGGCAATGACCTGTATCTTCAGGCCGAGGTCGGCTTTGTCGAAGCCGCGTTGGGGGCTAAGGCAGAGTTGCCGGGACTGGATGGCAAACTCGACGTGGACATACCCGAGGGGACGCAGACCGGTTCAGTAATACGCATTTCGGGAGAGGGGATGCCACGCCTTAGCTCTCGGGGAAAAGGCGATCTGTACGTCGTGGCCAAGGTGGTCACGCCGACCAATCTCAGCGAACAGGCCAAAGAATTGTTGCGGCAATTCGGCGAATTGACCGTCCCTGCTGCCGGTGAAGCATCAAAGAATGGGGACAGGGACGAGGAGGCTGCGACCGTGCCTGAAGCCGCAAAGGGCAAGAAACCACTGAGCGGGGCGAAGAAGCTGCTGGCGAGGAAGAAAGCCAAAAAGTAACGAATGCCCGAGGATCATTCGCTTTCTGCCACTATACCTTGACGTCTGGCCCAGTTCCAAGTAGGATTTGTGGCTATAAAATCAGCTATCGAAAGAAGATGGAAGAGGTGTGCCAATGGTTCAAGGTGCCGAATGGACTGAACTCGAATTCGCCATTGCGTTGGACAGCAACAGGCTGTCCGATGCCGTGCTTGCGGCTAAGTTGCCTGGCCGGACCGTACAGGAAGTTGCAGCAGTAAGGGACATTATCCACGAGTATCACACAAGTGCACACATCACGGGCATGCCAATGAGAGTGGTGATACCGCGTCTCAAGCGCGGGGGGTGGACCTGTTCCCGTTGCGGAAACAGGTACTAAGCCAGATGAGGGTCAGGGTTGTCCTGGAACCATCTGCCGAAGGCGGATTCACCGTGTTCGCACCATCCTTGCCCGGATGCATCAGTGAAGGCGAAACCGAGGATGAAGCGCTGACGAACATCAAAGAGGCAATCCTGGTCTACATGGAGCCGACTGATGATGACCTGGTGGCGTCCGGCAACGTGATAACCCGAGAGGTTACTGTTTGAGCGCACTGCCAAGCCTGTCACACCACCAATTGGAGAAGGTGTTGCAGGACGCCGGGTTTGAGATGGCCAAACACCGGGGCAGCCATGTCCGGCTCCAGAAGAGGGTAAGGGAAAGACTGGTCCGAGTCACTGTCCCCTCCCGCGCCCCGCTCAAAAAGACCACGCTCGCCCGGATTATCAGGGATGCCGGGCTTTCACTCGAAGAATTCAGTCATTAAGTACCGGCTACAGCGCGCACACCGGCGTTTCGCCCCACACCACCTCGTCAAGGTCGAAAACAGGCCCGTCCTTGCAGACATGTTTGTTGCCGGCTTTCGTCTTAATGGTGCATGAGAGACAGGCGCCGACGCCGCAACCCATCCTGACCTCCAGCGAAACCTGAATGTGCAAACCTGGGGGCAGCGAATTCCTGTCTTGCGCCAGAGCGCGGTACATGGCCTCCGGGCCGCAGGCGAAGACCTGTCCAGCCTGTCGACCGTATCTGCCGACCAGGGGAGTAACCAGCCCCTCTTCTCCAACCGAGCCATCTTCAGTTGCGGTCACCAGCTTCAGCCCCCCTGGCAGAAGTTCCCGGGGATACAGGTGCGAGGCTGTTCTCGACCCGAGCAGAAGGGTAACTTCGCGGCCTTCACTGACAAGGCAGTCTGCGAGGAACCTGAGCGGCGCAAGACCTATGCCGCCGGCAACAAGAAGCGCCCGGCTTGCCTGTTCATCGATGGTGAAGCCGTTACCCAGCGGGCCGAGGACATCCAGGTTGTCGCCTCTGCCGCGTTCGGCAAGCCATCCGGTCCCGTCGCCCGTGACACGGTAAAGAAAGGCTACGCGGTCGCCCTCCACCTGGTGTATTGTGAGGGGGCGCCGCAACACGCGGACGATGCCGGCATCGCAACGCACCATGGCAAACTGGCCGGGCCTTACCGAAGACGCGATTTCCGGGGCCTCCAGCCACATGAGGTAGGTGGCAGGCATCAACTGCTCGTTGAAAAGGATTCTGCAAGTGCAACTCTTCATGCGGAAAACCAGAATGCCAGAAAACTAAACAATGTCGAACACAATCCAAACGCCGGGCGCGGATTTCGGATTTCCAATCTGGATTTCATCACCCCTGGCCAGCGAGGTACTCATTCAGAGGCCTCACATCGTAGGCTTTGTCCCCGGAAACCAGGGCGTCGACCGCCACCCTGGCGGTGTCCAGCGAGGTGAAGCAGGGGATACGTTTTTCAGCCGATGCCCGGCGTATCTGGAACCCATCGTGCAAAGGCACGCGTCCTCCTGTAATGGTGTTGATCACCGCATCCACTGTGCCATCGGAAATAACATCGACCACATTGGGATGGCCTTCATTGAGCTTCTTGGGGACTTGCGTTACAGATATGCCGGAACCCTTCAACATCTGAGCGGTGCCTTCGGTGGCATATATGCGATAGTCCATGGAAGACAGCTTCTTCATGATAGGCAACGCCTCCGGCTTGTCCCGGTCGGCGATGCTGATGAGCAAGCCTCCCTTACGCGGCAGCATGATCCCGGCGGCCATCAGCGACTTGATCAGTGCGCCTTCAAAGTAATGGTCGATGCCCATCACCTCGCCGGTCGATTTCATTTCGGGGCCAAGGTAAGTATCGACTCCCACCAGTTTCGACATGGAAAACACCGGAGCCTTGATCGCCACCAGTTTCTGTCTCTTCCACAGGCCGCCCTGGTAGCCCTGTTCCTTCAGGGAGTGCCCCAGCATCACCTTTATCGCGATGCGGACCATGGGAACGTTGGTGACCTTGGAGATGAACGGGACGGTGCGGCTGCCTCGCGGGTTGACTTCCAGAACGTAGACCTTTGATTTCGGGCCGTCCCTGACGATTACGAACTGCGCGTTCATCAGCCCGCGAATCCGCAGGCCGATCCCTATGCGGGTCGCATAGTCAACGAGGGCGCGGACTTCTTCATCGGTCAGGTTCAACCCCGGATATATGGCCATAGAATCGCCGGAATGCACTCCTGCCCGTTCGATGTGTTCCATTATTCCCGGGATCAACACCTGATCGCCATCGCAAACGGCGTCCAGTTCGCATTCCTTGCCCTGGAGGTACTTGTCTATCAACACGGGGTGCTTTGAGCCTTTGGCCCCCTCTTCAAAAGCCTGAGTGATGTACCTGGCGATCTCGCTTTCGTTGTGGACTATCTCCATTGCCCGGCCACCCAGAACGTAGCTTGGCCTGACCAGGACGGGATAGCCAATGGTCCGGGCAACATTCAGGGCTTCTTCCATATTGTTGACCCCGGCGCCCGGAGGCTGGGGAATACCAAGGTGGTGCAGGAAATCCTCGAAACGCCCTCTGTCTTCAGCCAAGTCGATCGCTTCGGCGCTGGAGCCGAGCAGCGTCGTACCTGCCCGCGCCAGGGGGTCGGCCAGGTTTATCGCCGTTTGGCCACCGAATTGCACGATGGCGGTAGGTTGGGGGGGCGAAGCCCCGTTCATTCCCCCTTCGTTGTCCAGGATATCGCGAACGCTCTCCTCGTCCAGAGGCTCGAAATAGAGCCGGTCGCTGGTGTCGAAGTCTGTGGACACCGTTTCTGGATTCGAGTTGGCCATGATGCTCTTGATGCCCATCGATTGCAGCGCCCAGGCGGCGTGCACGCTGCAATAGTCGAATTCGATTCCCTGGCCGATTCGGATCGGGCCGGAACCGATGACAACGGACTTTTCCTGCGGGATAGGTTCTGCTTCGTTTTCTTGTTCGTATGTGCTGTAGTAATAAGGCGTTTGCGCGGCAAACTCGGCGGCACAGGTGTCGACCATCTTGTAGGTGGGGAACAGTTTCCAATCATGCCTCATCTGCCTCACCTGCTCGGACAGTTTGTCTGCCAGGGTTCCAACCTCTTCATCAGAGAAACCAAGCCTCTTGGCCTGCCGCAGTAAGCCAGGGGTCAGTTCTTCACCGAGAAGCCTGCGCTCCATCTCGACAATGTGGCGCATCTTGTAAAGGAACCACGGGTCGATTCCAGTGTGGCGCGCCAGGTTATCCGGGCTGAAACCGCGGCGCAGGCACGCCATTAAGGCCCAAAGCCGCAAATCATTGCCATGCAGGGGGTATGAGTTGAGAGTTGAATCGTTGCCCCAGGTGTGGTCTTCCCAGAGCATTGTCTTTCGTCCGAACTCCAGAGAGCGTACTGCCTTGTGCAATGCGGCCTCGAAACTGCGATCGATGGCCATTACCTCTCCGGTGGCCTTCATCTGGGACCCCAGGCGGCGGTCACCAGACTTGAACTTGTCGAAAGGCCACCGAGGTATCTTCACCACACAATAGTCCAGTGCCGGCTCAAAGGCGGCCGTCGTCTTCCCGGTCACCTTGTTCTGTATCTGGTCGAGTCGCTTCCCGACTGCCACCTTGGCCGCCACCCTGGCGATGGGGTAGCCGGTAGCCTTGCTGGCGAGTGCCGAACTGCGGGACACCCTTGGGTTTACTTCGATCACGTAGTAGCGGCTGCTGTCAGTCTTCCCCAGGTGGGGCGCCCAGTGTTCAGCAACTACAGGACCGGGAGCCAGGGCGAACTGGACGTTGCACCCGCCTTCAATTTTTAGAGAACGTATTATGTTGATGCTGGCCGAGCGCAGCATCTGGTAGTCTTTGTCGGATAGGGTCTGGCTTGGAGCCACGACTATGCTGTCGCCAGTGTGAACGCCCATGGGGTCTATGTTTTCCATGTTACAGATGATGATGCAGTTGTCGCTGGCGTCCCGCATCACCTCGTACTCCATCTCTTTCCAACCGAGCAGGCACTTCTCCACGAGCACTTCGTGGCTCAGACTGGCCGACAGGCCGCTGGCCACGATGGTCTCCAGTTCCTCTATGGTCGTTGCTATGCCCCCGCCGCTGCCTCCCAGCGTGAAGGATGGCCGTATTATCAGCGGCAGGCCGATGCGTTTGGCGGTCTGCCTTGCGCCCTCGACAGAATTGACTGTGTCGCTTTCCGGGACCGGCTCGCCGATTTCCTGAAGCAGCTTCTTAAACAGCGAGCGTTCTTCCGCTTTTTGGATTGTATCAAGCGACGTTCCCAGCATGCGGACACTGTATTTGTCAAGGATCCCTTGCTCGGCAAGTTGCACGGCCAAGTTCAGCCCTGTCTGGCCGCCCAGCGTGGGCAACAGCCCGTCGGGCCGTTCGCGGGCTATTATGCGCTCGACAACTTCAACGGTGAGCGGCTCGATGTAGACCACGTCGGCAATGCCCTGATCAGTCATGATGGTTGCCGGGTTCGAATTGACCAGGACCGAAATCACGCCCTCCTCTCGCAGAGCCTTGCATGCCTGCGTACCGGCGTAGTCGAATTCTGCCGCCTGACCAATGATTATTGGTCCAGAACCGATAACAAGGACTTTTCCAGGTTTCTCAGCCAATTCTAATGTCCTTTACTCTCACTTACCATCTCCAGGAACCGCTGGAACAGGTACATGTTGTCCCTTGGACCAGGAGATGCTTCCGAATGGTATTGAATTGACATAACAGGCAAGGAGCGATGGCGTAACCCCTCGACCGTGTTGTCGTTGAGGTTCATGTGGCTGACTTCGACATCGCGCTTCAGATGGTCGGGATCGACCGCGTAACCGTGGTTTTGCGCTGTGATATATATCCGGCCGGTGGCGTTGTCGCGGACCGGGTGATTCCCTCCGCGATGGCCGAATTTCAGCTTGAATGTGTCGGCGCCAAATACCCGGCCCAGCATCTGGTGGCCCAGGCAGATCCCCATTATCGGCGTCTTGCCGACCAGGTTGCGAACTGTCTTTTCGATGTAGCCAAGCAGCGCAGGGTCTCCCGGCCCGGGTGAAAGCACCACTCCGTCAGGTTTGAGTTCAAAGATTTCCTCAGCGGAAACGTTGCAGGGCACTATGGTGACGGCGCATCCCAGGCCGGTCAGTATGCGGGAGATGTTGTATTTGAGCCCGTAGTCCATGGCGGCAATCTTGAACGCTGGTCTCGCCTCGTTTTTCGGTCCCTGCCACTGGTAAGGGTTTCGTGTCGACACTTCAGCAACGTAGTCGACAACGTCGTATCCGGGTAAGCCTTTGATGTATTCAACTGCCTCGCAGGAGGACATGGACGAAGTAACTACGCCCATCATTACTCCAACCGAGCGCAGTCGCCGGGTGATAGCCCGGGTATCCACCCCTGAAATACCGGGTACCCCGGCGTTTGCGAGGTATTCATGCACAGTCCCCTTACTATGCCAGTGGCTGGGCAGGGCGCAATTTTCGCGGACCACGAATCCACGCACCTGGACGCGGCTGGATTCGACATCCTCCGGGCAAATGCCGTAGTTGCCGATAATAGGATAGGTCGGGACCAGTATCTGCCCGCCGTATGACGGGTCCGTGAGCATTTCCTGGTACCCCGTCATGCTGGTGTTGAACACCACTTCCCCGTACGCGGTAGATGCAGCGCCGAAAGATTCGCCTTCGAAGCTGGAGCCGTCCGCGAGGACGAGCAACGCTTTCTTAGTCATGTCTTGTTGCCTTCGGGACCGGTTGTCCCAGGGACCTGTCCTCATATGCGATTCTGCCCCCGAAGATGGTTGCCATTATCTTACCCCTGAGCTTCGAGCCGATGAACGGGTTGTTCTTCCCTTTCGAAAGCAGGTCTTTCTCCTCAACCAGCCATTCGGCTTCCGGGTCGATGATGACGACATCGCCGGTGGAACCGACTGCCAGTATGCCATGGCCTTCGTGCGCCGGCCACAGAATCTTCCCGGGCTCGAAGGTCAGTTTAGAAATCAGTGTGACGAGGCCAAGTTCCCTCCTGTGGACCAGTTCCATTAGCACGCCGAATGCAGTCCCCAGCCCTGACATGCCAAATGCAGCCTGGCCGAACTCACAGGCCTTGTCTATCCAGGTATGTGGGGCATGGTCGGTAGCTATGGCGTCTATCGTGCCATCCTTGACCCCCTGTACCAGGGCGCGCCTGTCCCTTTCCGAGCGCAGCGGAGGGTTCACCTTGGCGAAAGTGTCATATGCATCCGCCAGAAGCGGCGCAGGCCCCAATCCGTGCAAGACGGAAGGGCCCTTCGATCCCATAACCCGTTCCTCGGTAAGTAAGAGGTGATGAGGGGTGGCTTCGGCTGTCACACGGATTCCCTGCTGTTTTGCCCTGCGAATAAGTTCCACCGAGCCTGCGGTACTCACATGAGCGATGTGTAGTCTCGCCCCGGTCAATTCGGCCAGGGCCAGGTCTCGCGAGATGATTACCTCCTCCGCAGCGGCGGGTATCCCTCGAAGCCCCAGGCGCACAGCCACCGGACCTTCGTTGACCACTCCTCCGTCGACCAGTCCTTTGTCCTCACAGTGTTCGATGACGGGCAGCCCGAAGTTGCGGCTATACTCCAGAGCGTGCCTCATAAGACGTGAACTCGCGACCGAATCCCCATCGTCGCTGTATCCTGCGACACCGGCCAGTGCCAGTTCGCCCATCTCTGAAAGCTCTTCGCCCTTGCGGCCTCTGGTTATGCATCCGATGGGAAGCACTCGGACGGCTCCTTCCGCCGCACAGCGCGCCTTGACGAAATCGACCGCCGCCCGAGTATCCAGCGGCGGATTTGTGTTGGGCATGCAGCACACGGTAGTGTAGCCGCCCCTGGCTGCGGCTCTCGTTCCCGTCGCTATCGTTTCCTTGTCCTCGAAACCAGGTTCGCGCAGGTGGCAATGAAGGTCGATGAATCCGGGGCAAACAACCAGTCCCTTCGCCTCAATTGTCCGGCACCCTTTTGGGGCTTTGCCTTTTGTATCTCCAAGGGAAGTTATCTTGCCGTTCTCGATGAGCACGTCAGCAGTTGTGTCCGTTTGCGTCTCAGGGTCGATCACCCGGCCACCGGCTATCAGTAGAGCTTCTGTCATTATCTTGCCCTGCCCCCTATCACGAGATAAAGCAGTGCCATTCTCACAGCTACCCCTGCGCTGACCTGCTTCTGAATGACGGAGCGGGAGCCATAAGCCACGCCTGGAGCGATTTCCACGCCCTCGTTGATTGGCCCGGGGTGCATGACGACTGCCGTCTCCCTGGCTAATGCAAGGCGCTCCTCTGTCAGTCGGTACATCCGGGTGTATTCCCGAATGCTGGGGAGCAGTCCGGCATGCTGCCTCTCAAGCTGCAATCTCAAAGGCATAACCACATCTGCCCCGATAAGGGCCCGCTCAATGTCAGGTTGCACTTCAACGGGCGGCAGCAAATCTCCTGGCAGGGGCGTTTCCCGGCAGGGCAATTGTGGCAGAAGGGTTGTCGGCCCGCAGAGCACGACATCGGCCCCCATTGTGGTCAGACTCCATATGTTCGAACGGGCGACACGGCTGTGCAGGATATCGCCCAGTATGACAACCCGCAGACCCTCAACCTTGCCGAACCTTTGTCTCAACGTATACAGGTCGAGCAACGCTTGACTGGGATGGGCATGCCATCCGTCGCCTGCGTTGATGATGCTGGCTCCTACATGTCTTGCGGCTACGTATGGCGCTCCAGACTCTCGATGGCGGATGATTATGGCATCGGCGCCCAGCGCCTCCAGAGTGCGGAGCGTGTCGATGAGGGACTCACCTTTTTCCACGCTGCTGCCCGAAGAAGCGAAACTGACCACGTCCGCGCTGAGATTCTTTGCTGCCATCTCAAAGGATGCCTTTGTCCTCGTGCTGGCTTCATAAAACATGGTCACAACGGTCTTGCCCCGGAGAGTCGGCACTCGCTTGACTTCCCTGGCAAGGACCTCGGACATGGCATCCGTGGTCTCCATGACCGTCTCGATCTCGTCCCGCGACAGGTCATCGACGTCCAGCACATGGCGGTGCCGCCACTGCGGGACCTGCATGCGCTCCACAGTCCGGGCACTGGCGGTATTCCCATCAGTCTCTTGTGACACCCCGCCCTCCTTCCGCTGACTTCTACGGCTTCCCATTTGCGGCCTGACCACTGTCAGGACTGATAAGAACAACTTCGTCCTTACCATCAAGTTCCTTCATGCGTACCTGGACTTCCTCATTGCGGGATGTCGGGATGTTCTTGCCCACGTAGTCAGCCCGCACAGGTAATTCCCGGTGGCCGCGGTCGATCAGGACTGCCAACTGTATCTTCTCTGGCCTGCCAAGGTCGAACAGGGCGTCCATGGCCGCCCGAATGCTCCGTCCGGTATAGAGGACATCGTCGACCAGCACGACATAGCGACCTGCTATGTCCACCGGGATTTCAGTGCGGTGAATGTGTGGCGTGAGACCTCTTGAAGCCAGGTCATCGCGATAGAGGCCGATGTCGAGTATGCCATTCGGCACGGTCTTGCCCTCAAAACCCTCTATGATTGATGCCAGGCGGTTTGCCAGCGGCACTCCCCTGGTGTGCATGCCCACCAGCAACAGCTTCTCGGCCCCCCTGTTCCTTTCGACCATCTCGTGGGCTATGCGGACCATGGCGCGCCGGATATCATCGGCTGTCATGATGATCTTTTCGGTCATGATGTGGTGGCTCCAATTGGGAATGTGGCCGTGGGACAGCGCCCGACTTCAGGGGTCGAGGGGCAACGGGAGGCACAAAAAAAGCAGGTACGCATGCGCGGACCTGCCATATTGTCTGACTGTGTTTCCACGTTCACCTTGCCAGCCTCACCGGACCAGCTTAAAGGCCAAACTGATGGGATTATAGCATTTCCGCTCTTGGCCGACAATGCCGTGATATAATTCCCGTCGACCGATATTGGTGTCGTCCAGGCACCCTTAGCGGGAACGGAGTGGCTATGTCAAAGGCGAAATGGATGTTGGTGCTCGTTTCGCCTCGTTCATATTAATCAGCCTGCTATTCTTGTTGAAGGACATGGACAACCCTTTCGAGGGCCATGCCAAAGTGGAATTTGGTGCGATGGTTCGGCTGGAAAGCTACCTCAAGAAGGATGAACTCGTCAGATGAAGTCTATCAGGTGGTTGGGGCACTCAGCTTTCGAGTTGGAAACCCCTGGGGGCCGTATCGTGCTGTTCGACCCCTGGCTCACTGGAAACGTGCTGTGTCCCGTGGAGGCATCAGAGATAACGGCTGCGGATGTCATCTTGGTGACGCATGACCATTACGACCACTACGGCGATACGGTCGAGATATCCACAAGGACCGGTGCTACCGTAATTGCACAATCCGAAACGGCCGACAGGCTGGAGACTGAACTTGACTTGCCAAGAGGGAACGTAATCTTTGACGGCGTCGGCATGAATATTGGAGGGGTGGCGCTCTTCGATGGGATCTCCGTGACCATGACCCAGGCCTTCCACTCCTCGGACAGCGGGTCTCCCACGGGGTACATGGTGAAACTGGAGGATGGCACGGTCGTATATCATGCAGGGGACACAGGGATTTTCGAAGACATGCGCCTCCTGGGCGAGCTGTACAAAATCGACCTGGCGCTTCTGCCGATCGGCGGTTGCTTCACCATGGACGCCTTCCAGGCGTCAAAGGCGCTCGCGCTGCTGCAGCCAAAACGCGCGATGCCAATGCACTACAAGACCTTCCCGGTGCTTGCGCAGAGTGCGGACGAATTCGCGGGCCTGGCAAAACATCACGCGCCCAATGTCGAAGTGGTCATACTCTCGCCAGGGGAAAAGTATCTCCTGTAGGCGATGGCGCAAGGCACGAATATCCCGAGCCAAGGCCTGCAGCGTTTGGGCACGTCACAATCCCTCCAGGGTGCTCGCAGCTATGGCGATATTTATTGACTGCGTCTGGCGTCAAGATAAACTGTTGTGAGGATGTCTGTCGGGTGATGAGTTTCAATCCAGAACGCCGTCCGCCAATAATGTCTCGAATTCACTTTGAGACAGGCCGAGTATGCTTTTGTATACATACTCGTTGTGTTCTGCGAATAGGGGCGACCTGCTGATCTCTGCAGGGGTCCGGGAGAAGCGCCAGGAGGAGTCCTGGTAGGCATGGATCCCCATCTCAGGATGGTCTAACATCTTGAAATGCTTCCTGTGTCGAAGCTGGGGGTCTTGATCAAGGTCGGGGCCGGTCGCCATCACCCCGGCAGGCACGCCAGCCTGTTGTAGTATTGCCATCACGTCCTCCGCCGTCCGGGCCGCCGTCCAGGACTCCACCATTCCATTCAGCTCGTCTTCGTTTTCTTTCCTGTCCGCTATGCTGGCGAATCTGCTGCTTTTCGACCAATCCGGATTGCCCAGGACCTGGCAGAAAGCCTGCCACTCCAATTCGCTGCAGACGGCTATGGCGCACCACCTGTCTTCACCCAGGCAACGATAGACGCCATGAGGAGCCGCCTCTGGCGAGCGATTCCCCAGAGGCCTCGCAATCCTCCCATTTGCCGTATAGTCCAGCAGCGCTGTTGATAGGAATCCCACTCCCGCCTCGTATTGGGATAGGTCTATGTACTGCCCCTTGCCCGTCCTTTCCCGGTAATCAATCGCGCCAAGGATAGCAACGATTGCATGCCAGCATCCGATGAAGTCCGTGTATGGAATGGATGACACTATCGGCGGCCTGTCAGGCCAGCCTACGAATGAAGCATAGCCGGCGCTCGCCTGCATCATGGTGCCGAAACCGGACTGCCCGGCGGCGGGGCCATCTTTCCCAAACATGCTCATCTCAACCATGATGATATCCGGCTTCAGCTTTCGCAGATCCTCGTAGCCCAGCCCCCATTTCTCCATCGTCCCCGGCATAAAGTTGTCTGTTAGGACGCCGGCCCAGACCGCCAGTTTCCTGGCTAGTGCCCTGCCGCGAGCATCATTCAAGTTCAACCCGATGCTGTATTTTCCGGTGGCGTACATGTCGAACCAGCCACACCGGTCTATCCCGACCCGGTTTCCAGCCATGGGAGTGTAGGCCCTGGATACATCCAGTTTCTGCTTCGACTCCACCTTGATCACAGTAGCGCCGTTGTCCGACAGATACTTCGTCGCCAGGGGCATTGCGATGGAAATACCGAAATCGAGTATTCTGATGTCCTCCAGAGCGCGCAGCCTGTGACCTGTCATCATATGATCCCTTGCTGTTTCAGCAGACACAGTTCCTCTTTTCGGAATCCCAGGTCTTTTTCATACACCTCCGTATTGTGTTCCCCGACAAGGGGCGCTCGACGATATATTCGGGACGGCGTCTCACCAGACTTGAAAGGCGCTCCCGGATAGGTGATCATGGCGCCTAGCTCACGGTGTTCAACGTCAGTCCAATACTCTCTGACGCGCAGCTGTTCGTCGTTCAATAGGTCTGCCACACTGTTGACAGGGAACAGCATTATGTCCCGGGCTATTGCTTCCTTCTGCAACTCCTTCTTTGTATGCCTCGCGAAGAAGCTGCCAAACTTCTGTTCCCATGCCTCGAGATCTTCCTGGGTCACGTCATTCATGTCGAGCCTAGTGAAGTCCACGCCTTCCAACTCCGGGTTCGGCTCTCCCCAATCCTTCATCAACTGGACCAAGGCGTTGGTCTTCCCACCCTGGCCGGCAACGAAAACTCTCCACGAGATGTGCCCATCCCGGCATTTGTAGATAATCCTCGGCGATATGTGGCCGCGAGGCGTCTTGACGCCTTCTCTGCCCTGAACGGTCCTGGCAAGGTCCCAATAGGAATGTGCCTGGAATGATGGAACCACAAGGCACTCCTGCACCGACACATCCACGTGCTGTCCCATGCCAGTCAGTCGCCGGTAATGCAACGCTATCATCGACGCTGCGGCAGCTTGTGCCCCGGCCTGGGTGTAGGACTGCTCGCAACTGAACCGCAGGGGGGACCTGTCCGGGTCTCCACACATACTCATGAGGCCCGACAGGGCTGTCGCCACCAAGTCTGTTGACTTGAAGTCCTTTCGCGGGCCGGTCTGACCGAAAGGGGTCACCGAGGTCAAGATGATTCCCGGGTTTAGAGATCTCAAGTCTTCGTATCCCAGACCGAGGCTTTCCATATGTCCAGGAGAAGAGGTTTCCACCACAATATGGGCGGACCTGACCAAACGTTTGAAGACCTCCTGGCCCTGCTTGGTCTCAATGTTCAGCGTTATTCCACGCTTACTGGTATTAAAGGCAAACCAGCGCAGGTTGCGTTCCGGGCCTGGAATGTCCTGAAAAAAAGGCCCAAGGCCTCGGGCCGCATCCCCTCCAGGTCTCTCCACCTTGACGACGTCGGCACCCAGATCAGCCAGTATCTTGCCACATAGCGCCGCGGTCTCGTCTGACAGGTCCAGCACCCGGTAGGGACCCAACAGCGTTCTTCCTTGCTTCATCGTGCCGCTGACCCCCTGCTTCACTGGTGAGACTGGTGTCTCGAGTATTCCTGTCAATAGAGCAACTAACCAACCGAAAGATGTTGTCTTGGTGTTGCCAAATACTAGAGGCGTTATTGAGGCATGTCAATACGGACGGGCGTGAGTTTTGCCCTCCACGCCCAATTCATGGGCGAGGGCCACCAGTGCGTCCCGACAGGAGTGTCCAAACGACCGCAAGACGTCTTTGCGCTCTCTATGAGTCCAGCATTATCCTGCTGAACTCGGCGAGGCTCCTCACCGTTCCCGGGCCACCGTGAGTCCCTTGGCGGTCAAGGTGGAATGAGCGGATGCCGGCTGCCCCGGCGTTGACGAAGTCATACTGCCGATTGTCGCCAACATGCACGATCTCCTCGGGCAGGACACCCATATCCCTGCATACCCTGGAGTAGAAGGCGGGCGTCTTCAGTTCGCTGTAGTCGCTTATCGATGAGACTATTCTTTCGAACTGCCCCGATATGTCTGCGACGAGGTGCTCCAGAAACTCCCTGATGGATGCAGAGATAATGATCATCGGGTACCGGCCTCCGACTGCGCTCAGCACGCCGGCAACTTCCGGATAATAGCAGATCCTCGTCCGGCATCGTTCGAAGGCATCTCGATAGTCGCCCAGTTCGAAGCGTTCGAACCAATAACGGGCGTCGTACCACTCAAGCCGACCGTCCCCCACCCTATCGTATTCATCCGCTACCGCCTGCCGCGCCTCGTCGAAGCTGATGCCTTTCTTTTTCCCGTAATACTCCGGGATGCACTCATACCACATTCCACTGCTGAAGTCCGGGGTTACCAGGGTGCCTTCGGCATCAAAGGATACAAGCTTTATCTGATGATTCTTTGCCGGCTCAATTGTTGTCATGAATCTTTACGGACAGACCTCTTGCTTCGTATTTCGATATTCGGGTTTGGCCTCCAAACCTTTGGTCATGTAGTGCCCCTCAAGAACATAGTCCGATTCGGACCGGTAGTATTCCCTGGCCCCTGCGCCGCTTAATACTGCTATGCGCTGGCAGTGGAATTCATCCCGGGCGATCCGCTCGGCTTCCTGCAGCAGGGCTTTTCCCAGGCCTTTGTGCTGCACGGCCAGACCGTCATGTCCGCTCAGTGGCACCTCCGGCCCGAAAACGTGCAGTTCACGCACTAACGCGACAGATCGCACACCGTCCTTATTCGGTATCCTCAAGCGCAGGAGGCCAAACAACGTGTCATTCTCATCTTCAAATGAAAGGAAGACTTCGGTGCCGCCTGAAGCCTGGTAATCAAGGCGCCGGAGTTGCGGTTGAAACGTTCTCCGTCCCTCCTTTGTCCTGTGTCCGCACTCACGGCAGCGGATGCATCTGCATTTCTTGCCGCTTTCCTGCATTCGCTTCTTCAGGGCATCGCGCAGGGCGAGGTCGCGGCAACCCGCCACGATAAACTGCACTGGCATGTCGCGCATCAACCGCGAGATCCGAACGTACGGCGGCACGATCGTCTTCATTTCGACTAACAGTTGGGCCAGTTCCTCCATGCTGTAAGGTTGATACTTGCCCTCCTGATACCACCGTTCCAACTCGGTACCCTTTATCACCAGGGTAGGGTACAGCTTCAAACCGTCAGGCCGGAAATCCGGTTCTTCGAACATATTGCGGAAGAGGGTCAAGTCGCGGTCAGCGCCGCAACCGGGAAGTCCGGGCATCCAGTGGTAGTGGACTTTGAGCCCTGCATCTTTGAGAAGCCGCGTTGCCGTTACGACTTCCCTGACCCCATGCCCCCGGTTAACTAATCGATAAATCGAATCGTCGAGTGTCTGGACACCCAATTCGACGCGCGTCACCCCGAACTCCAGCATACGCTCGATCTCTGACGGGCCGCACCAGTCGGGGCGGGTCTCAAGGCACAGCCCGACACAACGGTGGAAGGCGGTTTCATTGGCGTTTACCGCCTGTTCCAGGGACGCGGATTCCGACTGGTTCAGTGCGTCGTAACAGCTCTTGATAAACTCATACTGGTAGTCTGTGGGCGAAGAGAGAAAGGTGCCGCCCATTACGATCAGTTCGATTTTCTCCGTGGGATGTCCCATGACCTTGAACATGCGAATGCGGGCCTCCACCTGGCGGCGTGCATCAAATTCGAAGCGCAAGCCCCTCAAGACTGCAGGTGACTGCGTCGTGTAACTGCGAGGCACCGTTGGGTCATTTGGACAGTAGACGCATTTTCCCGGGCAACCCATGGGGCGCGTCATGGCCGCCACAGGGGTCACTCCGGAAATCGTCCTTGATATTTTTCGCACGCTATGGTTTCCTTAACATTCGAAGAGAGTTTAGCAGAGCATGCAGGTTCAACTCCAACCGAATATGAATAAGGTCTACGACGAAATCGCGGAGAGTTGGTATGGCCTCAGGCACTGGACGCGGTTCAGAACGGAACTGGAGGAGTTGGCGGATAGGTGGAAGTGCGGCAGGCTACTGAACGCCGGTTGCGCTCACGGTCCTGATTTTCTCCCTTTCGTGGGCCGGTTCAAGCTGTGCGGGGTTGATTTTTCGGCGCGAATGATCGGGTTTGCCAGGAAATACGCCCGCAAGCATGTTTTTGAGGCCGACCTGGTTGTGGCCGATGCTCGAAGCCTTCCCTTTGATGATGGTGTCTTCGACTTTGCGATTTCTGTCGCAGCCTACCACAACATTCGTGGAGGGGAGGACCGGCGACAAGCCTTTTCTCAGCTTTGTCGAGTCCTGAAGCCTGGCGGGGAGGCATTCATCACAGTATGGAACAGGTGGCAGTTGAAATTCTGGTTCTCCGGGAAAGAAGTCATGGTCCCCTGGCGTACTCGTTCGGGCACCCTGGACCGCTACTACTATCTCTATTCCTCCGGCGAGTTAGTCAGCGACTTAAGGAGATCTGGATTCAGCGTGCTCTCTGTTCTTCCTGAGAAGTCGCATTTCTTGCCCGTGCCATGGTTTTCCAGGAACATATGCGTTTTGGTGAGAAAGCCGGTCTGAAGCCGGTAATGATACAATCTGTTTGAGGCCTGCGCCCATGGGAACAGTCATTGGAAGAACAAACCTGTCCTTGGTCCTGGGAGACATTACAGAACAACCCGTCGATGCCGTTGTCAATGCTGCAAATCCCACGCTGATGGGGGGTGGAGGTGTCGATGGGGCAATACATCGGGCTGGAGGTCCGGCGATCCTTCAGGAATGCAGGGCAATAAGGGAGAGGATGGATGATCTCCTGCCGGCGGGGCAGGCAGTCATCACCGGCGGAGGAAGATTGAAGGCACAGCATGTTATCCATACGGTAGGTCCGGTGTGGCACGGAGGCGACCGGGGAGAGCCCGTTTTGTTGGCCGAAGCATACAGAAACAGCTTGAAACTGGCTGAGGAACATGGATTGAAGACGATCGCTTTTCCGTCTATGAGCACGGGAGCCTATGGCTATCCGGTAGAACAAGCTGCCGGAGTGGCTTTGAAAGCGGTGGCGGATTACGTGAAAACCGGCGTTTCGCTGGTCGAAGTCATCTTCGTGTTGCATGACCTGCGGACGATGGCCGTCTACGGGGAGTGGCTGGCCAAACTTATTGGAAAGAATAGATGATATGGACCTGAAACTGCTGCCGCTCTATTTTATTATCGGAGGACTGGTGGTATCCTCAGTAACATACTTCGGCTCCCAGGGGAAGGGGACGGTTGCAGCTTTCATTGCCCTGCTGCCGTCGGTCAGCGTGTTAACTCTTATCACTATTTACGCGCAGGGCGGTGCTCCGGCGGCAACGTCCTATGCCAGGAACCTGTTGCTGCTCTCGCCCATCTGGATTCTGTATGTGGCAGCGATACTATTGCTCCTGCCCCGCATCGGCCTGGCTGGTTCCCTCATGTTTGGCGTAGCCATATATGTCGTGGCCGCTTTCATCGTGATGAAGTTGACCTAGAGACGGGTCTGGGACTACTTGCCGACTTTGTCCGCAGGCCTGAGCCTCATTGCCGACCAGACCTCGTCTAACGACACCAGGGATACCCCTGCCAGGCCGTGTTTTCCCATGGCAGCCCAGAGCGTATCCCTGTTTATGTCCGTTTTTGCCTTTGTGCCGCCCTTCGGATAGCAGATCCATATAAGACCATCGGTTTTTGCAGCCTTGACGGCCTTGGGTGCCAGCGCTTCGAGTTCTTTCATGTCCTTCACGAATAGGAGCACCCAGTCTGCCTGGGTCGATGGCCACTCGGTGAGTTCGACTCCCGGCGGCATCTCGCCCAGCTTCACTGTATACCCTTGAGGCGCATTTAATATCAGCGCCTTCTGACCGGGCTTCAATAGAAGTTTCTTCAGTACCGGGTTTGGCATGCCATCGACCTCCCGTGGGACTCACAAGTTAATGTTGGAGTATTTCCTCCACGCTCGGGCAACCGTCTTGTTTGCCAGAAGGTCCAGAGAGCGATTGATGTACTTTCTGGTATCGGCTGGATCGATCACGTCGTCGATGTATCCGCGTTCTGCGCCTTTGTAAGGATTCTCGTAGAAATCCCTGTATTCCGCAATGCGCTTTGCCGCGGTCTCCTTCGGATTAGCTGACTCTTTTATTTCTTTGGCGAATATCACCGAGGCGGCGGTTTCAGAGCCGACTATTGTTACTCTCGCGATGGGCCATGCAAAGACAAAGTCTGCTCCAGTATCCTTGCAGGACATTCCCAGGTAAGCACCGGCGTAGGACTTCCTTACGATCACTGTGATTTTGGGCACGGTAGCATCGATGTAGGCGTACAATGTCTTTGCCCCGTGCCTCAAGATGCCTTTCCAATCTTCTTCCGGCCCGATCATGTAACCAGGGGTATCCTCCAACGTAACAATGGGGATATTGAACAGGTCGCAGGTGCGCACGAACCGGGCGATCTTGTCTGCGGCATCGCTGGTTATTGTACCGGCTGCGTACATGGGCTGGTTGGCTACGATGCCCGTAGGGCGTCCGCCAAAACGTGCGAACCCGATGATGGCGCTCTTGGCGTAGTCTTTGAAGAGCTCGAAGAAGTAGCCTCCGTCGACCAGTTCTTTGATGACCTTTCTCATGTCGAAAGCGGCATTGGGTTGCTCCGGGACGATCGACAGCATATTGGGGCAGGCCCGCTCCACCGGGTCATCGGCGGCGCTGACAGGAGGCTTCTCTTTGTTATTCTGAGGCAGGAAAGCCAGCAGCGCTTTTGCCTTGTCCATGGCATCCTTATCGTCCTCGACGACGAGGTGTGTCACCCCGCTCTTGACCGCGTGTGCCCGAACACCTGAAAGGTCTTCGAGAGAAATGTCCTGTCCCAGTTGCGTCTTTACGAAAGCTGGGCCGGCTATTCCAATAAAACCCGTCTTTCTGTTCTGAAAGAGGAAGTCTTGCATGACGGGATGATACGCCTGTCCTCCGAGGCAATTGCCCATGACCAGTGCTATCTGAGGGATGATGCCGGAGGCCAGAATCTGTGCCTGGAACAACCACGCATAGGCCTGAAGAGTGTCGGTCCCCTCCTGAAGCCTGGCACCCGCAGAATCGTTCATTCCCACAAACGGTATACCCATGTCTTTGGCCATCTCAATGGCCTGGGCGAACTTCTTGCCGTGGTACTCCCCGAAGGTGCCCGCCATAGATGTGTAGTCCTCGGCCCCAACCATGACCATACGGCCATTCACTTTTCCGAACCCCGTGACCAACCCCTCTGACGGAATCGACTTGCCGGCCAGGCCGAACGCAGTCGTCCGGTGTTCGACGAATGTGCCGATTTCAGTGAAAGTCCCGGGGTCGAAGAAGTATTCTATCCGTTCTCGGGCCGACAGGGATCCCTCCTTGTGGCGTTTCTCTATTGCCTCCGGGCCACCCATTTTCATGATGCGTTCCCGCTTCTGGAAATACTCGGTCATTATCTTGCTGTCGGGCATGGGAATTCAGTTCCTCACTTTCAAGGTTGTTAGTGCCAGGTCCATGGCGGCCAACATCATACATCAATCATCTTCCCCATTGCACCATCCCGGACGGGCGGCTGTGAATAAACCGTTTTCAAAGGACCCCGAAAGGCGTACAATAGCAGCCACGGTGGAAATCCCGAACAAGTCAATCCAACCTGTTGTGGCGTCGCCGGTGCCCGAGAAGAATGCATTGGGTCTTTGGGGGACTCTGGCCTTCGGCCTCGTCATCGGGATCACTGCCCTTGCGGCGCAGTCCTTCGCGGGGTTCACTATCGGCCTGTTGAAGGCATTCTCGAAACCCGGAATGGACTCGTTTGCTCTTGGCGCCTATGTCGCCAGTGTTGCTGGATTGATTCTATCGACGGGCACTGTCGCGTCTGCGATAGCGGGTATCGGCATTATGGCGATCGTCGTGCGGGCCAGGACTGGCCGCTCCCTGGCTGATTACGTTGGACTGGACCGCCTCAAAGGGAAGACAGTCCTGTTGGGCCTGATTGTTGCGATAGCATCGATCATCGCGATGGATGGGCTCACGACCCTTCTGCACCACACGGCCTCGGACTTCATGATCAAGGCCTACGATACAAGCGTGTGGCCAGTCTTGTTGTGGATTGCCGTGGTGGTTTTTGCTCCTGCCTTCGAGGAAGTCTTTTTCCGCGGGTTCTTGTTCGAAGGGCTGCGGCGCTCCAGGATCGGGGCCGTGGGAACTGTAACACTGACTTCGCTGTTATGGGCGGCACTTCATGTACAGTATGGGTTCTTCGAAATAGCAATGATATTCGGACTGGGAATCGTGCTGGGTGTTGTGCGCATCAGGACGGGTTCTTTGTGGAGCACGTTAGTCATCCACGCATTCGTCAATCTGGTGGCAACGTACCAGACTGCCGCCGGCATGAGCAGCCTGTTCGGTTAGCAAAACTGCCTGGTCTCCCGAAACTGTGAGAAGTAACACCATGGAAGACAAAGTGGTCATTCGCCTTGCCGGACTCACCAACACCAGCGGCGACCCGCTCTCGAATGGCATCAACCCTGGGCACGCGGTAGTACTGGTGACTCTGGCGCTGGCATGCCTCTTGCTTGCCCTGATCGCCTTCGAACGCCGTGATGTGGGTACCTGAACGGACGGCCGGGTACTGACCGTTCTTATTGATGAAATGCCAACAAAGAAGAAGACGTCGTTAACCCTCACCGAAGTTGTTGACCGACTGAAGTCGCTGGCAAACCCGGAGAATGTGGCAGGGATGAAGCGTTTCGGGGTCGGCGGCCAGCACACGTTGGGCATTTCGATACCGGTGCTGCGCAGGATGGCCAGGGAGATAGGCCACGACCACCGCATCGCTGCTGGGCTGTGGGCAACGGGCATGCACGAAGCCCGCATTCTGGCTTCCATGGTTGAAGATCCATCCGCAGTCAAAGAGGGGCAGATGGATGCATGGGTAGCCGATTTCGATTCCTGGGACGTTGTTGATCAGACCTGCATGAACCTTTTCGAGAAGATGCCACAGGCATGGAGCAAGGCGATAGAATGGGCGCACCGCGAAAGCGAATTCGAAAAGCGTGCCGGATTTGCACTGATGGCGTGTCTCGCCTGGCATGACAAGAAATCTCCTCCTGCACGGTTTGAACCGTTCTTCCGTGTGATTGAGGAGCGCTCGGACGACGGGCGTAACTTCGTCAAGAAGGCGGCCAGTTGGGCACTCAGAAACATGGGCAAGCGGGACACGGTCCTCAATGTCATGGCGATTCAGACCGCCTTGCGAATAGAAAAGAGGGGGACCAGGGCAGCCAGATGGGTTGCCGGGGACACCCTGAAGGAACTTACCCGCGAAGCAGTGAAGAAGAGACTGCCTGAAGCTTAGCCGACGCTGCCTGACTCCTATGCACGTGACTGCTGATCTGAGACCGTTGCCTCGACAGGACGGAGGTTTCTTTGACTCGTCTCGCCAAGACTGACATCGGGCAGCCAGTTCAGCCACTTCGGCAGATACCAGTTGTACTTCCCAAGCACGGACATGGTTGCCGGCACCAATATGGTCCGCACCAGTGTGGCATCGAGAAATACCGCAACTGCAAGCCCAAAACCCATCTGCTGGAACATCACCATCTTACCCAGGGCGAAGCCGCCGAAAACTGCCACCATTATCAAGGCGGCGCCGGTGATGAGTTTGCCAGTTGAGCTGAGGCCGAAAGTTACCGCTTCGGCGTTGTTCCGGGTCTGCAGGAACCGCTCTCGAATGCGAGACAGCAGGAAGACCTGATAGTCCATGGAAAGACCAAAAAGAAGCGCAAACAGCATGATTGGCAGCCAGCTTTCGATGACGTCTACCTGCTGGAAGCCGAACAGTTTCGCCCCAACGCCTTTTTGGAACACCAGCACAAGCAGGCCGTACGATGCGCCCACGGACAGCAAGTTCATGATTATGGCTGTCGTGGGTATGACTATGGACCGGAAGGCTATGGTCAGTATCACGAAGCTGAGTGATAACACGAATATCAGGATAAAAGGCGTATAGGTGTTGGTTGTCTGATTAAAATCCAGGATCATAGCAGTGGAACCGGTTACCAGCACCCTGGCGGGGGTCGTTTCGAATGATTGAGGGACATACTGTGAACGAAGTTGGCTGACCGCCTCCATGGATTGCCTACTCAGCGGGTCTCCGACGAGGTTGGCATAGACGATGGACAGGTCTTTATCTGGAAAGGCGTTGACAGTACTATTGGCAAAGGTCTTATCTGATCCGATCATCTGCTGAAGCCTTGCAACGGCCGTTTGCGTGGTTGCAGGACCGCTATTGGAGTCGATTGCCACTATGGCGGGATCGTTCGTTCCCATCTGGAAGTCCCGCTGCAACACAAGATACCCCTTTTTAGCTCTAAGGTCGTCAGGTATGCCTGAAATTCCAGACATGCCTGTAACCCGGTCAAAATACGGCGTCAGGGCAATAATAAGGATGCCCGCCGTAATCACCAGGCTAATGGCCGGCCTGCGCGTTACTATCCTGATCAGTCCAGCCCAGAAACCGGATACGGAAGACGGACCTGAGTTGGAACGTTGGATGACAGGGATGCGCAAGGCATTAACCCGGTCGCCCAGCAAGCTCATCACGGCGGGCAGCAAAGTCATTGAGGCAATGATGGCAGTAATTACGACCAGGATGGCTCCGATTCCCATGGACTTGAAGATGGAGAGCGGAAAGAATATAAGGCTGATCAAGGCGAGCACCACAGTCATGCCACTGAAAAAGATGGCCTTGTTCGCGGTGGCTCCGGTGAGGGCAATGGCGTCCAGTTTGGCGAGGCCGTTCCATCGTTCCTCGCGATAACGGTTCACAATGAACAGCGAATAGTCGATGCCCACGGCCAGACCCATCATGGTAACCATGTTGGTGATGAAGAAGGAGAGGTCCATAGCCTGGCCGACAACGGCAACAAGCCCCAGTGCTGCGATGACGGCGATCACGCCAAGGAGGATGGGAAGGACCGCGGCCGCGATAGCGCCGAAAACGACGGCTAGAACGATCAGCGCCGTTATGATTCCAACTGTCTCCCCCTTTTTCAGAGTATCTTCAGCCAATTTGGCCGTGTCTGCATCGAAGGATGCCGATCCAGTATAGTAGATTTCGAACATCCCGCCTTCAGCCAGCTTGTCCCCAACCTGATAGATCTGGTCGACTACCTTGGCGGCTCCCAGAGGCATGGTGATGGGAATCAGGGTGCTGTGGCGGTCGGGAGAGACCAGCGCCTCCATGCGAGTCATGTAGTAGTTCACTCCGCCCTCGACTACGCCATCGCCCAGGGCGATAAGTTCGGTGGTGAGCCCTTGCACAGCTTGTTCAAATCGAGGATCATCTACAGTCAGCGTATTTGACCTGACGATGACGGTCTCGTCGACCGTGGTCTTCTTGGGAGTGGCGAGTCTTTCTTTGATCAATGTGTCGGCCTGTTTTGACTCGGGATTGTTTGTCACATCGATTTGCGTAACCAGAGCGCTGCCGAGCAGAGTCGTTATCAGTACACCTGATATGGCCAAACCGGCCAACCATACGCATATCGTAGTCCACGGGCGACGCGCAGACTTACTCGCCAGGGCTTCTATGAAACTGGTCTTCATGTCATTGAACCTCAGTGTAGTTTTCCAGGGGTGGCGTAACCACAAACGGCATATCAGTTCCGGGACTCATTGTAAAGAATGACTTGGTGCTCGGTTGCTAACAGAAAATAATACCCTCCAAGAATCATTGGCGCAACAATTACGCCTTTTCGACTGCTAGGAGGAGTAAATACATGTCGGTCTTAATCGTCTAATGCCCTTTTTCAACGGGCAGGGGAATGGGCGAATGGGCTCTTCGAGGCTGGTGGTACCACTAAGGAGTCAGGGTTTCCCTGTTCTTCTCAATCCTCATTCACCGGGACGGCACAACCTGGTCAACTCTTCGACGCAGGCAATTCTTTCCAGGTGAAGGCAGGTTTCGATCATCCCTGAGATATTGCGTAGCCATGCGGTCGATGCTGGAAGCAGGCTGGCGGCATTAGTCCGGAATTTCTCCACAATGTCCGCCTCGCTCATCTTGAATTCATCGCTCCGGGGGTTGCCAAGGTGGTATCTTACTGATTCGGTGAAGTCGCTCCCTCGTGCCCTGACATCGACCTTCGCTGGCGCTTCTTTGATGACGCCAGGTGCTCTTCTTGCCTGCGCACTTATTTCTTCGGCCATGGCGGGCCCGATCCGCAATGTGATTCTGTGGCGGAGTTCCGCCACCCTGGGATGGTTGAGGCTTCCGGGCTTCTGCCAGTCGGGGCCAGGTGTTACACCCATTATCAACATGGCCGCGCAGTGCGGCACGGAAAACACAGCATCCCCCTCGGTCACAGGGTCCTGGCTGAAGGATTTCGGATGGGCCAGACCCGTGGTTATGGCCACGCTCTCGATTTCCTCGGGATGGATCTTGTGCTTCTTCAAAAGAATATCCAACGCGGTAAGTGGATGCTGGACATAGGTATAGGCAGGCCAGCGCCTGAAAGATCTCCTTCCAGGAACCACCACCTTTCTCCGAGCCTGCCCACCATCAGGTCGAAGTCGCACGAATTGGCGCCTATCATTCTCCAGAAGCCGAAGTCTCCATCCAGAATGCCTGGAGAGGGGAAACTGGTATACCCCTTCTGAGACATCAGGGCCGATACTATTCCGCCCAACGCCATCCACCCTGTATCAGAAAAACGGTTCATCGGCGTGACTGGCGCCAACGACGCGTGCCGGCCAGTGGGCAACGGGGCATGATGGGCGTGCAGACCCAGCGCATTAATCGCTTGCCCTGTGGTGAGTCCTACCAGGTTCCCGACCGAGGCCACTGCGGCCATGGACATCCAGGAAGCAGGACCAAGCACCGGCAGGACATCTTCCTTTTCGCCGGCGGACCTGGTGAACTTCCCAGCAGCCAGGCCGATGCGAGCGGCCACTTCATAGCCAACGGCCAACGCCGTAATCAGGCCCTTGCCCGATGCCTTGTCCCGCTCAGCGATAGCCAGTGCAGGAAAGAGGGCCGGAACGCTGATATGCCCCAAAGTGCAGAAGACGTCGTCGGCACACAGGGCTGTGGCCATATTTGCGTTTACATATGCGGCGGATATGCTTGCAGTCTTGCCATCGCGGCCCAGAATGCTAGCCTCAGGACTGCCGCCGAAGCTCTCCATGACATGCCGGGAGATCACGCTCCTGTCATGGGAAAAGCCCCCGAAAGAGCAACCCAGGGCGTCAAGGATAGTGAGCCTGGAAAGTTGCACCACCTCCGAGGGTAGGTCCTCGAACCTGGCGTCGGCTATGAATGCGGCCATTTGCGCAGTACAGGTTATACCCAACCGCCGCCCCTGGTTGACGGGATTGACATCCATTCTAAAGCTTCATCGAAAATATCTAGCTGTCCAAATGCTTCTTGACCCGTGTCTCGTCAGGGAACCATCCAGAGGGGTCCAACTGGGATACTAAGGCTGCGATTGGCAGGCGCTCACCCACACTGTTTGCGAATTTTATGCCCAGCCCCAGGTCCTTTTGAACGTTCCAGTCACGGATGCCCGGAGTTTCCCTTCCCCTGACCATTTTGCACAGGGATTCCCAGTTCTGGACCACCCAGCTTGAACCGCTGCTGGCGTTGATCACTTCCAGCATCTTCCCCAAATCGATTCCGGCCTTGAGTCCGACTGTAATAGCTTCGGAGGCGACGGCGACGGCGACGATGTTAATAGAGTTGTTCACAAGTTTCATCGCATCCCCCGCGCCGACATGGCCCATATGGAAAGTCTTCTTTCCCATCGCCTCGAAAACCGGTAGGCATTCATCGAGAATGGCTTCTTCTCCGCCAACCATGAAAGTCAATGTTCCCGACTCAGAAGCCCATTTGGCACCGGAAACAGGTGCGTCCAACAGGTGGACGCCCTTTATCTTCGCTTTCTGCTCCAAGCCGCGGGAGTATAGTGGGTCCAGCGTACTGCTGATTATTACCACTGAACCTTTTCTGATCCCTTCCCAAACGCCGTCCCTGCCAAAAAGGACCTCATCTGTCTGCAGGCTGTCTCGCAACATGGTTATGATTACGTCACTGCTTTGGGCAAGCTCCCTGGGAGATCCCGCAGCCGCGGCTCCACAGGCGACCAGGTCGCTGACAACCTTGGGTCTCAAATCGAATACTACTGTCTGAAACCCCTTTTTTGCCAGATTGGTCGCCATTCCTTTTCCCATCTCACCCAACCCTATGAAGCCGATCTTTCTTCCGTACTGCACTGGTTTCCTCCCTCGTTCATTCTGCGGCTGGGCCCGGACATCATTGGCTGATTCGAGCTCTACCTAATGACGGTCTCCAATTCCCTGATGCGCTTGTCTGAAGGTGAGAATATCCATCAGTTCGAGGATGTCCGGTTCGTTGTCCATGTTCAATGCTATCTCTTCCACACGGCGGGCTTGTTCGTCCGACAATATTCCCTTGACGTATTGCCGGTTTATCGCGGCTATCTGTTCGTTGGTCAGAGGAGATTCCGGGGACCCGATTGGCTGGTCCATGTGTTTGCTCAGTTTCTTCCCGTCATTCATGACGATAACTACGGTTGCGCCACCGGTTGTCATGGGGCCGGTCCACTCTGGATTCGGCACCAGCTTTACTTTGCGCCTGGCCTTGTCCAGTTCCGGATCGACTATCTTTGACTCCTGAGTGAAGGTGCTCTGGTCTACCGTCCCGCGCAAGAGGACTTCCCCAAGGGAATGGTAGAAGCTGAATCTCAAATTGGGAATCGAATCTGCCGGATGACTGCAGAAGTTCAGGGCACGAACATTCTGGTGCACTTCGACCGAACTTACGTCTTCATTTCGGACCTTGTTCTCAGCAACGAGCATAGAGAGAGCATCGATGGCTGTGTGCATGAGCAGGCAACAAGGGTATTTCTTGACCCAGACCTGGTGAACTGCAAATGGGGGTTTACCGATATCCTCGGTATCTCGTCTCAGGTCGACGTTTTCTATTCCGACCACATCCAGCAGACCGCCTTTCCTTTCCAGTATGTCTGGCTGTCCCGTGACACCTTCCTTGGCCAGCAACGCCGACATCACCCCTGCCCTGCAACTGTGCCCGGACTCCAGGAAGTGTGAATCCGTTCCCACCTGGGCAAGCAAACTTCCTGCATGTGAGGCCGCAATGCTGAGTGCGTTCACTGTTTCTTTGACGCCAAGTTTCAGCAACCGGGCAGCGCCGGCGGCGGTCCCTATTGTACCCAGCCATGCTGTTGGACATAGGTGCCTTTCAGTATGGGCCCTCTCGCCGATACCTCCCATGCCCAGTCTGTTTGAGACCTCGAAACTGATCACGGACGCCATGATGATCTCAGCACCGCTGGAAACCAGGCTTTCACCCAGAGAAAAGAAGGCGGGGAGCATCCAGTAGTCACCCGCGGTCCCCGGGATCATGTCGTCCTCCAGTTCCGAGGCATGGGCGAAGGTGCCCAAAGCCATGGCGCTATTCTCGACGCTTGTCCGAAATCTGCCGCAAACAACCCCGGCGTCCGGTGACCCACCTTGGTGCGAAAGATACGTCGTCAGCGTCCTTCCCACCGGTTCCCGGGAACCTGCCACCATCCCTGTGATGGTCTTCAAAAGCAGCCCCTTGGCAGCCTCTATTGTTTCGGGCGGGAGGTCTGTGTAGGATGATTTGACTATCCAACCTGCTATTTCCTGTGTCAGTCCCATAAGGTCCTCCTCATTGCAACGTTCTTGTTCATGCTTCTCAAACCGGCAGGGTGAATGCCGTTAACCTGATTGCGTGAGCACATCTGCTCGTCCCGGCTTCGCTGAGGGTAGTCTAAGGTTCAAATGGTCCAATCGCCGTGGTCTTGCGACTCATACACTCACCCGGTTGATGCCGGATGGACGCGATAATACAAAACCGCTGTGATTTCGTCAATCATTCTAACCGAATGAATACTTATTCTCAATGCTGTTTTCGCGCATGGCAGGCATCTTGCGGGGGTTGGGGAAACGATTTATAATGCTGACCGAACACTCAATCACCTGCCGCCGTCGGTTGGGAAGAGGGTTGAAACCGCATCAGGAAGGTTACGATTGACACGACGAGGAAAGCATGGTACAGTCCGGGGCAATCTGAATAGCCTGTTCCGGACCACAACGGGCAAACGAGGCGCCTCATAATGTGGTTGTCTCGAAAAGTAGCTACAAGTAAGATTGCTAATGCCCACTTGCTGGCTTTCTTCTGCGAATAACGTCGAAGATATCGAGAAGCAACCAGGCGTAGTTACCGCTCATTTGAGGTCAAGTTGACTCCGACGTTCAACATACTTCTTCGCGGTTGAGTTGAAGTTCATCTTCGATAGGACGTGACTCAGGTAGCCATGCCGGGAATAGTCTTAATGGAGAAGCAGTCGCAATGACAAACAAGAAATGGCGTTGGGTAGTTGTTGTCTTAACCCTGATTGGCATTGTTATGGCGGTCAACCAGATCTTTCTCCTGCGACTGGGCGGCTTCACCATAATAGACAACGGGTACCTTTACGCCCTTGCCGGCATATTTCTCTCCTGTATCTTTGTGCTTCGCCCGGGGAAGAAAGGCGCTACCAGTCCGGCCTGGTATGACGTTGCACTCTTCTTGATCTCGTTGGCTACCTGCACGGCGTTCGCTTTCAAAAGTCTTGATATAATCGCGAAGTCCTGGGCCTTCCAGGCCCCGATATGGGCGGCCGTGGCATCCGTGGTACTCTGGGCGCTGGCCATCGAAGCCGCACGACGTACGGCGGGCATGGCATTCACCGGCTTTGTTCTCGTTGTGTCATTGTACCCGATGTTCGCCATATATGTGCCGGGTGTGCTTCAGGGACAGAGTTTTCCGCCCATAACAGTTGTTACGTACCATGCCATGAGCAATGACAGCATGATGGGCATGGTAATGAGAGTTTTCGGCAGCATGCTGATCGGCTTTATGCTGTTTTCTTCGGTGTTGGAAGGCACCGGCGCCGGGAAGTTCTTCATTGACATGGCTTATGCGATATTGGGCACAAAACGAGGCGGTCCGGCCAAGGTGGATGTGGTGGCCAGCGGTCTCTTCGGGATGATCAATGGCAGTGCCGTGGCCAATGTTGCCACCATGGGTGCCATCACCATTCCCGCGATGAAGAAGGCGGGCTTCAAGGCCGAAACGGCTGCTGCGGTTGAAGCGTGCACTTCGGTTGGAGGAGCGTTGATGCCTCCCGTCATGGGCGCAATCGCGTTCATCATGGCAGGCATCATGGGCATACCCTATTCAACGGTGGTCATAGTGGCCATCGTGCCATGCGTACTATGGTTTGTCTCACTGTTCTGCCATGTTGACGGCGAAGCGGCGAGGGCCGGCGTCAAAGGTCTGCCCAAGGACCAACTGCCTTCCGCTGTCAAGACGCTCGCCTGGGGATGGTCCTATTTAGTTGTCTTCGCAGCCTTGGTAGTGTTGATGTTCTGGGTGGTAAGTGAGACTCAGGCGCCGTTCCTGGCTGGTGCGCTTGGTCTTTTCCTCGCAATGTTCCGCAAGGAGACACGGGTCACTCGTGAGAAAGCCTTCAATATGGTTTACGCCACAGGCAAGGTGCTCAGCGGGTTAGTCGGTGTGCTTCTGCCCGTGGGTCTGGTGTTGGGAAGCCTGACTGTCACAGGAATGGCCCAGTCGGTAACCGGGGAACTTATCAGACTCGCGGGACATAACCTCTATCTGATCCTTATTATGACCTTCTTTGCCAGTTTCGTCCTCGGTCTCGGTCTGACCGCTTCGATTGTGTACATAATGTTGATGGTCGTGGTGGCGCCGTCCCTCATCGGCCTGGGGCTGAATCCGCTTGGTGTGAACTTCTTCCTGCTGTATGCCGGCGTCCTGGGTGACTTGACGCCGCCGACGGCCATAGCGGTATTTGCCGCCGCCTCGATAGCGGGTGCGCCGCCAATGAAGGCTGCTATGGCATCAATGAAGATGTCCGCAGTGCTATACGTAATACCGTTTGCGTTCGTACTTAACCCGGCGCTTGTTCTTCAAGGGCCTGTCAAGGATATTATCTTTGCCATACCAACGTCTATATTCGGGGTGGCCGTTGTCGCGTGCGGTATAGTGGGTTTCATGTGGGGTCCTGGCAGGCTTGCCTTGCCCACACGGTTGATCATTGTTCCTCTAGGTTTCATGCAGATGCTCCCGGGGATAGTGCCGTGGCGCATAGCCGGCGTCGCCGTGGCTATCGTCGTTTTGTTCTTGAACTGGCGGTTTGTCAAAGACAAGGGTTTCCAGACGGTCGAGAGATCCCAGGCTGTTGAAGAGCCTGTCGATGTTTCGAAGGCCGCCGAAAAAGTCAAGGAGCTTGCTGAACGTGAAGGTTTCTGACAGGCGAACGGTTGTCAAGAGGCCAAACAGGGATAATGATCACCAAAATCGACCACGTTGGAATAGTCGTCAAGAGTATTGACGAGATGGCCAGGATACTAAGCTGTCTCCCGGGACTTGGGATTGCTCATACCGAGACCCTGCCCTCACACAAAGTGAAGATTGCGATGGTCCCGGTCGGCCAAAGCAAGATCGAGTTGCTTCAGCCAACGGACGGAGATAGCGCACTGGCGCAACTCATTGCTCAGAAAGGCGAAGGTATTCACCACCTTGCCCTGGAAGTTGACGACATCGAGGCCACTCTCAGCTTGCTGAAGGAAAGGGGAGTGCCGTTGATCGATTCGAAACCCCGCGCAGGTGCAGGCGGTGACAGGATCGCTTTTCTCGACCCGAAAGGGACCGGCGTGCTTCTCGAACTAGTCCAGCATTAGGCCAACGCGGAAAGAGAGCACCACAAGTCGCACGGCCTCCGGCAACACTCGGTCTCCTGCGCGCATGGCTGCGGGGACGCACATCTGAATTCCTCGGTTCGGATTGCTCAGGAGCATCGCCCGCAGGCAAACGGCGGGTCCGTCAGTACTGGCGTTACGACTCACGTGGGATTTCACGAGGTCATCATGTCGAGGCTTTTATGCTGGTAGACAGCAAGATTCTCTGGCACAGGGAAGCTGACGTCATTGTCGTGGGATTCGGCGGCGCAGGGGCAGTAGCAGCCATGACCGCTCACGACGAAGGCGCCAGTACGCTCGTCCTGGAAAAACAGCCTGCCGCTGCCCACATGAACAACACCAGCATGTCAGGCGGGTATTTCATCACCATCAATGATGTGGCCGGCGCTGTAGACTACATGGGTGCCATCAACAGGGTGGATGGGCAAGTAAGCTGGACGGACGAGGCTACCATCCGTGCTTTTGCTGAATACTCTCAGGAGAACTCCCGGTGGCTGGAGTCACTTGGGGCGCATTTGACCCTGCGTCGAAAGGGCGGTGAGCATCGCAATGTTCCGAGGTCTGAAAGCATAGATGTCTATGGCGTGTGTGGGATGGGCTACAGGCTGATGGACCTTCTTAAGGATGGCGTTCGGTCCAGGGGCATCGAGGCGTTGTTTGAAACAGCAGCATGCAGAGTCCTGACGAACGAATGCAATCAGGTTATTGGCATCCGGGGACGAAATAATGGAGAGGAACTCAACATCCGGGCTTCGCGGGCAGTGGTCATGGCGCCCGGAGGGTTCGAATTCGACGAAGAGATGAAGCTGAACCATCTCAAGGTCTATCCGACGTATTTCTACGGGTCGCCGGCCAACACAGGCGATGGTGTCAGGATGGTCCAGGAGATAGGTGCCTCGTTCTGGCACATGAATTGTTGTGCGGCCAGGATGGTGGCAAAGTTCCCCGACTTCCCAATCGCGTTTGGTCTCGACCTTGGCGGCCGGGGGTCTTTCCTGAGGTTCGAGCGCTATGCTCACGAAGGGGAACCATGCGCGTTCATCATCGTGGACAAGCACGGCCGCAGGTTCACCAACGACGGCGAAATGAGGCAGCATACCGTCTACTACGAGTTGGCCGTCTATGATAGTCAGCGTTTGGACTACCCGCGTGTCCCCTCTTACTGGATATTCGACGCCAACCGTATGAAGCGCGGCCCCTTGCCCTTCGGGCATGCCGGTCCGACCGGCGCTCATCGGGCCTACAAGTGGAGTCGAGACAATAGTGTGGAACTCGCGAAAGGCTGGATCGTTCAAGGCGACACTGTCGCCGGACTAGCGAAGAAGCTGGATATGTCCCCGGACATTCTCCAGGATACGATAGCCACCTACAACTCCTACTGCGACCAGGGGGTCGACCCTGAGTTTCATCGGCCTCCGAGGCATATGAAGCCGTTAGGGGTACCGCCGTTTTTTGGCGTGAAACTGTGGCCCGGGGGGCCCAATACCCAGGGAGGCCCGCGCCGCAATGCCAGAGCGCAGGTGCTCGATGGTGATGGATTGCCAATTCCGCGCCTTTATGCCGCAGGGGAGTTCGGGTCCATCTTCGGAATGCTCTATCCGGCGGCTGGTGGCAACATAGCAGAATGCGTGGCTTTCGGGCGGATCGCCGGTGAGAATGCCGCCAGGGAAAGTTCAATCGCCTGGCAGGGCTAACTCATCCGGGTCCTTCTGGACCGGCATTGCTTCCGAGCGCCATCTTCCTCGTGGAAGAAGGCAAGGCCGCTATGCTGTGTGGTGTCCTGAATTACATCCGTGGTATTCAGGGCGATGGGCAGATAACTCCTTTGGTATCCAAACAGTAACCCCCATTGCTCAGGGCCTTGACAGGCACGACTTGGCGTGTATAATGTGAGTAAGTACTAACTAGCATAGGCGCTAGCCTGGAAGAGGAGACGCTGGGACCAGCCGCTGTTGGCCAGCAGAACCGACATGACGACCACCCTTCACCAGAACACTGAAGTCAGGCAATCACAAATAGTGGATGCCGCCATGAGACTGATCGCAACGCTGGGCAGCGAGCATGTGACAGTAAAACGTATCGCCGCGGAGGTGGGTATCAGCGAGGCTGCCGTGTACCGGCATTTCAAGAGCAAGAGCGATATCCTGGCTCTTCTAATCGACCACGTGAAGAACAACCTCCTCGAAGACATAGAGAAGGGCCGTGCCACCGGCAAAGGCGGTTCGACACTAGGTGTGGTGGACCGGACCCTGAGGACACATCTCTCGGCAGTGGCCCAGAGGAGGGGCATCTCCTTCCAGGTCATAGCAGAGATCGTCAGCCTAGGAGACAAGACTCTAAACAGGAAAGCCGCTGAAGCCATACAGGGATATACCGCCAGCATCGAGAATCTGCTGTTAGAGGGCGTCCATGCAGGAGAAATAAGGGACGACATAGATCTCGATGCGGCGGCTACCATGATATTCAGCATGATTCATGGCCTGGTATGTATCTGGACCCTCGGCAACCAGGACTTCCAACTGAGGGGGAAGTATGAATCCCTCTGGACGGTTTTCAAAGATGCCATAACACCACGCTAGCCGTGTCTGGGCATCGTGAAAAGCTTTGTATCTCGGGCCATCCGGCAAGATCAGAATACAGCGCACACCGTAGTAGCTGGCAGGGGTCCGATCCGCAGGCGGCGATAAACTCAGCGTCCGAAAGGAATCCCAGCAACCGGCCCGACGTTTCAAAGAATCAGCGGATGAGCGAGACGACAATAAAGGGAGGACAACCATGTGGGATCAGCCGACTCTGACAGAACTGGTCAAGCAGAAGCTCGCGGGTTACCTGTTTATTGTCGTGTCGAACCGTGAGCCCTATGTGCACACCTATGTTGAAAACGAGGTGAAATGTCAGGTTCCGGCGAGCGGACTGACTATGGCACTCGACCCGGTGATGCGGGCATGCGGCGGGACCTGGATCGCCCACGGTAGCGGTGACGCAGACCGTGATGTAGTGGACGCAAATAACAAGGTAGCGGTCCCTCCAGACAACCCCAAGTATAGCCTCAAGCGCGTATGGCTGTCGAAAGAAGAAGAGGCTGGTTACTACTACGGCTTTTCAAATGAGGCGTTGTGGCCCCTTTGCCACATAGCCTACACAAGGCCCGTGTTCAAGGAGTCCGACTGGGATGCCTACCGTAAGGTTAACCGGCTCTTTACTGACGCGGTGCTAGAGGAAGTTGGAGATCGGAAGGCCTTCGTGTTTGTTCAGGACTATCACCTAGCATTGGTTCCCCGCATGATCAAGGAAGCCAGGCGCGGCATCGTTGTTGCTCAATTCTGGCATATCCCCTGGCCCAATCCGGAGGCTTTCCGCGTTTGTCCGTGGCAGACCGAGATTCTGGATGGGCTTCTTGGCAACGATCTGCTCGGATTCCACATTCGGTACCATTGCAACAACTTTATGGATACCGTAGATCGTGCTCTTGAAGCCCGTGTCGATCGGGAAAGGTATGAAGTAAACAGGAGGGGCAGGAAGACCTCGGTGCAGCCGTTCCCCATAAGTGTCGATTTCGCCAAGATGAACCGGGAATCTCAGAGCAGCGACGTCGAAGAAGAGATAGAACGGCTCAAGAACAACCTGGGTCTGGGAGACCAGGTAGTTGGACTTGGACTGGACAGAATTGATTATACTAAAGGTATCCCAGATCGGCTCAGGGCATTCGACTGTTTCCTGGAGAAGTGGCCTGACTACAAGGGACGCGTCGTATTCATTCAGGCCGGAGTTCCAAGCCGCGTCCACATCGGCACATATAAGGATCTCAACGACGAAATAGACCGCCTGGTCGAAGAGATAAATTGGAAACACAGCACCGCACGCTGGAAGCCCATAATCTACCTTTGTGAGCACTTGTCGCCGGTGAAGCTGAATGCGCTACGCCGACTGGCGGACTTCTCCATCGTCAACTCCCTGCACGACGGAATGAACCTGGTGGCCAAGGAGTACGTCGCCAGCCGCTTTGATGAGGACGGTGTCTTGATACTCAGCCCCTTCACCGGGGCGGCAAGAGAACTGACTACAGCAGTCCTGGTCAACCCTTATGCAACCGATGAATTTGCGGCTTCGATCAAAGCCGCAATAGAAATGCGCCGGGAAGAGCGCCAGCGCAGGATGCGCAAGATGAGAGAGGTTGTTGCCGAGAACAACATCTACAAATGGGCCGGGGACCTCCTATCGTCCCTGGCAAAGTTCGAGTTCACAAGTTGAAGTTGAGTGCAACACTTGTTGTCAGCATGGGACAGGGTCGTTCGGGACGTTAAAACAGCCCGTCGTATCTTGTTGCTGACTGACTACGACGGGACGCTCACTCCGATAGTGGACCGCCCGGAGGCGGCGACACTGCCAATCCAGACTAGGGAGGTGCTGCAGTCTCTGGCTCGTCAGCGCGGCCTAACGGTCGGCATTATCAGCGGCAGGGCATTGGATGACCTCAAGTCGATGGTTAGGGTCCATGGCGTCGTGTATGCTGGAAACCACGGGCTGGAAATCGAAGGTCCCGGTTTGAGTTTCATCGCTCCTCTGGCGGACGAGTTCCGCCCGCTACTGCGGCTCCTGCATGCGGTGCTGAGTCGAGGACTCGCGCCGGTCAGAGGTGCGCGCGTTGAGAACAAGGGTCTGTCCCTGACTGTCCATTACCGGCAGGTTGAAGATGACCAGCATGAGAGGGTAGGCAGCATTTTTGAGCAACTAGTCGGGGCGGCCCGTTCTGCCGGGAAAGTGAAAACAACAAGGGGCAAAAAGGTGTTGGAGGTGAGACCACCAATACAATGGGACAAAGGAACGGCGGTGGGCCTGCTCGTGGAGCGGTTCGGGCAGGACGGCGCCCGGCACAAGTCACTGCCGGTATTCCTGGGAGACGATGTCACCGACGAGGATGCCTTCAAGGTAGTGGAGCAGCACAACGGTATTTCCATTCATGTTGGAGAGGGTGACTCTAAGAGCGTAGCAAGATACTACTTGCGCTCACCGCACGAAGTGCAACAGTTCCTCCAGAGACTGCTCAATGCTTATAGGAGACACCGGTTATGAATCTAGCCATTGATTGGATCGCCCGCAATTGGCAAGCGGTCATCATTCCGGGAGCGGTGTTCGCCGCCGCGCTCATGGCATCCTTTTGGCTCAGGACCATCGTCTACAAGCGGGTTGACCGCTGGGTCAGGAAGACTAGCCGGAAAGTGGACGACATACTGGTCAGTGTGACGCGGGGACCGTCTGCCCTGTGGTGCGTGCTCATCAGCGCATACCTGGCGTTGGCGGTCTCCAATATGCCGCAGCCGTGGAAGATCCCGGCGGGCAGGATAATGGGCAGCCTGCTGACCGTGTCGATCGCGCTGACCATAAACGGTCTGGCCAGGGAAACTCTTGGCTTCTATGGCGAAAGGTGGAAGCTATCTCATGGCAGCCTGACCCTGGCAAAGAACGTTGCCAGGTCTACCCTTGCTGTGCTTGCCGTCTTGACGATGCTCGATATTTGGGGCTTGCCGCTGACCTCAATCCTCGTCGTTCTCCTGCTGGTCGCCCTGGTCGGGGTGGTTGTTTTCAGGGACGCAATCGCTGACGTCTTCGCCGGTTTGCAGGTCACTGCAACGGGCAATGTCAAAGCGGGCGACTATGTGAAGCTGTGGTCAGGAGAACAGGGGTACGTCCTCGATATAGGGACTCGCCATGCCCGGATCAAAGGACTGGACGAAAGCGTGACCACAGTTCCCAACTCCAGGCTAACTCAGTCAGCCGTCATCAACTACGGGCAGCCCCTGAAGAAGGCGAAGGAGCCATTCCGATTCTACGGCCGCGCCCAGATTACCGAACTCACCGGCCTGAGGGCCAAGAACCTTCCAGGATTGGTGGATATCCTCAAGCAAGTCCCGGAATCTGTGGTCTACTACCATACTCATCACTTCCTCGTGGATCACCACTATCTGACTCCTGAGCCGACCAACGACTTTGGTGTTTGGGTCGCCGATGCCCTGGGGGACGAGGCACTCGGTGAGAGACTGGCGAGCGTCGACATGTTTGAATTCACCAGTCTCGCGAGTCTGAAAGAGCGGCTGGTGAGCATCATGGAGGAATGCCTCTCTCGAAAGGGAGCAGGTCGGGACGCTCCCGAGGGCAGAGACTTCTATTTTCTCAAGTCCACGAGCGTCATCTTCTCCACCCCATACGTCGCCCATGATCTTCGAGAGTTTGTCGAAGCGCTGCGGAACGTGAGCCAGGACTCGTTGTACTTCCACGTTTTCGAGTCGAGGATGAGACTGGGCAGGGGGCTGAACGACTTTTCGAACTGGATCGACCAGAATCTGGGGGAGAAAGACCTCGCCGATAGAATCGCGCGTTTTGACCCGTACACCTATACTCTAGGAGGACTGAGATCAACACTGATACAGCTTATCGAAAAGCGAATAAAGTAATGCTCAGAGACTACGAACCCATCGTTGGCAAGGGCACGGTGGAGGAACTGCGGTTGCTTGCGGGGCACCTCAGCGGGAAGGTTGTTCAGAACGTGAACTCGACATTTGTCGGCGGAGGCGTTGCCGAGATATTGAGCCGCATGGTCCCGCTCCTCAACGAATTGGGTGTCGATGCGCGGTGGGACGTGATCAAGGGGAACGACCCGTTCTTTCAGGTCACCAAAAAGTTTCATAACGCCATCCACGGCAGATCCGAGGATATTACCACTCAAGACTTCGAAGTGTTCCTGGAAACAAGCAAGAAGAATGTTCAGGATCTGCAACTGGCCGGGGACATAATGTTCATACACGATCCGCAGCCGATTGCCCTGATCTCGCGGAGAAAGGAAGTGGGGAAGAAATGGCTGTGGCGTTGTCACATAGACGTTTCGCAGCCGTCTCAACAAGTCTGGAAGTTCCTGCATCCCTACGTCATCAAGTACGATGCGGCGGTATTCTCTGCCCCTTCCTTTTCACAGACACTTCCCATCCGCCAGTTTCTTATCTCTCCTTCCATCGATCCCTTGAGCGACAAGAACAGAGAGCTTTCGGATGACGTGGTCGTGGCAGTATTGTCAAAGTACAAGATCTCACGCGACAAGCCCATCATAACTCAGGTATCTCGCTTCGACTATCTCAAAGACCCGGTCGGAGTGATCCAGGCTTTCAAGCTGGTGAAGCGGACCATCGATTGCAGACTCGTCCTGGCCGGAGGCACTGCAAGCGACGATCCCGAAGGCGACAAGGTCCTCGCTGAAGTGAACACCGCTGCAAACGGAGACCCGGATATTCACGTCCTCCTGGTCCCGCCGAACAGCGATACCGATATCAACGCCCTGCAACGTGGATCGACCATAGTTCTTCAGAAGTCGATAAGGGAGGGGTTCGGTTTGACGGTGAGTGAGGCGCTGTGGAAAGCCAAGCCGGTGGTCGCCTCGGCGGTTGGAGGGATTCCCCTGCAGGTGAAGAACAAGTTCACCGGGCTGCTGTCTCATGGTGTAGAAGGGACGGCCTTCGCTCTGAAGCAGTTGCTGACGAATCCAGAATATGCGGCGCAATTGGGCAAGAACGGGCGAGAGCATGTGAGGCAGAACTTCCTCATCACACGGCACATCAAGGACTACTTGCTGTTATTCCTGGCAGTGGAACATGCCGGAGACATAATGCACCTCTGACTATCATGTACCTCTGACTTTCATTCGACAGGAATCGAATAACGGGATTGATCGCCGAACAATCAGTACTTGCTGCCCCGGAATTTCAAATGACGCTCCTGCTCTTCGTGGCTCTGGCGGGATACCTGCTTGCCTACCGCATTAACCAGTCGGCCGTTGTTGGCATCATACTGGCCGGCGTCCTGGTAGGCCCCAGCGTTTTCGGTCTGGTCACCTACACTGACTTCGTATCCAGCCTGGCGCAACTCGGCGCGGTCATACTGCTGTTCACCATCGGGTTGGAGTTCCAGTTGAAGGACATAGCCAATCCAAAATACTTCGTCATCGCGCTTGCCGGGGTGGTCGTACCCTGGATAGGTGGCTTCCTGCTGGCAGAAGCCTTTGATTTTGACCGCCAGGCATCGATCTTCATTGGGACTGCGCTCACGGCTACGAGCATCGCCATAACTGCCAATGTACTGAAGGAGATGGGAAAACTTCAAACGCGCGCCGGTCAGGCGATCATCGGCGCTGCCGTCATAGATGATGTGCTCGCCCTCCTGGCACTCACGCTCTCAGGGCAATTGGTCTCAGGCGAATTGTCATTCCTCCCGGTCGCGGTTGCAGCCGGGAAAGCACTGGTCTTCCTGGTGCTGGGAGCCCTTTTCGGGAAGGTCGCGCTGAGCAAATTGATGGCGCGGCTAGACCGGACCAGTCTGTCAAACAAATACCCTGAAGCCGTATTCATCTATGCGATTATGGTCGCCTTCTTCTACGCCATGATCGCCAATATCGTCGGACTGTCAGCAATAGTCGGCTCTTTCCTGGCCGGGGTTTCATTCGCCGGAGTGAAACTGAAACACGGTGTCATTTTCAAGGAAGGCGCTGAACACCTGCAAATCATCTTTGCCTCCATATTCTTCGTGTCCCTGGGAGTCCTGATTGACGTGCATGCACTGTCTGGTAAACTGCTAATCTTTGTCGTAGCCCTGACTATAATGGGGGGATTGACCAAAATCATCGGTTGCGGCTTACCGGCCAAGTTCCAGGGGATGAGCCTGAAGGATTCCTTAGTGGTGGGCTTCGGCATGATGCCCAGGGGAGAGGTGGCGATGATCGTGGCGTTGATAGGGCTCAGTCAGGGGCTGATACCACAGGGAACGTACGCCGCACTGGTCCTGATGAGCCTCCTCACGACAATAATACCGCCGATAGTCTTTCGGAACTGGCTTCTCAAGAGATGAGGCCGTTTCTTATCCCGCATACCGTTGACATTCTATCCTGTTGCCTGCCTTTTCGTCCCGAATGTTAAGCGTTACTATGCAGTGGCGTAGACGTTTCTCACGGAATCTGGCAAAATAGGGAACCTTGATTGACTCCAATGAAGATCCGCAGAATACCGGCGCGCCGAAATCGAAGAGCCAGGCCGCGGCGAAACGCCACAGCAGATGGACCGCAGTGGGAATCGAATTCGCGGCCATGTTCCTGTTCTGGGTACTCCTTTCCGGGCGTCTGCAACTCAAATACCTGCTTATCGGAGTGTGTGCTGCCGCCTTTGTCACCTATTTGACCAACGATCTTCTATTCAACGTCCGCAGTGGCGGCAAGAAAACAGTCTGGAATACGAAGACCACGATATCGTGCGCATTCCGACTCTTGAAATACACTGCATGGCTGGTAGTGGCGATTGTGAAAGCGAATATCCAGGTGGCTTCCATCGTGTTGAAACCGAAGCTGAAGGTTGACCCGGGCTTCCTCAAATTCGATACCGATCTGCTTGGAAAGGTTTCACGGGTGACTCTGGCCAATTCCATCACTCTCACACCCGGTACCATAACGGTTGAACAGAAGAACTGCACGTATATTGTCCATGCGCTGGTCAGGGAAGCAGCAGGAGACATTGAGACAGGCTTGATGCAGGATAAGGTCAGAGACGTCTTCTTTGACCGGGAGGGGCAACCGCCGGTCTGCTTGTGGGCTCACTCCAGGAAGGAGCTTGAAAGCTAATGATTCTTTTTGCGGTGATTGCCATTATCATCACGGGTCTAACTGTTCCGCCGCTGTACCGGACTGTGAAAGGACCTACACTGTATGACCGAATAATCGCGGCCGGTCTCATCGGAACAAATGGAGTGCTGGTATTAGCCCTCCTCGGTTTTGTCTACGGTCGCGTCGACATGTTCATTGACCTCGCCATTGCATACGCACTCCTGAACTTCATAGGAACGGTGGCGGTAGGCAAGTATCTCGAAAAGCACCGCGAGGAGGTCCGTTGAATGACGGTGCAAAACATATTGTTTGGTCTGTTTGTGCTGGGTGCATTGTTCTTCCTGACGGTCAGCAGTGCCGGCATATTCCGCTTGCCGGACTTCTACTGTAGAAATCATGCGGTAGGCCAATCGGAAACTCTGGGATCAATCCTGTTGCTGGCTGGACTGGCCGTTTATAACGGATTTGAGGTTAACAGCGCCAAGATCATCATCATTCTGGTCTTTGTGGCTATAGCAAATCCTACTGCAACTCATATCGTGGCCCGTGCTGCCTACCGCTCGGGCCTGGAGCCTTGGACATCGAAATCAGCCAAAGAGAAAACGGTCCAACCGGCGGGAAAATGAGAGGCAAAACACACCCCTTGCACGAGGACAACGTGGCATGAACAGCATGTTGACCCTCCTGCTGTTCATCGTCCTCGTCATTTCGGCAGTTGCCGCACTCAGGGTCCGTGACCTTGTGGCAGCGGGATTCATTCTGATGGCCTTCAGTTTCGCGGCCGCATTGATTTATGCCCAGATGGGAGCGCCCGACGTGGCTTTTACCGAGGCCGCGGTTGGTGCAGGTGTCAGCGGCGTCTTTCTCATTGCCGCCTTGTACTTCATGGAGAGGAGGTCGAAAGATTGAAGTGGCTTGGCATAGCGCTCATATGCCTGTTCGCGGTGTTCCTGTTTTACGCCGAAGGCGACATGGCTCCATACGGAGATATTTCCTCTCCGGCCAACCTGCATGTTTCTCCAGACTACATCGAGAGGTCGTTGGAGGAGACCCATACCCCTAACATAGTAAGCGCGGTGCTTGCCGATTACAGAGGCTACGACACTTTTGGAGAGACGACCGTCATATTCACCGCAGGACTCATTTGCTTCATGCTCCTGGGTGGTTGGAAGCGAGATGATAGCCAAACATCATGATCTGATCGTCAGCATGTCCTGCCGGGTGATGGCCCCGTTCATATTCCTGTACGGCATATACGTCATCACGTTTGGCCATTACAGCCCGGGAGGTGGTTTCCAGGGTGGTACCATTCTGGCCGCCGATGTGATACTGCTGAGAATGAGTCTGGGGAGAAAGGCAACGTACAAGAAATTTCCCCCTCAAATGGGGCTTATCCTGGGCGCGATAGGCTTGCTCATTTACGGTGGCACGGGCCTCGTGACCGTTCTGGCAGGGGGCAACTTCCTGGACTACTCCTACCTGCCTTTTCCTGGACTATCGCCATCTGACAGACGCTACTATGGAATCCTGTGCGTCGAAATAGGGGTGGCCCTGGGCGTCTTTGGAGTCCTGCTCTCTATCTTCGATAGCTTGACCAAAGAGAAATGATGTTCCGATCACTGTTAGACCAGTATCCATACTTCATCAGTACCGTCCTGCTCGCACTTGGCATCTGGGGCATGTTCGCCAAGCACAACCTGATGAAGAAGCTTATCGGAATGAACATCTTCCAGGTGGCTATCATTCTCCTGTTCGTTTCCAGTTCAGCCAAGTTCGGGGGCACCGTGCCGACTTTCGACACAAAGATAGGTGTTGCCAACCCGGACCTCTATGTGAACCCACTGCCGCACGTGCTCATGCTGACGGCGATTGTGGTCATGGTGTCAACAACTGGGGTCGCCCTTGCAATTCTGCTGTTGATATACCGCCGTTACCACACTCTGGACGAGAGAGAGATCCTGAAAAGAATGCGGGAACAATGAATCAGCTACCTGTCATCATCCCTGTATCGCTGCTCATGTTTGCATTCCTCACCTTCCTGCTGGGGATCTGGCGGCGGAGCCTGGCATATCCAGTGGCAACGGCTGGCGTAACTGTCTCTCTGGTGGCTTCCGTACTCGGTCTGATGCGCGTTCTCCAGAGTGGGCCGCAACATTACTTCCTGGGTGGGTGGGCGCCGCCACTGGGGATCGAATACGTCCTTGACAATCTCTCGGCGTTTATGGCCGTGCTCATCCTGACAGTTGCTTTCATCAGCATGGCCTACTCACGGCAGACGTTTCTCAAAGAAGTGCCCGAAAAAATAGTGCCGCTATACTCGCTGTTGCTCCTGCTTCTGGCAGGGCTGGCGGGCATTGTTGTTACCGGAGACCTGTTCAACGTATATGTCTTCCTCGAGATCGCATCCCTGGCCGCGTACGCAGTCCTGTGCATTGGCAACGACAAGGCGCCGGTGGCGGTCATTCGCTACGTCATCATCGGGACCGTTGGCGCCTGTTTCTACCTCCTGGGTGTAGGCTTCCTTTACTTTGCCACCGGGTCCCTCAATATGGCCGATGTTGCCGGTCTGCTGCCAGGCCTTTACGGCTCTCGCCTGGTAGTTGCCGCGGCGGTATTCATCGTTGCCGGCATGGCCCTGAAGATGGCCCTCTTCCCCTTCCACATCTGGCTGCCGGATGTTTACACGTACTCCCCTTCGGGCGTAATCACATTTGTAGCGCCGCTCATGACAAAAGTTGGCGCCTACGTTCTCATACGCATGCTGGTATCAGTGTTCTCGCCGAACTACTTGAACGAGTCCTTTCCCGTTACTGTCGCCCTCGGCTGGCTGGGCGCCGCTGGTATCATCGCCGGCTCAATCATGGCCATCGCGCAGAAGGACTTGAGGCGCATGCTGGCATATAGCAGCGTGGCTCAAATAGGCTATGTTGCCCTGGGGATAGGTCTTGCAAATCCCCTGGGACTGGTCGGCGCCATGCTCCATATCCTCAATCACGCCTTCATGAAAGGCGGCCTGTTCCAGGTCTCCGGGAGCATCCGCTACAGCACCGGGCTCTGGCAGATACCTCACCTTGCTGGATTGGGTCGACGGATGCCGTGGACTATGGGCGCGTTTACCGTGGCCGCGATCTCGATGGTGGGAATTCCTCCGGCAGCCGGTTTCTTCAGCAAGTGGTACCTGGTTCAGGGTGCAGTATATGCAGACAACTGGGTCTTCGTTGGAGTGGTCCTGTTGAGCAGCCTGCTGAACGCGGTCTATTTCTTCCGCATACTCGAAAAAGTCTATACCGCGCCGGAAGCCGAACACGGAGGAGCTTCCCTGGCTAAGGACCCACCGATGGGAATGCTCGTGCCGATGCTGATAATGGCTGTGGGAATCATTGTCCTGGGAATAATAAACGCCGCAATCGTGTCCAACATACTGCAACCGGTTGCGGACCAGATTTTCTGAGCACAGGATAGGTAATCACCAGGAGAGTCATGGGAGCATTTTCCTCAACAGCGCCCCTCATAGCGGTAATAGTCCCGACGCTCGCCGCGGTCCTCATTGTTCTATCGCGGCGCCGTCCGAACCTGCGTGAGTTCTGGTCCGTCGGGGCCTCTGCTGCCATGTTCGCAGTAGTGCTGTCCATCTTGCCTGATGTTCTTGCCGGAAGATATCCGGAGATATTGCTTTTCGATATCTCTCCGGGCATATCGCTCGCTCTGACTGCCGATGCCGCGGGCCTTATTTTCGCACTGTCGGCATCGGCCCTGTGGATCGTCACCTCAGTGTATTCCATCGGCTATATGAGGACTGTAGGCGAGAAGAAACAGACCCGCTACTATGCTTCTTTTGCCCTTTGTCTGGCTTCGACAATGGGGGTCGCTTTTTCGGCCAATCTCCTGACGTTTGTCCTGTTCTATGAGATGCTGACGATAGCCACCTATCCCCTCGTCATTCACAAGGAGACGCCGGGTGCCGTTGCGGCCGGCCGCAAGTACCTGGCCTATCTGTTGACGGGAGGGCTTGTGCTGATCGCCGCCGCAGCCTTGACGTATCAGTACGCCGGCACTCTGGACTTCAAGCCCGGCGGATTCCTCAGCCAACTCGGTAGCCAACCTAACCTCATGCTTCTCTTTGTATTGTTTCTCATCGGCTTCGGGGTGAAGTCAGCCCTGATGCCGCTTCATGGCTGGCTGCCGACGGCCATGATCGCACCCACGCCCGTGAGCGCCCTTCTTCATGCTGTTGCGGTGGTCAAGGCAGGCGTTTTCGGGTTTGTCCGCGTCGTCGGCTTTGTTTTCGGTCCCGACCTGTTCCACAGTATCGGAGCGTGGCATGTCCTCGCCGTCCTGGCGGCCATTACCATCCTCCTCTCTTCCCTTCTCGCCATGTACCAGGACAACCTCAAGCGCCGGCTGGCGTATTCGACAGTGGGACATCTTTCATACATAGTGCTTGGTGTTTCTCTGTTATCCCCCTTAGCTTGGGTCGGCGGCCTCTTACATATCGTGAACCACGCTGCGCTTAAGATAACCATGTTCTTTTGCGCTGGCGCCATCTATGCCCGGACGCATTGCGAAAACGTCAGTGAACTCGATGGGATGGGAAAGCAGATGCCGATTACCATGGGAGCTTTCACTCTGGCGTCATTGGGGTTGGTTGGCCTCCCTCCCCTTAACGGTTTCATAAGCAAGTGGATGCTGGGCCAGGGAGCGCTTGGAGCGGACGCGGGAGTCTTCCTCGGCCTCCTGTTACTGAGCGGACTGCTCAACGCGGCCTATCTTCTGCCGATAGTGAGGCGGGCGTATTTCGCCAAATCAGATAAGCGCAACAGGTTCGGCGAAGCCCCGCTGCTGATGGTGGTCCCCCTGGTGTTGACTGCTGCACTGGCGTTGTTCCTGGGGCTGTTCCCGGACGGGTTGTTCTATTTCTACCGCCTGGCCAGCGACACGGCAGCCTCTATCTTCGGCGGAGTAAGCGGGTAATGACATTCAAGGGAAGACGCACCTGGTTATTCACCTCGTTGCTGGCTGTGATCTCGATTGCCATCGGATTCCTCAGCTTCTTCCAGGAGATCGGGGGCGAATTCCATTGGTCCGCTTTCGGAGTCTTCTCAGCCGCTTTCGGATTCATCGGCTGTGTCGTCATTGTGCTTATTGCCAAGGGGCTCGGCCGGCTCTGGCTGCAGCGCAACGAGGACTACTATGATGAATAGTATCTCCCCCGCAGCTATTCTTCTGGCAGGCGCGGTACTCCTGCTGCTGCTGCCGGGCCGAATCAGGCCTGCCGCCTTCCTCGTGTTCCCGGCGCTCGCCTTCTGGTGGCTGTTGCAGGCTAACCCGGGGGATAGCCTGAGCATGTCCTTCCTGAATTACGACCTGGTGCTGGTCCGGGTCGACCGCCTGAGCCTGGTTTTCGGGTATGTGTTTGTCCTCATAACCTTCATCGGCGGCATCTACGCTTTCCATGTGAAGGACAAAGGAGAACAGTCAGCCGCCCTGTTGTATGGCGGCAGTTCCCTGGGGGTCGTATTCAGTGGTGACCTGCTCACTCTGGTCGTCTTCTGGGAGATAATGGCCGTATCCTCGGTCTACCTGGTCTGGGCAAGGAGAACACCCGCATCCCGTGGCGCCGGAATGCGCTACCTGATGGTGCACCTGTTCGGCGGCAGTGTGCTGATTGCCGGCGTCCTCATGCATATTGCACAGACCGGTTCCATAATGTTCGATCTGCTTGACTCCAGCATATCCTCTTACCTCATTCTGCTTGCATTCTGTCTCAATGCAGCGGTCCCGCCACTTCATGCATGGCTCTCGGACGCATATCCGGAGGGCACCGTAACGGGCACCGTATTTCTCAGTGCGTTCACCACAAAAACGGCTGTATATGTCCTGGCCAGGGGCTTTGCGGGATGGGAACTCCTTATCTGGGCGGGGTCCATAATGGCTGTCTACGGCGTGGTGTATGCTGCACTCCAGAATGACGCCCGCCGCCTGCTCGCGTACCACATCGTCAGCCAGGTCGGCTACATGGTTGCAGGCGTAGGTCTGGGCACTTTTGCGGCCGTGGATGGCGCCACTGCTCACGCGTTCACTCATATTTTGTATAAGGCACTGCTGTTCATGGGAGTGGGAGCTGTGCTCTACGCAACGGGTCGGAGCAAGTTGTCGGAATTGGGTGGGTTGGCCAGGGTGATGCCGTGGGTACTCGTGCTCTATATGATAGGAGCGTTCTCGATTTCGGGGGTGCCTCTTTTCAGCGGATTCGTGAGCAAGTCCATGATCATCGATGCTGCGGGGGCGACAGGCTCTGGAATTGCAATGGTCCTGCTGACCCTGGCATCGGTAGGTACATTCCTCAGTGTCGGGTTGAAGCTGCCCTATTTTGCGTGGTTCGGGTCAAAGAGTTCGGGGGAGACGAAACCAGTCCCGCCAGGAATGTATATCGGCATGGGCATCACCGCTCTGATATGCATTGTGATCGGGGTTTATCCTGCGGTCCTGTACAGCATCCTGCCCTATCCAGTTGATTTTCATCCATACACTTCGGGTCACGTCATCGAGACGCTCCAATTACTGGTATTCACCGCTGCGGGTTTCTGGTTGTTGCTGAAGTGGCTCCATCCTAAAGATTTGTCTTACCTCGACATAGATTGGCTGTACCGCAGGCCTGCCCGATTGGCCTACCGCCTGTTTGTTGTCCCGGTCAATAAGGCTTTTGCCGAAGCGGATGTTGTATCTGCTCGCGTGGTGCGGTTGCTGACACGGATCGGTGCCAACCCTGTTGAATATCTTCGGCTGCTGGCGACATTCAGCAACAGGCCAGGCTCTTCTTCCAGCAAGGCAGGAACTCAGGACTACGATCCGGACCTGTCAAGGGTCCCGGTCGAACCCATGATCCTCATCGTCCTGCTCTTCTTTGTGGTTCTTATTGCGTGGGGCCTGTTCAAGCTGTCGTAGGCCAGTTATTTGCTTGTTGCCAGGCGGCAAGTGCTGAATCGTATGCTTAACCGCCTCTGGCCGACCGTGACAACTCTAACTTGGGATGTCGAAAACGCCCCCTTGGGGTCAGCATCAAGTACCTGATGGAGTACTGCAAGGGCAGAACAGGAAAGATCACCCTGTCTTGGTCCACCCCTTCCGGCCCTGTCCTGTCCAGCCACCGGAACCATCCCCACGTGGTCATGATGCCCATGTTCGTCAAGTGGGAAGACGAACAGTCGCGGCCAAACCAAGACGTCAAGGATGAGTCGGCCTACGATGCCGCAGGTGGGGCTGAGGTCGAGGAAACCGAGGCAGTCGCTGAAGTCGAGGATGCGGGACAAGCTGAAACAGTCAATTGGGAAGTGGAAACGACCGAGGCTGAAAAGTCCGAAACGACCGCGACGGAAAGCCGAGACTCCAGCGGGCCAAGGAGCCTGCAAGTAACCCACAGCCAGAGGGGCCTGACTTTGGTCGGGCCCCCCTGGCCACAATCCACATACAAAAGAAGAAACAGGAAATGGAGAACCTCGAAGAAACCATGAAGAAGGCCGATGCCGCAATCGAGGCGCTGGACAAGGCCCTGGAAGCGCTTAAGAAGGTCGGGAACCTGCCGCAGGAGTGCACTGAGGAAGAAGGCTCCCGCGGCGCCGATAGTTCATCGCAAGAAAGGGAGAGCGAAAAACACCAGGTGCAAACCACCCTACCACAATAGGGGCCGAGAGACGCCTCAAGAGGAAAGGAAATGATGCCCGAAACAGAAATGGTGTTCCCCGGGGTGGTGGCTGGGAGCAGAACCTGCCGCAACCTTTGAAGGATCGGTTGCCATTAGATCGACTGGCTCACATCAAGTTGGCTCCCGTTCTGCACGACACCCTGTACGTGATCGGCAATGTTCGCTGCCTTGAAAACCGTTGAGGTTCCTATTGCCCCAGAACCTATGCACGTCCTCAAAAAGCCAGTTATCCCACAATGAGATCAGTCGCACAGGGAGTCCGCGTTCTATCGCTGTCTCCCTCTGCCACGATCCTCCACGTTACCGGCGTGGCCTTCGCCAAATTCAATGGAGTGATGCGACCCGGTCCAAGACCTTTTTTAACTGGCGATTGTCTTTCTCAATCCTACTCTCATCTTCGAACGTACTACAGCCAAAGTCGATCAGTCTAACTCCCGTCCTTCCCCCATCCCCCACGGTCACCATGATATTGGCAGTTTTCAAATCGCCATGAGATATCCCCAACTCATGAAGCTTATCTATGCGTCTTTTCAGTTTGTCGCATAGCTTCCTCGCCACGTGCTTCCCCATTGGTTTGTCCGACTCACGGTTCAGATATTGGTCCAGCGGCTGGAATCTTTCTGAGGGCAGATAGGTCAGAACGAGAACAGCGAATTTCTTGCGAAGCCCTGTCCCTCGCCTGACCATAGCAGCCTCGTGGTCAAAGGCAACCGTTTTCGCGTAGTACCTCTCCGGATACTTCTTCGCATTCAAGAAAATGTGTACCTTCAGTTCCGCCAAAGCCCTATTGCGATCCTCCGTAATCTTGGCGACATACTGTTTGCCGCCGACGGCGGCCTTCACAAGGTATGTTCTGAACTGAAACCCTCTCATGACCCCAATGTTCTGGATGAGTTCATACTCTCGGCCACAAGCGATCAATTTGTCTCCGATTTTCAAGTTTGTACGTTTGGCCATTTCCTGTCTCCTGTTTCAGGCTCTCAAAGGTCGATGCCGGATCCCGCTTAAGCCGAGGCGACGATTCTGGTTAGGTTGATAGATAGAGCGTACTCGAAGAGATCGCAATCTGGCAATCCTTTGACCGCAATCTTGAGTTCCGGGCTTATTTCTCTCGCGACTATTGCGATTCTGGCCCGTTCCGAACTGGCAATTTCCTTTGCCCTGTTCTTGTAGTACAATGCTTGGCCAATCACCTTTTCATGACCTTGGCTTACCTTCAACTCTATGACGACTGGAACACCGTCCCGGTCAAGTGCGAGTATATCAACTCTTCTCCCCTTTTGATCAATTGGGTATTCGATTCCCTCTTGGCCCTCGGCATCTACAAAGAGCTTGAGTCCCGGCTCGACCTTGCTGAGATTCCTGGCCAGGTAATCTCTTAGGTCGTCCTCGTACGCGAAGGTGGTTTCTGCGGCGCTTTCCTCTTCCTGCTCTTCGCTATCATCTCCTGCGCCAGTGAAACCGTCGTAGATTCTTTGATACCTTCTTATCTTGCTTTTCCCGCTTTCGGTATTGCCGTTTTGCCACCACGTGTCCACAAACTCCTGGAGTAGGCCGTTCTTCACCAGCAAGTCAATAATCTTCGCTCGTTTCAGCGTACAGTTGAATGACTTGTACTTGTCCTTCGATTCCTTAATTTGAGTAGCCTCCCGGGCGAACCCCTTCCCTCCTAGAAAGGCCCACGCGTATCGCAGTGGAAGCGACTCGAAACCCTCAACTTCCCTTCCTTCTGAATCTTCCACAGTTAATCCCCCTTTTCTGTTGGCGGTTCCATTGACAAAATGCGCTATTGCATCCGGCGCTCGTCACACCTTGATCGCCCCTGCATCGAATAACGGGCTGATTCTACCACAAGATGTCTTCGCCATCGTGCTGTTGTGCTGACTGCCGGCAACAGGCGGAATCGCTCCAAGAACGGCGTCCGAATTCCGCCGCGTTCCCTCAACCGCGACGGGTATTCGTGCCCGTCGACCTCGGTGCCCGATATCGTCCCCAGTGCGTGTGTCCCCCGTGCGTGTTGCGCCACCGTCTCGCACGCCGTAGAATGGGCCATGCCAAAATTGGTCGCGCAGCGCACAAACCACAAAAGCTAGAGGTTCACTGTGGCCGAAGCCCAATACAAAGTTGTCTCTCTGTTTTCCGGAGCAATGGGCCTAGACCTCGGGCTCGAACGCACGGGACGGTTCCAGCTGGTAGCGTGCGTCGAGAAAGAGCGTGCCTTCTGCGACACGATAAGGGCAAACATCACCGCTGGCCGAATCAATCCCGGCCTCAAGGTGTTCGAAGCGGACATCTCCACGCTAGAACCTCAGGAGGTTCTAGACGCGATCGGCATCCGGCCAGGCGATGTCGACCTGATGGTTGGGGGGCCCCCGTGCCAATCGTTTAGTACTACCGGTAGACGCCGAACGGTGCAAGACCCGCGAGGAACTCTGCTTTGGCAGTACCTCCGCTTCGTCGAAGCGTTAAGGCCGCGGTTCTTCTTGATGGAAAACGTGCGCGGCCTCCTTTCGGCTGCCCTGCGACATAGGCCCATCGCCAAGAGGCCGGAGTATGGTGGCGAACCGCTTGCCCCAGACGAACAGCCGGGATCAGTGGTCCGCCTATTCGCTCACGACCTTCAGAGTATCCTGGGCGCTGCGTACCACCTGGACTGCTTCCTTGTCAACGCGGTCAACTACGGGGCCCCCCAGATCCGGGAGCGCGTGCTCTTCTTCGGCAACCGCTACAATGAAGTCCTCGATTTTCCCGATCCAACACATGGCCCATCGCAGCTTCCAGGAGAGCAGCTCACTCTCACCGATCAGAACGGCGTCTCCCTGCGTCCGTGGAGATCTCTCGGGGACGCGATCCAGAATATGAAAGAACCGGAGCCAGTCATTCAGGACTTCAGCCCCCGCAAGAAGGCCTACCTTTCCCTTGTGCCCCCTGGATCCAACTGGCGCAGCCTGCCAATAGAGATACAGAGAGAGTCGATGGGCAAAGCCTGGTACGCTAAGGGTGGCCGCTCCGGATGGTGGCGCAGGCTCAGCTTCGACCTGCCGTGCCCGACCCTAGTCACCATGCCCAATCACGCGGGAACGGCGCTCTGCCACCCGACCGAAGTTCGAGCGTTGACCGTCAGAGAGTATTCTGCCATTCAGGAATTCCCTCGAGATTGGCAGTTCTGTGGAAGGCCGGCCCAACAGTACACCCAGGTGGGCAACGCCGTTCCAGTCAGACTGGGGCAAGTTGCTGGAGAGGTATTGGCCACCCACCTCGACGGGCTGCGGGCCCGCGCTTGGGAGCCCTACCAGACGGCACCGCCAGCTTATCGCGTCGTCTACATCCAATCTCACGTTCGGACGCGGCAGTGGTTCAAGGGCGGCGAGGCTCTCATATGGGATGATGGCCACGCGGAAGGCCGCGTCAAGTACGGGTCCGCAAGGACGCGAAGAAAGTCCATAGCCTTCTAGAAAGGTCGTCCTAATCGATGCAGCGACGCGATCGTGATCAACTTTACAGGGCTCTGAAGACTCAGCGGCAAGCGCTCGACCCGCAACACGTCGCCACACTTTTTGGACTCACCGACGAACAGAGGGTGCGCCGCATCGCCGAGGAACTTTCCTCCTACATTGGGGTGAACCTGCCAAACGCGGTGGACCAGAGAAAAGGGCTCGCCGACTATCGGACCAACCCTTACGTCCTGTTGACCTCAGCCAGCATATTGGATCTGGCCGACCCGCAACCCTACGCCGATTTCCTGTTCAACACGAAGCTCTACATGGCGTTGGAGACCTCGTTTGGTAAGTCCATCGAGTCGGCCATGGTCGGACAATACCCGGTCGCCGCCGAGCACAAATGGCAAGATCCTCCGGAGAAGATCGAGGAGTCTCGCGATCTTGTCGGACTGAGCAACGAGGAAAAGGCAAAACGCCGCACTGCATCGGTATGGCGAGAGATCGATAAGTCATGCGTGGTAGGGCAACGTCGGTACGTCGCCTGCATTAAGAGCGGGCCCAATTGCATCAACGACACGCAAGTCCAGGCCATGACCCAGGCGATCATCGACAACCGTCGTGAATGGCTCGCACGGACAGTGCAGACTCACCCAGGTGCCAACAGACTTGACGTTGTGATCGGACTTACGTATGGCACTGACCGGACAACGAACAACAAGGAGAACCAGATTCTTGTGAAGCTGCTGGAACGCGGATTTGTGGAAGAAAGTCGCGAAACCCTACCCGGCGTGTTGGTCGACGCAGAAACCAGGTCCGTCCGCGTTTACAGGCGAGTTGGCAAGGACTTCTGGGCTTTCGTCGGCAATCCCGAGGATCCGGCAAGCGCTCCCTTCGTCTTCCTGGAGATACTCCTTGCCCTGTCAAAGGCGCTCTCGTTATGCAAGTCCAGGATGGCTATGGAGGATCGCATCAACTTGAAAATCCAAGCTCTGGCAAATGCTCTCGGCAGCCTCAGATTCCCCAGGAACAGCCTCCCGCAGTGGGTTCGCCAGGACTTCTCGGAGAGCGAGCTCTTCTGGTTCGCGACCGCTCTCACTGGGTTCTACGATGAGGGAATTTGACGTCACGGAGAACCTCGTGCCTTGGCCCACCGCACGGCCACACTATAATGGATCAGGGCGGCGTAGAGATTGAAAGCGAATGCCCCAGTCGACCCGTTGCCCATCTCCAAAGCCGACATTACATGGATGAGGCGCCGCCTGCGCGCATACTATGAACGGAACGGCAGAGACTACCCGTGGCGCACGGAGAACAACCCCTACCTTATCCTCAACACGGAGATCCTCCTCCAGCGAACTACGGCCCAAGCCGTGGCGACGTCTTGGCCATCCATACGAGAGCACCTCAACGCCCCAGCCAAGGCCAGAAAGTCCAAACGGTTCCTGGTCAAACTGGTCGGCCGGCTCGGCCTGTCGAAAAGGGCTACGTGGATACTGAACATATCGCAACTATTGGAGGACGTCAGCGATGTTCCTTCAACGCTGGAAGGCCTGCTCGCCTTGCCCGGAGTCGGACGGTACACCGCCTGCGCGACCCTGGCATTCGCGTTCTCGCGAAACGAGGGACTGGTCGACGGCAACGTCATTCGAGTGTTCGAGCGATTCCATGAGCCTTTTCCTGCCCGCCACTTGGCGACGAAGGTTGCCTTCTGGCTGCCCCTTGCCAAAGGCCTCGGCGGATCGCACCAATTCAAGCTAGTGTTCTGGGGACTCCTTGATCTCGCCGCTCAGATATGCGTTCCACGGAAGCCCTTATGTTCCCAGTGCCCCCTGAAACCGAGGTGCCAGACTGGCAGGCAAGTGCCACTAGAGCCCAACTCCGCCTGTCAACACCTTATTGCGCCCAGTAGTATAATAATTGAACGGCCAAGAAAGGTGATGAATTTTCCTACAACCCCTGACAGACCGGTTTCCATCGACCTTTTCTGCGGTGCCGGTGGATTGAGCTTAGGGGCCGCACGCGCAGGTTTCGCGGTTCGCGGCGCGGTAGACTTGGATCCGCACGCCATCGATGCGCATAAGCGCAACTTCCCCAATTCGCTCCATTCGAAGGCAGACATATCCCAACTCACCGGCCAAGGGCTCAAAGCCACGCTTGGTCTAGCTGACGGGCACCTTGCGGGAATCATAGGCGGTCCGCCTTGCCAGGGTTTCAGCTATATGGGAAAACGCGAGAAGGACGATGTTCGGAATACGCTTTTTGTGGAGTTCTTCCGCCTAGTAGCTGAGGCCCTGCCCCGATTCTTCTTGGCAGAAAATGTCCCCGGAATCTTGCAAAGCGAAAACTCGGAGTTAAGAGACAGGGCGATTTCCCTTGTTCAAGGGACATATGTCGTTCTCCCTCCCATGGTGATTGCCGCGAACGACTATGGAGCGCCCACTGCTCGAACGCGAGTTTTCTTCTTTGGGTATCGCCCGGACGAAATGGAACGCCTTACCGTGGACGACTTCGCGCCGCCAGCAGATGCAGAAGTGGTGACCGTGCGACGGGCCCTTTGCGGCCTGCGGACCAAAGTCAGTCCCAGCTGGCAACACGAGGAACAAGGCTGGAGAGTGGTGCATGCGAAGGGCGAATCGTACTACGGTTCCAGGCTCCACGGGCACATCGCGCGAGGAGTCGGAGATCCCATTGCCTTAAAGCGCCTGCGCAACGAAAGCCGCGCTTCCGGATTTCTTGGGACTGTGCATTCGGTCGAAGTCTCCGAGCGGTATGCCAATCTTGAACCTGGCATGACCGATCCAATTTCGAAGTCCCGACGGCTCGACCCAGTCGGTTTCTGCCCGACACTGCGCGCAGGCACGGGGTCTGACCGGGGCAGCTTCCAAGCCGTTCGCCCCATCCATCCCACTGAGCCGCGGGTCATCACGCCCAGGGAGGCGGCGAGGCTCCAGGGGTTCCCAGACTGGTTCCAGTTTTCCCCGACAAAATGGCACAGCTTTCGTCAAATAGGAAGCAGTGTGAGCCCGATAGTCGCTGAACGTATTCTGACTGTCATATACGGGGCACTTGGACTTGCAGGACAGGAGCACTAACATGGCAAAGACCCCATCGAACCAATACGAACCCGTTAGCGCCAGGCCAGTAAAGTCGTTTTTCGTAACTATGCTAACTCGCGACATCACGTTAGAGGAGGCCATACTCGATCTCTTGGACAACTGCGTGGACGGCATCCTCAGGTCCAAGCTGCGCGATGGTCCCAAACCGTACCAAGGGTACTGGGCGAAGATCGAATTTGCGGCAGATTCTTTTTCCATTTCCGATAACTGTGGGGGGATACCTTGGAAACTGCATGAATATGCCTTCAGAATGGGGCGTGACCCGGACAGGCCAACTGACACACCCCATTCGGTCGGAGTCTACGGCATCGGAATGAAGCGCGCCCTGTTCAAGATGGGCAAGGACTGCCTCATTTCTACTCAGAACGGCAATGACCAGTACGAAGTCGAAATCAAGCCGGACTGGATCGCGGACCAAGAGAACTGGCAACTGCCCGTCAGAAAAGCTGCGACAGCCAAAGATGAGGACGGCACACTTATCGTCGTCGGGGAGCTGTATCCTGGAATCGCCAAGCGATTCGGCGAAGAAGCCCAACTTTTCCAGACCGGTCTAGAAACCATGATATCCAACCACTACGCCTTCATAATCGACAAAGGCCTGAAGGTCACCGTCAACGGCGACCTAATTGCGCCCAAGCCGATCCGCCTCATCTTCGATGAGAACGCGATGGTCCATGAAGGTGTCGGAATCCTGCCCTTCATTTTCAAGACTGCGACAAGCGACGGTGTAGAGGTTTTCCTGACAGTTGGTTTCACTAGGCCGATCCCGTCCCAAAACGAGATCGTTAGCGAGCAGGGCGAAAAGAGATACTCTTCCCAAGATGCAGGCTGGACGGTTCTCTGCAATGACAGGGCGGTGGTTTTCAGTGACCGAACCGAACTGACCGGTTGGGGCGAACCGGGCCTTCCGAGATTCCACACTCAATTCATCGCGATTTCCGGCATAGTGGAATTCAGGTCGGACGATCCCTCGAAGCTTCCTACAACTACAACAAAGCGAGGCATAGATGCGGCGTCGCCTTTATACCTGCAGATCAAGATCAAAATGCATGAAGGGCTGAAGATATTCACCGATTATACGAATAAGTGGAAAGGCCGAGCGGAGGAATCCAAAAAGCAAATCGAAATGGGGAGGCCGCTTTCTTTAGACGAGATAAAGTCCGAAACGAAACGCCTGACTCTCGCCACAACAAAGAGGTTCGTCCTGGAGGGCCAGCAGTACAAGCCGAACCTTCCGATGCCGAAAAGACTAGACCCGATGAAAAGACGGATATCCTTCACCAAAGACGTAGATGAGGTAAAGGCCGTCGCCGAATATCTTTTTGAGGATGCCGCCAGGGAGCCGTCGGAAGTTGGAGAAAGGTGCTTCGATATCATTCTCAGAGAAGCGGCCAGCAAATGAGGCACCCGCCGTATCACTTGCGCTTGAACAAGGCCGTCGATCGGCTAACGCTAATGGATGCAATTGATCGCCTTCGGAACCTGAGCGCCCTTTCAGAATATACCTACTACGGTTTGGGAGGCCCGTATCTCGAGGAATTCCGGCTGCTATACGAATCGCATCCGGAGATGGCGATGGTATCCATAGAGAATGACAAAGAGACATTCAAGCGGCAGGCCTTTCACCTCCCGTGCGGAAACGTGAGGATCGAGAGGGAAAGCCTTCGGTCGTTCCTTGCACGGTACGAGCCGGTAGATCGAAAGTGCATTTTCTGGCTTGACTACACGGGGCTAGAATACTCCTGCTTCGAGGATTTTCAGGTCCTCCTCCGTAAAGCGGTGGCCGGCAGCATGGTCAAGATTACTCTGCGGGCGGAACCACGAGACTACTATACGGAACTTCAGGAACCTGTTGCCAACCTGTCTAGGATCGGCAGCAATCATGAAGTCTCAAGGCCTGCTCCCGTTCTGCGTGATGAAAAAGCCGACCAGTTCCGTGAGAAGTTCCGGGCCATCATGCCAAACCCGTCTGCAACGCCGCCGGCGACGCTGGCAGGTCTCGCATCAATGCTGCAAGGAATGCTCCGGATAGCGGCCCAAGAAGAACTTCGCGGTGCCGTTGGAATCATATTTCAGCCAATATCGTCATTTCATTACAACGACGGAACAGGCATGTTTACCTTTACTGGCCTATTGTGCATGCGGAGTGAAGAAGCGAAGGTAAGGGAAGCGTTCGGAAACTGGGCATTTGCCAACCTGGATTGGGCCGATCCCCTGCAAATAGACGTTCCGACCCTAAGTACCAAAGAGCGACTGCATCTCCAACGTTGGCTCCCGTGCCAAGACTCCCCAGGGGAGACTCTTCGCCTGAAGCTTGGGTATATGATCGGCAACGGCAAGAAAGATACAGAAGCCTTGCTTGGTCAATATGCTGTATTCCATAGGCGCTTCCCGTATTTCATGAGAGGGATACCTTGAATCGCTATTGTCGGAAGTGATTATTGGGAATGAGCCAGACGTAAAGCAGCAAATCGGAATGCAAGGCGGGCGAGCCCCTTCAGTCGGACAACTCGGACAAGAAGCGGAATCCATATCAGATTTTCTCACAAGCCGACAAGACTCTAATTGGGTTATAAGCGTTACTCCCAACGCACTTCGCAGGCCAGATATTCGCTCAGGACAAATCGCACGGTGATTCCCCCATTCTCAATCACCACGTATCTATAACGGCCCGGCTGGACGACTACCCAACCGTTCTCCTGCCCGAACTGATCGGGGGCCTTGCCAAACGCACGAAGGAACGCACGGCTGCCGATTTCCGGGACACACTCCAACTTTATCGAAATAATGTCTTCGAAGCTCTGCAATTGCTTGCCCGACAACGTAGGCAGAGGTGCCCATGCGACCTCGTCAGGTTCGTCGACTGCCGCATGGAGCTCATACGCTACATGCCCTTTTGCCAGCTTGCTAACGATCCTTTGGATTCGATCCACCTCCGGCTCCCACAGCAACTGGCCTGATATGCCCACCCTCTTGCACGCCTCAATTCGCTGTTTCAAAGTGGCTTGCCGAGCAAGTATTCGCTTCACGGCGGCACGTTGAAGGCCAGATGGGTCGACAGTCCCGCATATCACACATTCAAGGAGACAGGAGACGTACTCTTCGTCTAGCCCAAAGTTTTCAAGTGAAAATGGGGATGGCACAGATACGAGTTAGCTTTAGGGGGGACGATGTGGTAGTGTCGTCGGTCTGGCTACAAGGCCAGGGAAACCCCCAGCAAATCGAGGGCCCGGCGTTGCAGGGGGGTAGGCTCGGTGAAGGTAGTGATTTCTGGAAGGCCA
>Ga0082335_1001018_pt1 | contig 64751 bp, 53 predicted proteins | sample Subgrocontami58m_FD_72375 | JGI IMG/M metagenome (GOLD analysis project Ga0082335, IMG submission 72375) | Subsurface groundwater microbial communities from S. Glens Falls, New York, USA - GMW37 contaminated, 5.8 m (SPADES assembly) (version 2) ... | reverse complement strand
CTGATCTCGCTGGCTGGCTGCGCCGAATTTAGCTTCGAATATGTGGAGTGAAAGCAAAGCCGGCGTACATTCCATGAGGAAATGCACGCCGGTACTCCACATATCAAAGACGTCCCGATTCCGCAAAAAATGGTGAGCTCAACATTTTTCGCCGAAAGAGGCCTTTTGTAGCTCTGTGCAGTACTACCTGAAGGGGATGCATTCCCTTCAGGTAGCCCATGTAGCTGGTGCGACGCGAGTCGCGCCGACAGTCCGGTTCGGAATCCTCTGAGCCGGTTTATTGACCCCAGCGGGGATGTTGCAGCCCCGTTCTGGGGTCTGCCGTCCCCGCTTTTCTTTTGGAGTATTCAATATGAAAAGCGGACGTTCTCTCGTTAATCTGGCGCAGGAACTCGAGCGCCAACTCGCGACCAAGCAGGATCTGGTCGTGCCTTCATCTCTCCTGCGGTGCCATACCGACGAGGATCGCAGTTGCAAAATAATGATCGATGCAAAGGACGGTGTCGGGGAATACGGCATCACCAACCTCGCACGCCGGCAGCTCGCAGACAAGTTAAATATCCCGTTCGCGTACTTCGAACGCATGCGGACGGAGCAACCGGCCCTCCTTGACCGTAACGTCAATACGTGGCTTCAGACCGACAATGAGCGAAGGATGATTCGTACGCTGGATGGGCAGGTGCGCGCGGTGCTGTCTGACCGCTACCGCCGCCTGGACAACTACGATCTGGCGGAGAATGTCCTGCCGATCCTGCAGCGGCTTGCCGATGCGCGCTTCGAGTCGGTCGAGCTGACCGAAACGAAGATGTACCTCAAGGTCGTCACGCCGCGTGTCGAGTACGAGATCGCTCCGGGGGATGTGGTGCAGGCCGGTATCGTCATCACGAACTCCGAAGTCGGTCACGGTACACTGTCGGTGCAGCCTTTGGTCTACCGGCTGGTATGCCGAAACGGGTTGATTGCGTCCGACCGCGCATTGCGCAAGACGCACGTCGGACGCATTCTGCAACCGGATGAGGAGGCGATCACCGTCTTCAGGGACGATACCCTGGCCGCGGACGACAAGGCTTTCTTCCTGAAAGTGCGGGATGTGGTCGAGGCCGCGGTTTCGGAAGCGACCTTCCGTCAGGTGGTGCAGAAGATGCAGAAGACGCTCGACATCAAGCTCACCGGCGATCCAGTCAAGACCGTCGAGGTGCTCGCCAGCCGCTACACGCTCAACGAGTCTGAACGTGCCGGTGTACTGCGTCGCCTCATTGTCGAAGGCGATCTGTCGGCCTATGGGTTGGTCAACGCCGTCACGCATTACTCGGATGACGTCGAGGATTACGACCGGGCGACGGAGTTTGAAGCGCTGGGTGGCAAGTTGATCGAACTGTCTTCCAGCGAATGGGAAGAACTCGCGGAAGCAGCCTGATCACTCCGATCGGGTTCCGTGATAGGGGTTCGGTGCCCGCCTGCCAGGGCGGTTGTTCAATCGGTGCGGCCAGCGGCCGCACCGATTATTCCCCAGGCGCGCCATGCTTTTCTGTCAGCAGTGCTAACATGCGAATACTCGAACTGGACCCAACAGACCGCGTAAGATCTGATTCGCGTCGGCGGTGATTGACCGTCTCAGAACGCCAACTCCAGACGGTCAAGGTCGCTTCCGCCAATGACTGCTCCTCGGCCCGAGCCGCCGCACGCGTTGACCGAAAAACGTTCTTTGGCCAATGACCGCTTTCCCCGCTCCACGATAAGTCCTCCCGATCGGAATGGACCAGTAGCCGATTCGGTGTCATTGCTGTCAAGCATTCAATCGTTTTGTTACGACGCCAACCTGTGATGGTTGATCACTTAGTCTTTTGGCATGTACCCCTCCGGCGACGTGGTCATCATCGTCGCAGTTGCTAAATCGCGTATCGGTACGGATCGGTTCCTAACCTATCTGTTCCAGGGCGAGACGCGTTCGCTCCACAACTTCGCGAGCCAATCCCAACCCGGACAAAAACACACCGATTTCAGAGTAGGGAAGGCCATCTGGGGGGTCGGCGGATAGCCAATTTTGGCTGGTGATCACAAGAGTGTTGTCGTCCCACGCAAGGACTTTGGCATGCACGCGCGGCTCCAAAATGTAGTTCGCGCGCATTCCATCGCTTCGCGCGGCGCGCGCAAGCGCCAAAGCTGCGGTACCGCCATCACTGCCCGTGACCCTGCCGTAGTACAGATGAACTTCGATATCATTTGCTTGAGCTGCCGCTCGTGCCGGGATCATAACCAAGGTTTCGGCGCTCGGACTTAGCCGATGGCTAATCACCGTGATTTCGCGCCGTGCCTCGTCCCGCGCGCGCCTCACATACTCGCTGTGTTGCGAACCGAGCACGAGAGCTGCTTGAACAGTAATCCCGGTCTTCGGGCGCTTCGCGTTTCTTGCACTCGAGGCGAGACTCGCCAACTCCCTTGTCAGTGGGGACCATACGCCCGCGGGACCCATGCTCATCGACGCAAGATGGCCGGCAACTTCGGCGACCATTACTGGATCTCTGAAGTACGCCGACACCTCAAAGCTCTTGAAATCGCTACTGAGCCAGTTGCAAGAACCGACCACCGCAACAAGGCCACCACTGCCGTTGTCCGCAACGATAAGCTTGGCATGCGATTCAGTCGAAATTCCGTGAAGGTGCACGCGCTCGCGCACAATATCCGATAGCAGCATGGCTCGGCATGCGGCTATCGCGTCGGCGGTAGAGTTTGCCCCATCCATATCATCAGACTTGCCCCAAAGGATGTCGATACGGGCTCCGCGCTTTGCCGCGCTTTCGATCAGCGGTAGGTGGTGACGGAATCGCAGTGGGTCAATGAAAGTGGAGTGGATTACCACCCTGGAAGTGGCCTTCTTTAGTACTCGCTCGAACGTAACCTTATGCTCTGCGCCCCCTATGATGAAGTCGTTATGACTAAAGGTGATGCTGAGTTGTCTCCCCGGCGTCGGCTCGTCTATGTTCACAGCGTCAGCCAGATCGTGTTCGGCACGGTCGTCGCCCGTACCGGCGCCGGCTGCAGCTAGGATGGCCGCTCGAAGCCGCGCGCTACTGCGCTGCGGCAATCCGTCGATTGTCTTACCGACGACCGTAACAACAGCAAACCGATCGACAGGTCTTGCTCCACTAGGATCGATGGCCTTGCAGTCTTCGTCCTCGTCCAGCAAGGTTTCAATTACTTTGTTCGGTGGCACTATGGGGAGTGTCTCCGCCCGGGGAAGCACGATCACATCGACGTTCTCCTGCAGCTTCTGCAGTCGCTGCTGCGTATAGAGGCTCGCAAACTCCCTCGTGCGAAAAACGATCCCAGTGACCTGTTCGATTGCAAAGCCTGCCCATCGGGAGATCGGTCGCGTAAGTTTTGGTAACGTATCCAATCCCACCACAGCCTGCCCCGATGCAGTAATTTGAAAGCGAATCTCATCACCCCGAGACTCCAATTCGACCCAGCCCACTCGCATGAGCCGGATCATGACCTCCACAACAAGTCGCCAAGGAAGAGTGGATTCTTCCGATATCGTCGTGGCAGTACACGGTTGCTTCTCGAGCCGCTGCAGCAGGATGTGCTCTACCACATTCCACTGCCGTCCCTTCTCCAAGTGCAGCCTAAGGCTCGCATATAGTATGGGGATTGCGACGCGTTTGCTCATCGCGATCTCCCTATCAAGGCACGAAACGTCACGACGCTGGCTAGCGGCATGCCGTCATCGCCACGCTCCGATCGCAGTTTGGTCAGCGTATCGAGCATGCGCTTCAGGAAGTCTACTGACTGAGTCCCCTGTAGCGGTACCGCGGCGCGGCTATGCAAAAAATCGAGGCTCACGACTAGCACGAGCTTCCACTTGGCTCGACTCAGCAAGACATTCATTCGCCGCGCATCCGCCAAGAACCCGAGCCCTCTCAAGCCGGAGTGGTGGTTGTTGCGCACCAGCGATATCACCACGACGTCTGCCTCGCTGCCTTGAAAGGAATCGACCGTCCCAGTCGGCGTGTCTGCTTCGCCTTCGAACGTAAAACCAGAAAGGTGCTTTAGCATGTTCTGCCGTTGTCCGGCAATACGAAGCCTAAGTCGTTTTACCTGTTCTCGATAAGGTGCCAGCACGGCAAGGCTCGGCGCGTCCCGCGCAGAGCTTGATGGCCTGAGCAAAGAAAGTACTTCCAGCACCGCGTCCACTTCTCTCGGATTGTGAAACCGCGGCGGCAGCTCATAGTGCTTGGCGTTGATTTCTCGCTGCACAAAGGGCATATCCACTACGACGATCGGAGATGGCGGCAATCTACGGAGGTCGATACTCTCAAACGGGGCCGCAGTAGACGCGAAGCGCCGCGCGGCAACCTCATCGGTCTGGAGATCGTTGTTGTAGAAGGACGCGGAGACCAGCCTTGCGATAGCCGGGTGCATTCGATGCTGGCGGTTCAGTCTCTGGGCAATCGTCAGACTCGATGGCGACCGGTTTTTGGCAGCTCGCGCGAGTTCGCCTTCGACCAGAGTCTCAAACATCATCAATGCGGCCGCCGCTTCGCCGCAAACCTCTGTGAGATCTTCGCTCGGATCATCGATGACATCGTCCATGCCGGCCTCGCGGAATGGGCGGCCAACCAGCGACCCGCCGACTTCCAGCGCCTCCCCAATGCGCGCAGGGTTCGCTAGTAGGCTCTTAAGACGGTCAGCATTGAAAGGAGGCAGTTGCTGGTGGTCCCCAATCATTACCCGCCGGTGACTCAGCAGCAGGGGGGCAATCAACTCAGTACCCGTTGCCTTGCCGGCTTCCTCGATGATTGTCCAGTCAAACTGCGCTTTCTCTTCCCCGAGTCGCTCCAGGTCGCCTGCATTGGTCGAGGCGAACACAAGGTGCGCCGAGCGCAATAGCAGGGCTTCAATTGATCGATCAGCGGTCCCTTTTTGCTCCTGAGTCTCAGCTTCATCAAGCCTCGAAAAGGCATGCGCCAGAGCACTAGCCTTCGCTCGAAGTTCTGCAGGCGCTTCCGCCACAAGCGCACTACTGCTGAATTGTGTGATGAGGCGGCCCGCCTGTTGGCGAACGTCGTATCGATCCGAGGCAACGTCTCGATCCTTCGATCGCGACCGCACTACAATAGGTTCAGGAGTCAATCCCGACAGTTCCTTGCTCACTTCTTCAAGCAGGTGGTCTACGGCGTGATGGCTTTGTGCAGTTAGAAGAATTCGCGAGCTTCCGTCTTCCCGGATTCTGCGACCGACAAGTTCTCGCACCAACCGCGTCTTGCCAACGCCCGGAGGTCCTTGAAGCAGGAATAATGGCATCACCGCCCAGATTGCCCGTAGAGCTTCCTGTTTCGAAGCGTCGAGCGATCCGTAGTGCTCGTCCTCTTGTGGCACCTCGTGTGTCCGTCGCACACCCAACCGCGGATCGTCCAGCATCTCAAGAAGTTCCACATGCTCGCGGAGGGCACGCAATGCGCGGATTCGCCTGCGCAGCAACTTGTCTTCGCCTGCATGATCCGCTTGGCGAAGGAACAATCGGTCCCCGAGCGGAACAGGTCCCTCGCCATCGAACTCATAGAGTGGCACTTCGCCCGGCTGCTCAACGATGTCTACGAGGCGCCAACGCGCCGTTTCTGTCTCCCGCTCACCTAGTACCCCAATGTCGGTCAAAACCCAGTCTTCATCCGCGGCTGGCGTGTCCGCAGCGAACGCGTCGCGCATGCGCGCGGCGGGCGCCCCCAAAGCAAGCACTTTCGACAGTCGCTCTCTCTCTTCGTCAGACCGCGACCGCAGCACGAGCTTGATTCGACCATCGGCCGGAATGGTGTCTCGAATCTCGACTGGCCAGATATCTGCCGCAATTGTCAGCGCCTCGAGCACCTGTAGAAGTACCAGCGCACGATATTGTTTGCTCCCGATCGGCGTTTGTTCACTCGGATCTTCTCCAAGTTGATCCCAATGAGGAGCCCTACCCTGAATCACAGCGAAGCGTCGATTGGCCTCTTCCAGGGACATCACCTGAATGCCACGATCAGCAAGATTGACTTGCCGCACGATCGCAGAGGCCGCAGGTCGACCAGGCATTATGCTTGCGCAGTACGCCACGGCCCAGGATGGCGTTGCACCACCACGACGCTGCCACGCTTGGAATGCCTGAAGTCGATAAGTCAGTCTGCTGCCAGCAAGAACGAGCTTCTGCGTTTCAGGCGCGTTAGGAAATGATTTTAGAAAGAGCAGCAACGGCTCATCTATCAGATCTTCTTTGATGAAGGCCAGTTGGGCATTGAGATCGTCGGCTTCAATCGTTCGGCCGCTCGCCTCTCGAATGGCAGTAGTCAGGAGCGATCCTGAATTTAGCGCGCAGGTCAGAATCAAGTGGGATTCTCGTTTGCCGACTACCGTCTCGAGGCCATTGACGATCGCCAGGATCTTCTGCTCGACCAATTCCCCATCAATGCGATCCATGGGGTCTGCCCGCAGCAAGCGTTGCAGAAGTTCGCGCTCCGCGCCCATTAGATGGAGCGTCGTATCGCCGCCGCCCTCACGCCGGCGCGTAGACGTGAACGCTGCAGAATCCACACCAAGCAATGCTGCGGCTATCAGGCCAAATGCATGCCAGTCCTGCAAGAATGAGTAAACTACCGCTGTCGCTGCCATGGCCCTTTTCGAGCCACCTGGCTTGCCAGCAACACCTGCCAGCCTAATGGACCACTCGAAGCCGCTTAGCTGAAAGTCCGGCGCCTCACCGGCATCGGTGTAGATGGCCCACTCGTCAAGATTCCTATGCAGCAAACCTTGTGTGTGCAAAATACTTAGCCCAACGGCGACGCGTCTAAGATTGCGCCAGATGAGCAGACGATTCCTTTCGCCACGCGGCTGCTGCAAGAAGTGATGACTGGGCAACTGTGATCGTACTGCACCCAACGGCAATCGTTGGTCCGGGATCAGCGCAAGGTAAAAACCGTCGGAGTCTTCACCTGAGTCAAGCAAGCCGACGATGTATTCGCGGGCACCCGGGAAGCCCGCGAGCCTATGCCGTTGACGGATTTCCTGACGCCAAATTTCGCGTACCTCGTCGTCCACAACGGTTGGTGTCCGCCTCCAATGTTTTAGAACTACCCTCTGCCCAGTGGTCTTCTCGATCCCACGCGCCACACTCGGGCGTCCCCGTTTGGCGTCGCCACGCTGAAGGAGCGTGGACTCCAGCTTGAACCGGCCTCTGAAGTCCGGTTTTGCCGCTTGGTCCGGTGCGCTTATGATGGTCTCCCTCGCTACGGGGCACTTCGCATGATCGTGACGCCTTCGCGGCTGTCGATCACTTGGCGAGTCATGCCGCGCAAAGTTTTGATACGAATCTTAACGCTAAAACGCAGTCGCCTGCGAACTTCCACGTCTAGCAACAGTACGCATTGTATATGTGTGCCGTAAAGCGGTCGGTCGCGGCATATAGGCGCCTCACGCTAGCGTCGCCTATGGCCGAGGAGTGGACGGCCGCGGCAGTTCACCTGTGCGGCGGCATTTCGGCCAATGCCGCCGGTAACGCTGAACATATCGAACGGCCGGTCTCGTGCCGGTTGCCGTCAATGAAGCGCTACTCGGCTTCAATGGCCGCTTTCATCAGCAGCGAGGGGCGGCACCCGACCGAGGCTGTGGAAAAACGTATTTCAATGTCGAATTCTGGTGGGCTCATCCCCTTCTAAACATGCTGCGAACGCAATACAGCGCGTTCTGACAAGCCGAATTTTTGTATGCTGCGTCGTTGCTGACGTTTTTCCACAGTCTGGCCCGAAACCTGCCACTAAGTCGTCTCGGAATGTGAGCTTGTCGGTAGAGACGACGGCAACCGATCACTGCACGCCCCCGGACCTCGCCACTCGGTAGCTAACCGGTGCCCGGCTCTTTCGCGGGATAATACCCGCAACAGTGCCCCCAGAGGGTGTCGACCGCGTCCCAGCTGCCAGTGGCCTCTGGGTTGCGGATACCAAGGCAGAAGCCGATGGCGAACAAGAACCGCGACGACTTTCGAGAGAGTACCAAGCGTCAGATCGCCAGGCGCGTTGGCTGGCTTTGCTCGTACCCGTCGTGTCGACGCCTTACCGTCGGGGGCGACATCATGGTGGGAACCGCAGCCCACATCTGCGCTGCCGCACCTGACGGCCCCCGCTACGATTCGAATCAGACGCCGGAGCAGCGACGAGCGGCGGAAAATGGGATATGGATGTGCCGAGATCACGGCACCGCCATCGATTCCAAGGACCCCGAGTTTACCGTTGCAAGGCTGCGTGACTGGAAAGCCCGTGCGGAAAGTGAAGCGCGTGCACAGGTTCTTCGAGAGAACCCGCTGGTCGGTCCAGCGGCCACTCCTACAGAAGGTGAATTAACCGATCGACTTCGCGCCGCAACGCGGGCGGATCTGGATGTTTTCCGACACTCGGCTAGATGGCCGTCGACCGAGATCGCTTTGAGGGTCGAGGTTGAAGGTTTCAGCGATCCGGTGACACCGCAGGCACTGGCGGCGATGCTAGCGACCCTTGACGATCTGGTACTAGTCGCGCCGCCCGGTATGGGGAAGACGACGACGGTCTTCCAGATCGCAGAAGCTCTTTCTGCGACTGGCAGGTCACCGATCGTCATCCCGCTCGCGGATTGGTCTACAGAGGGCACGCCCATCTTGCAGTCCGTATTGAAGCGCCCAGCGTTCCGAGATATTTCCGAGGAACGTTTCCGCAGCGCGGCCACGAAGCCCGGTGTGATGCTGCTCCTTGACGGCTGGAACGAGTTGGATGGATCAGCCCGCAAGCGTTTGACCGCCCAGGTTAGGCAGCTACAGGCAGAGCTACCAGAAGTTAGCTTGCTGATCTCAACGCGGAGGCAGGCCCTGGATGTCCCGGTCGACGGCGGGCGCGTCAACCTGCTTCCCCTGAGCGAAACTCAGCAGCACGATATTGCCAAAGTGCTGCGGGGCGAGGCCGGTCTGCGTACTTTGGATCAGGCGTGGCGCACAGCTGGTGTGCGGGAACTTGTCACGATCCCGCTCTACTTGAAGGCGTTGATTACTCTTCCCGAGGGAGTGCCTTTCCCCACAACGAAGGAAGAGGTGCTCCGACGGTTTGTGGCCGCCCACGAGGACGATGTGCAGCATGCCGAAGTTCTCGCTGATGTGATGCACGGATCACACGGTCGCTTTCTCGAAGACCTCGCCGTGACAGCTACTCGCGCATTGACTACTACGATTGCAGTCGACCTCGCGCGCAAGTCCGTCGCGACAACGGACGATCTGCTTGTCGGTCAGGGCCAGCTGACCGACAAGCCTCAGCCGAATATCGTGCTCGAAACGCTCGTCGGCTACCACGTGCTGACAAGGAGTGGCGATCCCGCTGGCTATTCTTTTCAGCACCAACAGTTTCAAGAATGGTACGCGTCGCATTTTATCGAGCGGCTGATGCTGGCGAGTGTCTCCGATACGGGGTCGCGTGAGAGGTTGAAGGTCGATGTACTTAATCAGCCCGCTTGGGAAGAACCCATTCTCTTCGCGTGTGAACGCTTAGCGCGCGAAGGTGCGAAAGCGCAGGAGGCCTGTGCTGCGGCCATCATGTCAGCGTTTGAGGTGGATCCGATGCTTGCCGCAGAAATGATCTCCCGTGGCAGCGATGCAGTCTGGTCGCGCGTTAGCGGCCCTACCGTAGAGCGGATTCGGCGCTGGCACAATCCAGGAAGAGTCGATCGAGCCGTCCGCTTCATGATTGCCTCTGGTCGCCCCGAATTTGCGGATCTCGTTTGGCCCCTTATCTCACACGAGAACGATCAGGTCCATCTCAGCGCGCTCCGCGCGAGCAGGCGGTTCCGGCCGTCGATTCTTGGTGATGATGCGTCTCGAAAGATTGAGGCGCTGCCGTTGGAGATTCGGAAAAACGTCCTGCTAGAGATCGCGGATAACAGTGGCATGGATGGCATGGAACTCGCTACGGCGATCGCGAAGAGTGATCCAGCGCCGGATGTGAAGGCAACAGTGGTTGAGGCGCTCGCCTTTCGGCGTGCCGATCGGCACGCGGCCGAGATACTACGCTCCGCCGACGACAGGACGTTCGATCTAGTTGTTCGCACGGAATTGCTCGACGACGCGACCGACGAATACGTTAAGAAGGGAATCGACGCGGCGCGCGAGCGCTGGCGGAAGGCTGGTCAGTCGCCTCACGATAGACTCCATGCGATTGTCTATGCGCCGGGGACCGAGGACATGAGCGCGGATGTGGCGGCCATAGTCGCAGCGATGGAATTCCGTAAGGATGAGCCTGGAGGGGGCCATCTTCTCTACGAGGCACGCAACCGCTATTCGCGTGCCGTTGCTGACGGTGTTCTCGCGCGCGTGCGGGCAGGTAAACCGCTGTTCTACGGTGCCGATGATCTGTTAGCGGCGATAGGTATAAAGTTGGAGGACGAGCAGTTGCTCGCATTTGCTCTTGCAGATACATGGCATGACCAGCGAGCCCAGGCAGCCGCTTCAGTTCTCGGACCACATGCCGTCGGTCGCATGATCGACGCCCTTCTCGAAGCGAAGAAGGTCGTCCGCGCCCCGGATGGCAATTACAACGAGATGGCAGCAAAGCGGTATCGGGAATTATCGGCGCGTGTTGCGCACACGCCCGCCTCTAGCCTTGTCGCAGCGATTCGCGCTCGCTCGAAAGCAGCTGGCAACGAGGAGCTCGCCGAGTTTGCGGACCTAATCGCGCGGCACCCGAGCAGCGATGGTGATCGTGGCAGACCGTTCAACGACCATGCCCGCGCTGAGACCAATGTCTTGGCGGAGGACTGGGGAGGTCGAATGCTCACCGCCCCCGATGCGACGCGACAACAACTCTCGTCTGTGGCAGGAATGGTGATTCAAGCGCCGTCGGTGCGTCTGCTGCCGTTGCTGAAGCGGTTGCTGGACGAGAACCTGCGCCGCTACCGGGCCGTAAGGGAAGAGGCCAAAGCGACCGGCTGGCGGCCTGGACCAGCCCGAGACGATGCCATGCACCCGTTTACGCATGAGTATTTCCACGCGTTTCAGGCAATCAATACGCCGGAAACTGCCGATCTGATGCGCGAGTACCTGAGGGATGAGCATTTTGGTGAGCTTGCTGCAAAAGTCTTGGCGACGCAGTGGATTGCCGCGAACGAGCCGAAGGAGGAGCGAGCGTTCTTTCGGAGCGATATCGAGTTTTCCCGTGTTGCTGAGAAGCGTGCAACGCGCGTACATGACCCCGCGGCGACATCGGCCGAAGCCGACGCGATCTTCGGTGCGGTCGAATCCTTGATTGCCGAAGGCACGACGGAGGAGGAGAAGAAGCTCGCCATTACGCTCGCAATCATCGCCGCTGCATTGCCACATGGTGCGCGCGACGAGGTGATCCGGCGATTGATTTCGCTTGCTCCGCGCCGCTCGCGCGCCGCTTTGCTTCGGAATCTCACGCTTTCCGGTGAAATCATCGACACGAAGATGGTGAAGAGCGGCATTGCCGAGGTGTTCGAAGCGGCGCAGAAGGAGAACTGGATTCTTTGGGAGGGCTATGAGCTGAGCAGTTGGCTGCAACTGCTTCCCTTCACAAGCCATCCAGGCGAGACGTTTGACGTCGTGCGTGACTTGCCGGAGTTCAAGAGTAAGGAGAACCCGCTAGAAGGGTTGATCAGGGCTCTCGGGTTCGCTCCCGGCGAGGAAGCTGAGAAGGTCTTGTTTCAACTCGCGAACGCGGATCGACGGCTGTATACCCGTCAGGAATGGCGGGATGCAGCATTCCGCCGGCGCTCGCCCGCAGCCGCGCGACAGCTAGTGCACTTGGCAGCAAGTGGGGTATTTGCGGACAACGGAGGGGACCGTCGGCATTTGGCGGGGGAGATCGCTGGCCTAATCGCCTCAGATCCAGACCTGCGCGGTCACGTATATCAGCTCCTGAAGGACGGGGCGACAACCGCCGGCCTTGAGCTGCTGGCCTGCGCCGTTGCTGAATCTCCTGATGTGGACGGCCTTGTGCTCCTGATCAAGCTGGAAATCCAGCACAAACGCTCGTTCCTCTCCTGGCGAACGATCGATAGCCTTGTGACCGAGCACATTCCCGTGGAAGGCTCGCAAGGGGCATACAACGTGGCGCCCATGCCAGCTATCGAACTACGTCAGAGGTTGCTCGCAATGACGACCGACGGCGGCCCAACAGATGCTGCTGCACGTTGTCTGCGTCACATTGATGAGTTGAGGGATGATTACGGCATGCCGGATTCCGAACCGCGCCATCCTGATCTCGCGTCGGGCAAGCCGTGGCCGATCCTTATTCCAGCTGACGAATAAGGAATTGTTAGCGGGTGACTGAAGTAGTAAATTGGGCGTGATCTGCTATTGTTACAAGCAACAGCAGTACGAAATCGTCGTGCAGTGCGAACGAACATGGCACACAGAGACCTACATCAAGCGTTGAAAACGGAAGTGCTCGCGACGACGCACTCGCCGAGCGTGGACATCTCGTTGGCGAGGCTGCAGTGGGGAAAAGGCGATACCGCGCTCAGCCTCCACGTGAGCCCTCACACGTACAGCACAGCCGGTTGGCAAACAACGGATTTTCTCGCGCATCTCGGCTTTCAGCTCGGCGCGTGCGCTTTCAACCAGCGGGGAGCGTGCTACTCGCTTGAGGTAGAACCCGGTTTCGACATCGAGCGGTTCACGAAAGCGTTCGACCCGGCGTTCGCCATGCTCCTTGCCGCGCAGAGAGACCTCGAAGCGTGCGGGTTCGTTCTCGACCAGCCGGAAGGGTGGCAATTCTTCACCGGAACGCCACGGAGTCGGCCGTCGCGCGTCGACCTCTCGATGGGTGGCGACGGCCACACCGCGATGAAGCACCAATCGATGAAGGCGAGCGAGGACGACACTTTTGCGTTCAAATTCACCTGGCTCGAATCGCCGCGAGAGAAAGGCTGGGTCATTCATTATCGTCCGAAGCACACCCCGCTGTCCTCCGAGCTGCAAAGCGTGTTCACGTTCCTTGGGCTGACACAATTCGCCGAATGCCCCGAGTACGACTTCGAGAGCTGTTACTGGCGCTCGATCGCGTTCCGGTCGGATGGCGACGGGTTCTTCGACAGCAATGCAAATATCGCGCACGCGTGGTTCGACGCGCATAGCACGCGGTTCTCGTCGGGTATCGAAAAGCTGCTCTCGACGAACGCCCAAGTCGAGGCGGTCGGCCTGACGTTTCTCCCATTCGATAATCCCGCTGTTCGCATAAGAACCGATATTGCCAAACGGGTGACACGTCCGAAGTCCACTTCGCGATCCGAGCCGATGACATTCGATGTCGCGATCTCATTCGCCGGTACGGAGCGATCTTACGCCGAGGAACTCGCGACATTGCTCCGAGATGCGGGTTACTCGGTCTTCTACGATGACTTCTATCCCGAGTACCTTTGGGGGAAGAACCTGGTCGAGACGTTCGACGAAATCTATCGAAAGAATTCGCGCTATTGCGTCATGTTCGTGTCGCAGGAATACAAAGACCGAATGTGGACGACGCACGAGCGGAGAAGCGCGCAGGCGCGGGCGCTCGAAGAGAAGGGCAGAGAGTACATCCTTCCGATCCAGGTCGACGACACCGAGCTTCCCGGCATGCCGCCCACGATCGGCCACGTCGCGATTTCCCGCGGTATACCGGAAATCGGCGGACTCCTTGTGAAGAAATTGAAGGCATAGCCAAGCGGTGCCTGATGGCCGGGAGTACGCATTCGTTGAAATCGAAAGCTGCTTTTTGAGCTAACTTCGCTGGCAATGGCCGGTGACGTGGGGTACACAGGACGCCTGCGTCGCATAAAGGTAACGGCGGCAATGGCCGATCTGCCGTCATCGAGTAACGGTTCGTGAATGGACGCTTCTATCATGAGCAGCCGTTCAGATACCGGAAGTTTTCGTCTTGCCAGTGACTCTTCCTGGCCGGGAGCGGCGGTTGCTCACATTTCCCGTAAGCCGACCTTGAAAATATGAGGGATTTTGCCAGTGGCCGTATATGGACTCAGCTGGGAATTCACCCTATCGGCCAAGAGCGGAAGTAGCCCACGTTCCCGCTTAGCGGACATTGTTCGGGCTCGATCAATGTCCACTTAGATCTGAAATTGTTTGATTATCTGAGAGTTGTGCCAGCGGCGTCGGCTCATTTGTTTCCTCACAAATTCTTTGTAGAGATATGGGGGAGGTGCCTTTTTGCGGCGATGTCGTCCTTGATTACAAGTCCAGCAAGCTGCAACGATGTTAGATTTTGAATCTGTGCCCCCGTCTTGGCGCGCATGAAGATGCTCTCCGGTGCATCGAAGGCGCTTGGCCTGCAGGAGAGTAAGGCCATATTTCGACACGAAGTCAGAAGAATTGCTGAGCCACATTGGCAAGTCGCAATAAAAACAACGACCGGACTGACGGGAATAAGCCATAGTGCGGGCAACTGCGATAGATTTAGACATGAGCGTCTCCGTTAAGATGGAAACCCGCTCACTCTCAGAGTATGCACGGGAACCAGCTGACTCAGTCAAGCTGGCATATAAGGGGCCCGAAAGGGCATGCCCGAGAATTATTCTGCCCGATAGCCTTACTTTAAGCAAGTTGGGTGAATGCCAGTTGGGTGAATGCCAGCAGATTACCAGGTCGCGAACGGCCAAGACCGGACCGCTGAGAATTTCCCCGAACCTGCCGTTGGCGTATTCGAAAAGCTGCCGTACAACACGACCAGCTAGCGGAGGTCGGCAGCCACCGGTCGCGTTTCCCGGACGATGAGGACTATTTCTTGGGCATACCCTGAGCCGCAGGCGCCTTCGGTAGCGACGAAACCAGCCTGAACACGCGATACGCCGCCCTCCGGGGCTCAAGCTTCAGCACCGTTGCGGGCGGGGGTGGCGGGTAGTTCATCCGTGACATTTTCTCACGATGGGCGCTATGCAGGAGATACATGGTGGGTTTCCACGTAATCGCTATCCGCTTTGTGTCGCCACTTCGCATCGGCGTAGCGCCCCTCGATTCGCGTCTCAACCAACGCGGCAACAAGGGCAGCGGTTTTTGCGCTGAACAGCCACACCTCAGACTCACCGAACTCCCCCTTGCCGGATGCCAAGGTATCCATCACTCGGCGAAGGGCTTGGCCTTCCGCAGTCTCCCCGTGCGCCTCGAGAAAGCGCCATGCTTTCGCAAGGGGATCACGGGCATTGCTGCCTAACCGCGAACGGCGTCCGAGTGCCAAAAGAAAGTCTGCGGCGTTCATTTAGCCCTCCGGGGCAACGCTTCCTCATTCAGTCAATGTAACGTCGCCGCCCCATCCTTCATCGGCAATAAATTAACAAAACGTCCCTCGACCTCGGTGTAGTGCCGGAATTCCGGGATCCCGATCGTGCGCTTCTTTTTCGATATCCCTTTGGGTTTGATCGGCACTTCCGCCATCCAGACCCCGTGCCGGGTTTCGAGCGCCATGGACACGATGTCCACAGCGTAGGGGGATGCGCCTATCGAGCCGTACTTGTCGAGGATCGCGTCCATCTGCGACACCTTGTCTTTCCGCAGCGACCAGGCTTCCATCAATATAAAAATAAAATCCGCCTTCAAGCTTTCTGCGGCTGCTTCAATAGCCAGTGCGGATCTGTCCTTGGCCTCCATCGAAGACGATTGCAACAACACGGGGATGCACATATCCGACGAAAACGAGCCTACGAAAGCGAAGGGCGAGAGAGATTCACCTTTCTCCAGAAATCCTCTGGCCGTGGCGATCAGAGGCGAGATAATTTTCCAGTAGTTGTCGGGTATGGCGCTCATCGCTCTCTTTCAATCCACCCCTGGTCACGCGTCAGTGAGCCGCGAAGCGGAAGCCCGGTCATGTCTATTGTCGCGATTGGTTTCTGGAAAATTTCGGGTGCCTGGGGTCGTTTCACGGTAATGCAATCTCGGACAAGGGCTTCAATTGTTTAAGTATCCCACGGTTCAGGCCGTGATCAAAGACTCACGCGGTCGCACCGGTATGGCGCTTCGCCGAGAAATTCACCACCTGCAGCGTCAGCAGTGCTAACAGCCATGTCCGCTACGCCTGCAGCACTTTCTATCAAGCAGATTATCGCCCCAAGTAAATCGCAGAAATCAGCTCACGCTCATGCCCGAGTTCCCGGCTGATTGTGAGCCGCGCCTCGTGGTCGATCTCCCGCTGCGCCGGGGTCAGTTCCTTTGAGCGCGGCCCGCCGGCGGCCGGCGCCGCCCAGCCGGTGAGTTCTCGGTAGCGCGTCTGCGCGTACTGGTGGCGGTGTCCGTGCACCTGATGGATCTCCGCCCTGGCGCACTGGTACTCGAAGCGCCGGAGCTGCTCCACGTAGCGCTGGTCGGCCGGAATGAGGCTGCCCCTGCCGGCGAAGCGCTTGGCCTCGTCGAGTATCCGGCGCTGCTCCTCGTTGCGGATGGGGATTTCCCGCGCACGGCCTCCCTTGGTCCAGGTGTCTTTCAGAACGAGCTTGTCGCCGCGATCGGCCCACTCGGGCTGAGTCTTGATGGACTCCCCGCGCCGCAATCCGAATGCGGCCTGCAGCTGCAGCGACATCCGCGTGTACGGGTCGGTGATCTTCGACAGGTCGCCTGCCGTCAGCTCGCGGGCCTTGCTGAGGTTGGTGACGTACTGCCGCTGGCCGATCCCATAGTTCGCATTGTCGCTGGCGACGACTTTTTGCCTGCCGATTTTCTCCGCCCACCACCGAAGCTCTGCCATGCGATTTTTGATTGTCCCAACGGCCAGACCCGCCACCTTCCAGCTCTCGACCAATCGCTCGACGTGCTTTGACTTCAGACTGGCTGCTCCCATGTGCCGATAGCCCCACTCGTGGAGCTGGTTGGCGATCTGGTCGAGCACGCGCTCGCGATCGCGCTGCGTGGCATAGCTGCCGTCGCGATTGCGTTTGCAGAGTTGTTTCAGCTCGTAGTTCAGGTCCCGCATTCGTGTCTCGCCAGGTTCAATCCCTTTCTCCCTTTGTTGCCCCTTTTTTTCTGCCCTTTACGCTGCTGCTGGTGTGTGAAACCTGTCCGGTTAGTGTTTCTGTCCGTCCCGAACGCTAAGCGTGTCGGGAACTACAAGGGACTCGGGACACCACTCCCGTTTCGTGCCGTTTCGTTTGCTGCTTGCCGCCGCGGCACGCGGCATTGGCGTCGATGGCGCTTCCTGTGGGAAGCCGATTCATCGATCTGAGCCGTTGACCCAGGGCTCGGAGGGGCGCTTCTTCGGCGCGGCTTTACAGTGAGCCCGCAGGGAGCGGGCAGGAGGACGGACCGCGTTGCACGGTCCAGGTTGACGACGGGTCAGGGAGCCCGTCACTGGGGGTCGTCACTTGCGCCAGCCACCGATAAGTCCTCGATGGCTGGGGCATCGTGCGCATCGTCACTACCGGCTGGCGCCTTTGTAGTGACGATGCGGTTGGCGCAGAGATGCTGCCGCAATTACGCGGCCAGGATTGCAGCAGCAACCATGTTGGCTGGTGCCGCTACGATCCGCCGGCCTGAGGCTGCCACGTGCATGTCACACGCAGCCGCGACTGGCGCAGGTCATTTCTGCGTGAGACAGGTGATGCCGCTGGGGCAGTGGAGTAGGGCTGTAGCACGCGAATGCGGGCGAAGCCGGATTGCGACCGCGTACCCGTTGAGCGGAATCGCGGCAGAACGGCAGCCGGTGCAAATTGGCTGGATGTTGTGCGGACTTTGAGTACGGGCTTACGTGTATCTCCGAGCCTTGCGGCTGCCGGTTTTCAGGAGATGAGGCCGGCGTTTGCGCTCGATCTGGCGAGCATAGGGCGATGCGTTTACGGGCATCAAGCGGGCTGACTCAGCCAGCGTAAATCGAAGTTCAGCGTCCTGCGATCTGCGCACAACGGAAAAAACATATTGTGCGGACTGCGTCGATCGCGGATCTAGCGGTGTGACCATCAAACCATCGCGCAAGTTCCGCAGACATGGAAACGTACGTGTCAGCAGTGCTAACGATCTCGCAAGACAACGGTTGACGCGGACAGCTTACCCACCGCCGCGCGTTACGTGCGTGAGAGGCGCCTCCACGCGCGACCGTGGATAAGGCTTTTTCGAAGCACAAATTCTCAAAGCTAGCTATTGGTTAATCGCCTAGTTGTGGTGTGTTGTCGGGAGGCAACGAGATCGCAATAGTCTTCTGCTCTTCATGAAACCAGATTTCCCGGATCCTCGGATCATTACTGTTGGGTATCGGAAAAGCCTCCCGAACCTTAAACGTAGTAGGAAGATTGACAGCGTTGCCAAAGACCAGCGCATGTTGTTTGGGAAGGGAAGGTAAGCGACGGAGCACCGCGTCGGAAATGAACGGTGTCATTTGCCTGATATGACTTAAGTCATCTGGATTTTGAATCCTGTGCACTACAAAGTTTGAGCATTGCGACAACACCGTCTTGGAGACTTCGCTAGGGCGTTGCGATGCTACTTGCAAAAATAGACCATATTTGCGTCCCTCCTTCGCTATCCGTTCGAAGACGCGACTGGCATCGACAGCGTGTCCGGCCGGCCGCTCGGCAACATAGCGGTGGGCTTCCTCCAATACCAAGTTAACTGGAAACTTGTTCCGTGGTTCGGCGATTCGCAGGAAATCGAAGATCATCCGCGATATTACCGCTACTACGAGCTCAACGACCTCGTCCTCAACGGCGTTCATGTCGATGATGACAATTTGATTGTGCTTTCGGTATTCTGTGCCTTGCTTCATGAGACCAAGGATCCTTGCCAAAAACGCCGCAAGGGACTCGCCTTCATTGCCGTGCCGCAGGAAAGCATAACTATCTCTGTCCCTCAGTGATTTATATCTAGTTAGCATCTGGGAACAATAATCGCGTATTTGCCGATTGCCGTGCGCCTCCTCATAAAGAATCGAAAAATCCAGCGCGTCCTCGAGGAAATCGAAAGAAAACGGCGTATCCGTTTTGTATGATGGTAGCTTTATTTCATCATTGATAAACTGCTTTACAGCTTCCAAGAATTTGGCCTGGTTCTCTGCTGGCTTGAAATTACCATATTGATCGTCGCAGCCATATTGCTTTAGGGTCGCTTGATCTAGGCCATCTGTGTGATATTTGTCTAGGAGAGACCGGACTCGCCGTATCTGAGTAACAGGGGAAGCCCCATCACTTCCACGAAAACACTCAACGATGCACTTCGCCACGAAGTGCTGTTTGACTTTCTTCGCTTGTTCGCCGCCAGCAGACACAAGAGCAGCTAGCCCAAGAGCCATCCGCAAGACGGGTAACTGTGTTCGCTCACTAGCGCGCAACAGTAGTTCCCATTCTTCCGCAACAAGGAACCAGTGCGGCAGTCGCATCTTGCCCGTTGCTGCGGACCCGTCTAGGACAAGACGATTCACTCCAATGCCGACCTTTGTTGGCAGATCTTTGAAGGCGTCCCAATATTCGCCATTTACATCAAAGACTACGAAAGTGGCACCGCGAGCCTTGTACTCATCAGGTTTTTCAAAAAGTGACTGAAGAATTGACGCAACGGTGCAGGACTTACCGCTACCGGTATTGCCTAGAACAGCAACATGTCCGCCAAAGAACTCATCGACGCGAACCTTTACGTCGTATCCCTGGAATACAACAGACCTCCCAATGCTGATGGCCTTATATCGTGTGAGTCCTTGAGTTCCTTTGATTGGTTCTATTGCCGAATCGACCTCAAAAATGCGGTCGAGCTCCTCATCCAATGCGTAGAGGACATCCGAATAGAGCGATGGAAATGCCGAGACACCAAATCGGAAGCGCCCGTCGCGTTTTTGGGGGAGCATTCCAACTGGAACAAGATCAAGAAACTTTGCCGATCCAGCGTTGTCAAGGTGCGAACCTTCGCCACTATCGCCCTTACTGGAATTGGGATCCCTCTCGCGAAGGCCAACTACTTCGCTAACAACATAGTCGGACTGAACAGGAATAAATAGAAACGAGCCGAGACGCGCAACGTAATGCACGTCGTCAAAACCTACGACGGTAAAATTGTCTGTTCCTCGGTGCATCTCTACCGTGAATTTGTCGGCCGCAACAGAGACCACCTTGCCGATTGCTCGTTTTCGGTCGTCAGGCGTCATGACGTTCCAGGATCAGTCGTTCCTAACGAGTCCCGTCCGATCAAATCCGTAAGAATGTGGCGGACTGCTGTGTCGATCCTGTCGCCGGGAGGTTCAGGCATAAACTTCTCAACGAACGTATCGAAGTAATGTGCTTTACTCCCGGGATTCGAGCCTTCTCCTCCAACTATCCAAATGCGCGGGTCCGCTAGGTTTCGCAGTTTCGCCAGTTCTCCTGTGCCGGTGGGGGTGGAAAATACAATCAACCGAAATGTCGGAACCGTTAGCGCCTGATAGATGATGTTATTGAGATGTTCGTCACCAAAGCTGTAGCCAAGGACGATCAAAACGCTTTGCTCTCTAACAATATGCGACTGAAACTCTCGAAAAAGATCCACATATGGCGAACTAAGGCTCGCATTCTGCTTGGAAGGAGTAGGGTAGATCATGAGACTTCCGGCGCTTTCTGGGTCCGGCTTCGGAATTTCGCGAATCGGGAATAGCCCTTGCCCGTCCTCGATCCAAGTTATTGAACCGTGGAGCTTGCAGAGGTATGCGTAGCCATCCACAGCACTCCACCTCTTGCTGGTCAAATCGAGTTGCTCGGCAAGTGCATAACGGAAGACTGCGGGGTTGAACCGTCTTTCAACTGTACCGGTAAAACCATTGCAGTAAGGCAGACCAATCCGGTCCATTGCAGATTCATTGAACAAGTCGTAATTCGTCGTGAATATCCAAGATCTCGGTAGTGAGCGGTCGCGATAAATCAATTTGCGGTAGAACGTCTCGTAAAGCGACCGAACGGTGTCGTCCGCATTTGAGAATGCCCCGTCGGTACACTTTCGCAAAACGTAACGCTGAACCTTGGTTATAGCAGTCTCGATACACGCTAGTGGCCTCTTGTGGCGTTCCAGGATGCTCTCTCGCAGTGCAACGCGGTGACTATGAAGAACCTCCATTATCTTCTCTAGATTCTTTCCATACTGGCTGGCCGCCAAATCCAGGCCTAGCGCGCTCTTTAAGATCTTTCGTTCGGTTGCATTGAGCAAATAGCGATCGCGACCTTGGCCGATAGAACTTGTGAATTCTTGTGCTAAAGGTTCCATCGTCGGGATACCGAGTTGCTTTCCATCTTTGATGAAAGAAGAGCAGCCAGAGCCAAGCAAGAACGATATGTTCCGTGCGTTCATCGCATCGGCAAGCTGTTCTCGTACGGTTGCCGCGGATTTATCCCAATCGAAAGATTCGCCGCTATTGCAGGCAAGCACGTCATCTTTTCCCTTGATGAAGGAAAACGATTGAGTAGATACCGTCGCTTCGCCGGCTTCTTCTGTCATGTGCCACCCCTAAACAAATCACCCGAAAAGGGTATGTTTGCCCGAACTTCACCGCAAGATTATTTCTGCTCCCCGGTGCACTTCGGGCACGCGCGAGGGCAATCCGCTGGTCCAAAAGCGCCCTTGCTGAGTCAAATCGACACCTCAACCCTAGGCGGGACAGCTCGACCGGCTTTTTTGTACTTTACAGACGTAAGTATAAGGCATTACATTGCATGACATTCAAACTTAAAAATCACTAGACCGATGCCTCGCACCAAAGACGAAATACTTTCGATCCGAACGACTTCCGAGGTTAAGCATCTCCTTCGCATGGCGGCGGAGCGGGAGCACCGATCCGTGGCGTCCATGATCGAGGTGATGGTATTCGACTACGCGCAGCGCCATAAGTTGAGCGCCGACACCACTAACCGCGTGCTCAAGCCAAAGAAGTAATGCGCCTTCAGAAGACACATCCGGCGGACCGGGATCACCTGCGATGGATTTGACCGCCTACCACGCCAAGTACTTCGCCCACGACCTGACCCGTCGGGCCGCGAGCGGAATGGACCGCCTGTCGATGGCGCTGTTCGACGCGGCCGTCGACCTTAACCCGCACCAGATCGAAGCCGCCCTATTTGCTCTCCAATCCCCCCTCTCAAAAGGCGTGATCCTGGCCGACGAGGTAGGACTCGGGAAGACAATTGAGGCGGGCATCGTACTGTGTCAGTTCTGGGCGGAGCGCAAGCGCCGATTACTGGTGATTTGCCCGGCTTCCATCCGAAAGCAGTGGGCTCTGGAATTGGAAGAGAAGTTCAACCTGCCTGCGCAGGTGCTCGACGCAAAGGCCCATCGCGAAGCCAGGCGCAACGGCCAAGCACCGCTGAGCACGAAAGCGGTCGTCGTCATGTCGCACCACTACGCAAACAGCCTGCGCGAGGAAATAAAGGCGATCTCCTGGGATCTCGTCGTCATCGACGAAGCCCACAAGCTTCGCAACGCGTACCGGCCGAGCAACAAGGTCGGCCAGGGCATTCGCTGGGCCACGGAAGACTGCCGCAAGCTGCTCCTGACGGCGACGCCTCTGCAAAACTCTCTGGTCGAGCTGTACGGCCTCTCGACGCTGATCGACGAGCGTCTCTTCGGCGATGCCAATTCCTTTCGGTCGCAATACGCCGGCGCCGGCAGCAATCTTGAGGCCCTGCGGCAGCGCCTCGCAGTCTTCTGCAAGCGCACCCTCCGCAACCAGGTGACGGAATACATCCGATACACGGAGCGGCGGACGATCACGCGGCCCTTCAAGCCGACGGACGACGAGCACGCGCTCTATGAGGCGGTGTCTGGCTTCCTCCAGCGGGAGAACAGCTACGCGCTTCCCCAGCGGCAACGGCATCTGACGGCGCTGATCCTGCGGAAGCTACTCGCCTCGTCGTCGCAGGCCATCGCCGCCACCCTCGACACGTTGCGGGCACGCCTGGAGACTCTCCGCGATAAGAAGGCGCGGAGCGATCCCGAGTTCGCCGAGCGGCTGATCGAGGCTGAGGAGATCGAGGACGACCTGCTCGAAGAGATCCTCGCGGACGACGAGGATGCCGACCAGGCCGAAGCACCTCCGGTCGCCATCGACAGGCAGAAGCTGCGCGAGGAGATCGACATCCTGCAGCGACTCGCCACTTGGGCGCGCGGGATCGGTATCGACACCAAGACTCAGACACTGCTGAAAGCGCTGGAGATTGGCTTCGTGCAGATGGCGACGACAGGCGCCGCGCGCAAGGCGCTTATTTTCACCGAGTCACGCCGGACCCAGGAGTATCTGAAGGACTTCCTCGAATCGCATGGCTACCGGGGGCAGGTCGTCCTCTTCAACGGTACCAACGGCGGGACAGAGGCCACCGAGATCTACGCGCGCTGGGTAGATAAGAACCGCGACACCGGTCGCGCCTCAGGCTCGCGCGCGGTGGACGTGCGCACGGCGCTCATCGAGCACTTCCGGGACGAGGCAACCATCCTGCTCGCCACCGAAGCGGCAGCCGAAGGCATCAACCTGCAGTTCTGCTCTTTGGTCGTGAACTACGACCTGCCCTGGAACCCGCAACGAATTGAGCAGCGCATCGGTCGCTGCCACCGCTACGGACAGAAGCACGACGTGGTCGTGATCAACTTCCTGAACGAACGCAACGAAGCGGACCGCCGCGTCCTGGAGCTTCTGACCGAGAAGTTCAGCCTTTTCAATGGTGTCTTCGGCGCCTCGGACGAGGTGCTCGGCAGCATCGAATCGGGCGTCGATTTCGAGAAGCGCATTCTGGCCATCTACCAGGAGTGCCGAACGCCCGAAGAGATCGACGCCGCCTTCCGCACGCTTCAGGCGGAGATGGACGAACAGATCCGCACGCGCCTGGACGACACGCGCCGCAAGCTCTTCGAGCACTTCGACGAGGACGTGCACCAGCGGCTGCGCGTCCAGCTCGCCGACGCCCAGGCCCAGCTCGACCGCGTGGGCAGGCGGTTCTGGTCGCTCACGCGCTTCATGCTTGATGGGCGCGCGCGGTTCGACAACGCGGCGCTGGCCTTCGTCCTTGAGCAGCCACCGCGTGCCGATATCCCAAAAGGGCGATACCACCTGATCTCGAAGTCGCATCCACGGGCTGATGAGGACGGCGGCGAGGAGAGAAGCCTCTTCCTCTATCGCCTGTCGCACCCGCTGGGCGAGCATGTCGTGGACGGCGCGAAGGCACTACCGACCCCACCCGAGCATATCTTCTTCGATGTGACCAATCATCCGACGCGCCTCTCCGTGATCGAGGCGCTGCGCGGGAAAGCCGGCTACCTCACATTGACCCGCCTCTCCATCGACTCCTACGAGCGGGAGGAGTACCTGCTCTTCTCCGGCTTCGACGAGGCCGGTGGCACGCTCGACCAAGAAACGATGGAAAAGCTGTTCGGTTGCGCGGGCCGAATCACAAATGAAGGGGTTGGCGAAGGCAAAATCCCAGCCGCGGCGGCCCAACGCCTCGACGGCGAAGCCCGGCGCCACGCGCAGGCCACGGTCAGCCGCTCGCTGGAGCAGAACAGCACGCACTTCAATGAGGCGCGCGAGAAGCTCGAGAAGTGGGCCGACGATATGGTGCTCTCGGCGGAGAAGGCACTTCAGGACACCAAGGAACAGGTCAAGGCCTTGCGGCGTCAGGCGCGGCAGGCAGTCACGCTTGCCGAGCAACACGAGATTCAGGAGAAGATTCAGAAGCTCGAACGCCAGCAGCGTCGCCAGCGACAGGAAATTTTCAAGGTCGAGGATGAGATCATGGACAAGCGTGACCAGCTCATCGAGTCACTGGAGCGCCGACTGGCGCAGCGGACAGAAACGGAGACACTTTTCACCATCTGCTGGGCGGTAACGTGAGCTGGAGAACGATCATATGAAAGATGCACAGAAACCCGACCACGTTAGCTTGAACACGCTCATTGGGCGCCTGCGTGAAGGTCGCTATGTGATCCCTGATTTCCAGCGCGAGTTCGAGTGGAAGCCTTGGGACATCCGCGATCTCATACGATCGATCTTCCTCGACTATTATATTGGCAGCCTTCTATTGTGGAAGGGGAAGAAGGAGAACTTCGACGCATTGACCTGCGAGCCTGTCTACGGCTTCAGTGGCGATGCGCGGCCAGAGTACATCGTGCTCGATGGGCAGCAGCGTCTGACCGCCCTGTACTACGTGTGTCTTGCACCAGACTGCGTATTGCCGACCCGTGCGAACCGATACTTCTTCTACGTTCGTATCGATCGCTTCATGGCGGAGGAGTATGACGCAGCGTTCGAGTATGCCTGGTCAAAACATTCAAGCCAGCTCATGGAGGACATGGAAGCGCAATATTCGGGGCATATCTTTCCCCTTGCCGTCGTTGGTAAAAGTGGGTGGACGTTATCCGAATGGTTTAAGGGCTACGAGAATTTTTGGAAAGACAGACTGACCAAGGCGCGGGAGCAAGGTCAAGACGAAGCCGCGAAGGCCGCGAAACTTTATTTCGACAATGCGTGTGCGTTCGGCCAACACGTTAAAGAGATTACTGAGCAGTACCAGGTATCGTATATAGAGCTCGACAAGGAGCTCGGTATCGACAAGGTCTGTGACATCTTCACGCAGATTAACAGCAAGGGCATTCAGCTCGATACCTTCGACCTCATCAACGCCTTGCTCAAGCCGAAGGGCTTGCAGTTGAAGCAAATGTGGCGTGAAGCTGCGCCGCGCCTCGAGTTCGTCGAGTCCGACAAGATGAATGTCTACATCTTACAGGTTATGTCGATCCTGAGACAGGGTTACTGTTCGCCCAAGTACCTGTACTTCCTCCTTCCGGGACAGGAAAAGCCGGTCCGTGATCCCGATGGCACGCGTCGCAAGGAAGTACTTGTCGCCGACATCGCAGAGTTCAGAAAGCGCTGGAGCGGGGCCGTCGATGCACTCGAAGGCGCCATCAAACTGCTGCGACATCCGCAGGAATTCGGAGCCATATCGTCCAACTACCTGCCTTACGTATCGATCATCCCGGCGTTTTCATCGGTACAGGCGCACGTCAAGACGCTGCCAGCAAACAGACGACTGGACGCGCAGCGCAAGGTCCGGCATTGGTACTGGGCATCGGTGTTCCTGAACCGGTACTCTGGTTCAGTCGAATCCACCGCTGCCCGCGACTTTCTGGACCTCAAGGCTTGGCTGGACGATGATGAGAGCGAGCCCGGGCTCATTCAAGAGTTCGGATTGCGTTTCCGCAACCTCGACCTGCGGAAAGAAGTGAAGCGCGGCACATCGGTATACAACGGCATATTCAATTTGCTCGTCATCCAGGGTGCGCGGGACTGGATGACCGGCAATGTGCCGCAATACGGCGATCTGGACGATCATCACATCATCCCGGCGTCCAAGGCGGGGGCACTCGGTGCGGGCAGTCTGATTCACTCGATCCTTAACCGCACACCGTTGACTGCCGAGACAAATCGCCACGTCATTCGCGACCGTCTCCCAAACGAGTATCTGCCTGAGCTGATTGACCAAAGTGGAGAGAGCGCGGTGTGCGGCGTAATGGAGTCTCACTTCATTTCGCCGGCGGCGCTCGCCATCCTGTTGCGCACGCCGTTTACTCTGGTCGATTACGAGGCCTTCATTGCCGAAAGGCAGCGTACCTTGCTGGAGGCTATCGAAAGCCTGTTGATCAAGGAACGCATCGATCTATCGCCCCAGCTACGGGAACTAGACCAGCGGGTAGAGGGTATCGAATTGGCGCTTCGTACGCGGGTGGTCGACGCGCTAGCGAATGATCCGGGACGCCTTCCGCCTCACGTGTACCAGAAGGCCGATGAGCGCATTCAGGCGGCTGCAAAGAAGAACGCGAACATCGATCTCGATCAGTACAAACAGCTGAGTCGGCGCCTCGAGTACTGCGATCTTCGGGAGATTCAGGACACGATCCTTAGCAAGAGCCTCTGGCAAGAATTTGAGAAGCGGTTCGCGAACAAGGAGACGCTGTCCGCGAAGTTCAGTCAACTGGCAGAGCTCCGAAACGGAGTTCGCCACAGTCGATCGGTTGACGAGGTCACGCGCAAAGAGGGTGAGGCGGCCATCCTGTGGTTCGAACAGGTGCTCGCCCGCACATGAAAATCATCAATAAAAAAGAGATCGCATGAGCCAGAAATACGAAAAACTGAAGACCCTGCTAAAGGAACTGTTCCAACTCGACCAGCCCGACTTGGACTTTGGCCTTTACCGCGTCATGCACGCCAAGAGCGCCGAAGTATCGCAGTTCCTGGACAAGGACCTACTGCCGCAAGTGCACGCGGCGTTTGGCCAGTACAAGACTGCCGACAAGGCCGAGATCGAAAAGGAGCTGTCCAAGGTCATAGCGAGCATCGAAGCCGCGGGCATGGACCCTGCACAGTCACCCAAGGTCAAGGACCTGCGCGAGCGGATAAAGAGCGACGCCGTGGACCTGGGGGCACTGGAGAGCGAAGTCTACGATCATCTGTTCAGTTTCTTCCGTCGCTACTACTCCGAGGGGGACTTCCTGGCCAAGCGCGTCTATAGACCGGGTGTCTATGCCATCCCCTACGAGGGCGAGGAGGTCACGCTCCATTGGGCCAACAAGGATCAGTACTACATCAAGACCAGCGAGTATCTTCGCGATTACGCCTTCCGCCTGCGGCCCGATGACGACAAGAAGCCGATGCGCGTGCACTTCCAGCTGGCAGACGCCGCTGAGGGGGAGCACGGCAATGTGAAGGCCGTCGAGGGGAAGGACCGCGTGTTCATCCTCGCCGCCCCCGGCGAATCAGGCCGCGACTTCATCGCGGAGGAGGCCGGCGAGCAGGGCAAGGAGCTCGTCATCCGCTTCGAGTACCGGCCAGCGACGCTCGCCGACTGGCCCGAGGACGCTCGCGCCGGCAAGAGCAAGCCGCCGGCTCAGAAGGACCTGAGCGCGCTTGCCGCGAAACGGGTGTTAGCCGTGACCGACGCACCAATGGCGCCGTGGATCGCGGAGCTGGGCAAGCCGCACGTCACAACGAGCGGCGAGAGGGCCGACTACACCCGGCTGGAGGCGCACCTCAAGCGCTACACCGCGCGCAACACCTTCGACTATTTCATCCACAAGGACCTCGGGACCTTCCTCCGCCGGGAGCTGGACTTCTACATCAAGAACGAAGTCATGCACCTGGACGACGTGGAGAACGAGACCACGCCGCGGGTCGAGCAGTACCTATCCAAGATCAAGGTCATCCGGAAGATCGCAGGCAAGATCATCGACTTCCTCGCCCAGCTCGAGGATTTCCAGAAGAAGCTGTGGCTGAAGAAGAAGTTCGTGGTCGCAACGCAGTACTGCATCACGCTCGGCTGCATTCCTGAATCGTTTCACCCTGAGATCGTCGGCAACGAGGCACAACGCGAGGAGTGGGTGATGCTCTTTGCTATCGACGAGATCAAGGGCGACCTGACCACGCCGGGATACGGCAAGAAGTTGAAGCCCGAGTTCCTCAAGGCGCATCCGACGTTGGTGCTGGATACGCAGCACTTCGATGCGGCCTTCACCGCGCGGCTACTTGAGGCGATCGGCGACGTCGATGAGCAGACCGATGGAGTACTCTTCCATAGCGAGAACTTTCACGCACTGTCGCTAATGAAGGCACGGTATCGGGAGCAAGTGAAGTGCATCTACATTGACCCGCCGTACAACACCGATGCTTCGGCGATCGCTTACAAGAACGATTACAAAGACTCATCATGGCTGGCGCTCATGGAGAATCGCCTGGTTGAGTCGCAAGTGTGTTTGCGGCGAGACGGGATCACTTGTGTCGCGATCGACGATACGGAGTATGCAAGACTGAAATGTTTAGTGGATGCGGTGTTCTCACTATCGGCTATCTTGGGCGTGGCATCCGTAAGGAGTAATCCGGCGGGTCGCTCGACCCCAAAGGGTTTCGCAGAAGCGCACGAGTATGCTCTGTTCATTGCAGCATCTGAAACCGCAGCTGTCGGACGGGTGCAGAGAAATGAGCGGCAACGGGCCCGTTACGACGAGCGAGATAACGTTGGGCCGTTCGAGTGGGTCAACTTCAGGAAACATGGAGGAAGGGAAGCGACCAGAGAAGCGCGCCCGCGGATGTTCTATCCCATCTTCGCCAGAGCTGTAGACGGAGCAGTCCGCCTTCCTCGTTTGGGGTGGGAAACAGCATCCCAAAGATGGCGCCTTTCTGAGGAGCCCCAAGAGGGTGAAGTGGCGATCTGGCCAGTAAGAGACGCTGGCCAGGAGCTTCGGTGGAAGTGGGGCCCAGAGTCATTCGCCGCTTGTCTTCGCGACTTCTGTGCAAGACCAGATCAATCCGGCAAGACTGGCATCTACATGAAGTCGAGAATGAATGAACAGGGCATGCTCCCCGTCACTTGGTGGGATGACAAAGAGTATTCTGCCACCGAGTACGGCACAAACCTGCTAACCAATGTGTTTGGCCGGATTGCCGACTTCTCGTTCCCGAAAGCACTCAAACTCGTTGTCGACTGTCTTAGGTCCGCCAGTGTCGAGAGGGACTCCTTTGTTCTCGACTACTTCGGCGGTTCCGGCACCACGGGCCACGCCGTCATCAACCTGAACCGCGAGGACGGTGGGCGGCGCAAGTTCATCCTCGTTGAGATGGGTGACTACTTCGACACGGTGCTCTTGCCGCGCATCAAGAAGATCAGCTTCGCGCCAGAGTGGAAGGACGGCAAACCCAAGCGCCTCGCCACACCCGAGGAGTCCGGGCGCAGCCCGCGCATCGTCAAGGTGATCCGCCTCGAATCCTACGAAGACGCGCTCAACAACCTGGAGATCCGCCGCACCGACAAGCAGCAAAGCTTGCTCGCTGCTGCTGAGGCGCAAGGAGCGGACGGTTTCAGGGAGCAGTACATCCTGCGCTACATGCTCGATGTAGAGACGCGCGGTAGCCAGTCGCTGCTCAACGTGCCGGCCTTTACCGACCCCACGGCCTACAAGCTCAAGGTCAAACGACCCGGATCGGACGAGAGCCGCGAGGTCAACGTCGATCTGCTGGAGACGTTCAACTGGCTGATCGGTCTGACGGTCCGGCACATCGCGGCGCCGCAGACCTTCAGCGCCGCTTTCGAGCGAGATAGCGAGAAGCGTCTGCGTCTGAAGGGCCGCCTCAAGCAGGAGGCGGACGGCCCACACTGGTTCCGCACCGTTTCGGGAACCACACCCGACGGACGCAAGACGCTCGTCATCTGGCGCAAGCTCACCGGCGAGCCGGAGCAGGACAACCTGGTGCTCGACGAATGGTTCACCAAGCAGGGCTACTCGGCCAAAGACAGTGAATTCGACCTCATCTACGTCAACGGCGGCAACAACCTCGAAAACCTTAAGACACCCGACGACCTATGGAAGGTGCGGCTCATTGAAGAGGACTTCCATCGCCTGATGTTCGAAATGGAGGGGGCGTGATGGCACGAGGACGCCCGAAAAAGAGCGCCGCCACGATTGTACCTGCCGGTCCCTCTGCGCCGCGTAGTCGCGCCAACAATCGACCGCAGGTACCGTTCGCTTACAAGCTGGTACTCAACCAGTGGCTGCTCTCGCTGTTCAACGTGAAGCGCTTCGAGGACCTGGCCGAGCACCTGCGTAACGAAGCGCTGGAAGGGTTGGACGAGAACAACGTCCACCACTTCCACCACGCGCTCACCGCCCAGCTATTCAATCTGACGCAACTGCCGACCGAGCTGCTGCTGGAGTACGACCAGAACATCGTCAAGCATACCCAGCGACTGAACGAACGACGCATTACTCGCGGCGAGGAGCCGGTCGTCTGGAAGTACTTCCAGTACCTGACTCTGCTCTTCACCGAGATATATCTCGACCGCTACTTCCGCGACCCCAAGGCGCTGCTCGCGGCACTGAACGCGCAGGTGGCGATCTACAACGCCGACAAGTTCGAAGCTGACCAGATCGCGCCCTTCGACGAGTCCGCCGAGGCATGGCCACAGCTCAACAAGCTCGCCTACTGGATGGCCACCGGAAGCGGCAAGACGCTGCTGATGCACGCCAACATCCTCCAGTACCAGCACGCCCTGTCCCAGCACGGCCGGCGGCGCGAGCTGAACCGAATCCTCCTGCTTACGCCCAACGAGGGGCTCTCGCAGCAGCACCTACGCGAGTTCGAGGCGGCGGGCATCGATGCGGAGCTGTTCAACAAGGATGGGCGCGGCTTGTTCAGTGGGCAAGCCGTCGAGATCCTCGAAGTGACCCGACTGCGCGACGAGATGGGCGACAAGACGATCGCCATCGACGCCTTCGAAGGTAACAATCTGGTGCTGGTGGATGAAGGGCACCGTGGCGCCAGCGGCGGCGAAGAAGGCGCGTGGATGCGCTTTCGCAATGCCCTCTGCGAGAAGGGGTTCTCCTTCGAGTACTCGGCCACATTCGGGCAAGCAGTGAAGGGCAGCCCCAGGCTCACCGAACTGTACGCCAAGGGCACGCTGTTCGACTACTCGTACCGCTACTTCTACGGGGACGGGTTCGGCAAGGACTACCAGATCCTCAACCTCGACGAGGGAACGCAGCAGAACCACCTGGAGCTGTATCTGGTGGCCTGCCTGCTCTCCTTCTTCCAGCAACAGCGGCTCTACCGCGAGCGCAGCGCGAACTTCCGGCCGTTCAACATCGAAAAACCCCTGTGGATCTTCGTTGGCGGCAGCGTGACCGCTACGCTTGCCACGCGGGATGCTTCAGACATCGTGGAGATCCTGCAGTTCTTCGGGCGCTACGTGGCAGATCGATCTGGCAGTATTCAGCGCATCGAGCGCGTCCTGAACACCGGACTTGAGACCGCGTCTGGCAAGAACCTGTTTGCAGGGCGCTTTGCGTACATCAATACCTGCGGGCGCACACCGGCCCAGGTTTTCGACGAGACGCTCACGACGCTTTTCAATGCGCCTGGCGGCGGGCAGCTCTATGTCGAGAACCTGAAGGGGGCGACCGGCGAAGTGGCGCTACGGCTGGGTGCGGAGAACGAGGCCTTCGGCGTTATCAACGTCGGCGACGACGCCAAGCTGGTGAAGCTGTGCGAGGAAAATGGCCTTGCCACAGGCGAGCGCGAGTTCTCGGGCTCGCTGTTCCACGAAATCAACAAGCCGCACTCACCGGTGAACTTACTGATTGGCTCGAAGAAGTTCACCGAGGGCTGGAGCAGTTGGCGCGTCTCGACGATGGGCCTGATGAACGTGGGCAAGGGGGAAGGCGCGCAGATCATCCAACTCTTCGGGCGCGGCGTGCGGCTCAAGGGCTACGACCTGAGCCTCAAGCGCAGCGGCAAGGCGGATCTACCAGAAGGGATCGAGCGGCCCAAGCACATCGCCGTGCTCGAGACACTCGGTATCTTCGGCATCCATGCCGACTACATGGCACAGTTCCGGGACTTCCTCGAAGAGGAGGGGTTGCCCACCAACGATGACCGCATCGAGTTCCTGCTGCCAGTGATCAAGAATCTCGGCACTCAGAAACTCAAGACGATCCGTCTCAAGAAGACGATCAACGGCGTCAGCACCGAGTTCGGCGACGCGTTCCGCAAGCTCGCGCCGGTGCCGACGCTGGCCAAGCCGGACACTGCCCACGATCCGAGCACCGGCTACCTGCAGAAGAATCAGGTCGTTCTCAACTGGTACCCGAAGATCCAGGCGATGAAGTCGGGCGGCCTGGTGGGCGGCGATGCCGACGCCGCGCCGAATGAAACGCATCTCAGCGCCCGGCATGTGGCTTTCCTCGACCCCGACCGCCTCTACTTCGAACTGGAGCGCTTCAAGGCCGAGCGCGGCTGGTACAACCTGAACCTGACGCGGCAGGCGATCGAAGCGCTGCTGGCCGACCAGAGCTGGTACCGCCTGCAGATTCCCGCAGAGGAACTGATCGGAGACTCGTTCGAGAAGGTTCGGCTCTGGGAGGAGATCGCCGTCTCGCTCCTCAAGAAGTACAGCGAGCGCTACTACACCTTCCGCAAGCGCGAGTGGGAGTTACCGCACCTGGAGTATCGCGATCTGGAGGGAGACGACCCGAACTTCCTGTGTGTGAAGGAATCACCGGATGAGGGTTACTACCGGATCCTGATCGACAAGTCGCAGGAGGAGATCGTCGCCAAGCTCGGAGAGCTCAAGGCCGCGATCGCGAAGGGCGACCTCAAGCCTTGGGAGTTCCAGGGCATGAAGGCCATCTGGTTCGGCAAGCACCTGTACGAGCCGCTGCTCTATCTCGAACAGAACGTTGTCGAGATTAGCCCGGCGCCGCTCAACAAGGGCGAGCGCATGTTTGTGGACGATCTGAAAGTGTTCCACGATGGTCACCCCGAGTTCTTCAAAGACAAAGAGCTATATCTGCTGCGCAACCTGAGTAAAGGCCGAGGCGTCGGCTTCTTCGAGGCCGGCAATTTCCACCCCGACTTCATCCTCTGGCTGCTCACGGGAGGACAGCAGCACGTTATTTTCGTGGATCCTAAGGGCATTAGGAACCTCGGACCGACCGATCCAAAAATACAGTTCTACGCGACGATTAAAGAGATCGAGCAGCGCCTCGCCGATCCCAAGGTGCGCCTGCAGTCCTTCATCGTGTCGAACACGCCTTCGGCCACAATGCGGATGTTGTGGAACATGGAGAAGAGCGAGATGCAGAAGCGGCACGTGCTATTCCAAGAGGAAGATAAGGATACCTACGTGCGTGCCATGCTCGCCCAAGTCGCAGGAGGAACCAAGAACGCGCAGGGAGTTCTGTGAAGATTGCGGTAATTGCCTGGGGCTCGTTGGTGTGGGAACCACGCAATCTGGACATCGAGCCAAATTGGCGGCAGGACGGGCCACTGCTGCCCGTAGAGTTCGCGCGTTTTTCCGGCAGGGAGCGGCTCACGTTGGTATTGGTTGAAGGTGTGCCTCTGCAACAGACGCTATGGACACTGAGCCGGCAGCCAACGCTGGCAGCCGCAATCAGCAACCTGCGGGCGCGTGAGGAGACAAGTTCAGCCAACATTCACTGCTGGCCACGAGGCGCCAACCTGCCGGCAAAGTGCCAGGTGGATTCTTCGATCGAGGACTGGATGCGCCGGAAGCAGTTTGATTGCGCTATCTGGACCGCACTCGGACCCAATGACCAGGATCGGAAGTCTGGTCTTGCCACGGAAGAGCAGCGAATGGCCTACTTGAAAAGGTTGGTCGCTATGGGAAAGGCCGACGCCGCCCGCGAATACTTTGAGCGAACGCCGGCCCAGATTGCCACACCGCTGCGAGGACGAATTCGTGAAGAACTGGCTTGGAACTGAAAGTCTTCCCGCACACGCCCTGCTTACTGGCCTGATTCGTGTGGGTCAATCCATTGGTGTCGAACGTGGCTCCTTGCGCATAGCGCCGATGGCGGATTTCGTTCACCCATTTCATTGTGCCTTTCGGGAGTGTATTATTTCAGCAAGAAATGATTCTCTTAGGCTGCAGTTCGCATGAGTGATGACAGAATGCTGCTTCCCGATTCCTTGAACGATTGGCTTGCGACGCTTTGGTTCGGGTTTCGCGCCGCTCTCTCTACGCCTTTCGCAACGAAAGATGTGGGTACGGAAGGGGTGCGCGGCATCGACCCCGACCCGGACTTCGAAGGCTGGCTGCATAACGCTCCGATGGTCACCGGAAATCCGGCCAGCCGCTATGGCGACGATGCGCCTGGATACCTGACCGGAAACGGACTCGGCAGCCTGGAGATCGGCGCGGCCGACGACTGAAGCACGGCGATTCCTACCGGTTCCCGGGCGTTCCCTTTCCGTCAGTCGGGCGACGTGTTTCCTCCGGTCCCGGAGGTTGTTCAGCCTTTGGGGTTGATGCTGCTGATTCCGGTGTTACGGGCGTTGGCCCGGCAACCGGAACACCGTCTTTTTCGAGGTGCCATTCGCCGATGCTCGGGCTCTCCGGGGGCGTACCCAGTTTGGCGCGGTTGTCAGTCTGCGCGCCAACCGTATCCCACACGGCTCGATTTCCCCCGTGGTGCGGGCTCACCTTGCCGGCTTTTACCGTCGCGTTATAGTCCTCACTCAGGGTGCCTTGCTCCTGAGAGACTTCGCGTCTGCGCGAGTCGAGAGTTGCGGAGGCTTGGCCTTCCGTCGTACGAATGCGGGTCGCGAGGTCGTTGCCAACCGATTGCCCCGGCATGACGCGCTGACGGGATTGGCGGTCGCGGATCGAACTGTCGTTCGTCGCTGCCTGATTCCGCAACGCATCGACGTTCTTCGACCTGTCGGCTTCGTCGAAGTCCTCGCGCAGCGCCGACGTTGTCCAGCCAAGGAGTTGGGGCAGGGGGCGATTCGGCGTCAGCGGGCTGTCTCCAGGAACGAATTGATTGCCTACATCGCCGCCTTTCGCATAGGCGATGGCGATCTCCGTGACGGCGCGCTGCAACTTGATCGGATCGTCCTCGCGAAGCAGTCCGCGCTCGGAGAGCCGGTGCGCGGCGTAGTTGGTGAAATCGGTCTGGGCACCGCTGCTCCATTCGCGCATGAACTGCGCGGTACGGGCGAGTTCCTTGGCTCGACCATAGGCGTTCTCGCTCGCGGACTGACGATCGACCGCCTCGCGATACGACGAGTCGAATCCTGACGTAGAAGCTGACCGGCTGCCCCGCGCCCATTGATAGGCATCGGTGGAACGGAACTCCTTGACGAGTGCAGTCGTTTCCGACAGTTGAGCGGTTTCGACGGCCTTGTGTGCGTAGTCGTAGGCGCTCTGGAGCCGTTGCTGATCCATGTGCCGGCCCTCTCTCGTCAGTTGGCCGCCGATCTCCGTGAGCGGAATCCTGGCGCCGGCTGAAGCGGATGCGACGACGCTCTTGCCGACAATCGAGTCGTCGCTTAATCCCAGTCGCCGGTTGACCTCACGCGCAACGGAGTTCAGCGTCTGAAGTTGCGTCGACGTGGAGCCGCCGTCGGCCGCGGTGCTTGCGCCGGAGCGTTGCTGTGTGCGCTCGAAGCTTTCCTGGATGCCTAGCGCACGGGTCAGCGCACTGGCTTGGCTGCGCTGCATGGACTCGCGCTCGGACCGGGCGAGGGTTTCCGCCTCGCGCGCGTTTTCCGTGAGGGCCGTCGCCTGGCGCTCCGTGAAGGTGAAGGTCGTAGTCAGCCGGCTGAGGGTGGCTTGGTATCGGAAGACCCCCGCATCCGGCCCGTTGCCCTGAATGGTGCTTCCGTGAGCATCGCTCGTCGTGGACATGAACGCGGAGGTCCTGGTTGGGGCGAGTTGCTGCTGGTCGAAGGAGACAGCGTCCTGGGTGACGTTGCCCTTGCTCGTCGCGCTCGACTCTCTCGACACGGCCGACTGGAGCGGCCCGACGGCGGTGACCGCCTGAAAGGCGACTTCGCCGCCCTTGATGATCGCGGTCGCGATGATCGGGATCGAGATCACCATGTAGCCCGCCACGGCCTGGTCTGAGATCGCGCCGTGGTAGATGCTGGACGCGGTTTCGAGGGCCAGGCCCTGCGTCGCCGCACCCATGCGCGCCGCGGCCTCGAGGTTCTTGGCGCTTGCCAGGGTCGCCACGTAGTTGAGGATCGCGTAGAGCGGCGGCCAGAGTTGGATCCAGACGAGACTCAAGACGAAGCTTTTGATCGCGAGCCCGAGGCCTCGTCCTTGTGCGAGCAGGAACAGCAGGAAAACGAACGGGAACACGGCGTAGATGATCGCCTCGATCACGTTGCGGATCAGGGGGAGGGCTTGCTCGGCGACCTTGCCCATGGTAAGGAACGACGAGTTGATCGAGGCCGTGGCGTTGGCACGGGCGGTCGCGATCATGACGGAAGCGGGGTCATTAATCTTCTGGCCGACAATGCTGCTCGTGTCCTGGACCAGGTTGATCATGATGTTCTGGCGCAGGAGATCCGCTGCTCCCTGGGCGGCGGTCGCGATCTTGGTTTTGTAATAGGCCTGCTCGATCTGGCTGTCGATCATCCCTTGCGCGGCGGTGGCGTCGAGCGATGGATTCAACTGAAACGCGAGCATCGCGCGGGCACGGGCCACCTCCGCTGGCAGGCGGTTGGCGAGATACGTGAACACATTGGGGCAGGTATCGACCTGAACCGGGTTGCCGTAGGTCGAAAAACGCGCCGGATTGGGGGTTCCCATCAGTGACCAAATGTCGGTGCTCTGGGAGAAGCCCGCCGGGTCGATGGTGCCGTCCTGCAGGTCGTAGAGGGTGCAGTTGTAGACGAATGCGATCAGGTCGGTTCGCAACTGGGGATCGGCTATGTTGGCCCTGCGCGAGGCCTGGATCAGGCGGTTGCCGAACATGACGCCGTTCTTCTGGTAGGCAAGCTCGCTGGGAAGTTGCGCGTTTGTGGCCGGGATCACCTGGAATGCGGTCTCGAAGAACCGCGTCATCACGTCGCCCACCTTGCTCGTGTAGTGGCCGAAGAAGGCGACGCCGATCGGGACGTTGCCGACCGCGACCGGCGCCTGGCTTCCCAGTTTGTCGACGATTACCACATCGGTCTTGGGGACGAAGAGGGCGTAGTAGAGGAACATGAATCCGATCAACCAACCCCAGCCGTGAAAGCGCCCCGGCGTGAAGAGTCCCGCGAAGGCCGACACCAGCACGCCGGTCACCGCGACGGTCTTGATGAGGCCGAAATAGTCGTCGCCGCCCATGATGGCGGCGATGGCGTTGAATACCCCGGTCAGGGTATCGACGTTGCCGTAGGCGTAGATTTCAAACATGGATGCGAGAACATGGATACGCGAAGGTCGGCCGAGGAACGGCGCCCGCCCGGCCGGAATCGCTAGGAACCGCGTGCGCCCGAGTTGGCGCTGAAATCAAGCATCGACTTCACCGCCGGCGGCATCGAGCTCCAGAGCTGCCGCTCCAGGGTCTGCAGGTCCTGCGTCATGGACGAGACCGAGCGCACCTTGGCGTACGCGGTCTGTTTCTCGGTCAGAAGTTGCCGCTGAGCTTCCTGGGCGTTGCCCCTCAGCGTCTCCACGTAATGCTGCTCGATCGCCGTGCGCTTCAAAGTCTGCGAGAGCGCCGTCATGGCCTGCCGAATCACGCGATTGAGGAAAGTCTCCGCGTAGTCGAGCGCGATCACGTCCTTGTAGGTTTCAATCAGGGTCTCGGCGGTGTTGGAGCCGGGAACGGCGTTGGCGACCGCGAGCATCTTGTAGACCGGTTCCGTCGTGTTGTTGATGAAGCCGATGTCCGCGCTCGTCTGCGGGGTACGGGTCGCGATGTTGTCGGACATGCGGCGCAGCCGTTCGGAAACCAGACGCGTGAAGGGTCTGGCGGAGACAGTGGTGCGGGCGGGGTTGAGGCACTCTGCCGGTTCGTCGCAGACGTAGACCTCGATGTCGACGTTGCCCTCCGTGGCGGACGCGCCGCGCCCGAGCAGCAGATCGCGCAGGCCCACGATGCTCGGTTCGATGTAGCGGGGCATCGCCCCGCTGCCGTCATCCTCTGGCGGATAGAGGATGACGGTACCGATCACGCTCATGATCAGTTCCTTCTCCTGCTGGCTGATGGTGCCGCCTACCTGGTTCAGCGCCATCCAGATCACGTTGCCCTTAACGAACGAGACATTGCGGATGTTCGGATCTCCGGAGTTGGCGGCGCTTTTGACTACGCTCGGTGCGTTGGTGGCACAGGTAAACCGCGCATCGGCGCGGTCGGTGACGCTTCCCAGGTACTGGGAGATGTTCGCGCAGCCGCTTTGCACCGAGTTGTCGAATTCGCCGACGACGCCATTGACCAGCGCCTGCGAGGCCTCGCATGAATTGATGTTCATCGCGTTGATCTTGTTGATCTGGTCCTGCAGCTCGGTGAGCAGTTTGTCGATGTCCGGGGAGATCGACTGGAGTGCCAACTTGAATGCGTAGCCCACTGCGTTCGATCCGATGTTCTGCAGGAGTGCGACGAACTGCTGCTTGTTGATGAAGGAGAACGCCCCACCGAAGAGATCGATGCCGCCGCAACCCGCCCGCAGGCTGGGGAGTTGCGCATTGACGAGCGGGTAGTTTCGTCCCGGCGCGCGCATCATGAGGCTGCCGCCGGTGTAAAGGTTCATCGCTTGGCCGCGAAAGGCGCCAGGTGAGGTGACATTGCCGAGCGCCCCCAGATCGTTGAACATCGCCTGCATCTCCGCATTCAGATCGGCGGGCCGGCTGGCGACGGGTGCGGTCACAAGCGCAACCGCGAGCAGGCAGGCCATGAAGCGTTTCGGTCGAGTGGTCATCGATTGTCCTTTCGATCGCTAGAGCGGGTCCTCGCGCGGGTCTTGTGCAAGCGCTGCGATGCGCTCGACGAGCTCCGTAATCGCCATCACGCCGAAGCCGACGGGGCGGATTTGCCGCTTGGATGGTGCCGTGAGGTAGAGCGCCGGTACGACCGATGCGTTAAGCCGCGTCGCGACGCCGTTGTCCAGTTGAGGATTCGGGTATTCCGGCAGCCCGCGGCCATCAAGGCTCACCGGGAAGACCATCATCCCGAACTCCTGCTCGAAGCGCTTGAGTATTGGTGCGAACTTGTGGCAGTAGGGGCAGTCGCTCCTGAAAATGAACAATAATCCATGCGTCGCTGCAAGGTTTCGGACCACCTGAGCCTGCCGGTCCCGTTGCTGTTCATCGAAGGCGCCGATCGCCATCGAGTTGGTCGGCCGGCCCGTCAGGCCGTAGTCGAGCTCCGGCACGGTCCAGACCAGACGCTGCCAGCGCGCAGCGAAAAACTCGGACTTGTTCATGACGAAGCGCTGGTAGCGCATGTAGGCGAGCAGATTCGTATCGGTTGGGTTCATGACTGCGACGCGCTTTAACTCATCGAGGCGCTGTTGCATCGATTCGAACTCGACCAGTTCCGGCGGGCGGCTCGGCGGGGGTGGGGCTGCCTTGGGTGGCTTCACGGATGCGGGCGGGTCCCGGTACCAGAACCACCCCTCGCGGTTTCGCAGCCAATAGGTTTCGCTTGGCTCCGCATCGATCTGATCGCCGATGACGTTTATGGATGACGTGCTCTCGTCGGCGGGAAGAGCAGCCATCGGCAGAATAGCGAGCGACAGCGCGGCGAGGGCAAGAAGCGTTCGCATGCTGGTCACCGTTTGTCCGGAAAATGGCCGTCACGGCAGTAGCTCACCTGATAGATGAGTTCCTTGTCGTCGCGCTTGGTCTTCTCCAGCACGTCTTTCTGGCGTGTCGTCACCTCGAGTCGGCTGCAGCCTGCCTCGGGCAGGGCGTGCAGCGAGCGCACGTCGATCTCTATCGGGGTGCTGGAATCGAACTTCTGCCGGACGTAGATGGCGGCCTCACCCACCAGCACGCCGCGCGCTGAACCCTGTTCGATTGCCTGGATCAGGAGCGGCTTGATCCCGGTTACCTGAATGCGTGCGAAGGGTTGAGCCGCCGCGCCGTGCGCGAGGACGAGGGACACGACAGTTCCGGCGAGGAAAATTGTCGAACGACTCATGGGCCGAAGTAGTTGTTGATTCTCTGTTGCGCGCGCAGCCGCATGGCGCCCACGTCCGGGAGTGTGGGCGCGATCTCGGCGTAGAACTCCGCCAGGTTCATTCGGGAGAAGTCGAGCGCCTGCAGTTGCGCGACGGTGAAGCCGCTGCAGTCCGGGCTTTGCGCTCCGCCCCAGCCTCGGCCTAACTGGCCGCGACCCTGCTCGTTCAGGATGCGCGAAAGGCGGGAATTGAAGCAGCAGTAGGACTCGGTTTTCTCAATGCAGACGCCGATGATGGGGATCTTGCTCGAGCAGTAACTGCCGACCGAACGGCACAGGCGCGTGTCCCTCTTCATCGCCAGGATTTGCTCTGCCTGATCGCAGCTGAGAATGCCCGAGAGTTGGATTGCGAAGATGGCGATGCTCCAGGGGCCGGGGACGAGCGACCCGATGAAAGATGTGACCGAGACGTCGCCTGCGAGGAGGCCGGCCAGAGCGGACGAGCCCCCGCCCATGCCGAACAGCGCCTCGAACCCCGACAGCACCAAACCCGGAGCATCGCCGGTAAAGAGCGCATCGTAGGTGTAGCTTGAGCCCAGGGCGCCCAGCGCCTGGCCGCCCGCGCCGAGGATCAGATTGAGGTTGCTGAAAACCGACCCGCCCGTGCCGCCGCCGCTACAGCAGTTGACGAGCCCGAAAAGCTTCTTTCGGCAGCGGTTATCGTAACCTTTGAACACCTGCAGCGAGTAGGGATCGAGGTATTTGCCCGCCTCGCGCTCTGCTTCCATAAGGGCGACGGCTTTCGCGAAATCCGCATCCGGCGGGTGGCTTGTGTCGAAGCAGTTCCCGGAAAGACAAAACGACTGGTTGCCGCAGTTGGTGATCGTGGTGCTTTGGCCGTTGGCGAGCCTGCAGGAATAGGACTGCTCGTAGAGCGAGCACTGGCCATTGGACAGCGTGGTCAAACAGCTGGAGCCGACCTGGAAACAGCCCCGGGCCACCAGTGGTGCGCAATCGTTTACCGGCGCGCTCGATGCACAGTTGAACTCGCTTCGGTACGCCCAGCATTCACGATAGATCGATTGGCCCGCTATCACCTTGGTGCTCGGACCGTCGACGCACTGCTCTGAAACTCTCATGCAGGTACGGTCCCCTCCGTCCACGATAAACGCGCCGGCGCCGAATGACCAAAGCGCGAGTGCAACAATCGAGACGCTCAGGGCAGCCTTGCTTCGAGTGCTGCGCATTGGTTATCCCAGGAGTCGGTGATCGTGAAGGTGTGGACCGGGCGCTGCCAATGAAACCCTGCAATCCCGTCCATGACACGTTCGTAGTAGCCGTGCCGGCACTCGTACCAGCAGTCCGATTCGTCGCAGACCCGATTCTCGTAGTCATACTCGCTACAGACGAAGCGCTGGTAGATACGCCCCACCATGTACCAGCAGTCGCCGCCTTGGCAGCTCCCCCACACGTTGTAATCGCCGCCGCAGGGCATGCTTACGTTGGCAATTTGCCAATTCTCCGACGGGATGACGGTTACCATAGTTTGCAGCGCGTCGGTGCCGTTACACTGCGAGTAGCCCCAGGTCCACTGGAAGCGGATATCCTCCGCGCAGATCGCGCCCACGAAGACGATCGGCTCGATGAACGCGATGCGCGGCCTCGCGGTCAGATAGTCACCGTAGTTGCACGAAAGGCCGCTGTCGACCACCGAGACTGAGAGCGTCTTGTCGCAGCTCTGCCGCTCGAGCGTGCGATATTCGTTGCAGACGCGGGTTTCGAAGATGTCCGGCGAGGTCGCGGTCTGTGGGGTGCAAGCGCTGTAGGTGCCCGCGATACTCCCGGCGATCGATTCAGGATCGGCGGCGATGGTCTTCGATCGGGTTAGCATCGGATTATTGGGCGCGATCGTGAATATCGGCCGTCGCGCCGGGTTGGTTTGCGAGAAGTCGACCGCCTGGCAGGCGGGATTCGCGGAGGCCTGCGGTGTCGCGCATTCGGCGAGTGTCGCCGCGGCGCCGGTACCCAGACCCGGTCCGCCGAAGTAGCTGGAGGCCGGCGCGGTGTTGGCGAAGCCCGGCACGGTAGAACTCGCGGTGCCCGCGTCGATGCGGTTGCGGGCGGCGGCGTTTCCAGAACGGCCGAACTGCGCGCCTTCCGTGAACGCGTCCGAAAGCGAGGCGGCGCTGACTGGAATCGAAGCTGCGGCCAGGCAGAGGAGCGCGAGCATTCGCATCACGGTTTGCCCCGCAACTTCTTCAGAAACGGTGTGGCGAGACGCTCGGCCTCGGGATGCCGGCGCGAAATGGCAGCGAGCGCGTAATCGAGGCTCACGTCGCCCGCCACGCTGAAGAATCCGGAGCCCGCGGCGCAGCTCGCCCCGCAAGAACCCGCGTCCGTTTCACGGGCAGCCCCGGGTTTCAGCAGTACGAAGGTGGGCGCGTGGCGAATGCCGTAGCGGCTGAATGCCTCGGGATCGATCTGCCAGGCGACCTTGCGTTCCCCGATGAGCGACTGGGCGGCTGCCAGAGTTTGCGTCATCGAGCCCGCCTTAAGGCCGCGGAGTACGAGTGTGGCCCCGGAGCGTTCCGCCTGCTCGACCAGGAGCCGCAGGCTCGCCTCGGGCATGGCGAGCGTCACGAAGACGCGCAGCGTCACCGGGTTGGCTTTCTCGCCCACTATCTTGCCGTACAACTCAAGGTGCCGGCGCGCAATGCCTTCAACGTCGATGTCCGGGCGGCTAGCCTCGACTCGCGGCAGAAGCGGTACCGGTATCTGCTTGAGGCGTTCGATGTCGGGAAACGGATGCAGTTTGCGGGCACTCTCGACGGCCTCGGGCGTTGGCCACACTGGTGCTGCGGCGCCGGCCCCGTTCGTGCTCAGCGCCGCGAGCAGCACGAGCACGAGCATTTCAGAACGAGCCCGCACAGCAGTTCCTCTTTCTGAAGATCTGGTACGCGAAGTCTTCACCGGACACCGGGAATTCCTTGCCGGAACCCCACACCATCGTTGTGCGCCCGAAGGGCTGACAGCACTGGCCCGCATCCTTCTGCGTGTTCGGGACCGGGTAGACCATCTGCATTTTGTACTGGGTCTTGTCCATGATGGGCTGCATGGAATAGCCGCAGAGGTTGGCTGCACCTGCAGCACTCCATGTGATGAGCTGCCGATGCATCTTGGCGGCGATGCGTTGGGTGAGGAGAGTGGACGCCTGCACGCCGCCGATGTGGGTCGCGACGTGCCCGGTCATCGGGTAGATCGAGCCCTGGCATCCCGCGCACCAGAAAAGACTCGCGATTCCGACTCCGGCGGTGGCGGCAACGCAGTCGGCGGCACAGGCCGCTTTTGCTGGGGCGTTGGCGAAGAGCACCGCTTCGGGGTTGAGGATTGCGGTTAGCTCGCCATCCGCCCACAACGGATCGACTTCGGTGAGGTACACGAGATCGAGCGCACCCGTTTCCAGGCACGGGAAATCGAGCAGCACTTCGAGCCAATAGAGGATCGGATTGGTGTACCAATGCGCGTGGTAGAAACTGTTGCGCGTCTGGCTGTCGTGGCCCACTTGCGCGCCGCGCGGGACCTCGGTTCCCGGATCGATGGCAATGCCGCCCAAGCCCACCATGCAAAACGGTGTGCGGGTCACGTCCACCAGGCGCACCGGCTCCCAGAAGCCGATCGACACGCCGATGCGCGGCGGATTGCTGCACACACAGATCGGGCTGGACGGATTACTGACGTCCTCCTGCCCGTCGGAGACGAGCGATGCGGACCCGATCGTGAGCGGGAAGACGCAGCTCCAGCAAATATCGGTGATCGGGTTCATGAAGCGGCCGTGGCAGCTCGGGCCGGCCGCAACCGGCGCCGCCACCGCGAAGCCGGCGACGAGCAGAAGAACCGCGACGAGACGGTTACAGAATCTCATCGATGCGCAGCCTCCTGCCTTCCTGCGAGACGAGCGCCGGCACGTGCCGGATGCCGAGCTTGGTCGTCAGGTGCCCCTGCTGGTCGTAAAACACCGGCCGCTTCAAGCGGCGCATCAGATCGAGGTACGAGCCGCCGGTGAGAATCAACTTTACCTTGCCACCACTGTCTTTGAGGATGTTCCTCGCGCGACCGATCTGCGCGGCGTCGCGGGCGTCGATGAAGAGGAGCGTCTTCGAGAGCGACACCGTGTCGAGCGGGTTGACCTTCGTTCCCGGTGCGACGATCACCTTGCCATCGGCATCCGTGATCGCGTAGGGGACGACGATGCTCGGGTCGTAGTAGAAGCTGCGCGCCTTGGTGGTTTTCGTGATGCTCGCGACGGGTGCGGGCTGCTCGATTGCGCGCTTCACATTAGCTTGCGCGTCCCGTTGCAGCCGGGCGAGCACCCCGTTTGCATCGGCTTCGCGGAGCTTCGCCAGGATCACCTCGAGAAGACTCGGCTCGGCGATTGGATACACCGGACCGATGACCCCGAGGTCTTGGGCACGGACAGCGAACGACAACAGGATCGCTGCGGCGATGAGTGCCGTACGGCCGCAGCCGACCCAACGGACACGCCGGCACCGTTGCTCAGAAGATCGCATAGGCGCGTCCGATGATTTGCGATTCCGAAATCCAGCCCGTCAGCCGGTAGCGCGAATCGAGGCTGTCCGGGTGGGGCGCACGCACGTAGTAGCGCCCGGCGGGCAAAACCCCGGTGGGGCCGATTTCGAGCGGCATGCCCTGGCGGCTCACGGTCTTGGCATGCCCGACATGCGTGCCGTTTACGAAAAAGTCCCGATCCACGCGCGTCACCGCATCGCCTGCCATGCCGGCGATGACTTTCACGAAGGTGACGCCGGCCGGATAGGGACCGCCGCCATGCCAGCGGAACGCGACGTACTGCCCGCGCTGCGGCAACTCACCCTTGTGGATCAGGAAGAATCGGTGCGGCAGGCTCGGCGAGGCGTTGAGGCCCACGGCGAAGTGCGCTTGGAACAGCGCCGCACCGACGATCAAGAGCAGGTAGACAAATCTCCAGCGGCGGACATGCTCGCTCAACTTTCGCCGGAAGGTTTCGTGATCGAACCGGTTAAGGTGCGGACACTGGAGCGATAGACAACGCATCATGCAGCCTACAGCCCAAGGCGCCGGCGCACTTCCGGCGTGAGATCAGGAAGGAGCGGCGCCGGGCCGACGACGGCGCCGCGCGCGAGGATCAAGCACCGGCATTCCTCCGGCAGGGACTGGATCAGGTTGGTCACTTCCACGCCAAATGCGCTCGCACGCTTGAGCGCCAGTGCACGGTCTTCTTCGGTTGCGTCGCGTTTCACGAGCACCGCGGCAACCTGGGTTTCCTTCAGCCGGTATAGCTCTCCGACATCGAGGACTGCGAGCAGCGGTACTCTGTGAGACGGAAACCACAGCGCGTACGCGCCGATAAAGACGGCGCTCACCAGCGCGTTGGCGACAATCAGGATCGCGGTCGCCTTGACGCTCACGACACCGCCTCCGGTCCGGCTTTCCGGGATCGGGAACCGTGGTGTCGGCGGTCTGGCAGCATTCGCGGTCGGTCGCATCCCCGCAAGCGGGGCCCCTGCTTCCTGCTCATGCTGCCCCCCGCTCGCGCACTACGGCATCGATCGCCTCGGAGACCGTCATCCCGGCTGAGCGCTTGTCGTTGATCGCGTTGAAATCCTCCGCGCGGCTGCTGAAAAGGAGCAGGCTGTGCGGATCGACGATCAACCGCCCGATGCCATTGCCGACCGGTGAATGAATGAAGATTTCCGAATACGCACCATGCTCGGTGCGAAGCGACTGCAAGAGCCGCTTCATCGCGTCATCCATCGTGAGCTGGCCCAACTTGTCCAGCATCTCGATCGACTCCGGCTTTTGCCGTAGCAGAAACATCCAGTCGGAGTTGTCGAGCGCCGCTTTGGCCGCCGGGTTGCGGTAGTAGTCGTCCACACCCTGGGTTGCGGACATGAAGGCGCCCTTGTACTTGCGCGCCCGGCGGTAGCCCGCCTCGATAAATTCCGCAGTCGCGCCGCCCGAGAGCAGGTCCCACGCTTCGTCGATGATCACGATCTTCTTGCGCTCGCGGCTGAAGTACATCTCGCGCGTGATGCGGTACATCACGATCAACAGCACCACCGTCTGCAGGTCCTTCTTCGCCTTCAGTTCCTCGAGTTCCAGAACGATGAAGTCGGCACTGAAGTCGATCGTCGCGTCGGACTCGAAGTACTTGCCGTACGCGCCTTCGCGCGTGTAGGGGTGCAGCATCGCCGCGAGATCCTTCAACCGGCGGTCTTCGTCGCGGCTTTCGTCGTCAAGCCGTCCGGTCGCGAGCAGGTCGTGAACGTCGGACACCCGCATGGCGTTGCCCTTGGCTTTCCAGACCTTCTTGATCGCTGCACCGAGCGTCGAGTACTGGAAGGCTTCCAATGGCTCCCGCGGGGAGACCATCTGGGCGAGCAATGGTTGCAGGAGTTCCATGTCCTCGTCGATATCCTGAACCAGCGTGAACGGGTTGAGCGACAACGCCGCGTTCTCGGTGAACTCGATGAAGCTGCCGCCGAAGTTGCGGCAGATCTTCTCATAGGAGCGGCCCACGTCGATGATCCACACCCGGGCGCCGGTGCCGAGATAGGCGGAGGCGATCTCGTTTAACAGCAGCGACTTGCCGGAACCAGAAGTACCGGCGATTGCGACGTTGTAGTTGCCGGCGGGGTTGTCGTAGACATCCAGCTGCATGACCTGGCCGCGGCGGCCTCCGAACAGCAGTACCGGCGTTCCGGTTCCCTGCCATTCGGCGATCAACGGGGCAAGGTGCACTGCGTTGGAGGAGGTCTTGGTGGTGACCCGCTTCATGCGCTTCAGGTCCCCGTGGAAGGGAACCGAGAGCGTCATGGGAAGGGAGGCGATCAGCGCCTGCGTCATCATCATGGTGTCGCTGGTGAGTTCGAATGCGCGCGCGCGGAAGATTGCGCGCGCGGCCTGCTCGGCACGGGTGATTTCCTCGGAGGGCGCGAACAGGGCCACCTGGTGGTAGAGATCGACCAGTTGCTGGCCGTCATCCATTGCCTTCAGGACGATGTCCCAGTCGCTCTTGCGTTCCTGCAGGTCCGGGAGAAAGCGGGCCATGTAGCTCGTCGCGTTGGTCGTGGCACGCGCGGCCTTGAGGTAGGCCCAGTTGCGTGTGGCCTCCGGGTCGAGCACGTGCACGCCGAGGGTCAGGAGGAACGGGCAGGGATACTGAAGGGTGTTCTGGTACAGGTCGCCGATCAGGCTCCCCATGTTCCAGAGCGCGAAGCGGGGCGGGAGCGATCGCACGGAAAGGAGCCGCAGCTCGCTCGCTCGAGGCTCCGCGGAGTTGAAAAGGTCAATGCCGGATTGCCGGATCCGCATGCGGGTCGCCCGGTCGATGACCTGGTCGCGAAGCTCTCGGCCTTCGTCGTAGCTGAGCGGAACACAATCGCCGGTCTGACGGTGCGGATCGATCAGCGCGGAAACCCAGTTGATGAGATCCGCCGCCGTCCACGCCCGCGACGGAAAGCCTGCCGCGTGCAAGGTCGCCCGCGCGCTGTCGCGCAACAGCAGCAGCTCATCCAGACGCGCGAGATCCTCAGGGTTGCCCGGGATCGAAATGCTGACCACCAGACGGAAATCCCGGAACAGATAGCTTTGCGTGGGCAAGAGCGAGGCCCTGCTGCCCGCGAGGTAGTGCTCGACCCGGCGCCTCGCCATGATGCGGTGAATGTTGGTGTGCCGCCCGGCACGGCCCAGATTCGCGAACTCCGGCACGTCGTCGTCCGGCTGGCGCAGCCCCGCGTAGCGCGCGAGCGGGCCGCGAATGGCGGGACTTGCAAAGAGATGCAACTGGATACCGGTTCCCGGCGGCGATGCAGCGTAGAGCGCGGTCAAGACGCGCGTCATCTCCTCGTCGGCGCCGGACTGCGGCCGCACTTCCAGGCAGAAGGCGAGCGAATCGCGATTTACGAACACCTGGCGGTCTTCGAGGTACGCGCGATACGGCAACCACTCCGAGAACGCAGCCGCATCCTGGGCTGCAACGGCAGACTCCCCCCGCGATCGGGGAACAAGGTCGGAAGCCTTCGCTCCGGAGAGCGCGGACTCAAGATCGGCGAGCAGCGTGCGAAGCACGATTCAGCGCTCCGTCGGGACCGGTTCCGAACCCGGGGACAATCCGGTGGGCGGCAGCGGGAAGCGGGTGGGAGGCTGCGGCGCTTCGGTCGGTGACTTCGCGGGCGAGGCATCCTGAGCGGATGATACCGGAGGTGCGACGCCGTCCACGCGGGGACGCGCAGCCGGTCGAACGTGCTCGATCAACCAGCGGCCGGTATCGACGACCACGTGAACCAGCGCCTCTTCGTGGAGATCGCCGTCGGAGTCTTCCCACGGCGCAATCCACAGCCGCAGCACACGCGGATTCGAGCGGATGGAGGCGCCTGACGCGGCTGCAGGTCTGTCAGGCGCAATGGAAGTTGCGCCGTAGATGGCAGGCGCGACCACGGCGGGCCTCTTCTCGGGCGGTGTCGCTGGCCTTGGCATGCCGTGGACCGAATTCGCATAGACGCCGGAAACGGACGTGCAAAGCGCGCCTTCGGGAGCCTTGCAGGCGTAGCGCTCCGCACCGCCGACGCCCGACAATCTCGATGCGCAGCCGGAAAGCACCACGGCAAACAGAAGCAGCGGCGCGAAAACTGCTCGATTCATCGCGCGGCACCGGTGGTCGACGCAGGACCTTCGGCGCTCGCGGTGGAGCGTGCAAGCCACGCCTCGATCTGCGCATTGCTCGCCGCGCCGGGGAGCACACGACCGTCGGCCGCCACGAGGGTTGGCGTGCCCGAAATGCCGAGGCGATCGCCGAGCGCGACGTTGCGATCGACGGGATGCGGGCATTCCGTTGCCGGGATCTTCTCGTCACGCCACATTAGCGCGTGCCAGGCCGCGACCCGGTCCTTGGAGCACCAGACGCCAATTGCTTTGCTTCGCGCCTCGGGATGCAGTGAGGCGATCGGCATCAGGAAGGTGTAGATCGTGATGTCGGTGAGGCTCTTCATCTCCGCTTCCAGCCTGCGGCAGTACGGACAATCGGGGTCGCTGAAGATCGCGAACGTGCGTGCGCCGGTGCCGCGCACTTCCTTCACCGCGTCGGCCAGAGGTAGCGACGCGAAGTCGACGCGCGCCAGCAAGTCCTTGCGCTCCACTGTCAAGTCGCGCTGGATTTTCATGTCGTAGAGATGACCGAACAGGAAATACTGGCCGGTCCCATCGACGTAGGCGAGGTTCGCTCCCATGACCACCTCGAACACGCCCGGCCAGGGTGTGGTGTTGACCGCGCCAAAGCGCGTCGCGGGATAGAGTGCCTGCAGACGCTCGGCGATCGAGGTTGGCGTCGGCACGCCTGTTTGCGCCGAGGAAGGAAGGGCGAATGTCGCGCCGAGGAGGCAGGCGCCGAGCGCGCTGCGAAGGCTACTGATCGTCATTGTCGTTTCTCCTTAAGTTTTGTGTGCGCTCAGTGAGCTGCGGAAACTCCTCGCGATCCTGAGACGCAGCGTCAAGCGGACCCTGTAGCGAAATGCCCTGCGTGACCACTACATCGACCGTGCGCCCGGCGTCGACTTCGATTACCGGGAACACTTTTTCCGCGAGGCTGATGTAGTACTGCGCGAGCCGGTCGAGCGCGCGGCCGACGCCGCTGCCGAATCCGGCCTCGAACTGCTTGCCGGGATCCACGGTGCCGGTTGTGCCGAGCGGCGAGACGGACAGCGTGGTTGAGCTTTGCTGGAAGGCGTGGCCGATGCCGCTTGCGACGCCGGCAAGCAGCGCATTCGCGAGCAGCTGTCCCTGTTTCGATACCAGCCGCCCCCGCATGCCGGCCTTGCCGTCCTCGCCCGCCACGTAACCCTTGATCGGGACATCGATGGCGGTGCCGTCGCGAGTCACACAGGAAAGCGACTCGGTACGGATATAGGCGCGCTCCGAGCTCACGTCGCCATAGCCCGCGCCCACCACGAAGCATTCCTTGATCTTTGATCGGAAGTGGTTGGGCAGCACGGCGTTGTCTACCAGCCGCAGCAGCACCGGCTGGGGGTTGCGTTGTGCCTGTCCGCCGGTGGGAGCATCGAGACCGCCCAGCAGAATCGCGCGAGTGAATGCGCCGCTCGGGATGTACCGGCGGGAATCCCGCGCCGGAGCATTCGCCGCCTTGGATGTACCTGCCGCAGTCTTCGCAGCCTTCATCGCGGATCCGTCGGAAAGGGAGACGCTCACGATGCCGGAGGGCGCTACCGGCCCGCTGCCGACAGCGGCACCTGCTGGAGAGGCTAAGGTCGATATCTGTCCCGGTCGGGGAGGTGGAGGCGGGGGCAGCCGCTGTGGCCCGCCGACGGCCTGATCTACGCCAGGCCGATCCGGTCCGAAGTTGGGACGCCCGGCCGGAGCGCCAACCGGCGGCGGAGGCAACGCCGTGAGCCCGCTTTGCTCGAGCTTCTTCAAGCGCTCCATCATCGCCTTGCTCTGGCCCTCCAGTTCGGTGTTCCGTTGCGACAGCTCGCGCGATCTCTGCTCGATACTCTTAAGCTGGGCGTCGGCCTGACCCCGCCAGGCGTCTTTGGGATCAACCTGGCCGCCGGGGGCGAGGATGTTGGTCGACTTGGGTCTGGCGGGGTGCTCGCCCGAATCCCGCGAGCCGGTCAGCGATACGGAGAGCAGCGCGGCGCCCAGGATGAGCGCGGCGATACCTGCGAGCAGCAGGTACTGGCGCTGCTTCACTGCGGAAGCGTTCACCGGAGATGCGTCAGTCATTGGCTTGCCGCTCCCGGATCACGAAAAGGTTGGTCGATTCGCCCGGGCGCAAGCTCGCTTGCTCCAGGCTCACCGCCATGACGCCGGGCTTGTAGAGGTCGCGCTCGGTTAGCTCCACGTCACTCGCCCCGGTATTGGCGAGTTGGTACTTTTCGCCGACGATGCCGGCGCCCAGCCACGCGCGTTGCAACGTCAGGCGAACACCTGGCCAAAGCGCGAGCTCTTGTCCCGGTTCCCGCACCTCCATGTCGTCGGGAAACGCATCTCCCGCCATCGCCAGCAGCAGGTTCTTTATCGTGCGCACGTGCAGCCCGCTCCTCTCCATGCGAGAGGCGGACTTCAGGGGATCGCGCCCCTCCCGGATCACGATGGTGTCGCTCGGGGTATCGACCGGCTGCAAGAGCAGGGCGACCGTGCTGCGTTCGGAGGTTACGAACAGATTGATCGGCTTCGTGCTCTCGGGGGAGGCGGGGCGGATGAAGATCTGACCTTTCTCCTCGTCCTTCTCCAGCACGAACTCGCCGGCGTTGCCGGTGACCTTGCGGATTCGGCTGCGCTCGAAGCTGATGCGCGTAACTTCCTTCTGCGAGATCCTGCCGAGCACCGTTTCCCCGTCCTTCGCGTCCAGAATCTGGAGCGCGCAAGCGGGGTTACTGAGTGAGAGCAGCAGCGGGAGAAGGACGAGGCTGGTTTTCGAGAGGGTCATTGGGATTGGTCTCGCGGAATGCCTTGAGGAACACGCGGCCGCCCGAGTACTGGAGCTCGATGGCGTAGCCTTTCGAGACTTCCGATACGCGCCGGTCGCTGATAAAAGTGGTGAGCTGGCCGCGCACACCCACCCTGAGGGCGCGCTCGTCGACTGAGAGATCCTGCGGGCTGAAGACCGTCGATGCGCCGTCACGCTTCAGACGCTCGGCGGCGGTGAGAAGTGCGGTACGCAGCTCGCCAAACGAAGCTGGCGCCGCGTATTGCAACAGCACCTTCGCCTGGTGGTCCACGCTCTGGGGTGTGACGTTCAACGTGAGCTGCATGAGGAAGTACCCCATCTGTTCGAGGTACTCGCTGCTCACCCGCTCGGACTCCACCCAGAAGGTCTTGTGTATGGTGGGCGGCACGACGACGATCCGTTCGTGGCCGGCGAGCCGCACCGCGAAGACCGCGAGCACGAGATTCACGAGCATCGATCCCGCCAGGAGGACGACCAGAAACGTCGTTGCCCGGCGGGCGCTCGCGACATCCTCGCGCATCCACGCGAGTTTCATCCCATCATCTCCCGCAGATACGAAGGTGGGGTTCGCTTGAGCCCCGTGACTGCGGCCGGCACGTGCCAGTAGAGCAGGTGCAGCGCGAAGGCCGGATGCTTGCCTGCCTTCGCGCGGCCGTAGGCCGAAGCGAGCAACACGCCCACCGCGCAACCGCTCACAAAAAACCCCGAGATCATCCCGGCGAGTGCTGCGGCGAGCACGAGAAGTGACACGTCGATATCCCACCAGAACATGCGCGGCGGGTCGTTCAGCCGCCGCGGGATCTCAAGAGAAGCGTCGGTCATCGTTAAACCTGGCGCCGCTCAGATCACCGCGGTCATGATGCTGTCGATGATGGTCGGCACATAGACCATGAAGAGTGCGAACACCACGCCGGCCAGAGCCGGGATCGGCGAGGAGCGGGCAATGCCGATGCCGGCGCCGAGAATGAAGGCGGCGAGTGCGATCGACTTGCCGAGAAAACCGGTCGTCCAGTTCAGCAGCGTGGTGTACATCGTCTGGAACTCGGTACCGGTGGTGCCGGCCAGCGCGGAACCGGCGGCGAGCGTCAGGACGAGGGCGACAGTGGTGTTAAAAGCGGCGGTGTTGCGGACTTTGCTCATTGCTTGGATCTCCAGTGGTTGGGTTTGGGGGTAAAACAACGGGACTTCACGGGACAGGAATTCATTTGCGATCGCGGCCATCCGGTCTATCGCGCCGATGCGACGGTCGCAGCTCGCGCAGATGGCCCAGACGCTGAGGCATCGCTAGCGAGGTGGCGCCGTACCTTCTCGATATACGAGCGCCTCAAGGCAGGGCTCGCGGCGTTGTAGGCGCCAACCGCTTCCCAGGTGTAGCCAAGGCGCGAGACGTTGCCGGCAAGAATCCATGCACCGACATGGATGTTGGTGCAGGGCTCGAACAGATCGCGCTCGCCGATGCCATGCGACGCCAGCGTCGGCAGCCAGGCGGAATTGATCTGCATCAGACCGATGTCGCGCGACCCGTTAAAGTTGCGGCCGATGGCTTGAGGGTTGAGGCCCGATTCGGTACGCGCGATCGCGTAGAGCAGGGCGCTACTGACTTGGTAGCGCGTCGCCGCATCGTCCCAGCAGGCATGCGCGGGGAGGGCGGCAGAAAATGCGAGTGCGACGCTCAATCGCACCGATAACGCTTGCCTCCACTGTCTTCGCACACTCTTCTCCTGTTCTTGCTTCTGCGCACATCGCAGCGATGCCATCTCGCAGAACGTTGAGTGAATCGTAATGAGGGGGAACACGCACCGCTGCCCGAATCGTGGCCTCGATGAGGCCACGAATCCGCTTGCAATCGGGCGGCGGCTCGTGCGAGTCGATACGCGGCCTGCGCAGCGTGCGTGCACAGGACACACGACGCGGCGAGCGTCAAGCCTCTTTCGCGGCTTCGCCAAGGCCACAATTACAGCCGATGTCCCGGATGGGACCGGCAATACTCACCCGACGATGATCACAGCGGTGATGAAGCGTGAAGGTAGGTGGGCACTGGGAAGCGTGCTCGCGGGCGCGGGCACGTTATTGCTGGGCAGGCGACTGCCCGCGAACACGTCTCTGCGAAAGCAGGAAGAGATCGTCATCGCCCCGGCCGCGGAACTTCCGGTGCTTGGCTTCCAGGCGCTCATCGAACGTACCCGCACCGCATCCCTCGTCGAACTCCTGCGTATCAAGCTGGGTTTCCCTCGGGAAGTGTTCGAGCGTGCCGTGAGTCCGGTCATCCAAGGCTATGCGGAGTTCGTACAACTGCCGTTGGCGTCGGAACAGCAGCAGCATGGAAATCCGGACGATCTGTTCACACGTGCCCTGGACATCGCCAGTCGCGCGCTCGATTATCGTCGCGGCCAGATTCTGCCGCGAGGGGCTCCCCCGGAGGTGATCGGAGCGCAGGCGCATCGGTGGACCTACGCGGTGTTCGTGGCCGCTTTGCTGAGCGGCGTTGGTAAGTACACGTTGAACGCACACGAAAGGCTTGCGGTGCAATTGCTTGACCGGTTCGTGCCATCATCGATTCTGGAATGGCTCGCTGAGGATCCCGCGCTCATGCGAGAGCTTCTAACGTTTCTCTCCGGAGTGAATTCGGCGCAGGCTGGAGCGATCAGCGAGCTGGTACTGCGGGCGGCCGCCGAATCGGGAAGCCGCGATCTACTACCGTCCGGCAGCGCTGATCCGACCGTGCAAGAGGCTGCGCCGGCCGTGAATCCGCACGGCGTGAAGGCCGAAGCCGGCGCCGCGCCCACCCTGAATACGACTGTGGCGGCCCAGCCGGATTCCGCGGCTACGACCACGTATGAGTCGGCAACTCCGGACGAGGAAGCGGAGTACCTCGAGGATATCGACGAAGGGCGCAGCGGACCAGTGGAGCAATTTCTGACGGCCGGTCCCGTTTTGGCACAAGCGCCCGCTGCGGCTCGCCGCTTCATCGGCTGGCTGCGGCAAGAACTCTCCGACGGGACTCTCCGGGTCAACGGGGCCGGAGCGCTCGTGCATTTTGTTGACGAGGGCATGCTGCTCGTTTCGCCACGCATCTTCCGGGAGTTCGCAAAACGATTTGGCGAAGATGGCAGCGGCTGTCGTCCAGCGATCGCAGCCCACGAACCAGACATCGGAAAATCGATCCAGCGCCAGCTCTTGCGGGCAGGCTGGCATCTGCGGGCCAACAACGGCGTCAATATCCTCACCTACCAGGTGATGCGCGGGGATCGCGCCGTGTCAAAACTGTCCGGAGTCGTCATCCGGAATCCGGCGCGCTTCGTCAACCCGGTTCCTTCCATCAATCCGGTGCTCGTCCGCCTGCTCGCAAAATCCGGAGACGCTTGAGCCCATGGCCTATCCGCTTGAAGCGCTACTGCGGCCCGCCTACGAATTGCGCGCGGCGGCTGTCTCATTTCTTGGCGCGGCAGCGGTGATGACGAGCCCATCGACCTTCCTGCTGACACCGGAGCTTTCGTGGGGACTCGCCGGTATTCTCGTCTGCCATTCGGCTTGGCGAGGCTACGCCGGGCTGCTAATTGTCCATTACCGCGCCAACCTGCGGCGCCAGCGCGGCTACTTGGTGACTTCCGAAGAGATCCCGTGGTCGGCCGAGCGATTGTTTCTGGGCAGGGGCTTCCACTGGGACCAGCGACACACGCAGCGGCTGCATGAAACGAGACTCCCCGAAAAGCGGGACATGTTGGAATCCGGACTGATTGGCCGGATCGCGGACTTGCTTCGTCCCCAGTCGCCAGATCAATCCGCTGTCGGTGGCGATCCAGCTATTCACGGCGTCGAGCCTGCGGAGTCGGACATCTGGATGGACATCCGCGATCGTGTCGGACATACCCTGGTCCTGGGCACAACCCGTGTCGGCAAAACCCGGCTCGCCGAAGTACTCCTCACGCAGGACATACGCCGTGGGGAGGTGGTGATTGTGTTCGATCCCAAGGGCGATATCGACCTGCTTCGCCGCGTATACGCCGAGGCCAAGCGCGCGGGACGAGAAAACGAGTTCTTCATGTTCCACCTGGGACATCCCGAGCTCTCGGCACGCTACAACCCGGTGGGGAGCTTCTCCAGAATTACCGAGGTGGCGACGCGCATCGCCGGGCAGCTCCCCTCCGAGGGACAGTCGGCCGCGTTCAAGGAGTTCGTCTGGCGATTCGTGAACGTCATGGCCCGCGCATTGGTGGCACTCGGACGCAAGCCCGACTACGAGCAGATCAATCGCTATGCGTCGAACGTCGAGCCGCTCTTGATCGATTACTTCGAGCACTGGCTCGACGGCGAGAAGGCTGCCGCCGGCTGGCGCGAGGAGATCGAATCGATGGCGATCGACAAAAAGAGCCTCGACCGGGGCTTGCAGACGCGCGGATTTCGCGCGGTGACGCTGGTCGAATATGCGCGGCGGAAGAAGCTCTACGACCCGATCGCGCACGCGCTCGCCTCGACGCTCAACTACGAGAAAAGCTATTTCGACAAGCTGGTGGCATCCCTCCTTCCCCTCATGGAAAAGCTCACCACTGGGCGCACGGCGTCGCTACTGTCGCCGGATCTCGACGATGCCAGCGATTGGCGTCCCGTGTTCGACTGGGCCACGGTGATCAATCTGGGCGGCATCGTCTATATTGGGCTCGATTCCCTGTCCGACTACGAGGTGGCAGCGGCCGTGGGTAACTCAATGTTCGCGGACCTCACCAGCGTCGCGGGCAGCCTCTACAAGTTCGGCTCGGGGAGGGGGCTTCCGGGCGAAACGCCACCGCGCCGGATTGCGATCCATGCCGACGAGTTCAACGAGCTGATCGGCGACGAATTCATTCCGCTCCTCAACAAGGCAGGTGGGGCGGGTTTCCAGGTGACGGCGTACACCCAGACCTGGTCGGACGTGGAGGCTCGCATCGGGTCCCGGGCGAAGGCGGGGCAGATCGCTGGGAACTTCAATACCCTCATCATGCTGCGCGTCAAGGAAGTCGCGACGGCGGAGCTGTTGACTTGCCAACTGCCAGAGGTACGAGTCGTCTCGACCCTCGTTGCGTCTTCGGCCTCCGACACGAATGATCCCGGCGATTTTGCCGACTTCGCGAGCCGTAACGAGGACCGCATTACGACAGAGAGCGCCCCGATGTTGGCGCCGAGCGACCTCGTCCAGTTGCCCAAGGGACAGGCCTTCGCGCTCATCCATGGCGGACAGCTGTACAAGATCCGTATGCCGCTGCCGGACGCTAGCCACGACCCATTGATGCCGGCGAGCCTCGAAGCGATCGGCCGCGAGGTAAGGGGCCGGATGGACGGTCGCTCGCATTGGGCACGTGGTGACGGCACGACGGAGGAGGCGACAGTTGGCCTCTAGGAATGCAACCTTCTATAGCAGCGGTGTCTCAGGAGCATTATTTGCTCCGCTCAAGTGGATTTTCTACGTGTTGGTGCTGTTATTGGCGCTGATCCTTGCGGCGTGGATCGTCGATTGGATTTTCGTATTCAAGGTATGGCCGGACGGCTTAGATAGGCTGCAAGCAATTCTCACCGAAGACCTTGCTCGAACGGCGTGGCTCGGTGGTGAGTATTACGACGTACCACAGTTTGCGATGCGGACAGCGAACGTTCTGTACGAGGCAATTTTCGGTATCACCGGCATCCACGACATGGGTTCACGGTTTACCGACGGCACCGCGCTCTCGATTCCCGATACGATCGTGCGCAACACCTATGTCGCGAACTACCAAGCAATCCAGGTGGCGATGATCGGAACACAGTTGTTCGGTGTCAGGCTGGCGGTATTGCTCGCGTCCTCGCCGCTACTGGTTCTGGCGTATGCGGCGGCCATGACTGATGGATTGGTTCAGCGATCCATCCGCAGCGCGGGTGGGGGGAATGAATCGGCCAATATTTACTACAGAGCGAAATATTTTCAGGTTGCGCTGATGGCGGCAATCAGCGCGCTGTGCTTGCTTCTGCCAGTTTCTGTCGATCTTCGTGGAATATTATTGCCTGGTGCCACGCTGTTGGTGCTGTTGGCGCGTTACCAATGGGCCTACTACAAAAAGCACCTTTAATGCATCTTCATTAGACGCCAATCCATGGCGAAGCCGGAGTCGCCACGGGAGCGGCTACCGCAATCGGAAGCGCAACCCCCGCAGGAACCGCAACGGCAACAGATTCACGCACACACCCGCCCTGGCCCCTCGACTCCAACGCACCACCACCAGCGGATCCGCCATTTGCATCAAAATCCATGAAGTAACCCCGCGCAACAATCTGTTCGCAGACTGCCCCATCGATTTCCTCGATAAGCGTAGCTGCCGATGATCGCCCCCTGCTGACCGGAGTCCGGATCTCCTGATAGACAGCCTGTTTCCCCTTTTTGTCCTGAACCACCAAATCGGCGTAATATCTTTGGCTCGTTTTTAATTGGCAGGGAGTAACGATGTCGGACGACGATCTGAAAGCCGAGTTGGAGCGGCTGCGTAATGAGAATGCAGCGCTCAAAAGAGGCGCTGCCACCGGCGTCACCATGAAAGTCAGCGAGAAGGGCGCACTCTCGGTCTATGGGATGGGGCGTTTTCCGGTGACGCTTTACAAGGAGCAGTGGCTCAAGCTCCTGGGGATGTCCGATGACATCCGGGCGTTCATTGCTGCTAACGAGGGGCAGTTGAAGACCAAGGGGTGAATGCATTGAGTAAGCCCAAAATGACCGGTGCGAGCGACGCCGAGGTGATCGCACTGCTAACACGTTACCAGTGCCCGACGCCATTTCATGAGGTGCGGACGCGGTTTCTGGGCAACATTGCATCCCCCGTTCTTGGTGGCTCGCCAATGGAGGCCGTCAAGCAGCTGTGGGGCGGGGAACTGCCGGAATTCGACTCTTTGGAGGCGGTGAATGAACTGCTCGACGTGCTGGTCGCAGGCCTCTGGAATCGCCTGACTGCGCACCAAAGTAGCCGTAATCCATTCCGGCTACTGCGTTTCGACGTGGTGGAGACGCGCGAGGGGCTTAAGAATTTCGCGCTAGTTCGCAAGCAGGAACTGGACGGCTTTGTCGAGGGCCTGTTCGGAGATAAGGAACATATTGATTTGCCCGAGCGCGCTCATCAAGCCTTGGGCGTACTTGCCGAAATACGGGCCATGTTGGCAGGGGCCATTGATTTGCTTGACGACCAGAGCAAGCCCGCGGAGCCCGATGACCTCAAGGAGCTGGTTCGCAATATTCAGGAACTCACGATCATTGTTGAAAAAGAAATAAATAAAATAAACCTATCGTGCAAACGTGCTCGTAGCCAACTACTTGAGCAGATACCGGCGACCAAGCCTAGCAATAACCGCGCACCAGCGCCTGGGTTGGGGAGTCATCTACTCAGTCTGTAAGGGGGAAAATATGACGTTGACCAAGGCCGAGTTGGCAGACCTGCTGTATGAGAAGGTCGGTTTCAACAAGCGCGAGGCCAAGGACATGGTGGAGTCGTTTTTCGAGGAGGTTCGCCTCGCCCTCGAAAACGGCGAGGGTGTGAAGCTTGCGGGATTCGGTAATTTTGAATTGCGCGATAAGCGGCAGCGGCCTGGCCGCAACCCGAAGACGGGAGAGGAGGTTCCGATCACCGCACGCCGCGTAATAAAGTTGCTCCGCGCGCCCTGCGCCTATCCCCGCGGCAAGACCGCGGGGTATTACGGCGCAGAAAAACAAAAGCGGCGCGTTACGCGAAGTCAAAACCGAAAACCATTGATCCCCGCGCCAAGAGCGCAGGGAATTGCAAGTTGAAGTTTAAGGAAGCCGGGGGGGTGACCAAAGTGATCAAGTCGGCAGGAATCAAGCCCAACTGAGCGGCATGCACTCGGAATTCGGAGGTATCGAGACATGAAGGCATTAGTTATTGGCGGCACCGGGCCATCCGGGCCGTACACCGTGAACGGTCTGCTGGAACGCGGCTATGAGGTCACCATCCTGCACGGCGGCCAGCATGAAGTCGAGTTCATGCAGCCCGTCGAGCATATACATACCGATCCCCATTTCGCCGAAACCCTGGCACCTGCCCTCGCAGGGCGAACCTTCGACACCGTGCTGGCAACTTACGGCCGCATGCGCATCATCGCCGAGTTACTCAAGGGCAAGACCGGGCGCTTTATCGGCGTAGGCGGCTCGAGCGTGTACGCGCATCGCAGCGATCCGCGCTGGGGGCCGCTGGGTCAGCCGATGCAAGTGCCTGAAGACGGCCCGCGCTGCGACGATCCCGCCGGGCCGAAATTCAATCGCCTCATGTGGGTAACCGAGGAAACGGTCATGAAAGCGCATCGTGAGGGCCACTACAACGCCACCTATTTCCGCTACCCATTGCTGTACGGCCCGCACTCACCGGCCAATCCCGAGTGGGGTATCGTGCGCAGGATACTCGATGGCCGCAAGCAGTTGGTGGTCGCGGCCAACGGTTTGCTGAAGCGACGCGGCTACGCGCAAAACGTTGCGCACGCACTGCTGCTCGCGGTGGACAAGCCCGCAGCATCCAGCGGCCAGTTCTACAATATCCGCGACGAGCAGCAGTACACGCAACGCCAGTACGTCGACTTCATCGCCCGGTATCTTCGGCATGAATGGGATGTCGTGGAAGTTCCCCCGGCTCTGGCGCACCGGGTCTACAAAGGCGGGACGGCCACCCTGAGCGACGGAGTCGTCGAGTTCGACATCAGCAAGATCAAGACGCAACTCGGCTACCGGGATGTGGTCACACCCGCCCAGGCACTCTCCGCATCGGTGGACTGGCTGGTGGCGAATCGTCCGCAGCCCGGCGGCGAGATCGAGCACCAACTGGGCGATCCGTTTGCTTACGCGGCTGAGGACGAACTGATCGCTGCGTGCAAGACGAGCTACGCTGCCGCGGAAGGCGTGCAGTTTCCGGACATGCAAGTCGGGCACATGTACCGCCACCCCAAGAATCCCGGCGACGCTTGGGCGCCGCCCGCGCGCTAGCGAAACGTGTGGGGTGCGAATTTGAAAATCGGACTGCGGCGGGTGAAGAGGAACATGGCAAAAGGAATAACTACTACAAATCGCGCTGGAGACTGTCCGTACCCGCCACCTTTCGAAAAAGGCGCGCCGGGATACGCCAAAGTGACGGGGCTGGGCGTGTTCGATAGCGCGCAAAAGCAGTCTTCAAACGCCTGTGGGATGCGAATTGGTAAATTCTAGCGCGAGTCGCAATTATTCTGCAGTCTTGCGGAGATTGGCGGGCGTGGTACGGTTCGACTCATACGCGATCAGCTCTTTCTTGCGATCCATCTACTCGTGATTCTGGCGAAGTTCCTTCGCCCGGGCGGTGCCCGTGCCGCCGCTGCAGAATCGTTGTTGCTCAAACAGCAACTGCTGATTAGCAATCGTTCCCGACAGCGAGCCCCGAATCTCACCACGCTCGATCGCTTCATTCTAGCGCTGACTATCCTGTTTGTGAGCCCACAACGTATTGCGAAACTGTCCGCAATTATCCGGCCCGCCACGTTATTCAGGTTCCACAAAGTGCTGGTTGATCGCAATTACCGCCTGCTTTTCTCCCCCTCGGATCGTCGTCTATCCGGACGCCGGTCGCAGCATGAATAGGAATCCACCATGCACAAAGCAGATTCCCAACGTCAATCAAGCTTCGCCCCCGCGAGTTTGACCGCCTTGCCCCATTTGCTTAGTTCATTCTTCAAGAAAAGAGCGAATTCCTGTGGGCTGCTGCCGATGGCCTCGGCGCCGTCGCTTGCGAGCTGCTGCTTAATAACGGGCGTCTGGACGGCTCTTCCTGCTTCCTGACTGATCTTCTCCACAATCGAACGTGGAGTGCCCGCGGGCGCCAACAACGCATACCATGAACTCACGTCATAATCCGGCAGCCCTGCTTCTGCCATGGTGGGCACATTAGGCAACAGATTTGAGCGCGCCTTGCCTGTGACCGCGAGCGCGGGTAGCCGCCCAGCGCGAACGTAAGGCAATGGTGACGCGAGCGCGCCGATCCACAACTGGCATTGACCGGCGAGGACGTCGACAAGCGCCGGAACTGCGCCCTTATATGGCACGTGTATCATGTCAACCCCTGTTGCCGCCTTGAATAGTTCCGCCGCGAGGTGAGGCGGAGTGCCGTTCCCGGCGGACGCATACAGAATTTTCCTGGGATTCGCTTTGGCGAACTCGATCAATTCCTTTACGGAATTCACCGGCAACGATGGGTACACCACCAACATGTCCGTTACCGAATTGAGCAATGAAACAGGCGTGAACGCACGGACTGGATCATAAGAAAGGTGTGTATACAGGCTGGGAACAATGACGAAGCTCACGTCGCTCATAAGCAAGGTATAATCATCCGGCGCCGCTTTCGCAACGATCCCGCTCGCAATTGTAGTACCGGCCCCAGGCCGGTTATCGATGACGAGCGGCACGCCCCAGGTATCGGTAAGCCGCTGACCAAGGGGACGGGCGAGTATGTCTATACCCCCGCCCGGCGGGTAAACTACCATCACTCGAATTGGCTTGTCCGGATAGTTTGCCGCTCTCGCGCCCGGCACAAATACGCCGATACATGATGCAATAGCAAACAAGAATATCACAGCGATGCTTGATGGTATTCGCGACATTTCACGGTTCTCCTCGACACAATGCATGCTCCGCCATTGCAAATCTCACTTGATCGTACCGGAGCATGGCATCTTTGTAAGATGATGGCACAACGCGAGCGGGATGGATAGTCTACCGTCGCAACGCCTAATAACATATGCACATCAATTGCTCGGATTTATCATCGGCTCCAGTACCATCTTGGCCACCGCAATCGCAGCCGCTCATCGCACGCTTTGAGCAGCACCGCCCCGCCGTCGGAGCTGCCGTGCGGCTGATCAAACTGCGCCACCAGCGGCTTACCAAACACCTCGGGGAACAACACACACTGTTGTGTGCTATCGTCTCTCATGCAAAGGCCTCCTCAGTGGTGCACTACGCTCGTATGACAACGGCGTTGTACCACTGTGTGAGGCCTTTGTACAGTCAGTTTCGTGAATAATCCGGGCTAATAGTGACGCGTTAATCTGCTGTCCTTGGCGTAAACGATTCGAACGAACAATGGCCGGGCTTTGTCGTTCAATTACGTAATCCTCAAAAGGTGACGTCAGCGCACATTTACCCGCGAGCAGCGTAAAATAGCCGAGAAGAAAGGGGAAGCGGCATGAACAAAGCCTTGGCCGTATTCGCAGCGGGTCTGGCGTTCGCTGCGGGGCACTCCGTTCAAGCGCAGCCCGCCGACACGATCCTCGTCAACGGCAAAATCCTCACCGTCGATTCGAAGTTCTCAGTCAGGCAGGCGCTCGCCGTGCCCGACGGAAAGATCGCTGCGCTTGGCACGACCGCCGCGATCAAGAAACTTGCCGGCCCGAAAACGCGCTTCGCATGTACACGATCGGCAGCGCCTGGTTTGCTCACGACGACGGCAAACGCGGCTCGCTCGAACCCGGCAAGCTCGCCGACCTCGCCGTGCTTCCAGGGACTACATGACCGTGCCGGTCGCGGAGATCGAGGCGGTGATAACGATGGTAGTTGGGAAGGTTGTGTAAGGGGAAACGCAAAATTCAGCTCTGAAATCGTTTCAATAAACGACATAGTGATAGCTCCGTCAAATGCCCGGCTCACAGATCTGCGACTGGGCCTTCACCACGTAGTACCATCCGTATCTATGAAGGAGAAGAGCGCATGAAAGTCTACAGACTCGACCCGGTCGGAACCCTCGACGATCTGAAGCTTGGCGACGAGGAGTACCGCCGCCCCGGTCCGAGGGAAGTTGCGATCCGCATTCGTGCGACCTCGCTCAATTACCGCGACCTCAAGGTCGCCACCGGCGCCTATGAGCGGACGGCGATCAAGCTGCGGCCGATTCCGCTTTCGGACGGTGCCGGCGAAGTCGTGGAAGTCGGCCCCGGCGTCACGCGCGTGAAGGTGGGCGATCGCGTCGCAGCGATCTTCCTGCAGCGCTGGCTCGCCGGGCGTATCGATCCAGTATACGCATCCTCTTCGCTCGGCGGCCCATCGGATGGAGTGTTGGCCGAGCGTATCGTGCTCTCGGAAGAAGGCGTCGTCTCAATTCCCGCGCACCTCACCTTCGAGGAGGCGGCCGCGCTGCCGTGCGCGGCCGTCACCGCCTGGCACGCCCTGTTTGCCCGTGGGAAGCTGACTGCGGGCGAGACCGTGCTGACGTTAGGCACCGGCGGCGTGTCGCTATTCGCGGTGCAGTTCGCGCGCATGGCCGGGGCGCGCGTGATCGTCACCTCGGGCAGCGAAGAGAAGATCGCACAGCTCAAGGCGATGGGTGTCACCGACGTGGTGAACTACCGCGCCACGCCCGACTGGGAGCGCGCGATAATGGATCTGACCGGCGGACAGGGCGCCGACCACGTTGTCGAGTTGGGCGGCGCGGGAACGTTCAGGAAATCGCTCCTTGCCCTTCGTGTGGGCGGGCGGCTTTATGCAATTGGCAATCTTGCGGGCGAGGCCCAGATCAACCCGCAGATGATCCTCGCCAAGCGCGCCAATGTGCACGGCATCCAGGTCGGCAGCCGCGAGATGTTCGAAGCGATGAACCGGGCTATCTCTCAAGCACAGCTCAAACCGATCATCGACCGGCAGTTCGAGTTCGGGGATGCCCGGGTTGCCTACGACTATCTCGCCAGCCGCGCGCATTTCGGCAAAGTCGTCATCCGCGGCATCTGAGCTAGTGTAGTGCGTCAAACAGATTGCAACTTATTGAGTCGTGCGCGCGCTTTGACGACCTTCGCGAGGATGTCCGAGGCGCGCGCCGTCCAGATGAACGGCTTGGGATCATGGTTGTGGTT
>Ga0082335_1001017_pt1 | contig 64814 bp, 48 predicted proteins | sample Subgrocontami58m_FD_72375 | JGI IMG/M metagenome (GOLD analysis project Ga0082335, IMG submission 72375) | Subsurface groundwater microbial communities from S. Glens Falls, New York, USA - GMW37 contaminated, 5.8 m (SPADES assembly) (version 2) ... | reverse complement strand
CACCTCCCCCTGTTCGACCTCCCGCACGATCGTCATCTTGAAGGCTTCACTATACCGAATGGCTGGTTTGATTGCCGGGTTTTTCGTCGTCATTCCTGACAATCTATTTCAGGACGGGACCGACAGGTCGGATTTCGGATTTCGTGCTTCGGGTTTAAGTATCCGCATTTCGAATTTCAAATTCCTTTGATTAGCTTTTGGCTTGTCTTAATGGCGGACGGCAGCCGCGTCGTGCCAGTACACGTCCCTCTTGTAGTAATCGAACAGTTTTTGCTCGAAATCGCGTGTGACGGGCAGGCCCGGCGAGAACTCCGGAGCGTTTTTGATCGTTTCCCGGTGCAAATCGACTTTGACGGTCGATTCGTCCCAGCTGACGTTCTCGATCCACGCGGGCGAGACGAGGACTTTCCGCCCCGGCCACCAGTTGCGAGTGCCAACCACCAGATAGCGAATCGCCCAATCCTCGTCATCGATCAAAAAATCTTCGACATGCCCGATCTCTCCATCCAAGGCGTGAATGTGGTAACCGCGGACTTCCCTCGTGCTGCGCAAGTGCGGGTCCGCTTCCAATTCGGTTCGCGGCGGCACTGGGTCCGCTGGCACACCGCCGTGTCCGTAAACAGGGAATGGAGCAGGGCCCCACAGCGCCGGCCCGTACCAATACATGGGCCAGCCATAATAGCGGTAGTACTCCCATTCGTATTGGCGGGAAATCGGCTTATCCATTTCTATCCCCGGACATGCTTCGACCCGCTGACGGGTTAAATTGACATGAAGGATTTTTTGGTTCTCGTCGACTTGTCCCAGGGCGAAGGGGGAAATCAGGACCTGCCTCTCGGGCAACCACGAGCCAGTGTCCGCCACGAGGTACCGAGCCGTCCAAGTTTGATCATCGAAATAGAATTCCTTGACCCGGCCGATCTGCCCGTCCAGCGCCCCCAATTTAAAGCCTTCCAACGATTTTGCATCACGTAACATAATAATCCTCTCCTTTGCAAAAAGGTAAGACGGGAATGAGCCAGGCGCAATAGAGTGTGAGCCTAAAAGAAAGGGGCGATTCGCAAGCTCGCTGACTCGGAGCTGCAAGAGTGCTCAGTCGGCCCACCAAACGCGAGAGCGAAGCCTGGAGATGCGGTCTTTGATGCTGTCGGCAAGCGATCGGGCGTCCGCAAGCAATTCGACAAATTCAGCTCGGCCTGTCCGTTGATGCAAGTGTTCCAGCATCTCGCGGCAGAACTCACAATCCGCGAGCGCCCAACGGCACTTCACAATGTTTCCGCAAATCGTTTCATCCTCGTAGCCGAGTCCGTGGCCGCCCGCGAGGTTCGCTCCCACCTTGCCGGCCGACAGGTAAAAAATCTCTGCGTTTTCAGGGAGTTCCTCGAGTTGAAATATGCGAATGGCAAATTCGCGGGCGAGTTGGGCGATCTCTTGGTAATTCTCCGGGTCAGCTCCATCCTCCTCCGGTTCGTCGGCAAAATCGCGCTCGGGCAGGAAACCATCTCCGAACTCAGACTCTTCGAGTTCTTCCTCGGATATCTCCCATTTGGCTTCGGCGGATTCCATCTCGATTTGCCGGCTGAATTGGAGCTGGTTGCTGAAGTCTTCCGGGCTGCTCCATTTCTCCCAATCCGGATGATTCCCCAACGCTTTGAAGTATTGGTCCGTGAGCTTTTGGTTGCGGAGCAGTTCGCGCTCCCACCAAGTTTCATTGGGTGGTGTCTTTGGGGAGTTCATATCCGGACCGGGTTTAGCTTTCGAATGCGGTGCGCTGGATTGAATCGTGCAACGCTCTGGCGCCAGCCCGAACCAGCCTAAACAGTTCCAATGTTTTAGGGCAAGCTTTTGATTTTTTTTGACGCCCAACTTCCGTTGTTTCAGCATCGCGCGATGAAGCATCCTCCTGTTCTGTCCAGTCGCAGGATTGTTTGGGCATTTGCTATGTGTTTCCTTTTGGTCGCGCCCTTTGCGTTCTGCGCAGAAACTTCCGAAGCCCGTCCCACGTCGAGCAAGCAGGACCTGCGGTTCTGGCTGGAAAATATGGTCTGGTTTCATCGCTACACCGCTCCTGAAATTGCCGCAGCAACCGGCCTCTTGGATGACGAAATCGATCAATCGCTCAAACGGTTCGGAATTTCCTCCGCCTCTCGCCCGGAAAAGAGGTCCCGTGACCGGCTTCTTGTTCTTCCTTATCCAGGTGGACGGCACCCGAGAATCGGTTTTTTGGAAGGCGCTATTCGGCCGCAGCGCGAGACCAAATTGAGCCTCTTCGCGCCATGGGACGATGGCAGCTATGTCGTCCTGGATTTGCCAGAAGCGCTCTGGTCGAATCTTGGCCTGACCTATCTGGCTCACACGCATATCCCGACTATCTGGACCAAGCGCGGCCTTGAGTTGCCGAAGCTGGAATGGGAACGCCGGGCGGACGGGAGTTTTCGCAACGAGCGCGCGCTGCCAAACGGGATTGCGTTTGGTTGCCGAGCGTGGCCTGACCGCGACAGCATGCGGGCGGAATTATGGTTGCGCAATGGCAGCACCAATGCGCTCACGGATTTGCGGGTGCAAATCTGCGCCATGTTGAAAGGCGCGGCCGGCTTTTCCCTGCAGACGAACACGAACAAGGTTTTCGAGAAACCGTTCGCCGCCTGTCGCAGCTCTGACGGCCGCCGCTGGGTCATTCTCGCGTGGGAACAATGCCATCGCGTCTGGGGAAACGCTCCTGTTCCTTGCCTGCATTCGGATCCGAAGTTCTCTGACAGCGCTCCGGGTTCGATCGAGACCCTGCGCGGATGGTTCTCGTTTTATGAAGGTGAGGACATCGCAGCGGAATTCCGCAGGATCCGCTCGCTCGGCTGGCTGCGAGATGTCCCCGCCTCGAGTTCGATCGATTCAACCAAAAAGCATTTATGACGCGCGACGAGGCCTGGCAATTGTTGAAGGAATACACTCAGTCGGAATCATTGTTGAAGCATGCGCTGGCGGTGGAAGCTGCCATGCGGCATTACGCGATCCGTTTCCAGGCTGATGTCGATCAGTGGGGATTGACTGGCTTGCTTCACGATTTCGATTACGAACGCTGGCCCGAGCCACCCGAACATACCCGGCAAGGAGCCCGCGTGCTGAGAGACCGAGGCGTCGATCCGGAAATTGTGGAGGCGATTCTCTCGCATGCCACCTGGAATTGGGACGAGTATCCGCTGGACCGGCCGATGCGAAAGACATTGTTCGCCGTGGACGAGCTGTGCGGATTTGTGATGGCGGTCGCGTATGTGCGGCCCGAGAAACTCACCGGCATGACTGCCTCGAGCGTGAAGAAGAAGATGAAACAAAAATCGTTTGCGGCGGGCGTGCAACGCGAGGACATCGAAAAAGGCGCAGCCCTGCTCGGACTGGGGGTGGACGAACACATCACCGAGGTGATCGCGGCGATGCAACCGATCGCGTCCGAGCTTGGCTTTGGCGGGTCAGCTTGAGTTTCAATCGTGGAGGGTTAAGTTACCCCGGGAATGAGCCAGTCGTCACGGCTCGAAGGAGGAGGAGCAAATTTCCTGATGAAACTCTCGTTGAAGCGCCAGCACTTAAAGCGTTACAAAGACCTGGCTCGGCTATTTTGGAAATTCGGCCGTTCGGACATGGTCCAACAATTCGGGCTGGAGGAGGCTCTGGACGAATCGGAAAAACCTCATCCAACGGATGGAGCGCGCCCGGAAGATTTAGTGGACGAGCTCGAGCGAATGGGGCCCACCTTCGTGAAGTTCGGCCAGATCCTGTCGAGCCGTCCCGACCTTTTTCCCGACCACTATTTGAACGCTTTGCGGCGGTTGCAGGATCGGGTGAAGCCATTCGCCTTCGAGGAAGTCGAAAAAACAGTCCTGTCGGAGCTTGGGGTGCGCATTTCAAAAGCGTTTTCGAAATTCGATCCCGAACCGATGGCAGCGGCTTCGTTAGGGCAAGTGCATCGCGCCGCTTTGCGCGATGGCCGCCCGGTCGTCGTCAAAGTCCAACGGCCGGATATCCGGCGCCAAGTCATCGAGGACATGGAGATGCTCGAGGAGATTGCGGCTTTCGCGGATGCTCATTTTCAAAAAGCGCGCCGCTACCAGTTCGTTCGAATCATCGAGGAGTTCCGCAACACCCTCTTTCAGGAACTCGATTACGAGCGTGAAGCGGACAATCTCAAAATCCTTGGAAAGAATCTGGCGGAGTTTCCGCACCTTCGGATTCCGCAGCCGATCGATGACTACACGACGCGCAGCTTATTGACGATGGAGTACGTCCAGGGCTGCAAGATCACCAAGCTCAACCCGGTCGTCGGCACCGAAATTGACGGATCGCTTTTGGCGGAAGAATTGTTCCGAGCCTACCTCAAGCAAGTTCTTGTCGACGGTCTGTTTCACGCGGATCCTCATCCCGGAAACGTTTTTCTGACCAATGACCACAAAGTCGCGCTGCTGGATTTGGGCATGGTCGGCCGGATTTCGCCTGAAACGCAAGAGCAGCTGCTGAAGGTGTTGATCGCGATTAGCGAGGGGCATGGCGATCAAGCCGCGGACATCGTGCTTCAGATGAGCGAGACGACGCCCGATTTTGAAGAGGCGAATTTCCGGCGGAGAGCAGCGCAATTAGTCGCCGAACAAAAAGAGAACACCCTTCGCCGGCTGGAGATCGGGAAGTCTCTGTTGCAGGTCGGCCGCACCGCGGGTGAAACCGGCCTGCTGGCGCCGACCGAACTGACCCTCCTGGGAAAAACGTTGCTGCAGTTGGACGAAATCGGCCAGCACCTCGATCCCGAATTCAATCCGAACGCGTCCATTCGCCGCCATCTCAGCGACATTATGAACAAGCGCCTCGAGAAAAGTTTCACGCCTGGAAATCTGGTTTCCGGCGTTCTCGAGATGAAGGATTTCGTCAGCCAATTGCCGCTTCGATTGAATCGGATTCTCGATGCTGTGGCCGGCGCCGAGCTCGAGTTGAAGGTCAAAGCGACGGACGTGAGCGATTTGCTCGACAGCTTGCACAAGCTCGTCAACCGAATCACAGCCGGATTGATTTTGGCAGCCATGATTGTCGGCGCCGCTCTGCTCATGCAGGTGCACACCGACTTTCAGCTGTTCGGCCTCCCGGGAATCGGCATCGCTTTTTTCTTCCTCGCCGCGGGCGGGGGCTGTTGGCTGCTCTTGAATATTTTGGTGAGCGACCGGCAGAAGAAGAAAAAATTTTTGCGCTAACTCGGCGCGCCTCAGACCAGGGGAGTTGAAAAAAATAATCACACCCGAACTCCAAGCCATGTTTCCTCCTCCCGCCCGCTCATAGATTCCTTGAGGCAGACCGGCCCCGATTTGGGTGAGAATGAAAAGTGGACTCAAATGGAATAACTTTTGTGGTTCAAGGAATCTAGCGCCACAAAAATTCTGAAACCTCTGCGCCATTCAGGTAAGTTCGGGCCTCCGTGCCGCTCTCGGTTTGTCGCAGCACGCAAAAATTGGCGGCGCTTCCCGCCGCAAACCCAGCTTCTAATCCCATGAACGCGCGTGGCCTTTCTGAAAACCCAGGCCACACCGACTGCCAAGCCACGTTCAACATTCGCCCGGCGCGAAATACCCCTTCGATCGGCCGCAACGCCGAGCCCGCAAAATTGGTTTGCCCTGGCTGGCGCACGATTTGGTCGGCGCCGACTTGGACGACAATTTTTCCAATGGTGTAGCGGCCGGGCGGCGCTCCCGCCGCGGCCATCGCATCGGTCGTGTAAAAAATTCGCTCTTTCGGCTGCAATCGGTGAATGATCCGGAACAGCGGCGGCGAAACGTGAATGCCATCCGGAATCAAGCTCACCTCGAGGCCGGAAGAGTCGAGCACGCGCCACAGAATATTGTCGTGCCGGTCCAGGGCACGGGGACAGGCATTGCCGAGATGGGTGAAGGCAGCAGCGCCAGCCTGCCTGGCCGCTCGAATCTGTTCAGCGCTGGCATTGCTATGGCCAAGGCTGATTTTGATCCCGTGAGAAACGGCCGCCTCGATCGACTCCAATGCGCCCGTTCGTTCCGGGGCTAGCGTCACGAGCAACGGATCGTTCGGAACAACCGCGCGCAACTCAGCCATGGCCTTCGGCGTAGGATCGCGCATGAACTTTGGATCGTGCGCGCCGCAAAAGCCTTGTTCCGGCGAAAGGAAAGGCCCTTCGATGTGCCAGCCGGCGATCGTGCGGCGCAACTCGCTCGAACTCTCGCGCAATTCTCGGCAGCGCTGCAATTGCCCCAGCATCGCATCCCAAGAATTTGTGACGAGCGTGAGAAGGAATTGGGCGCAACCCGCTCTTTGGAGTTGCTCTGCCGCGGCGAGCAAATCGCCCGCGGCAAAGTCATCGCGCTGGAAATCAACTCCGGCATAACCGTTGACCTGGGGATCGAACAGAGCAGGGGCGATCCAGGTTTCTTCCTCGCGGGCCGGGGCATTCACCGGTTCGCAACGTGTGAACAATCCATTGTGCCAAACCAAGTGCAGCGTTTGGCTCGAGCGGAAGTGCCGGCCGATGACGGCGCCATCGTGCATGCGTCGACTTAGGATGGAATAAAAAAGAAAATCAAGTCCCGCGGAGCAGGCTGAATTCTATCGCGGTCATGTAATGGAATTGCTCAGCCCAAAAACAAGTCTTCCCCTAATCGACATTCGATAAGTGCTGTTGGATGTTCATGGCCGTGGCAGCAGAATGGCATTTCTGGAAAGATCCTCCTACCTCCGCGCGTTCGTGGTTATTTCGCTACGGCCTGGGGGTGCTCATCACGACTTTCGCGGCTGCCTTGAGCTTCCGCACAATCGACATCACGCAGGACGCTTTCCTCTTCTTTTTTGGCGCGGTGATTTTGACGGCGCTTGCTGCAGGCATCGGGCCGGGGTTGGTCACGCTTTCCTGCTCGATAGTCGTGCTCTACTTCTTGTTCACGCCTGACCTGACCTATTTGCCGGTGGAAGAAAAAATCCGCGAGATCAGCCGATTGCTCCTGTTCGGGTCGGTTTCGTTAGTCACGACGCTGTTTACCTCAAGCTGTCGCACGACCAGAGATCAGCTTGCCAAGCGCGAAGCTTCTTATCGCCTGCTCGCCGAAAACAATTACGATGGACTCGCCGCGGTTGACCTATCCGGGCAAATCCTGTTTTTTAATTCGTCTTGCGAGCGGATCTTCGGTTCGCCAGCGAACGATTATCTGGGCCGGTCGATCTTCGAAGTGATTCCCGATTCCTCTTGCAAAGATCATTTCCGCGAGCTGACCAGAAAGTGGGACTCACGGAATAACTCGCCGTTTCGCTGGGCTGCCCGGGACAAAACCGGCCAAGAACTTCATCTGGAAGTCAGCGTCGGCGCATTTAGTCTTCCCGGCCAAGCCGGGTTTGTGATGTGCATCCGCCCGCGATCAACCCTCGTGATTGGCCGCAGTTTGAGCTTGTTGGCCCCTGAACCAGCGGCTCGGCCGCGCTTGTTCGAATCGGCGAGAGCGGATGAGGTTAATCAAACAGTTTGCCTCGAGCCCGATCGTTTGCCCGCCATCATGAAATAGAGCGTTGGCGTCGCAATCAGCGAGAGCGCCACCGAGATGCACAACGCGCCGATCACCGCGATGGCGAGCGGTTTGAGCATGTCCGCGCCCGTGCCAATTCCATAGGCGAGCGGCAACATTCCAAGCGCCGCGGCCATGGATGTCATCAACACTGGACGCAACCGTCGATGTCCCGAGCGGACGAGCGCTTCTTCCAACGCGAGGCCATCCGCGCGGAGGTGTTCGACAAAATCGAGCATGAGAATGCCATTCTTGGCCACGATGCCGACCCCAATGATTGCGCCAAGGAAACTCACGATGTTCAGCGATGTGCCAGTGATCCACAGGGCGAGGATCGTGCCGAAGAGGGCAAGGACCGCGCCGAAGACAATGGCGATGGGTTGATGAAACGAGCGGAACTCGATCAGCAGCACTGTAAACACCAGGAAAATCGCCATCAACAAAACGACAAGCAAGTTGCGAAAGGATTCCTGTTGCTGCTGGTACAGGCCGCCAAATTCAATGCTCGCTTGCGATTTGTCGCCCGCCAGCCGCTGGCGAATTTCTGCCATGGCGCTGCCGAGGTCGCGCTTTTCCAACCGAGCTGTCACCGCCACGTTTTGCCGCAAGTCCTCGCGTTCGAGTTCGAGTTGGCCCGGTTCCTCAGCAACGTCCGCGACTTGCGACAGCTTAATAATCGTCCCATGGGCAGCCCGCAGCGGCAGCTGCTTTAATGACGCGATGCTCTCAATCTCTTTCGGGTCCAGCAGCACGCGAATCGCGACAAGGCGGTCGCCTTCCAAAACCGACGACGCTTTGGCGCCAAGCATGGCCGTGTTCAGGGCCGCGGCCACATCATCCGCGTTCAAGCCGAATCGTTGCGCGTCGGCATACCGCACCCGCACGCTGATCGAGGGTCCTGCCGTGACGAGGCCGTCGAATGTATCGACGACGCCTTTGACCTTTTTCAATTCCGCCTCGATTTCCGGCGCTCTCTTTTTCAGGTAATCGGTGTCGGTCGAAAAGATTTTCACTTCGATCGGCTTCGGCGACCAGGTCAGATCGCCAATCAGATCGCCGAGAATTCCGTGCAGATCCCATTCGATGCCCGGAAGCGCGGCGGCGAATTTCGCGCGAAGTTCAGCGATGACTTCCTCCGAACTCCGCTTGCGGTTGTTCTTCAGCTTGACGAGAAAATCGCCTGTGTTCGGTTCAGCGATGGCGAGAGCCAACCGTGCGCCAGTGCGGCGGGAGTAACTCTCGACGTCAGGAGTCGCGCGGATGATTTCCTCGGCTTGAATGAGTTGACGGCTGGTTTCGGCAAGGCTCGTTCCCCAGGGCGAAATGTAATCGATGACAAAGCCGCCTTCGTCCATTTCCGGGAGAAAATCAGACTCGAGTTGTTTGAACATGAAAACACCGAGCGCCAGCACGATCCCGCAGCTCAAAATCGTCAGCCAGGAATGCCGCAAGGCCGCCCGCACCGCGACTTCATAAACGCGGATGACGCGCGCCAGCAAAAAGCCGCCGTCGTCATTCCTCGGAGCGTGGCCGTGTTCGAGCTGTTCCCGCTCGCGAATAAACCATGCGCCCAGCGCTGGAGTCAGCGTGATGGCGAGCAGCAGCGAAGTCAGCAAGGCCACGACCATGGTCAAGGCGAGCGCCCGAAAAAAACTGCCGGCCAACCCGGTGAGCTGCGCGAGCGGCAGAAAAACGACCACCGGGGTTAGAGTGGAACCGACCAGCGGAAGAAAAATTTCAGCGATGGCAGCTTGGATTGCTTCGACGCGTTTCAAGCCATGAGCGACTTTCGCGTAAATGGCTTCGACCACCACAATCGCGTCGTCGATGACCAGGCCAATGGCGGCGGCAATCCCGCCGAGGGTCATGAGGTTAAAGCTCAATCCAGCCAGGCTCATCGCCACAATCGTGATGAGAACGGTGACGGGAATCACGACAATCGCGGTGAGCGTCGTGCCCCAGTTTTTAAGGAAGAAGTAAATGATCAGGACCGAAAGAATCAGGCCGAAGAGGATCGCTTCCCACACGCTTCGGACGGACCCTCGCACGAGTTGCGATTGATCGTAAAAGAAAGCGAGTTTCATGTCGGGCGGCAGGAGTTTTTTCAGCTGAGCGAACACCGCGTGCAAACCGTCCGCGATTTCGAGCGTGCTTCCGTCCGGCTGGCTGCGCACGTTGAGCAGCACGGCATTCAAACCTTCCGCAGTCACGACGTTGAAGACCGGCTCTGGCGCCCGCTCGACCCGCGCAAAATCGCGGATGAGAATCGGGTGATTCTCCCGCACGGCGACGGTGACTTGTTCGATATCGCGCAGGCTATGAACGCGGCCGTCGACGACCGTCAGATAAAGCGTGTAGTTCTCCTCGTGCATCCCGGCCGGAGCGACAAAGTTATTTTTGATCAATGCGTCCGTCACCTGCGCCAGGCTGAGCCCCGCGGCATTCAGCCTTATCGGGTCGACCACCACGTGATATTCCGGGGTGCGTCCCCCGACGATATCGACGCGCGCCACGCCAGGAATGCGGAGGAAGCGCGGTTTGAGTTCGTAACGGGCGGTTTCCCAGAGCGCGGTGATGTCGCGCGTGGCGCTGGTGAGACTGACGCCGATGATGGGAAATGCGGAGAACGTGAGCCTCCAAACGGTGGTCGCGGCAGTGGCGGGGAGCTGGGCGCGGATTTGGGCCAGGCGGCTGTGAACGTAGAGCTCCGATTGAATCATGTTCACGCGCCAATTGAAGAAAACGCTGATTTCCGCCGAACCGCGCCCCGTGGATGAACGGACGGATAACGCGCCAGGAATGTCTTTCATGACCTCTTCAATCGGGCGCGTGATGGTCGCCATCATCTCATCGGCCGGCATCACGCCGTTGTCGATCAGGATCACGCAGCGTGGGAAGTCTGTTTGCGGAAAGACCGACGAAGGCATGTGGAGCGCGGCGAAGCCTCCGGCCAGGCACAACGCGAGCGTGATGAAAAAAATGGACAGCGCGTGGCGGGCGGCAAATTGGCCCAATCGGGAGTGGGCGCTCATGTTCCAGAAAGTGAGACGGTGCGATGGTTCACAAATCTTCCATAACGAAGCGCCAAAGTGGGAAGCACGAGGATGTTCAGCACCGTTGAGCTCAACAGCCCGCCGAGAATCACCATTGCCATCGGGCCTTCGATTTCGCGCCCAGCTTCTCCCGCGCCGATGGCGAGCGGGAGCAGGCCGAGCGCAGTGACGAGCGCCGTCATCAAAATGGGCAGCAAGCGTTCGGAAGCTCCGCGAATGGCGGTGGGCAATCCCCAACTCATTCCTTCCTCCCGCACCAGGTGCTCGAAGTGCGAGATCATCATGATCGAATTGCGCATGGTAATTCCAAACAGCGTCACGAAGCCAATCAGCGAACCAAGCGAAAGCGAGCCGCCGGTGGCGAACACCGCAAGGACACCCCCGACGAGAGCGAATGGCAAATTCACGAGCACGAGCAGGAGATTCCGTCCGTTCTGAAAAACAATCTGGAGCAGCAGCACGATGGCGATTCCGGCAATGAGCGAATGCAGCAATAACTCACGGCTGGCCGAGGCCTGCGCCAGCCCAGACCCGCCAAACAACGGAAACGCGCCGGTCGGAAAAGAGATTTTCGCCCGGATCCGATTCTTCACGTCAGCAACAAAAGCAGCGATGTCGCGCCCGGAAATGTTGCACGTCACTTGCTGACGCCGTTGCGCGCCTTCGTGCAAGATGGCGTACCGCCCTGTGGTTGGGAAAACTTCGGCGAGGTCCCGCAACGGCAGCCGCTGACCTTCGCTGTTTCGGAGGAGCAGCTCGCCGATTTGCTCGGGGACTTTCCGGCTGGGCGCGTCCAACACGACCGTCACATCAAAGACGCGGTTGCCATCGTAAATCTGGGCAACGTCCTTTCCTTGAAAAGCGGTTTGAATCGCGTCCAAGACTTCCACCGGCCGGAATCCAAACTGGGTCAGCCGCTCCGGGCGCAACCGGATGTCCACTTCCGGCGAGCCGGGTTGCGATTCGATTTGGACGTCCGTTGCCCCGGGGACGCCTGCCAAAACCTGGCGCACTTCCCCAGCTTTGAGATCCAGCAAGTCCAGGTCGTTGCCAAAAATGTTGACGACGAATTGCGCCGTGCTTCCCGAAATCGTTTCTTCGATCCGCTCGGCCAGAAAGGGCATCACCCGGAAGTTTACGCCGGGAAATTTTTCGAGTGCGTCCCGGATTTCGCCAACCACGCCCTCAGCTTCTTCTCCGCTCAATGGCTTTAGATCAACGTCGAATTCGCTGTAGTGAGTGCCCCAGGTGTCTTCGCCATTCTCCGCCCGGCCCACTTGCTGCGAAACAAATCGAATGTGTGGGTTCCTCAACAGTTCTCGGGTCACGGCCTGGCCCAAGCGGAGCGATTCGTCCAAAGAGGTTCCCGGCGCCGCCGCCATGTGAAGGATAAAATGGCCTTCGCGAAATTCGGGGAGAAACTCGCCTCCGAAAAAGGGCAGGGTGGCTAACGCCGCCAAGCAGATCAGAAACGCCGCTGCCATCACGGTGCGGGGCCGCCGGCTCAATCGTTCGAGCCAGCGCCGATGCTGTTGTTTCAGCCAGCGCACGTGTGTCGGTTCTTCGTGTGTTTTCGTGCCGGAAAGCATCAGCAAGCAAAGCGCAGGCGTCACCGTCAGCGCCACCGCCAGTGATGCGACCGTGGCCAGGATGAACGCCGTCGCCAATGGAGCGAAGAGTTTCCCCTGAATTCCGCTCAACGTCAGGATTGGAAAAAAGACCAATGCGACAATGAATGTGGCGTGGACGACGGCACTGCGAACTTCGAGCGACGCGTCCAGGACCACTTGGAAAACGCTGCGTGGCTGACTAAGCGCCCTGTTCTCGCGGAGACGCCGGAGAATGTTTTCCACGTCGATAATCGCATCGTCCACCACGACTCCAATGGCGATGGCAAATCCGCCAAGCGTCAGGGTGTTGAGCGATACTCCCGAACGATCGAGCACGATGACCGCGGCCAGCAACGAGAGCGGAATCGACGCGAATGAGATGAAGGCTGTCCGCCAGTCCAACAGAAAAAAGAACAACACCGCCGCCACCAGCACGGCGCCGATCAGGAGTGATTGATTAACGTTCTGCAGCGATGCCTCAATGAAGTTAGCCGGCCGAAACAGGCGCGGGCGTACCTGCACTTTTTCCGCCGCAAACACGGGCGCAAATTCATCGAGCGCGGCTTCCACTGCGCCTGTGACTTCGACCGTGTTCGCTCCGTACTGCCCGTAAATTTCAACCACCACGCCCGGCTCGCCCATGATCTGCGCCGCCCCAAATTTCGGTTCCGCTCCTTCCGCCACATCGGCGACATCCATCAATCGCACGCTCCCGCCATGGTGGTGGGCAAGCACGACTTGACCGAGTTGCTCGGGCGTGAGCGATTGTCCTTGGGTGCGCAGCACAATTCGTTGGTTGGCGTTTTCGACAAAACCTGCGCCACGCACCGCCGTTGCCTCGGACGCCGCTTTCAGAACGTCCTCCAATGCCAAACCGTGTTCGACGAGTTGGTCCGGATGCACCTGAACCTGAATCTGCCGCACGTCGCCGCCGAAGATTTCCACCTTGGCGACGCCGGGCACCGCGAGCAGACGGGGGCGAAGCGTCCAATCCGCGAACGTGCGAAGTTCCATCGGCGTCCGCTCTGTTGAATTCAAGCCAACCAGGAGGACTTTGCTGGTCGATGAAATCAGCGGGCCGATTTTTGGCGGCTTGATTCGCGCCGGAAGCGCGGTGGCCACTTGCGTGAGCCGCTCGCTCACGGTCTGGCGAACGCGGTAAATATCCGCCCGATCATTGAAAGTTGCGATGATCGCGGAGAGTCCCTGAATCGATTGCGAGCGAATCGTCACCAAATCGGGCGCGCCGTTCACACTGTTTTCAATCGGTCGCGTCACGAGCGCTTCCACTTCCTCGGGAGATAAACCAGGCGCTTCCGTTTGGATCACCACTTGCGGCGGAGCGAACTCGGGGAAAACATCGAGCTTCGTGTGCGCGGCGACGTAAAGGCCATACCCAATAATGACGCACGCGATCGCCAGCACCACCGCTCGAAACTGCAAAGAGAATTGAACGATCCGTTTGAGCATGGCGCTTATTCGAGCAATTTGATCCGGTGCTTTTGTTCCTCCGAAAAGAGCGCTTGCGCCCCACTGACAACTAGCCGGCCGGTTCGCTCGATTCCGCTGGTGACAAACCAGCCGTTTTCGGTGAAGTAATCGAGTGAGATTCTGCGGCGAGCGAAAGTCGTGTCACTGGTCTGCACGTAAACCCAGCCCTGCTCAGCGTGCCGGACCACAGCCGAATCGGGCACAAGGACTCCGTTGGTGGAGCCAGCGGAAAGGAGATAAGCGGTGACGGCTTTGCCAGGGAGCAATTGCCATGAAGGAGCATTCGCCAAAAAGAGAAACCCTTGCCCTTGCATTTGGGGATCGACGGTCGGGGCAATGCCCAGCAATTGAGCCGCGGTGGAATTGGTGTGCGCCGGGGAGAGGACCAACCGCGCTCTGATGGGCGGTTCGCCCAATATTTCGGCGCCGGGAAGATCTACCCGGACGACCGCGGTTTGTGCGGAAGCCAAGGATTGCACAAAAGTGGACAGGTCCGACTGCTCCGCGATCGTTTTGCCCCATTCGAGCAGCAGTCGAGTGCGAATCGAATCAGATCGAAGCTGACTTTGCCGCGCGACGGCCTCCGCCGCTTGGAATGCGCGTTCGGAAATGTTCTGTTCTTTCGTGAGCCGCTTCAGCCGGTCGAACTCCTTTTGCGAAACCGTATTTGCGGCTTCGGCCGAGGCTAGCTCTGCCGCCAACGCCGCCAGTGGGGCGGGGTCGAGCACGCGGCCATACGCTTTTAACTGCGGGCTCAGCTTAGCTTCCCGAACCGGCTCAACTTTGAGTGAAATCCTTTTCTGTGTTTCCTGATCGAGCGTGACCATTGTCTCGCCAGCGGGACCGATTTCCGCGCGCGATTTCCCAATCACCGGCGTCTCGCGCGCTGCTTCTGCTTCTCGCTCTTTCCGCATCGCGGCATACGCCAGGATCAGCGCAACCGCTGCTCCCGCGGCCAGCAGGAAAACCAAGCCAATTTGGATAAATCTCTTCATGAACAAACATTCCTGCGGCGCGCCTGGAATTGGATGCAACGATCGAGCGCGCCGGCTGTGGAAAGCAACTGTCCTGTCGCTCCAAAGATCCGATCAGGCGCACGCGCCCGCTGATCTGATCCGCACTCTTATGGTTTTAGGATGCGCACTTTGGTTTCTTTTGGCAGTCCATACGAGCCAAGCGTGACCACAGTGTCGCCTTCCTTGAACCCCGTTCCGGCGACTTCGACGAGCTTCCCGTCGCGCAGGCCCACCTTTACTGGGTGTTGCACAGCTTTATCACCGCTGATGACGTAGATCACTTGGGCATCGTCCGCTTTCACGACGCTTTCTTGCGGCACGGCCAAACAATCGTCCCGCTCTTCCGTTACAATGCGAGCGCGGACAAATTGACCGGAACGTAAACCGGTCGCAGGGGGAATCGTCAATCGGACGAAGACGGCGCCAGTTCTTGTGTCCACTTCCGGACTGATGAACGAGATTGTTCCTGCGGCAGCGGGTTCGTCCGCTCTGGCGATGAAAATTTGGGCTGGCTGCATGTTTTTGAGCTGAGCCGCTTCATCGGCCGGCACGTTCACCGTCACAACGAGCCGGCTCGGATCGAGGATCTCAGCCACGATCGTGTTCGGTTCCACCGTTTGACCAGGCTGCACATTGATTCGGGCGACCACCCCTTTTAGCGGAGACGCGAGTTGCACTTGCGCCAATTGCGCTTGCGCAGCGGCCAGCTCCGCCCGCGCCGCCGCGAGCAGTTGCGCCGTTTCCTGAATCGATTTCTGCGATGTCCCGTCGACCGCCGCCAATTTTTTCTGCCGCTCCGATTGTTGCTCGGCAAACTCGAGCGCGTGCCTGGCTTTCTCGGCCATCGCGCCGGCAAAGCGATCGTCCAAACGCACCACGACTGTTCCCGCGTCGATTTGTTGACCTTCTTTAACGGGGACCGACAGGACGACCCCAGCCGCGGGCGCGGCCAAGCGGGCTGCGCCGCCGGGTTTGCCGCCACCGGCCAGTTCGGGCTCGACCGTTCCATAAGCCTCGACATAACCGCGCAGGTTTGCCCGGGTTACTTTTCCAACTTGCACCGCGACTTCGGTTGCGATTTTGTCGTCGTCCGTCTGCTCGTGGTGCCGGCAGCTGGCGGACCCGAGCACAACAAGGGCGATCGCGGCGCGGAGCAGGACGGGATTGCGTTTCATGGATGATGAGGCTGCATTCGTGAAATCATTTCAGCCGGGTCCGTCCGCGGGAAACCGCCTCGGCCTGAGTTCGCGGCGAATTTTCAGGGACGGCGGCCGAGCCGGCAGGACTCTGGAGCGCATCTTCAAGAGCGCCGAGAGCTTCCTGCGCGTTGAGCAGTGCAGTCCGTTGCGCGACTAATGCGGTGGTGAGCTCGACCTGCCGTTGCGCCAGTTCAACGCGTGAGATTTCGCCGGCCTCGAGCATTCCTTGCGCGGTGCGAAGCTGTGTTTCGAGCTCGTGCGTCAGAGACCCGGCTGCTTCGGCTTTGTGGACAGCAGCGCGATAGGCGGCGATGGCTTGTTCGAGTTCCGAAAGCACGCGGGCTTGCAGTGCATTGAACCGCGAGGCGAGCTCCGTGCGTTTCGCTTCGGCCGCCGCAATGGCGCCTTGGTTATGGCTTAAAATCGGCAACTCGACGGTGAGGCCGAGCGCCCATTTATTGTCGGTCTGGTCGAGCTGATACCCTGGGCTGAGATGAACGTTCGGATATTGCTTCGCGATTTCGAGCTCGAGCGCCGATTCTGCGGCGGCGTATTCCGCGAGGGCGGCGAGAATATCCGCGCGGCTCACAAGCGCTTGCCGGCGGGCTGCCATTTCTGGAACAGCGGCGGGGAATTGTTTGAAGGACTCAAAATCGAAGGAGACATCGCCGAGGGCGGAGGGAGGCACGCCGAGAGCATCAGCGAGCTGCAAGCGGGCCAGCGCTGTTTCCTTTTGCGCGTCCAGTAACGCAAAGCGGGTTTGGTTGAGGGCGATTCGGGATTGCGTGACTTCAAACGCCGAAACCGCTCCGGCTTCGAGTTGGGCTTCGAGGAGACGCGCGGTTTCGCTTTGAATCGCCTCGAGCTTTTTCAGCAGCGTTTGGGTTTGCTCAGCCGCATAAATGGCGAGCAATCGTTTGCGAACGCGGCTGCGCACTTGCCACGCCGTCTCGGCCAGGTGCAATCGTGCGGCGGTTGAAAGATGCGTTGCTTGGGCGATGCGATGCCCCCGTTTGCCCATCGTCTCGATCGGGATGTCGAAATTAACTCCCAGAATCCAGAGCGGAGCTGTGGTCGTATCGAACTCTGGCGACCAGCTCACGCTGGGATTGGGGCGTTCGCCAGCCGCGACGCGGGATGCGCGCGCCGAGAGCAGTTGCGCGCGGGCGACATCGAGATCGGGATGAAAATAAAACGCAGCCAAGGTCAAATTGGTAATGTTCCAGGAGACGGGCGGCCAACTCGGCAACGTGGCGTTCGTTTCTAAAAACACCTTCAACCCGGGATCCGAGAGCGTGCGCGATTCAAAGTCCGCCCGCGCTTTCTCGGCGGACAGCGGCCGGCTGTGGAAGCGAGCGCAGCCCGGCAAACTCACCAAACAATTCGTGACGGCCACGAAACTGACCAGATATGCCAGCGCTCTTCTCATCTCGTCGGCGCTGACTCTAATTTGAATCGATCGTATTTGGCAATGCGGCGGCGAACTCAAATCCTGATTTTTCAAATCGACGAGACGCGAGTGTTCGTTTCAAAGTGTCCGCATGGATTTTGATTTGAGCGGTAAACGTTCCTCGATGGCGCTCGCGCTGGCGCTGGCAGTGGCTGGTTTCGGTCGCGGCTTTTCGGGCCTGTGCAGCGCTGCTGACAGCGGCACGAACATGGTCACAGTCGAGGCGATCAAACCGCCGTTGCACCCGCTGCCGCCGGAGAACGCGTCCACTGGGGTCCGTCAATTTTCCTTTTTGGTTTATGGCGACACGCGCGGGAGGCGGGATGGAAAACAGCTCCAATACGAGCATTCGCTGATCATTGATTCGATGCTCGACACGATCAAGAAAGCGGAAAAGACGGCTTTCCCCGTGCGATTCGTTTTGCAAACGGGCGATGCGGTGGTCGACGGGCGCGACCCGAAGCAATGGAACGCCAGCTTTGTCGCGTTGATCAACCGATTAACCACGGAAGGGGGCGTTCCGTACTTTCTCGCCCCAGGGAATCACGACGTGACGAGCGCCGCCGCGATCAATTCTCGCGACCGACGCCAAGGGCTGGGGAATTATTTGGAAGCGGTTTCCCAGCTCATCCCGACCAATGGGACGCCGCGGCGCCTGAATGGATATCCCACCTACGCGTTCGGTTACGGAAACAGTTTTTTCATCGCGCTCGATTCGAACCTGGCGGATGACCGGCTGCAATTTTACTGGGTCAAGAACGAGCTGAAGAATCTTGATCGGCGCCGTTATGAAAACGTCTTCGCCTTTTTTCATCATCCTCCTTTTTCATCCGGTCCTCACGGCGCCTCGAATATCGAACGGCCTGCGGCCGCATTGCGGAAGCGGTACATGCCGCTGTTTCGGAAACATCATGTGCGCGCAATTTTTGCGGGCCATGAACATTTCTTCGAACATTGGGTCGAGCGGTATCAAGACGCCCAAGGCCGCAACCACCGGTTGGATGAGATCATTACCGGGGGTGGGGGCGCGCCGCTCTATCCGTATCGCGGCGAGCCGAGGACTCAGGCTTACATTGACCGCTTCAAGCCGGAAAAGATCGCGCTCGAGCACTTAGTCAAACCGGGGCCGAAGCCGGGCGATAACCCGTATCATTATTGTGTCGTTCGTGTGGATGGGGACCAGTTGAGGTTGGAAGTAATCGGTGTTGATTGGGGGAAAGATTTCGCGCCGTATCGCAGCAGCAAAACAGAAATGAGCGACGATGACGAGATGCGGCCATGAGGGGACCGCGCCGCCGCGCTTTGGTCGCCCCCTCCGTTGCCGGCGGCGGAGGGCAAGCCGTGGCACGCCCACACGGTTGCACTGTCCATCGAGTGAGCGTATAAAGACTCGGAGTTTGGCACGAAAGGAAATTCTATGGGCGACCGGCTGACGGTTGAGAGCAGCACAGTGTTATCCATCATTCTCGGAGGAGGGCAAGGCAGCCGCTTGTTCCCTCTGACGCGGGAACGTTCCAAACCGGCCGTGCCACTCGCGGGCAAATATCGGCTGGTCGACATTCCCATCTCGAACTGCATCAATTCCGGTTTGAAACGGGTTTATTTGCTGACCCAGTTCAATTCCGCGTCGCTGCACCGCCACATCTCGCAATCGTACAAGTTCGATCATTTCACGGGCGGTTTCGTTGAAATATTAGCCGCCGAGCAAACTTACACTGACACATCGTGGTACCAAGGAACGGCCGACGCAGTGCGCAAAAACCTGGTTCACTTCCTGAATCATCGGTTTGACTTCGCCCTGATTCTCAGCGGCGATCAGCTTTACCGGATGGACTTTCGCGAAATTATGGCGCGGCACATCGAAAGCGAGGCCGATTTGACGGTGGCAACAATGCCAGTGCCGCGGCAGGACACCCCTGCGCTAGGCATTCTGCAGATCGATCCGGAATGGCGCATTACCAATTTCGTGGAAAAACCGAAAGACCCCGCGATTCAGGACCAATATCGTGTGCCAACCGAGCTCTGCGCTCAGCTCGCGCTTGATCCTAACGGCGAGCATTTCCTGGCTTCGATGGGGATTTACGTTTTCAATCGAGAGGTTTTGCTGAAGTTGCTGGACAATAACCTGGCTGATTTCGGCAAGCACATCATTCCTTCAGCCATTCAGACCCATCGCGTGTTCTCCTACGTTTTTCAAGGCTACTGGGAAGACATCGGAACGATTCGCTCGTTCTTTGAAGCAAACCTGAATCTCACCACCGAGCTGCCCCGGTTTAACTTCTTCGACATGGGCGCGCCGATTTTTACGCGGCCGCGCTTTTTGCCCGGATCAAAAGTCAACGGCGCGCAAATCGATCATGCGATCGTTTCGGACGGTTGCATTATTAATTACGCGACCATCAGCAGCAGCGTCGTGGGGATTCGTTGTTTGGTCGATCGCGGCTCGAGGCTGCACCGGGCCGTCCTGCTCGGCAGCGATTACTACGAGTCGGAAGAATCGATTCAGCAAAACCGGTTGTCGGGCCGGCCGCGCATTGGCATTGGCATGAACACCTCGATCGAGAACACCATCGTCGACAAAAACGCTCGAATCGGCAGCAACTGCATTATCACGCCGACGGGCAAACCTGACACCGTTGACCATCCGCTTTATTACATTCGGGATGGCATCGTGATCATTCCAAAAAACGGGGTCATTCCCGACGGGACGGTCATTTGACGACCATGTCGCGCTTGCCGTTTGAGTTGCTTCTTTCCCTGCGTTATCTGCGCCCGAAGCGGACCTTCGTTTCGGTCATCACGGTGATTTCTATTCTCGGCGTGATGCTCGGCGTGGCTGTGCTCATCGTCGTGATCAGCGTCATGACCGGGTTCGATCGCCAATTGCGCGAGCGGATTCTCGGCTTCAACGCGCACTTGCGGGTTTATAGCGCCCGGCCGTTCGAGAATTATCAGCAGTTAGTTCAGGTGCTGGAAAAAAATCCGCAAGTGAAGGGCGTCGCGCCCTACGTGATCGGTCCGGTGCTCGCTAAAACGGATCCCGAAAATGGCCAGGGCCAAATCCTCGCGCCTTATCTGCGCGGAATTAACCCAAGCTTCGAACAGCGCGTCAGCAATCTGCCTCAAAGCATTTTGCCCGGCGGCAAGTTCGACGTCTCTGACAATGGAATTCTGGTCGGGCGCGAACTCGCGTCCGAACTGGATTTGCGCGTGGGCGACAAGCTTTTGATTTATTCGATCCCGCAACTCGAAGAGATGCAGCGGAGCGAACACAAGTCGTCCAACGAAGCAGTCCTGCCGGAGGATTTCGAGATTCGCGGGATCTTCGACGTCGGTTATTACCAGTACAACCAGATGTTCATCGTCAGTTCGCTGACGACCGCGCAAGATTTATACGGCCTGGGAAATAAAGTCGGCGGTGTGATCGTGATGTTGAACGATCCGAGCAAAGCGCGCCAGGTCCGCGCAGAAATCGGCCCGCAGCTTGGTCCTGGTTTTCGAATTTCCACTTGGGAAGACGAAAATAACCAGCTGCTAAGCGCGATTCTGGTCGAGAAGAACGTCATGTTTTATTTGCTCTTTTTCATCATGGTGGTGGCGGCTTTCGGAATCACGAGCGCGCTCATCACGTTCGTCGTTCAAAAAACGCGCGAAATTGGAATGCTCAAGGCGCTCGGGGCGACCGCGGCGCAGGTCATGTGGTTGTTCCTTAGCCAAAGCCTGATCGTCGGCGTGTTCGGCGTCCTGGCTGGTTTCGGCCTTGGGCTTCTGGCGGTGCACTATCGGAATGAGTTTTTGTTTTGTATGCGGCGGTTGACCGGCTGGGAATTATTCCCGGCCAGCATTTACAACTTTGCCGAACTGCCAGCCTATCTGAACTGGGGGGACATTGGAATTATCTGTGGCGGCTCGCTCGTGATTTGCATTTTGGCGGGAGTCATTCCCGCTTGGAGCGCCGGCCGCTTGCAACCAGTCGAGGCGCTGCGGCATGAGTGACGGCCGGGGGACGGTGCGACGGTGCGACAGTAAGACGGCCTGGCCTCCGTAGTCTGCGAAGGAGGGTGCGACGGTGCTCTCTTGCTCTTGCTCTTGATCTTGATCTTGCTCTCCTCGCTCGTGGTGGAGATTTGGATCTCGAAAAGTGAATCACGAATTACGAAAGCCTCAATAACGGATGACGACAGGTGACGGACAATTGACCAGCAACGTGCTGCTGCGCGGGCGCGCTTTGCGCAAGTCCTATCGAATGGGCAAGCGCTCGCTCGAAGTCTTGCGTGGCGTCGATTTGGAAGTGAACGCGGGAGAATTTCTAGCGCTGCAAGGCGCGTCCGGCGCGGGCAAGAGCACGCTCTTACATCTGTTGGGCGGTTTGGACCGGCCGAACGCCGGCGAGATCTTTTTCCGCGATCAGAATTTAACGCTTCTCTCGCCAAGCGACCTGTCCAGGTTTCGCAATCGCAAAGTCGGTTTTGTCTTCCAGGCCTATCATTTATTGCCCGAATTAGACGCGTTGGAGAATGTCTGTTTGCCCGCGCGCATGGCCCGCTTGAACGCCGCGGTGGCGGAGGCGCGCGGCCGCGAACTGCTCCGCCGCGTCGGACTGGCGGAACGAGTCGAGCATCGCCCCCCGGAATTGTCCGGCGGCGAACAGCAGCGCGTCGCCATCGCCCGGGCGTTGATTAACGAGCCTGACTTGATTCTGGCAGATGAACCGACTGGAAACCTCGACTCGCATTCCGGCGACGAGATTATGGATCTGCTCTGCTCGATACGGGAAGAGCGGGGGACCACTCTCCTCGTGGCGACGCACGACCCGCGCGTGGCCGGGCGAGCGCCGCGGCGGGTTCAATTGGTGGATGGACTCGTGGAGTAATCCGGAACGCAGCCTTCAGGCTGCAGCCGAGGCGTTGCAGCAAGGCCGTCCGGAACGCAGCCTTCAGGCTGCAGCCGAGGCATTGCAGCAAGGCCGTCCGGAACGCAGCCTTCAGGCTGCAGGCCAGGCATTGCACCTATGCTATTCTGTTTACTCTCCGCGCGGCAGACTCAAGCCCGTCCGCCACTCCGCAATGCTATCTGTTGAAATTTCCGCACGCTGCGCATATTTCCCATCCGATAGCGGAGGCGAGGCTGAGGAAGGGGCCTGGGAAGGCCAAACGGAAACTCCGGTTCAACCAATTTAGCGGGCCGCTTCGAATTTGCAGGATTTTTCAGTCGGCGCCTCGATGGAATTGGAATCCCGCTATTCGAAGCGACCGCGAATCGTGGCCGCGCGATGTGAGTCACCCAAGTATCGATGCAATGCCTTGGCTGCAGCGTGAACGCTGCGTTCCTATCCGGAGGTGTTGCCGGCTGAGCATCGGAACGCGGGCTTTAGCTTGCAGCGGGGAAGCAATCATCAAAGCACTCGATGCAATGCCTGGCCTGCAGCCTGAAGGCTGCGTTCCGGACAGCCTTGCTGCAACGCTTCGCCTGCAGAGTAACGCTGCGTTCCTGTGTGGATGGAGCCGGCGGCTGCACATCCATCGTCAGCATCATGCACCTGTTGCACAAGATTGAGTTGACTTGGATCGCCGCGTTTCAGGGCGATTGCTCCTGGAGCAGGCTGATGGTGTGGTTCAGTTATCTGGGCGCGCAGGCATTGCCGTTTCTTTTGGCGTTTGTTTATTTCGTGGTTTCGAAAAAGCAGGGCCAGCGGCTTTATTTTCTTTTCACGGTCAGCGCCGTGTTCTTGCACATCCTCAAGTTCGCGTTTCATTTGCCTCGTCCTTTTTGGGTCGAGCCGCGGATCAAAGCTTTGACCAGTTCTGGCGGTTATGGTTTGCCGTCCGGGCATGTTTTGGGAGCCACCGTCGCCTGGTTGTTCTTCGCCAAGAGCGTCGGGAAAAAATGGATTTGGGCGTGCTGTTTGATATTCGTGGCGGTCGTTTCTATTTCGCGAGTGTACCTCGGCGTCCATTTCATCAGCGATGTGGTGGCCGCTTGGGCGATCGGGCTGGGATTGATTTGGGCTTTCGATGTGGTCGAACGGAAAACCGCTCCGCGGCTCACCCAGCTCAACCTCCTTGTTCAATTGGGCCTGGCAGCCGGTTCAACAGCGGTTCTGTTGGCGCTTGGCTGCGGCGCTCGGTGGCTTGCCGAGGGAAGTGATTCGTCGGCGTGGCAAACTTTCGGGATCGGCGCGCGTGATCTCAGCGGCTTATTTCATGCGACTGGAGAATTTTTCGGGGCGGGGATCGGGATCAGTCTCATCGCGCGTGTTCCATTCGGATTAAGCGGCTCATGGTGGAAACGAGTGGCGGGATTTGCCTGCGCGTTGGCCGGCGCCTGGCTCATTCGTGAAGCGGCCCGAAGCTTGCCCCACGTTAAGTGGGAGCCAGTGCATTTAATCCTGCAATTTGTGTCCGGCGGGGCGATGACATTTTGGATGCTGTTCGTGGCGCCGCTCATCTTGCGCGCCCTGGACCTGACTTCGGGGCCGACGATGACTCACTCTTGCTCCGACGGGACCGCTCGGTAAAACATCGTGGGAAGCGAGGCGGCGCTTTCATCGAGGGCTTCTTCTGGAGACCCAGTGGCCGTCACGACTTTCCAATTCTCCCAATGCTTCAGATCGTTGCTTCGTTGGACGCGGAAAGCGCGGCCTGGCTCGCCTTTGAAAGCGAACGAGAAGCCACCCGCGTGGAAGTGGGAGGCCCGTTCAAAACGCAGTTGCGGCTGGTAAGGATTATAGATGAAAAGGCCATCGTGGCTGGCTGCTACATAGAGCTGCCCCTTCGTCACCAAAGCGGCGTAACCCACCCCAAGACGCTTGTCGCCCCCGACGATTCGCGGTTTGGACGGATCCAAGACATCCATCACCCACAGTCCCGAGCCGACGACGTAGGCATAGTTTCGAAAGGTGGCAATGCCAAAGCCGTTCAAATCGCTCGAAAACCCGACCTGGCGGGGATTGGCCGGATCATGAATGTCAACGGCGCGAACGCCGTGAAACACATCCACTACATAAACAAAATTCTCCGCCACGGTTATATCCTTGGCCCACCAATCCTTTGGTGCAACTTGCCCAAGGCGTTTGAGATGGGCCGGATCACTAATATCGATGACCTCGAGCCCGTCCCAGAGGGTAGCGACATAAAGGTAATTACCGACAATCTTAATGGCCTGAGGTTGGCCTATGACTGTCCATTCGTGCAGCCGCTGAGGTTTGGTGGAGTCGCTAATGTCCACGACGTCCAATGTATGGAAGCCGCTTGCGATATAAGCGTATTGGCCCGCAACGGCCACATCGAAGATGGGAGAAGTGCTCGGCTTGTAGCTTGCCGCGATGCCAGGTTGCGCAGGGTCGTGAACGTCGACGATTTTTAATCCCTCACCGTAAGACGTCACGTAGGCATAATCGCCCACGACCGTTACCTTCTCCGTCCGCTCGCCCGTTGACAATTGGGAAACTAGTGTTGGGTGGCTTACATCGCTGATGTCGATGATTTGCAGTCCTTCGTACCAATCCGCGAGATACGCGAGATTCCCCGCCACCGTCAGTCCGGAGGCATTCCCATTTGTGCCGAAGCGGCCGGTAATCTCCGGTCGATCTGGCTGGGTCGCATTAATCACTTTCACCCCGACACTCCCATCCGCAACGTAGGCGGTAACGCCATCGATTTCGAAACGGTAAGTTGTTCCGTCGGTATCGACAAAACCGACCCGCGTCGGTTTGGTGGGATTGGAAACATCGACAATGTGCAACCCGCTCGGACCCGCCGCCACGTAGGCAAGCGTCCCGGAAACTGTCACGGCATAACAAAACGGGCCTTGATCTGACCAGCGCGGCGCCGCCTGAGGAAACTGATTTAACCCGACGGCTTGCACGCCGGGCAGATAGGTCCCTACCTTGGCTGGATGAGTTGGATCAGAGACATCCATGATCTGCAATCCATTTGTGCCGCACGCGAGGTAAGCGTACTGACCTGCCAGGGCGACACCTCGTGCATCACCAATGACGCCGCGGGCGCCGACCTTCTGAGGGTCGGCTGGATCAGAGATATCCACCACGATCAAACCGGAGGTTGAAGCAGCCAGGTAAGCATACCGGCCATTCACAGCAGCGCCGTATGTGCCAGTCGTAGGTTCAAAACGGCCAGCCACCTTCGGATGCGCCGGGTCGGAAATATCGATGATGCGCAGCGCACCTCCGCGGCCTTGGAGGAACCCCGAAGCCACATAAGCAAACGTTCCCGCGATCACCACTGATTGAGGATACCCGTCCAACGCTAGCTGCGTCACGAGTCGCGGCTGCGTGCGGTCTGTAATATCCAGAACCTTCAAACCCCCATCGCCTGCGGCGAAGGCATAATTCCCGGATACAGCGATGCCATAAATCGGGTGTTCTTGAAACGGGTAGAAACCGACCCGTTGGATGCGGTCCGGCGAGCTGATGTCAAGCACTTGCAAGGCCCGCGCCGCGACATAAAGGTAACTGCCGGACTTGGCCACGCCTGTTGCTTCAGCCTGTTGAAAACCTGGCCATTGTCCGAGCAGTTGCAGATCCGTCCGCTGATCGAATTGAAAGAGCAAGTGGGCGGTTTTTGAAATGGTATCGACGGTGAAGTAGCGATCGTGGGCGTCGACCGTGCGAACAACGATCGTAAGACTTTGGGGAGGCGGTATGAGCGGATTGTCGCTGCACTGGTAACTCGAATGAATGTTGCGCGTCGCAATCGTCTCCATCTCGGAAACTAAATCGGCGTCTCCGTCGCTAAGAACTGTCGCGGGCGGGAACAGATCATCGATCCGCATCGGATGAAAGCGGAGCCACACGTTGGCAATCGCTTCGTCTCCTGCCAACGCGGTGCTGTGCAGAACGCCTCCGGCGCGAGGAATAATCACCGCCCAGAGAGCCCCATCGACGGAGCCTCCGATCCCGACATCGGCGGGTGGAATATCTATGCGCAGCGAATCGAATATTTCGAAATGGAATTGGGTCAGGTGGAAAACATCCGCCTCCGTGAACTTCCACGTTCTGTTGCACGTCTTCAGGTCGGCGCTGACCAAAGTAGTAGGATACCTCAGCAGGAGGTCGACTTGGGCAGGATCCGCGAGGAGGGGCGCAGCCGAGCCGCCCAGGATCAAGGCCCCGATACACACACTCGCCCTAAACATAATTGCTCCTTTGTTGGAACGATCAGCTGTCGGTCGGCCGCAATGGCGAACCAACAGACACACGATAGATAGCAGTTTTTAAGCCGCAGGCGAGAGGAGCGCTTCAGCCGATGCAGTAACCCGACTATGCCTCAGCGACAATGAGCGTTTAGCCGCACACGGTCTCTTTGACGGAGTAATAAGAGAAGTAACTACTGCAGCGGAATCGGGACAGCGGCCAGATTCCAAATCGTCGAGCAATATTCGCGAATGGCGCGATCGGATGAAAAATAGCCCATGCGCGCCACGTTCAAAATCGACATGCGCGTCCAGGACCCTGGATCAAGGTAAGCGGCGCCCGCGCGGGTCTGGCATTCGATGTACGATGCGTAATCCGCGAGCACCATGTAATCGTCCTGGTGCAGCAGCGAATCGACGAGCGGTTTGAACAGATGGCTGTCTTCGGGCGAGAAAAATCCACCGGCGATCTGGTCGAGAGCTTCTTTCAGTTCGGCATTGGATTCGTAAATCTCCCGTGGCCGATAGCCTTTGGATTTGGTTTCCTGCACACCCTCGGCGGTCAAGCCGAACAGGAAAAAGTTTTCCGGCCCGACTTCCTCGCGAATTTCGACGTTGGCGCCGTCGAGGGCGCCAATGGTCAACGCGCCGTTCATAGCAAACTTCATGTTGCCAGTGCCGGAAGCTTCTTTGCCAGCGGTGGAGATCTGCTCGGACAAGTCAGCCGCCGGATAAATTTGCTGGGCAACTTTGACATTGAAGTCGGGAATGAAGGCAACCTTCAGCCGGCCAGCGATAGCAGGATCGTTGTTGACGACCTCGGCCACGGAATGAATCAGCTTGATGATCAGTTTGGCTTTCCAATAGCCGGGCGCGGCTTTGCCCCCGAAAATAAATGTCCGCTTCGGAACGGTGAGTTTCGAATCGCGCCTGAGGCGATTGTAAAGCGTGATGATGTGCAGCAAATTTAAATGCTGGCGTTTGTACTCATGGATCCGCTTGACGTGCACATCGAACAACGAATCTGGCTCGGTCTCGATCCCCGTCCGGCTCGAAATCAGGCTCGCCAGCGCGCGCTTGTTCTCGAGTTTGATCTCCCGCCATTCTGTCGTGAATGCGCCGTCGCTGACGAACGCTTCCAATTGCCGGAAATTATCGAGGCGTTTGATCCAGCCATCGCTGATCTTGCTTGAGATGAGGTTCGCCAGACGCGGATTGCTCAAGAGGAGGAATCGCCGCGGAGTGACGCCGTTCGTCACATTTTTAAATTTTTCCGGCGTGAACTCATGAAAATCGGCGAGCACGCCGGTTTTCAATAGATCGCTGTGAAGTTTCGCGACGCCATTGACGGTGTGGCTTCCCACGGTGGCGAGGTGGGCCATGCGAATCGAACGATCGCCCGTCTCGTCAATCAGCGACATGCGCGCCGCGCGCTGGCCGTCGCCCGGGAATCGCTGCCGGACCTGAGCGAGGAAGCGCTGGTTGATCTCGTAAATAATCTCCAGATGGCGGGGCAGGAGGCTGGCAAAGACTGGAATGGACCAACGCTCGAGGGCTTCCGGCAGCAACGTGTGATTGGTGTAAGCGAACGTCCGGGTGGTGATCGACCAGGCTTGGTCCCAGCCCATGGCGTGCTCGTCCACGAGCAATCGCATCAATTCCGCCACCGCAATCGCGGGATGAGTGTCGTTGAGCTGGATGGCGTATTTCTCATGAAATTGATCGAGCGTGGGCAGCCGTTGCAGATAAATCCGGATCATGTCCTGCAACGCGCAGGACGTGAAAAAGAACTGCTGTTGCAGGCGCAAATGTTTGCCTTGGACCGAATCGTCGTTTGGATAAAGCACTTTGCTGATGTTCTCGGAAAGCATCTTCTCGTTGACCGCGCCGTAGTAATCGCCGCTGTTGAACGCGCGATAATTGAATGATTCGGCCGCTTCCGCTTTCCAGAGACGAAGCAAATTCGCTGTGTTCGCTTGGTAACCGATGATCGGCGTGTCGCAGCAAGTTCCGCGCACCACGCGCTCGGGAATCCAGCGCACACGGTAAATGCCGTTCTCAACGTACGATTCGGTGCGGCCTCCAAACTTAACCTCGAAGGCAATTTCAGGGCGCGGAATTTCCCAGGGGTTGCCCAGCCGAAGCCAGCGGTCAGCAATTTCCTCCTGCCAGCCGTTGCGGATTAATTGGGTGAAAATTCCGAATTCATAGCGGATGCCATAGCCGATCGAGGGAATCTCGAGCGTTGCCATCGAATCGAGAAAACACGCGGCGAGCCGTCCGAGTCCGCCATTGCCGAGTCCTGGCTCCTCCTCTTGGGCGAGCAGTTCGTCCAGGTTCATTCCCATCGTTTCCATGGCGGCGCGGACTTCATTCAGAATGCCGAGGTTAATCAGGTTGTTGGCGAGTTGCGGGCCGAGCAGAAATTCCGCGGAGAGATAACAGACCGTGCGGCTGAGCCGGTGCAAATAGGTTTGCGCGGTATGAACCCAATGGTGGAGCAACCGGTCGCGGACGGTGTACGCCAGCGCCATGTAATGATCATTTTTGGTCGCGACTTGTGGGAACTTCGCCTGTTGGTAAGCGAGATTATCTTGGAATGCCTTGGCGAAGGTTTCGGGCGAAAGGCCAGTTCGGATCTTCTCGAGTGAGATCGAGGCCCGCGGCGGCTGGCGGCGAGTTTTGGTTTTCACGTGCGAAGTCCGAGCCTTACGGAAACGCCAGGCAGAAAGGGGAAAGTTACACCGCCGGTTCAGGCAAACAATGACAAAAGGGCAGGGGATCGGAGGCGGCGGCGGACGAACTCCGTTGGGTGTCCAGGCTTTAGCTTGAAGGCTTGGCATTGGCGCAATGCCTTGGCTGCAGCGTCAACGGCTCGCTCCTGGGGAAAAACGTGGCCGCACGCGATCGGACCGCGGCCTCTAGCGCTCCTCGTCAGGTGTTAACCGGCGGTTCGGCGCAGTGAATTTGATGGGTTGCATCGCTTGGGCGGATTCTTTTATGGTGAGCGGCTCGAAAGAATGAAAATTTATATCGACGGCGAATATCTCGACCAGAGCAAGGCGAAGATTTCCGTGTTTGATCACGGGCTGCTTTATGGGGACGGAGTTTTCGAAGGCATTCGCGCGTACAACGGGCGAGTCTTCCGGCTCAAGGAGCACATCGACCGGCTGTTTTTTTCGGCGAAAGCAATTCTGCTGCAAATTCCGTTGAGCCATGCGGAGGTGATGTCGGCCGTCGTCGAGACTTGCCGGCGGAATAAAATTCGTGACGGGTACATTCGGCTGGTGGTGACCCGGGGCGTCGGCGGGCTTGGCTTAAACCCCAACAAGTGCAAACGGCCGTCCGTGATTGTCATTGCTGACAAGATCCAGCTTTATCCGCCGGAGTTTTACGAGAAGGGGCTCGAGATCATCACCGTGCCGACCGTGCGCAATCTGCACAGCGCGCTGAACCCGGCCATCAAATCGTTGAATTATCTGAACAACATTTTGGCCAAGATCGAAGCGAACAACGCCGGTTGCGAAGAAGCCGTCATGCTCAACGCGGAAGGATTCGTGGCCGAGTGCACGGGCGACAATATTTTTATCGTGCAGGGGAATCATTTGCTGACGCCTCCGCTCTGGGCCGGCGCGCTTTATGGCATCACGCGTGGCGTGGTCATGGATTTGGCGCGCGAGGCGGGCTTGGACGTGGCCGAAACGAACCTCACGCGGTACGACTTGTTCAACGGGGAGGAATGTTTTCTGACCGGCACCGGCGCGGAAATTGTTCCGGTCGTCAAGATTGACGGCCGGGTGATCGGTTCCGGCAAACCGGGAAAGGTGACCCAGAATTTGGTTCAAAAATATCAGGCACTGACGCGCGCTTCCGGAGAACCGATTTTCGGGAAGTAAGCGCGGGTTGGTGTCAGCGCCGGCATTCGACCCTTCTGCTACGCCAGAGCCGCCGAGGCCACGAGGCGGAAGTTGCGATGATGGCATCACGCCGGCCGCTGCTCCAGAGTGGGGCTGCCTCACGTCGCTCAGCTGAACCGCTGCTTGTTTTTTTTTCAAAAATCATGAAACTCCGTGCAGCGGACGCACGACAAAACAGGCGAAAACACGCGAACCGCGGTGTGTTTCCGCAAAAGGCCGGTCTGCTTGACTTCGACCTTTTAGAAGCCGATATACGAATGGGTAGTTATGCTGTGTGACCTTTGTAAACAGAACGTTGCCACCGTGCACCTGACGCAGATGATCGAGGGGAAAACAAAGAAGGTCGATCTCTGTGAAGCGTGCTCGAAGGATAAAGGGGTGGACGATCCAACTGGTTTTTCTCTGGCGGATCTGCTGCTCGGGTTGGGGGCGGCGCAGGAAATCGAGCAGGCCTCGGGCGGCAACGAACTCAAATGTCCGAATTGCGGGTTCACTCAGGCTGATTTTAAAAAGGCGGGCCGGCTTGGCTGCTCCGAGTGTTATCAGACATTTTCCGAAGCGTTGGAAGGCTTGCTGAAGACGATGCACAAAAGCACCAAACACACCGGCAAAATCCCGCAAGCCCTGCGCGAGACGCAGGACCTGGCCGATCGCCTCAAATCGCTGGAAAAAAAATTGGAGAAGGCGGTCGCCGAAGAAAATTTCGAGTCGGCGGTGACACTGCGCGACGAGATCAAGGAACTGAAGAGCAAAATGAAAGAGCTCTCGGTCGGCTGATTGGTTCAGATGAACATACACGAATTTCTTTCTTCGCCCGCGGAATCGAGCAAACGAAGCGGCCCCGCTGACCGAATCGTCATGTCGAGCCGGGTCCGATTGGCGCGTAATTTGCGCGGCTCAGCCTTTCCAGGTTGGGCCAAAAAGCAGGAGCGCGTTAAGATTCTCGAGGCAATCCGGCCCGCGGTTCAAGGGCTGCGGCAAATGAACGGCGCGTTTTCCGAATCGATGGACAATCTCACCGCGCTCGACAAACAGATCCTGGTCGAGCGGCACCTGATCAGCCGCGAACACGCCGCCAAGAATGCGGGCAGCGGTTTGGTTCTGAGCAAGGACGAGTCGCTCTGCGTCATGATCAATGAAGAAGACCATCTCCGGATGCAGGCGCTCCGGCCGGGGCTGCAGCTCAAGGAAGCCTGGGTCGCGCTCGACCAGGCGGATTCATCCCTCGAGCGGAAACTGGATTATGCCTTTTCGCCGACGCTGGGCTATTTGACGGCCTGCCCGACGAATTTAGGCACGGGGATTCGGGTAAGCGCCATGCTCCACTTGCCGGCGTTGGTTTTGTCCGAGCAGATCAACCAAATTATTCAAGCCGTGAACAAGCTCGGACTGGCGGTGAGGGGACTGTACGGCGAAGGGACGGAGGCTTTGGGCAACGTCTTTCAGGTTTCGAACCAAATGACCCTGGGCGAGGTCGAAGCGGAAGTGGTCGAGCGGCTGAACAAAGTTTTGCTGCAATTAATCGAGCACGAGGAGAACGCGCGGATTACATTGCTCGAGAAAAAGCCGAAAACGATCTTCAACCATATCGGGCGGGCTTACGGGATTTTGGCGAACGCCCACAGCATTTCGTCAAAGGAAACGATGAATTTGCTGTCGTTGCTGCGATTGGGAGTCGACATTGCGATGTTCCAAGGGACTGACCGGGCGCTGGCGGACGAGTTGTTCTTGATCACGCAGCCGGCGCATCTGCAAAAAAGGTTCTCAGAAAAGCTATCCGCGGAGGAGCGGGATCTGCTCCGGGCGGATATGTTGCGGGACCGTTTGCGCAACGTGCCGCGGCCTGTGCCGGTGACATCGCCGCAGCCGCCGCCCAAGCTGGACAAAACAGATCCGTCATAGCAATTTACATCACCGCTGAAGAAGAAAGACCCTTATGAGCGAAGAAGCCATGAACAATTTTACGCCGAGGGCGCAGCAAGTGCTCGCCTTGGCGCGCAAAGAAGCAGACCGGTTCAACCACAATTTCGTGGGGACCGAGCACCTGCTTCTTGGCCTGATCAAGCTCGGCCAGGGGGTTGCGGTCAATGTCCTCCAGAAAATCGGGCTCGACCTCGAGACGGTCCGCATGGAAGTCGAAAAGTTAGTCGGAACCGGACCGGACCAGAAGATGATCGGCAATATTCCTTACACCCCTCGCGTCAAAAAAGTGCTGTCGCTCGCGGCGAAGGAAGCCAAGGCTTTGAACCATACGTATGTCGGCACCGAACACATCTTGCTCGGGCTGCTCCGCGAAGGCGATGGCGTCGCCGCCCGCGTCTTGAAGAACATGGACGTGGACATCGAACAGACCCGCCAGGAGATCCTCAAGGAACTCGATCCGAACCTGAACCTGTCTGAAGAATCCCAACCGAGCGAGGAAAGCAGCGGGAAGGCCGCCGAGAAAAAAGGCGAGATCAAAACGCCGGCTTTGAAAGCGTTTGGCCGCGACCTGACGGAAATCGCTCGCAAGGGCGAAATGGACCCGGTCATTGGGCGCAAAAACGAGATCGAGCGGGTCATTCAGATTCTTTGTCGCCGCACGAAAAACAACCCGGTCCTGCTCGGTGAAGCGGGCGTCGGCAAAACAGCCATTGTCGAAGGTCTCGCGCAGGAAATTGCCAAGGGCAACGTGCCCGAATTGCTCCGGGACAAAAAGGTGATCACGCTGGATTTGGCGTTGATGGTTGCCGGCACGAAGTACCGCGGCCAATTCGAAGAGCGGATCAAAGCGGTCATGGACGAAATCCGCCGGGCCAAAAACATTATTTTGTTCATCGACGAATTGCACACGATCGTTGGCGCCGGTTCGGCCGAAGGAACGATGGACGCGTCCAACATCATCAAGCCGGCGCTGAGCCGGGGCGAGATGCAGTGCATCGGCGCAACTACGCTGAACGAGTATCGCAAATACATCGAAAAGGATGCCGCCTTGGAACGCCGCTTCCAAAGCGTCAAAGTCGAAGCGCCCTCCGTCGAAGAGGCCATTTTAATTCTCAATGGGCTGCGCGGAAAATACGAGGACCACCACAAAGTTGAGTACACGGAAAAAGCTTTGGAATCAGCGGTTCGCCTATCTGACCGCTATTTGACTGGCCGTTATCTGCCGGACAAAGCCATTGATCTCATGGACGAAGCGGGTTCGCGCGCCCGGATCGGAGCGATGACCCGGCCGCCGGACGTAAAGAATCTGGAAGGCGAGATCGAGGAGATCAAGAACCGGAAGGAACGGGCGATCAAAGAGCAAGATTTTGAAGGCGCCGCGGCCATGCGGGACAAAGAGAAGCAGGCCAAGGAAAAGATGGAAGCGATCTTGACCGCCTGGAAAGCCACGCGCGAGGAGAAGCGCGTCACGGTGGACGACGAAGACATCCTTCATGTGGTGGCCAAGTGGACGGGCATTCCGCTGAAGCGAATGGAGCAAGGCGAGGCGGAGAAGCTCCTGACGATGGAGTCAGAACTGAGCCACGCGGTGGTAGGACAGCACGAAGCCGTCACCGCGCTTTGCAAGGCATTGCGGCGGTCGCGCGCCGATTTGAAAGATCCCAACCGGCCGATTGGCACCTTCGCGCTGCTGGGACCGACGGGTGTTGGCAAAACACTTTTGGCCAAGACGCTCGCCGAGCAGATGTTTGGGGATGCCAAATCGCTCATTCAGCTTGATATGAGCGAGTACATGGAAAAATTCACGGTTTCACGCCTGGTCGGTTCGCCGCCGGGCTACGTCGGGTACGAGGAAGGCGGTCAATTAACCGAGCAAGTGCGGCGGCGTCCGTATTCGGTGGTGCTGTTCGATGAGATCGAGAAAGCGCACCCGGACGTGATGAACATGCTCTTGCAGATTCTGGAAGAAGGAAAGCTGACGGACAATGTCGGGCGCGTCGTTGATTTTCGGAATACGATCGTGCTGCTGACTTCGAATGTCGGAGCGGAAGCAATCCGGAAACAAACCACGATCGGCTTTTCCGCGGTCAGCGAACAGGCCGATTACGAGAAGATGCGGGACAAGATTCTGGACGAAGCGAAGAAAGTTTTTCGCCCTGAATTTTTGAACCGGTTGGATGATGTGATTGTCTTCCGGTCGTTGACGAAGCCGGACCTGATCACCATTTTGGATCTGGAAATCGAAAAGGTGATGGTGCGGCTGCGCGGCCGGAACCTGAAGCTCGAGCTCGACGAGAAAGCGAAGGATTTCCTGGTCGAGAAAGGATTCGATCCTGCTTATGGCGCCCGGCCCATGCGGCGCGCGGTGGAGCGTTACCTGGAAGATCCGCTCGCGGAGGAACTGTTGAAAGGCCGGCTGCAAGTGAACACTCCGGTGCAGGTCACGCTGAGTGAAGGAAAACTTTGCTTCAGCCAGAAGGCGGCCGCCGAAGGGGCGCTCTCGAGCTAAGCAGGGCTCTCCGGGGATTTACAGCTGGACGGGAGCGAGTCCAGCTTTCATTTTCTTGCCGAACCGGATCGCCATGACAGCGGCTCGTCAGTAGCCTCGCCCGCCTTATCACTTTGTTGCATCCAAGTGGCGCCGGTGGGGCGAGCGTGCCCGCGAGCCGCTGGGCCGCTGCCTGGTCGCCAACTGCTCCGGTGAACACCGAAAGCGAACCGCGGAGTCCTCACGTTCAGGATCCCTTAATGAGATCTTTTTTTCAGAAATGGTTTGCGGATGCGCTGCAAACATTGGGCACCATCACGCTCTTCTTTTGGGAAACCGTTTCGTCCATTTTCCGCGGGAAGATTTCCTTTCAGCACCTCCTTTACCAGGTCTATTTCATCGGAGTTAAATCGCAGTCTGTGGTGGTGGTCACGGGAGCTTTTACGGGCATGGTTTTGGCCGCCCAAACCTACTTTCAATTTCACAAGGTCAAGATGGACACGGCCACTCTCGCCGTCGTGAGCGTCTCCATGAGCAGCGAGCTGGGGCCGGTGTTGACCGCGTTAATGGTCGTCGGACGCGTCGGAGCAGCCATGACCGCCGAATTGGGGACGATGCGCGTGACCGAGCAGATTGACGCGTTGCGAACGCTCGCCACCCATCCGATCGAATATCTGGTCGTGCCGCGGTTGCTCGGCACATTGATTGCGCTTCCTCTGCTGACGGGCGAAGCGATTGTGGTTGGCATCAGCGCCGGCTATTTAGTGGGAGTTTATTTGCTCGGCATCGATCCGACCTATTCCTGGGCGAACATGATTCGGTACAGCCACGCCCAAGATATCGTGAATGGCATCACGAAAGCCGCCATTTTCGGCGGGATTCTGGCGACGCTCTGCTGTTATAAAGGCATGACCTGCGGCGAAGGAGCGGAAGGGGTCGGCAAAGCGACCACGGAAGCGGTCGTGAACTCGTCCATCTCGATTCTGATCACGAATTTCTTTTTGACGCTGCTCCTGACGCGATTGTTGTACCCATGATCAAGGTGTGTGACTTGAAAAAGCGTTTTGGATCCCACCAGGTTCTGGACGGCGTTTCCTTCCAAATCGAACGGGGCGAATCCGTGGCGATTATTGGCCGCAGCGGCGGCGGGAAAAGTGTTTTGTTGAAGCATTTGATCGGGCTGCTCACCCCTGACTCCGGCCAAGTCGTCATCGACGACGAGGAGATCACGCGGATGTCCGAGCGCAAGCTCATCGACGTGCGGAGAAAATTCGGGATGGTTTTTCAAAGCGCCGCGCTGTTCGATTCGCTGAATGTGGAGGAGAACGTGGGGTTCGCTCTTCGCCAGCGCGGGCAGGTCAGCGAGAAAGAAATCGCCCAGAAAGTCGCGGAAGCGCTCGACATGGTCGAGCTATCCGGCACTCAGAACAAAAAGCCTTCCGAGCTTTCCGGCGGAATGCGGAAGCGAGTTGGATTGGCCCGGGCGATTGTTTACCGGCCGGAGATCGTGCTTTACGACGAGCCAACGACCGGTCTGGACCCCGTGGTCTCAGACAGCATCGATCAGCTCATGCTCCGGGTTTGCGCGCGGATGCAGGTGACATCCGTGGTCGTGACGCACGACATGCGGACGGCGCGAAGGGTGGGCCAGCGGGTTCTCCTTTTGCACGAGGGAAAGATTTACTTTTCGGGCACGGCCGAAGAGATTTTTAAATCAGTCGATCCGGTGGTATACCGATTCGTCAATGGGATTTCCGAGACGAAACATGAAGCCTAAACTATGAGCAAAGCGCGTTTGGAGTGGAAGGTGGGAGTTTTCGTGGCGATATCGCTCGGTTTAATGGCGGTTCTGATCATGAAGTTCAGCAAAGGCCAGCCGCTGTTCACCAAATCGTACAACGTCTTCATGAAAACCTCCGACATCGGCGGACTGCGGGTTGGCTCGGGAGTGTTCATGGCCGGCGTTCGAGTCGGCACGCTTGACGATATGGACCTGGATCCGGACGGAAAGCTGGTCACGATGCGGGCTTCGATTTTGGAGCGGTACCACATCAAGACCAACGCCACGTTTACTATTCAGCAAGCCGGCTTTCTGGGGGACCAATTCATTTACATCGTCGCCGGCTCGACCAATGCGCCCAACCTGAAGCCCGGCGATTCGGTCTATTGTGTGCCTGCCTTTAACTTCCAGCAGATGGCGCAGTCTGGAGGAGATCTGGTGAAGCAATTCAACGAAACGGCGCAGAAACTGGAAGATTCGATCGATCGGATTAACAAGAGCCTGCTCTCGGATGAAACGCTGACCGATATTCGGGCGACCTTTCAAAATTTCCGGCTGGTTTCCGAGCGCGCGGTGAGAACATTGCGCGGAGTGGATGAGCTCGTGAACACGAACAGTCATCCGCTGAGCATCGCGGTGAGCAATTTGGTCGTTTTCTCCGAGCAGCTGAACGGGCTGGGAACTCAATTCCAGGAAGTCGTGGCGACGAATCGCGTCGAGATCACTGCCGCAATTAAAAACATTGAATCCGCGACGATCAAAGTGGATAAACTGCTGGCTGACATTCAGGAAGGCAAAGGCTTGGCCGGAAGCTTGTTGAACAATAAAGATGTCGAGACGAACTTTCGCGAAACATTGAGCAACTTATCGCTGCTCAGCAGCAACTTGAACAAGCATGGCATTCTCTGGAAACCCAAAGCCGCCCGCGCCCATCCTCTGCCGGACAAAATTTATCCCGGGAAAAGTCCGTTTTGAAGAGGATGGCAGCTCCTTGCAAAATCGCCTTGCCACCATGAACCGCAGCTTAATTCGAAATTCGAGATTCGAGATTCGAGATTTCTGATATGTCCCTCTGGGTCCTGCGCATTCTGTTTCTCTCCCTGACCACTCTCGGCGGCTATGCAGTCAGCCAAAATTCAGATCTCCGCCAGGCCATCTCTCCAATTCAGGGCCTCTTTATCGGCTTTGGTTTCGGCGGTTTCCTGATCGCCATCGACGAGATGCTCAAGGGATTCTCGCTGCGGGCGTTTTCCGCGGCCACGTTCGGGCTGATTCTCGGGGCCATTATCGCGCTCATCATCGATCATTCGGGGTTGTTCGATTACTCCGATGAGGACACGCGCCCGACGCGCTGGCTCATTCGCCTGTCGCTGTTCCTTGGCTTCGGCTACATCGGCATGGTCCTCGCCATGCGCAGCAACAAGGAAGATTTCTCGCTGATCATTCCGTATGTCCGCTTCGCGCCGCGGAACAAGCCGGAGAACTTGTTGCTGGTCGACACCAGCGCGATTGTGGACGGCCGCATCGCTGATCTGCTCGAGAACAATTTTTTGGAAGGAATCATTGTCGTCCCGCGGTTTGTCTTGAAAGAGCTGCAGCAAATTGCCGATTCAAACGACCCGATCCGGCGGGCGCGCGGCCGGCGCGGGCTGGACATGCTCAGCCGGATCCAGCGCAACCCCCGCTACGAAGTTAAAATCCACGAAGGCGATTTTCCCGAGGAAACCGGCGTCGACGCCAAGCTGATTCGTTTGGCGCACGGGTTGGGCGCCAAACTGTTCACGACCGATTACAATTTGGGGAAAGTGGCCGAACTGCAGTCGGTGGCCTACGTGAACATTCACGAGCTGGCGAACTCTCTCAAGCAAGTGATTCTCCCGGGTGAAACCTTGAGCTTGCGACTGGTCCGCGAAGGCAAAGACAAAGGCCAAGGCGTGGGGTACTTGAGCGACGGCACGATGGTGGTGGTCAATCAAGCGCAAACGCTGATCGGTCAGCACGTCGAGGTGCAAGTGCAAAGCTTGCTTCAGACTGGGGCAGGGGTGATTGTGTTTGCGGATCTTAAAAAGCCGTCCCAAGTCGAGCTGCTATAAAGGAATCGTATGAATTGGGTGACTGTTTTCACGACGTTTAGTTCGGCCGAAGCGCAGATTGTCCGGTCGCGGCTCGAGGCGGCGGAATTCCACGCGCAAGTGATGCACGAACTTTCCGCGCTGAGCATGGAGGGGTATTCCATGGCGGCCGGCGGAATTCGTGTCGAAGTGCCGGACAACGAACTCGCAGAAGCTCGCGCGCTGCTTTCGGCCGACGAAGCGTCCTCCCAATGAAGCTCTCGCTAAAACCGGTCGCATCCCGCACGGCTCGGCCGCGGCAACGCTTGTTCGCCGAGCTCCAAAAACAATTGCCTCCCGGTGAACTCCGCCTGGACGAACCAATCCTCGAAGAGCACGCCAAAGACAAATGGTTCGCGGCGGCATTGCCGGAAGCGGTCGCATTGCCTCACCGGGTCGAATCGGTCGCCACGATTTTACGGTTCGCGCAAAAGCACCGGATTCCCGTCACTCCGCGCGGCGCGGGGTTCGGCTACGTGGGTGGATGCGTGCCAGTCCAAGGCGGGCTGGTGCTGTCGCTCGTCCGCATGAATCGGATCAAGGAACTCAACACCGGCGATTTCGTGGCGGTGGTCGAGCCTGGAGTTGTCACGGCGGATTTGCAGGCGCTGGCCGAGCGCAAAGGATTATTCTATCCGCCAGATCCCGCCAGCCGCGCTGACTGCAATATCGGCGGCAACATCGCGACAAATGCGGGCGGCCCGCGTTGCCTGAAATACGGCGTCACGCGCGATTATGTGTTGGGGCTTGAGGTCGTTTTGGCTGGCGGAACCGTCATTCGGCTGGGAGGACGAACACACAAGAACAAAACAGGATTTGAATTGGGCAGGCTCTTTGTCGGATCGGAGGGAATGCTCGGCGTCATCACCGAAGCCACGCTGAAGCTGCTGCCGCTTCCGCCCTTCCGCGCCGCGCTTGCCATCGGGTTTTCGAGCATGTCGGACGCGACCCGCGCGATCGCCGCGATTTTCGCCGCCGGGTTTTTGCCATGTGCCTTGGAGTTAGCCGACGAATACACGCTCGCCGCGGCGCGCCAACGGACGGGCAGCGAACTGTTGGCCGGCTGCCGGGCGCACATCATCGTTGAGATAGACGGGCAGGAAAAGTCGGTGCGCGGCGAACTGAAACTTCTGGAAGCGGCCATTCAAAAGGTCAAACCTCGGTTCATCCAGCGCGGTTATGGTCCGGAAGGCTGCGAACAATTCTGGAGATTGCGCCGGGAGTTTTCCTACGCTTTGCGCGACACGGGTCTGACGAAACTGAATGAAGACATCGTCGTGCCACGCGGGCGGCTCGGCGATTTGTTCCGGCTCACCGCCCAGTTACAGAAGCAGCACGGGTTCCCGATTGCGTGCTTCGGACACGCGGGCGACGGCAACATTCATGTCAACATCATGGTTGATCTGAATGAGCGCGGCGCGAAAAAACGCTGCGAGCAGGCGCTGGACAATTTGTTTGAGGGCGTTCTCAAGCTCGGCGGCGTGATCACGGGCGAACACGGGATTGGCCTGGCCAAGAAACGCTGGTGGCCGCTGGCCGTTGCTCCAGAAGTCCGGCAACTCCATCGAGCTGTGAAAAAAGCGCTCGACCCGGCCGGAATTTTAAATCCAGGCAAGTTTGTCTAACGACTGCCTTGCCGTTCGCGAGTGCGCTCGTGTGGCGCAGACATTCTTGTCTGCGGGTACGGGAGCTTTCCAGCTCCTCCTTCAACCAGGCGATTGGAAAATCGCCATCACTCGCAGGCTGGTAAGCCTGCGCTACATCAGGTTCATGGGTGCAATGCGTCCACCCGATGAAGGGAGCCTCTCCATAAACCGATCAAGGCGCAGCGAGAAATGGCTCTCTTGCTCTTGCTCCCTGGATTGGCACAAGAAGAGCAGGATCAAGAGCCAGAAGTCGCTTCGACATGCTTCTCGTCAGCCATCTGCAAGCGGGGTGACCCTGTGCCTTCGCACGAAGCTTTCCAAGTTGCACAATGCTCCACCGTCAGTTAGTAAACCACCATGCGCTTTATTGGAACGGTCATAGAAAAGCTGCAGCGGCATCCTAAGCGGGTCGTTTTTCCAGAAGGAACAGAGCCGCGCGTGTTGCAAGCGGCCCGCCAATTCTATTCCTTGCGCTTGGGCGTGCCGATTCTGCTGGGCGACCGGACCAAGATTAAGGCCGCCGCGGAAGCCCTGAACCTGACCATGGAGGGGATTCGGATTATCAATCCGAACGAAAGTGAAGAGCTGGAGAACTTCACCAAGCGTTTTGAATTGCTCCGCCGCTATAAAGGCATCCAGGAAAAAGAAGCCCGGGAAGCGATGCGCAATCCGAATTTTTTCGGCGCCATGATGGTGGCGATGCACCAAGCGGACGGCTTCATTTCCGGAACGAGCGAGTCGGGCGGCAGCGTGTTGCGGCCGCTGTTCCAAATCATTCGAACCGCGCCGCGCGCTGCGACTGTCTCCAGTTGCATGATCGTGGAGGTCGAGGATACCCGCTTCGGCGAGAAGGGCGTCATGTTTATGGCGGATTGCGGCGTCATTCCCGATCCGAATGTGGATCAACTCGCGGACATAGCGGTTTCCACCGCCCAACTCGCCCGGCAGCTTTTGGGAGTGCCGCCGCGCGTCGCCCTGCTCTCCTTCTCGACGAAAGGGAGCGCGCACCATCCGACGATTGGAAAAGTGCAAGCGGCCACCGCGCTCGCCCAACAAAAAGCCGGCCAGCAATTGCTCGAAGCTGATTTCGATGGCGAACTGCAATTGGACGCCGCGTTGGTCCCGGAGGTGGCAGCGCGCAAAATTCCCGAGAGCAAAGTGGCCGGGCGCGCGAACGTCTTGATTTTTCCGGACCTGAACTCAGGGAATATCGGCAGCAAGCTGGTTCAGCACATTGCCCGGGCCAATGCGTACGGCCAGATCTTGCTTGGGCTCGATCGTCCGGCCGCGGAGGTCTCGCGGGGCGCCAGCGCGCATGACGTTCTCGGTGTTGCCGCCATTGTCGGAGTTCAGTCGATCGCCTACGCCATGCTGTATCCGAACGGCGGCCTGGATTTGCCCGGAGAGAACGTTTGATGAATTCGATCACTCCCCGGGTTTTCATTGCGGCCACGCGCCAGAACGACGGCAAGACCACGACTTCGCTCGGCCTGCTGGCGGCTCTCCAAAGATTTTATGAGCGGATCGGCTATATCAAGCCGGTCGGCCAGCGCTTCGTTCAAATTGAAGAATCAAAAATCGACGAGGACATCGTGCTGATGGACCGCGTCTATCGGTTGAATTGTCCCCTCGTCGACATGAGTCCGATCGCGGTCGAACCGGATTTCACGCGGAAATACCTCCAATCCTCCAACTACGACGCGCTCGTTAAGAAGATCCAGAAAGCATTCGACCGCGTGGCGTGGGAAAAGGATTTTGTGCTCTGCGAAGGCTCAGGCCACGCGGGGGTCGGCTCGGTATTTGATTTGTCCAATGCGCGAGTGGCGAAGCTGCTCGAGGCTAAAGTGATCATCGTGACGCAGGGCGGCATCGGCAAACCGATCGACGAGGTTTCGTTGAACCAAGCGCTCTTCGAGAAGGAAGGCGTCGAGGTCATCGGCGTCATTCTGAACAAAGTGTTGCTCGAGAAAGTGGATTCCATCAGCGAAGTCGCCCGCCGCGGGCTCAAAAGGAAAGGATTGGAACTGCTCGGCGTGCTGCCGCACGAACCGATTCTCACCCGGCCGACGCTCGATTTAATCCGTGACGAGCTGCAAGCCGAGTTGCTCAATTCGCCCGCGCAACTCAACAACCTTGTTGGCGACGTGGTCATCGGCGCGATGGGCGTTCACAACGCGATGAATTTCTTCAAGCCAGGCGTGCTCATCATCACGCCGGGCGATCGCGAGGATATCGTGTTGGCGGCGGCGAATACCAAGTTCATGGAAAACGACGGCCTGGCCGGAATCGTTTTGACGGAAAGCTTGCACCCGAGTTCGTCGTTGCTGAATGTAATTCACGAGCTCCCGTTTCCCGTCCTGTACGTCGCGCAGGACAGCTACGAGGTGGCCTCAAAAGTTCACAACCTCATCGTCAAGACACGCCCCGACGACACGCTCAAGATTTCGGTCATCCGCGATTTGATTTCCAAACACGTCGACGTGAACAAAATCGTCTCGTCTCTGTAACATGGGCCTCCCGATCAATTCCGCGCTAAAGAGCTTGCCAGTATATCAGCCGGGCCGGCCCATCGAGGAGGTGGCTCGCGAACTCGGTTTGCCCGCCGCCGAAATCATCAAGCTCGCCTCGAACGAAAATCCGCTCGGCCCGTCCCCCGCCGCCTTGGCAGCGCTCAAACGTTTGCTGCCGCAACTCCATTTATATCCGGACGGCAATGCGTTTTACCTGAAGAATCGGTTGGCGGAGAAACTCGGCCTCGAGCCCTCCAACCTGATTTTCGGAAATGGCTCGAACGAGATCATCGAATTCCTCGGCCACGCCCTGCTGCAACCCGGCGCCGAGGCCATCGTTTCGCAATATTGCTTTGCCGTTTATCCGATCGTGGCGCATTTGTTCGGCGCGAAGCTGAAGGTCGTCCCGGCCAAGAATTTCGGCCACGACTTAGGGGCGATGCTCGCGGCAGTGACAGCGCAAACCCGTCTGATGTTCGTTGCCAATCCGAACAACCCCACCGGAACCATGGCCCCCAAAGAGGAGTTGATGCGGTTGGTTAATGAACTGCCCGAGCAGGTGCTGCTGGTCATGGACGAAGCGTATATCGAATTCGTCGAAGAACCGGCCGATTTGCTCCCGCTCATCCGGCGCGGCGATCGCGGCAACCTGATTTTGATGCGGACATTCTCAAAGATCTTTGGGCTCGCCGGGCTGCGGGTTGGTTACGGCATCGCTCATCCAGAATCCATTGCCGCGCTCGAAAAGATCAGGCAACCGTTCAACATCAACAGCGCCGCGCAAACGGCCGCGCTCGCCGCGCTCGATGACCACGAGCATCTCGCCCGCACTCGCTCGAACAACCGTTTGGGAATTGAGTTTCTCCAAAATGCTTTCCGGCAGCTTGGGCTCGAGTTCGTCCCGTCGCGCGCGAATTTCGTTTTGGTTCGAGTCGGGGATGGACAAGCCGTTTTCCAAAAGTTACAGAAGGAAGGCATCATCGTCCGCCCCATGGGATCGTATCAATTGGCGGACTGGGTGCGGATTTCGATCGGGACGCCGGAGGAGAACGCGCGCTGCATTGCGGCGCTGAAACGGATTCTGCGCTGACTTCACATGAGCACATCGCCTGTTGCCGGAGTTTCAATTTTGGTGGTGGAAGACGAACCGCTCCTGCGGAAGCAAATCGCTTCCCAGCTGGAACGCCAGGGAGCCGACGTCACCGCCGTGGATACGGTCCAGCGGGCCAAACAGATGATCGAGCAGCTGGGCTTCGATTTCGTTCTGCTCGACGTCAATCTGCCAGACGGACGCGGAACCGATTTGCTCCGGGACAAAGTCATTCCACCCAACGCGGGCGTAATCGTCATGACCGCGGAAGGCGGCGTGAGCGGAGCGGTCGAAGCCATGCGACTTGGCGCGCTCGATTACCTGGCCAAGCCGTTCGATCCGGCCGAACTGCCGCTGGTCATCGCGCGAGCCCGCCGCGCCAAACAGGCTGAGCGCCTCGACGAACAAAAACGCAGCGACGTTTCCCAAACGCGCGACACGTTTTTCTTCGGCTCATCGCTCGCGTCCCTCGAAGCTCAGCTTCAAAAAATTCTCGCCGCCGACAAACGCCTGGAAAGCCATCTGCCCCCGGTGTTGATCGAAGGCGAAACAGGCACTGGCAAAACGACGATCGCCCGCTGGCTTCACCATCAAGGACCTCGTTCCGCCCAGCCCATGGTCGAGGTGAATTGTTCCGCCTTGCCCGAAACACTCGCCGAATCGGAATTGTTCGGACATGAGCGCGGCGCGTTCACCGACGCCCGCGCCGCTCGGATGGGCCTGTTCGAAGCGGCCAATGGCGGCACGCTCTTTTTGGACGAATTGCCCAGTCTCTCCGCCCCGTTGCAAGCAAAGGTTCTCACCGTGATCGAGGATCATCGTGTCCGGCGCATCGGCGGAAATAAGGAAATACCAATCGACGTGCGGATCGTCGCCGCCACGAATCGGAATCTAAAAGAGCTGACGGTCTCGGGACAATTTCGCGAAGACCTTTTTCATCGGCTCGATTTATTTCGCATCGCGCTGCCGCCGCTGCGCGATCGCGGGGAAGACCTGCTCAAGCTCGCGGATCGTCTGCTCGATCAGATCTGCCGCCGCCACCGTGTGCCGCGAAAAGTGTTTCATCCGATCGGCCGGCAAACTCTGCTCGTTTATCATTGGCCGGGGAACGTTCGCGAACTCTCGCATGAACTCGAACGCGCGGTTGTTTTTGAAGAGAGCAACGAATTGAAGTTCGAAAATCTGCTGCACCCGGCTTCCTCAACCGCGGCTGCCCCGCCGGGCGCGCCTCAAGTTGGCGGCGATTGGTTGAATCCTGGCTACTCGTTTCCGCCGGAAGGATTCTTCCTGGAAGAGGCGATCAATCGGCTCATCCAGCTCGCGTTAAAGCAGACCAACAACAATGTGTCTGCGGCTGCGAGGTTGCTCGGCGTTTCCCGGGATTACGTGCGCTACCGGCTCTCTAGCCAAAAAGGCGAAAACCCCAAAGCTGCCGTGGAGCCGGAACAACCTCAGTGATCGTTCGGTCGGCTTCACGGCCGCCGGTTCGCTAATCCTTTGTAAGCTCCCGCCGTCGCCAACGCCGCGCTTCCGCTCGGTTGCCAAGGTAATCTTCCATGTCGCCTCCTTGACCAAAGATAAGTCGGCGGCGGGTTGGCGCAATCGGGCCAAACCCTCAGGCCAGTTTCAGGCGGCTGGATGGTCTTGAAGGCCAGCCTCGGCACGAACGGGCCTGCTCCCGGAATCCGCTCCCAAACTGTGACGCACCTGCATCAAGGATTTGGTCTGCCAAAACTGTGACGCACCTGCATCAGGATTTGGTCTGCCAAAACTGTGACGCACCTGCATCAGGATTTGGTCTGCCAAAACCGTGACGCACCTGCATCAAGGATTTGGTCTGCCAAAACGGTGACGCACCTGCATCAAGGATTTGGTCTGCCAAAACTGTGACGCACCTGCATCAGGATTTGGTCTGCCAAAACTGTGATGCACCTGCATCAGGATTTGGTCTGCCAAAACCGTGACGCACCTGCATCAGGATTTGGTCTGCCAAAACTGTGACGCACCTGCATCAAGGATTTGGTCTGCCAAAACGGTGACGCACGTGCATCAGGATTTGGCAGAGGGGTTGCAGGGCTCACGGAGGCTGCCACGTCTCACATCTTGATGGGCATCTGGACTTTGAATCTTCAAGGCGGACAAGTTCCCAGCGCTCTTGAGCTTTTGAGTTGCGTGGCCAAATTTTGTGGCGGAGAATTCGCCCAATGTTGAGGACTTGTCTCGTTGCCGCGCTGCTGTTGACGGCCCAATTTGTTTCCCTTGCTGGTTCTCCCGAAGCCGGAAACAAAACCGCGCATTGGTCATTTCAACCCGTGCGCCTGCCGACGGTTCCATCCGAGACTTCAGGCTGGGCAAAGAATCCGATCGACGCCTTTGTTCTGGAGCAACTGCGCCGGCATCAGCTCACGCCCAACAAACCAGTTGAGCGGTCCGCGCTCATCCGGCGCGCTTTCTTCGATCTGATCGGATTGCCGCCAACTCCTGAAGACGCCGCCGCTTTTGTTGCCGATCGAAGCCCGGATGCGTTCGCCCGACTGGTTGACCGATTGCTGGCCTCAGATCATTACGGAGAACGTTGGGGCCGCCATTGGCTTGATCTCGCGCGCTATGCCGATACTTCCGGCGACGGCGCGGACGATCCGATCCCTGAGGCTCACCTTTACCGGGACTATGTCATCGATGCCTTCAACCAGGATCTCCCTTACGATGAATTCATCATCGAGCAGATCGCGGGCGATCTCCTGGCGAAAGCCGACCCGTCGCGACGGAGGCGCGAGCGGATCATCGCCACTGGTTATGTCGCGCTGGCGCGGAGATTCAACAATAGTCCGTATTCGGACATGCACCTGGTGATTGAAAACAATCTTTCGACGATCGGCAAAGGCATGCTCGGCTTGACGCTCGGTTGTGCGCGGTGTCATGACCACAAGTTCGATCCGATTTCCACGCGGGATTATTACGGGCTCTATGGATATTTTGCCGGCACACAATATCCTCACGCCGGGACGGAGCACGAACGCCACCGAAAAAACTTTGTCCCGCTCCCCGGCGGTGGGCTGGCGTATGCGGTGATGGACAAGACGAATCTCAGCGAGATTCGCGACGCGCGGATTCAAATCAAAGGGAACCCAGCGAACCCAGGTGAGGTTGCCCGGCGCGGTTTTTTGCGGGCGCTCGATCCTCACGACGCGAGCATTCCCGCGGGGGAATCTGGCCGGTTCGAACTGGCCCGGTGGATTGCATCGACGAACAACCCGCTCACCGCGCGCGTGATGGTGAATCGAATTTGGCAGTTCCATTTCGGCCAGGGATTAGTCGCGAGTTCGAGCGATTTTGGAAAGCAAGGCGCGCAACCGAGCCACCCGGAATTGCTCGATTGGCTCGCGTCGGAATTCATGCGAAGCGGCTGGTCCATTAAGCAGCTCCACCGTTTGATCATGCTCTCCGCCACGTATCAGCTTTCGGCGGATGCCAGCGACGAGAACGTGCGGATTGACCCGGGCGACCAGTGGCACTGGCGATATCCGCGCCATCGGTTGGAGGCGGAGCCGATGCGTGATGCAATCCTTTTTGTCAGCGGCCGATTGCGCGAGGGCAATCCTGGCGCGCCGCCGTTTCCGAAGCCGAACGCCAAGGGCGAATATCCTTACACGCAGCACACGCCGTTTCTCCAGGATTACGACCACGAATTTCGGACGGTCTACTTGCCATCGCGCCGGCTGGGCAAGCATCCATACTTAGAGAGCTTTAACGGAGCGGACCCGAACGAATGCACGGCCAATCGCGAAGCATCGACGGTTCCGCTGCAGGCGCTCTTCTGGATGAACAGCAAATTCGTGCGGGACAATTCTCGCGCGGCGGCCGAGCGCTTGATCCGGCTCCGGCAGGATGCGGGCCAGCGAATCGATTTGGCTTACCTCTTGGCGTTTTCGCGTCCGCCCAAAGCGCAGGAAAAGGCGGAGGCGCTGAAGTATTTCGGAGATTACGGAAAGAACCTTGCGGGCAATGTCGGTTCGAGTGAACGCGAGCAGCGCGCTTGGACCAGCTTCTGCCGCGTGTTATTCGCCAGCAACGAATTTATCTACCTCGATTGATTGCATGAACCACCCCCTTCTTTCGCGCCGAGCGATGTTGCGCCGCATGGCTGGATTCAGCGGCGCCTGCGCGGGTTATCAGCTCGTTGGACAGTTGCTGCCGATGCTCGCTTCGCCAAGCCCCGAGTTGCACCCGTTGCGCGCGCGAGCTCCACATTTTGCGCCTCGCGCCAAACGGGCCATCATGTTTTTCCTGACGGGCGGCGCTTCCCACGTTGATTCATTCGATCCGAAGCGGGAGCTGCAGAAGCGGGGCGGCCAATCGTTTCGGAACGACAAAAAATTATTGCCCTCGCCGTGGGGAATTCGTCCGCGCGGCCAGAGCGGCCTCGAGATCACGGACTTATTCCCGAAATTGGCCGAGACGGCGGATGACCTTTGTTTGATCCGGTCGATGCACGGGGATCACAACGATCATTTCGCGGCCACGCTGCACCTGCACACGGGATCGAACGGGTCGGCCATGCCGAGTTTGGGCGCCTGGATCAGCTACGGTCTTGGAACGGAGAATACGAATCTCCCATCGCACATGGTCTTTGCCGAGCGCAAGCCATACGCGGGCGCGCAAGTGTGGGACAGCAATTTTCTGCCGGCCTACCATCAAGGGGTCCAGATCACGCCGGGCGACGAACCGATTCCGCACCTGCGCCGGCCGGCTGAGGACTCGGCCGAATTGCAAACGGCGGAGTTGGGGCTGCTGCAGCGGATCAACGCGCGGCATTTGCAATCGCGGCGAGCGGACCAGGAGCTTGCGGCGCGGATGCTGAGTTTCGATACGGCCGTCAAAATTGAAACACTGGCGCCTGAGCTGTTCGATCTGAGCCGGGAAAACGAAAAGACGTTGGAGCTTTACGGAATCAAACGCGAGGACACTCGAAGTTTCGGCTGGCAAACGCTCGTGGCGCGGCGGATGGCTGAGGCTGGCGTGCGCTTCATTGAGCTCATCGACACCGGCTCGAGCAACAATTGGGACGCGCACAGCAACATTCGCAGCCATGAAAATCACGCAGCCAAAATCGATCGGCCAATTGCGGCGCTGATCGCGGACCTGAAAGAGCGGGGGATGCTCGATGAGACGCTGGTGATTTTCTGCACTGAATTCGGCCGGACGGCTTACGGGACGGACGGCGGACGCGATCACCATTGCCGCGCGTTCACTTGTTGGCTGGCTGGTGGCGGAGCGAAGCCTGGATACATTTATGGGGCCACGGATGAGTTGGGTCTCGAAGTCATTAAAGATCCCGTCCACGTGCATGACTTTCACGCCACGGTTTTACACCTGCTCGGGCTCGACCACGAACGGCTCACCTTCCGGCACGCTGGCCGGGACTTTCGGTTGACGGATGTTTACGGCAATGTGGTCGGCGACATTCTCGCGTAGATCATCCGCGGAATCCGGGCGGTTTTTCGAGTTGGATTGTCGAAAGAAGCGAAACCAAGCTTGGGACTCAGCTCCGCCGTCTCAGCTTCCCATCGATCTGTTAATCAGCTTTTCCCCGCCTTGCGTTTGGCCGGCCGAGACTCGAAGTTAAATCGGCCGGGTTCCCATTAGCGCGGCCGTTCTAACAAAAAGCAGCTCGAATGAATAGCACTGTCACTGCAGGCCTTAAACCGACCCATCAACAACGGTTGGAACTTCGCAAAGAGCCGCTGGGTTCGCCCATCATGTTGCAAGATTGGAAGGACCTTCTTTTCGTCCACTGGGAGTGGGATCCGGCCGAAATTCAGAGAACTCTCCCGGATGGGCTATTCGTCGACACATTCAAAGATAAGGCTTATCTCGGGATTGTTCCGTTTAAGGTGGAAGGCGCCCGCGCGCAGGGCATGCCTGTGATTCCGGCCCTTTCTAATTTCCTCGAGTTGAATGTTCGCACGTATGTCCACGACGCCGCGGGTTGCCCGGGGATTTGGTTCTATTCGCTCGAGTGCAACAGCTGGATCGCGGTTCGGGCGGCCCGGAGACTGTTTTCTCTTCCGTATGAATACTCGTCCTTGGGAATGGAACTCGATCCGCGTGGGGACGCGACGCCGGTGAGCTACACCGCGAAACGCTCCGGCCGCAAAAGCGAATTCGTTTACACTCGCCTGGCTCTCGCTGGGGAAGCGGCGCCGGAAAGCCTCGAATTTTTTCTGGTCGAGCGATACGCGCTTTATACGGCAAGCGTGACTGGCCAGCTTTTTCGGCTGCGGCTTCATCACCAGCCCTATCCGCTTCGCGGCGTGGGCGGCCTCAAATGCACGGAAGAACTGTTAGAGCTAAACGGCTTTTCCCCGCCAACAGGCGGAGCGTGTCATGCGATCGCGTCAACCGGCGTTCACGTCCGGATTTTTCCAATGGAAGAAGTGATCCCAAAGGTTGCCATTTCGGTTTGTTGACTTCGTCTTCAATATCTCGAGCGCGAGGCGGGAAATTCGATGCGAAGAACGCCTCCGGACGAACCTGACGTTTCCAGCCGCATCCGGCCGAGGTGCTGGCGCACCGCTGCGAACATGGATGCCAAACCGAATCCCAGCCCGAATTCTTTGCGCCGGCCGCCCGGCAGAAAAAGCTTTTCCAGCGTGGTAGGATCGAGCCCGCCGCCGCCGGCCAACACTTCCAACCCGGCTATTTCCTGGGAGGCGAATGATTGTTCCTGGTCCGGGGCATTCTCAGGCCGTAGGTACGTGCGAAAGACGATCGTTTGCCCGGCCCGGCTGCTTTGCCGAGCTGCCACCGGCAGATCTCGAACGATTTGTTCGAGAATTTCAATGTCGCCTTCGATCAGAACCGGGTCCTCGGAAGGTTCCCATTTGAACTCGCGCTCCGGACCGAGCTGCTTTTGGAGCAATTGACGCCTCGCGGCGATGAACGCGTTCAGGTCGAGCGGCAGAGTTTGCACGATCTGCTCGCTGCCAAACAGCCGAAGTTGATCCGCCAACGCGACTGCGCGCGACGCGGCCGAATCGATTTGGAGGAGCGAATGGGCCAGTTCGGAAGAAAGCTGATGGCCAGCCAGCAGGAGCTTGGTATGGCCTTGAATGACGGTGGTCAGATTGTTCAGTTCGTGCGCAACGACCCCGGCCAATTTGCCAAGGCCCTCGAGCAGGGCGGTCTTGGCCGGATCAGTGGAGTCGTTCAAGCGTGGCGGGACGAATGATTTGGGCTCGGCTTGCAGAAAGGCATGCAAGCCCGCGTCCGGGGATTGGTTTGGCATGGTGGCAGGCTAAGGTTGGTTCCCAGTTTGTTGATGGTCGCAATTTGACGAGCCAAGCCGCTTTCATGCCAGTGGTTTCGAATTGAACAAAACCTCCCGCAACAGCCGCCCAGGTTTCTTGCCGAACGAACTATTTTCCTTTTTACTCAGCCCTCGATCGCACGATGGAAACCGGCGCCCTCAAACCAGAAACAAACTCGCCGCGCCCTGATATTCAAACGCTCGGCTTGATCGCGGGCAATCGCACGCTCCCGCTGCTCCTTGCTGAACAAGCCAGAAAGCACGGGGTGCAACGGCTCGTCGCCGTTGCGTTCACCGGTGAAACCGATCCCGCCCTCGCCCAGTTCGTCGATGAAATCGTTTGGCTCAAAGTTGGACAACTTGTCAAATTGATAGAAGCTTTCAAAAGCCGCGGCGTGCAGCACTGCGTCATGGCCGGCCAGATCGCCCCAAGGAATCTGTTCGACCTGCGCCCCGACTTGCGAGCCATGCGCCTGTTGCTGCAGCTCAAAGAAAAAAACGCCCAAACGATTTTTGGAGCGGTCGCGGAGGAACTCGGAAAAGCAGGGGTGCAATTAATCGAAGCGATTCCTTGGCTGCGGCCGCTCATGCCCGCGGAAGGCTTTTGCCTCGGCGCCAGCCCGACGGCGGAGCAGATCGAGGACGTGACGTTCGGGTTTCGCATTGCCAAAGAGATTTCACGGCTTGAGATCGGCCAGACCGTCGTTGTCAAAGAGGGGACCGTGCTCGCGGTGGAGGCCTTCGAGGGGACAGACCAATGCCTGGCGCGGGGCGGGCAATTAGCCGGGCAGCACGGTGGCGGCGTGGCCGTAAAAGTCGCCAAGGAGAAACACGATTTTCGGTTCGACATTCCGTGCATTGGGCCGGCCACGGTTCAAACCTGTGCGAACGCCGGGATCTCAGTGCTCGCGCTTGAACCGGGCTGCACTTTGGTGCTGGAACAGGATCAGGTCGAAAAACTGGCGCGCAAGCATCACATTACCGTGATGACCGTTGGGAAACCGGCAGGGTAGGAGCTTTGGTTCCGCCGGCCGGCGGTGCAGAATAGGGATCGGATCGATTTTGGAGGCGGCGGACTGCGTCGCTCGAAGTGAATAGAGAGTTGAATGACAAATTTACCAACAGTTCTTTTGAAACCCGGCGAAGCGGACCGCGTTCTGGCTGGGCATCCGTGGATTTATCAGGGCAACATCCTGCGGCTCACTCAACCTGCTGAGGATGGCGCGGTCGTCCAAGTTAAAGACCATCGGCAGCGCTTTCTGGGAATCGGCTTCTTTAATTCGAAATCGAAAATTCACGTCCGGCTTCTCGATTCGGCCCGCGTTGAGATCGGCCCACCCTTTTTCGAGGAGAGGATCGGCGCGGCTCTGGCGCTCCGGCGGCGGCATCTTCCCCGCGCGACCTCTTTCCGGGTCGTCAATGCGGAAAGCGACTTTCTCAGCGGACTGATCGTTGACAAATATGGCGAGGTTCTGGTCCTTCAAACCTCGTCGTGCGGGATGGATCAACGGAAGGCGATGATTGTAGCCGCGCTGCAAAAACTGCTTTCACCCCGGGCCATCGTGGAACGCAACGACATGGCCGCGCGAAAATTTGAAGGCCTGCCCGAAGCCAGCGGCGTGCTCTTGGGAGACATGCCCGCCGAGGTCGAGGTCGAACTGAATGGCCTGACCTTTAAAGTGGACCTGCAGACCGGCCACAAAACCGGCCTGTACCTGGACCAGCAGGTGAATTACGAACTCGTCGCTCGCCTTGCTGCTGGCGCGCAGGTGCTCGATTGCTTCACCTTTCTTGGCGGTTTTGCGCTTCATTGCGCACGCGCCGGCGCGGTTCATGTTCATGGGATCGACCAAAGCGCGGAGGCGATCGTGGCGGCAAACCGGCACGCCCAAACGAACGGGGTGTCGGATCGGTGTTCGTTCGAAGCGGCCAACGTTTTCGATTGGCTCAAGAGTGCAACTGCCGTTCAAGCCCGTGAAAAAACGGCGCCGCGGTACGATTTAATCGTGCTGGACCCTCCTTCCTTCACGCGCAACCGCGCCTCGATCCCGGATGCGTTGCGCGGCTACAAGGAGATCCATCTGCGCGCCATCAAATTGCTCAAGCCAGGGGGAACGCTGGCGACGTTTTGCTGCTCGCATCACATCGATGCCGGATTGTTCCAGGAAGTGATTTTGGGCGCCGCTTATGATGCGCACCGGATTCTCCGCCGAACCGCGACCTACGCGCAATCGCCAGATCATCCCATTTTGCCATCCGTCCCAGAAACGGAGTATTTGAAAGGTTTCGCCTTCGAGATCGCGCGGTGAACCGGTCGTCTCGACGCCACGGAATCGAGCGCAGGGCAGAGCCAGTCCCGCAAAAACCGCGTCGCTGCGTCGCCCCCGCCCGTGCGTCGAAATATTTTTTTGAGATTTTAGGTATCCTCCCAACGTGTTTTGTGGAATGTTTTAAGCCGCTGACCGAGCTTCTCGGATTGCGATAACGAGCTGTTGCCACTGTGAGTAATCTTTCCGTAGAAAAATCGTCTGCGCTGATGCGCGCATCCACCGTCAACAACTCCGCAAGAACAGGCCCGGAATTAATCCTGGCCACGAAGCGATTCGCCCACGATTCCTCGGCTAAAAGTTGGTGGTGCATGCTATCCACCGCCTTTCTCATGCTGATGGCGTTTGCCGGCACATTGTCGAGCTTTCACCTGTTCGCCCGGGTCCTGTTCAGCATTTTTGCCGGCTTCCTCATTCTGCGCCTGTTCGTTATTTACCACGATCAGCAGCACCACGCGATTTTGCCGAAGTCACGAAGGGCGGAGTTGCTGATGCGGGCGTTTGGAATGTTCGCATTGAGCGCCAGCAGCATCTGGCGCAGTTCGCATAATTATCACCACAACCACAACTCGCAGCTCAGAGGTTCGCACATCGGCTCCTTTCCCATTATGACCAAAGCGCAGTTTCTAAGGTCATCGAGGGGAAAACGATTTGGCTACCTCTTTGTGCGCCACCCGCTGACCATCCTGTTCGGGTACCTTTTTGTGTTCATCTACGGGATGTGCATCAATCCTCTTTTGACTAACTGGAGAAAGCATTGGGACTGTTTCGCCGCGCTTCTAGTCCATTTCGCGATCGGCGCGCTCCTCCTCGTTTACGGCGGCTGGCTGGCCTTGCTCCTCGGGCAAACGATTCCGCATTTCATTGCTTACGCGATGGGGTCGTATCTGTTTTACGCCCAGCACAACTTTCCCGGAGTCTCCTTCAGTTCGAGAGCGGGCTGGACCTACGAAAAGGCGGCGCTGGAATCATCGAGCTACATGAAGACCAGCGCGCTCATGGCATGGTTTACCGCCAATATTGGATATCATCACATCCATCATTTGAACTCGCGCATTCCCTTTTATCGCTTGCCCGAAGTCCAGGCCCAAATCCCAGAATTGAGCGCGCCGAAAGTGACGACGCTCAAGCCCATGGATATTTGGCGGTGCCTGCGCCTGAAAGTTTGGGACGTGCAATCCCAAACTATGGTCGGCTTGCGAGAGATCCGGGAATGCCATGCGAGCGGAGGTCCGGCCCACAAAGTTCAGACCGACAGCCAGGCATCGCGAATTCCTGAGAGCGCGGAGCTTGAGCCCAACCCATCTTCGTCATATGACAAGGACCATAGCTGAAATCGCCGCGCTCGTCCGCGGTGAGGTGATCGGAGACGGCGCCGTCCAAATCACTGGGCTCTCCTCCGCTGACAGAGCGCGCGAGGGGGACCTGACCTTTGCGGAGAATGAAAAGTACTTTGCGGCTGCGGACAAAACTCCCGCGGCGGCAATCATCGTTTCCAAGCCATTTGCGGCGGCGAACAAGGTGTTGATTCGAGTCGCAAACGTTCGCGTGGCGGTGGCGCAAGCGCTGCCGGTCTTCTTTCCACTCCGGCCATACGAAAAAGGAATTCATCCGAGCGCGACCATTCATGAGACCGCCCAGATTGATCCAACCGCTCACATCGGCCCGCACTGTGTGATCGATGCCGGGGTCCGGGTTGGTCCGAAGACCGTTCTCATGGGCGGAAACCATATCGGAGCGGATTGCCAGCTTGGGGAAGAGGTTTGGCTCTATCCGCAAGTGGTCCTCTATTCCAGCACTCGGATTGGAAATCGCGTTGCCATCCATGCCGGAACGGTCATCGGTTCGGATGGCTACGGCTATGCGTTCGATTCAGGGCGGCATCGGAAGGTTTTGCAGGTTGGCAACGTCATCATCGAAGATGACGTCGAGATCGGCGCAAATTCCGCGATCGATCGCGCCGCCTTCGGATCTACCGTGATTGGCGCGGGCACAAAAATCGACAACCTCGTTCATGTCGCCCACAACGTCGTGATGGGAAAGCACTGTCTGGTGATGGGGCAGGTCGGTTTCGCGGGAAGCACCCAGCTGGGAGATTACTGCGTCATCGCTTCGCAATCCGGCATCGCGGGACATCTGAAACTCGGACGGCAATCGACCGTCGGCGCCAAGTCCGGCGTGATGCGGGATGTGAGCGACGGACAAACGGTGCTCGGAATTCCGGCCATGCCGCACAACCAAACAAAACGGCAATGGATCTCCGTGCAACAATTGCCGGAAATGCTGAGTCGCTTGCGCGAACTGGAGGACCAGGTCCGCCAACTGACGAAAGGCGCCGCGGCATCTCCAACGACGCACGACGTTCAGACCTCGTAAATCGTTTCGAAATACATTCGCTTCGAACACCCACCATTCACCTGACTTGAAAGTTGACCGGCGAGAGAGTCGGACGTTGCGCCTTTGGGCTGTTTTCGCCCGAAACTTCACGACATTATGAACGCTTCTCTGCAATTCACGATCAATGGCAAGGTCCAGCGCATCGAAACGGATTCGCGACGCACTTTGCTCGAGGTCCTGCGGGAGGACTTCGACCTGACCGGCACAAAATTCGGCTGCGGCGAAGGCCAGTGCCGTGCTTGCACCGTGCTCGTTGACGGCAAGCCTGTGCGGTCTTGCCAGACGGACATTAGCGAGGTCGACGGACGCAAAGTTCAAACGATCGAAGGATTGGCTGCGGAGGGCGGACTCCACCCGGTTCAAGCGGCTTTCATCCAGGAAGGCGCCATGCAGTGCGGATACTGCGTGCCCGGCATGATTCTCACCACCGTGGCCTTGCTGGAACGCAACCCGGCGCCCACCAAAGCGCAAATCGTTGAAGCATTGAACGGCAATCTCTGCCGTTGCTGCGGCTACGTGAATATTCTCAAAGCCGTTCAGCGCGCCGCCCAACTCACTCAGGAGGCCAAGTGAGAACTCTGCCGGACGAACATCCGTTTAGCGAACCCGAGCGATACGAGCTTCACGAGGGACCGTTTTATCATTTTGAAATAAGCCGTCGCGAATTTGTCCACGTTCTCGGCGCCGGTCTCGTGCTTTCCGTGGCCGCGCCGAATGTTTTCGGCCAGCGCGCACGGGAAGGCCCAGGAGTTGCGCTCGGGCAAAGGCTTCACATCGGCGCGGACGGCAACATCACTGTGCTCACGAGCAAAGTCGAAGTGGGCCAAGGTTCGCGCACACAACTCACTCAGGCCGCCGCTGAAGAGCTGCATCTGCCTGTCCGTCGCATTCGATTTCTCATGGGAGATACCGCTGTGGTTCCGGACGATGGCGGGACGGCGGGCAGCCGGACCACACCGGCCTCAGTTCCTGTTATCCGCAAGGGTTGCGCAGCCGCAAGACAATTGCTCCTCGACACCGCTTCGGCCGTTTTCAGCGTGGATGCGAAAACGCTCTCGGTCCGTGACGGAAAAGTCGAGGGGCTCGGTCCGGGCCGCGAGTTCAGCTATGCCGATCTTGCCAGTGAAAAGCACGCCAGCGCTCTCCAACGCGGTGACGTTCCGGGAGTGAATATCACCGAGGTTAAGGAATGGCGGGTCCTGGGCACTCCCGTTCCCCGCGTCGGCGCCAACGAGATTGTCACCGGTGCTCATCGATATCCGTCCGACGTTCGACGCGAAGGGATGCTCTACGGCAAGGTGCTGCGCGCGCCCTCTTATGGCGCCCAATTGGAACAGATCGATTTGGCTCCAGCGAATGCCCTGCCTGACGTCGCCGCGGTTCACGACGGAGACTTCGTCGGCTTCGCCGCGCCGACCTCCTTCGCGGCGGAGCGTGCCCGGGATGCAGCGGCGCAAACCGCAAAATGGAAAACTTCCCCGCATCCTTCCAGTGATGAGATTTTTGCTTATCTTCGCTCCCATGCTTCGTCTCAGCGCCCGCGGCGGGATATCAAAGGTTCGCCGGACGAGGCGTTGAAGTCCGCTGACAAGGTGCTTCGCGCGACTTATCAAATCCCGTACATCCAGCATGCGCCAATGGAACCGCGCGCCGCTGTGGCCGAATGGAAAGATGGAAACCTTACTGTTTGGACCGGCACGCAACAGCCTTCGCGCGTCCAGAGCGATTTGGCCGGAGCGTTTCGGCTCCCGCTCGAGCGCGTGCGAGTCATCGTGCCCGACACTGGCGGCGGCTTTGGCGGCAAGCATTCCGGAGAAGTCGCGGTCGAAGCGGCGCGCCTTGCCTTGGCGGCGAAAAAGCCTGTCTCCGTCCGCTGGAGCCGTGAAGAGGAGTTCACGTGGGCTTACTTTCGCCCAGCTGGGGTGATTGATGTTGCAGGCGGGCTCAGCGCAAAGGGCGCGCTGGTGGCGTGGGAACACGTGAACTTCAATTCCGGCGCCTCGGCGATTGCCACTCCTTATGCCATCCCGAATGTTGCGACCGAGTTCAAAGCCTGCAATCAACCGTTGCGCAGCGGTTCGTACCGCGCGCTCGCGTCCACGGCCAATGCTTTTGCGCGGGAATCATTCATGGATGAACTGGCCCACGCCGCCGGCGTCGATCCACTCGAGTTCCGCCTTCGTCATTTGGCCAACGATCGTCTCCGCTCCGTGCTGGTTGCCGCGGCTGATGCCTTTGGATGGAAAAGTGCCTGGCGCGCGAACTCGACAAAACAAAAAAGCGGCGTTGGCCTGGCTTGCGCGACAGAGAAAGGTTCTTTCGTCGCCTGCTGCGCGAGAATCGATGTGGAGGAACGAACCGGCGCGTTCAAAGTGATCGAAGTCGTCGAGGCGTTCGAGTGCGGCGCGATTCAAAATCCCGCCAATCTCAAGGCCCAAGTTGAAGGCGCCATTGTCATGGGGCTAGGCGGCGCGCTCCGGGAAGAAATGCGCTTCAAGAACGGACAGATTCTGAATCCCAAATTCTCGCAATATCATGTGCCGCGGTTCAAGGACGTGCCGGAAATAAAAACCGTGCTCGTTAACCGGCCGGACCTGCCGTCGGTTGGCGCGGGTGAGACACCGCTCATCGGGATTGCGCCCGCGATCGCCAACGCCTTGTTCAACGCCGCTCAAGTCCGAATCCGATCGTTGCCAATTCAAAATGCCGGCTATCGGGCCGCCAGTTGAAAGTCTTCTCCGCCGTGCGGGATGCTCATCCTTGCTCCGACACCCCGCAGATTCAGAGCGGACTGGGATTGTGAGAGAGAATCAATCTGCAGAAAACCCCGGATCAGCCCGTTTTTTTTGGTGTTGTTCGTGTCGTTCGTGGTCGCACTCTTTTTCCGAAAATGAGGAAGAGATTCAACCACGAAAAACACGAACTACACGAAAGCGGAAAAAGGCGGTGAAACGTTTGGAATTTTGGATGGAAGGAAAATCAACCACTCCCGTTTTGACTTTTGGATGTCGGTGATTGGGTTTTGTTTCGAGATCTTTTCGAACATTGCTGCCGCGAATCTCGGAAAGCCGTCTGCGGTTTCGAGCGCCGGCGCCGGGATGGGCGGGGTGGAGACAAGAAAGCGTCCGATGATTTGAAGCGTTGGCGTGTCTGAACTCTGGACGGATTTGAGGGCGGCGATTACTTTGAGCTGTCATGAATCGCGTCATCGAATTCGTTTCTGTGGTCCGGACTGAAAGCAACCAGCTTTCATTTGTCGAACCGGGTTCGTCCTCCGAACATCCCGCCGTGGCCCTTGATCTGCCGGAGGGGAGACGCAGCTTCACCCTGGAGTTTTCAGCGTGCCCGAATCCGGTCTGCACGTGCCACACTTTGGGTGTTTCACTTCGGCCGTCCGACGGACCGGACGCATCTAAAATCGCGCTTACCTTCGGCTTTGAAGATGAGCGGGTTTCCATGGAAAATGAGGTGGAGAATCGTGCGGTCGCAGACGCCTTCGTGCGACGTTTCTCGGGCGACGATTGGATTGTGCTCACCAAAATATTTTTCCGGCTCAAGGCGGACTGCTCGGAAATTTCGGATGCCTCGGAGATCCACAGCCAGTTTCCAGAGGATATCCTCGCTGATCCCGGCTGTTTGCTGGCCTACAAGGAAGTGTTTCCCTGGTCGGCGGATTTGGAGTTCGATTTGAACGCCGTTTCCTGGATTCCGCTCGAACGCTACTGCACGAACCCCGACTGCGACTGCACGTCCGTGCTCGTGGAATTCATCCCGCGGGCGGCAACGACCAACGCGCCCCGGAAGCGGACTCGATCAGACGATGCGACCTTCATCTATTTCAATTACCGGGGCGCCACGCAGCGGGTGGAGCGCGAGGGGGCCAAACGGTTTGCGTCCCCGGAGGAGCTGATTGACGCGTTGCAAGCAGCCTGCCCCAATTGGAAAAGCCGGTTCGAACGACGGCACCGGGTGTTGGTCCAGTGGCACCGGCGGGCCCGCGCATCATTGCCAGGGTCGGTCGGGGCGTTGGCGCAAGCCACGCGACCGCGGAATGTTGGGCGTAACGAGCCATGCCCCTGCGGCAGCGGCAAGAAATACAAGAATTGCTGCTTAAATCGATCTTGAGAATCAAATGTCTTGGCGATCGGCTGTGAGGGCTGGCAAATGAACAGCGAGAAGTCATGGAATACCACAGAGAGGAGGCGCGCAACAAAAGCGCCCCCGGGGCCACGCGCGAGGAAGTCGAATTGGCGGCATCGTGAAACGCGTCGATCTGGAGCGTCACCTTCGCGCAAAGGGCTCGCGCTTGTCTGCGGAAGAAGCATGCTCCGAAAGCCGCGGGTCAGCCGGTTCTTGGCGAACATTTTCTAAACCGCGACGGAACGCTAATTTACGCGAATGATCTCGCGATCATTACCTCGGGCTGAATTTGCCCTTGGTTCTCTTTGTTGCCTTCTGTTTTCAATAGCCGAGCGGTGCATCTGCCTCTTTTTGTTTAACAGGAGGTAACGGAGGAAACAGAGAAATGCACTTTCATCTCCCCTCCGTTCTCTCTGTTGCCTCCTGTTAAAAATCCCAAGCCATACACCAATTCCCTTTCCTTCGTTCCCTTTGTTGCCTTCGTGTTGGAAAACAAAGGCGGTGCAGCGGTTGGAATGTTGGACGGAAGAAAAACCATTTTCTCCTGATTTTGTTTTCGGATTTCGGTAATTCGGTTTTGTTTCGACTTTCGGATTTCGTGCTTCGAATTTGCTGAGCCAGTACGCTCGACCTGCGGAGCAGCGATCCTATTTCACGGCACTTCCCTCGTCCGATAAAACCGCGCGTGATGGGTTTTCGCGAGGAACTCTTTGAACGCCGCAGGCCCCGACACGTTGGTGAACGCCTTTAGAACCTCCCAATTCTGCAGGTCATCCGAGGCTTCAATGACATACGTCCGGCCATGAACGCCTTCAAATTGAAATGAAATCGAACCATCTACTGTGACTTTCAAGTCCAGAATGACTTCCGGACGGAATTCCAGCCGGTAATTCAATTTTGTCGGCCCAGACGTTGGTTTAGCTGAGCAGTGAATTGCTCTTCTGACAAACTGGACTCGGGATTCGAATGATGCGCCCGCGAGCGCTTGCGGAGTTCGCGCTTTTCTTGTTCTGTCACGGGCAGCGATTCAGGGGCTGCCACGAAGAAGGCCCAGGCCGTCTGTATCAATTCGAGCTTCTCATCGGGGCTCAGCCTTTCGATTTCGGCTTTGGTGATCATCTTTTCGAAACTTGCCGGCTCCTCCGCCGGATTGCAATTGCAATTGAAAGATCAAGAACCAGCCCAGTGGTCTTTCTGCGCAATCAGCGCCAGTTTGAATTTCCAAAAGTTGCTCCGGATTCTTGTGCCCCGACAAGCGGGAAAAGAGACCGCGAATGGACGCGAATCCACGCTAATGAATTTAGGGGGTCATAAAGAATACCACGGATCACCGCGCCTTTTTTCGTGTCGTTCGTGTCCTTCGTGGTGGGACGCTTTTTCCGGAAATGGAAGAAGAACTTAAACCACGAAAAACACGAACCACACGAAAGCATAAAAGGCGGTGTATCGGTTTGAATTTTGGACGGAAGAAAAACCATTTTCTCCTGATTTTGTTTTCGGATTTCGGTAATTCGGTTTTGTTTCGACTTTCGGATTTCGTGCTTCGAATTTGCTGCACCGCTAAACTCGATTTGCGGAGCAGCGATCCTATTTCACGGCACTTCCCTCGTCCGATAAAACCGCGCGCGATGGGTTTTCGCGAGGAACTCTTTGAACGCCGCGGGCCCCGACACGTTGGTGAACGCCTTTAGAACCTCCCAATTCTGCAGGTCATCCGAGGCTTCAATGACATACGTCCGGCCACGAACGCCTTCAAATTGAAATGAGATCCGGTGACTGAAAGTTTGTTCCGATCCAACACCGCCGGGCCAGAGATCACGGCAAACGTCACCGTCAATCCCGAACTCGCAGATGCCTCCAATATGATCGGCGCGTCTCCGTAAAATTTGTTGGCCAGCTCCGGAAACGTAATCTTTTGGTCCAGCAACAGGAAAACGTTCTTGCCCACGCCCGCATTCCTGCTACAAATTTTACTGGCTCAGTCTTGCGCGGTAAAAGCGCTGTTTGACGGTGGCTGCCGCCGAATCAATATAGTAGGCCACGCCGTTTGTCGCTGTCGTCACGGTCGTCAGGTCAGTCCAGTCCAGTAGAGTTGTGGAGGTCTGAACCACATAACCTCGGTTAGTCTCGCCATTGAGGATGAGTTTGAACTGTCCTTGAGAATGCGCGCCAGCCAGGATCGGCCGAACCAGGCCAGTAATATTTCCGATTGGCTGGTTCGAGATCGCGTTTCGCAACGCAACGCCAGTAAACTTTGTTATAACACTGTCAATCAATACAGTCCCTGCGCCTGCTTCTGAAAGCGAAGTGGCAATCTTATCCTGTGCGACACCCTCGATTCTCGTGATGTTTGTAGCAATCGCAAGGCTCGATCCTCCGCTCCCGAAAATGTCATCAACCGCTTCGTTGGCCTCGGCAATGACCCGTGCGGCGCCTTGTTTGACATTATTATTCACAACCGAGCCCAAAGCGTCAGCGCTTTGACTGATAATGCTCATGATGCCGTTGCTGCTGCTTAATTCGACCGAATTGCTGAGTAATTGATTGGCCAACACCCGCGTGACTTCACGAGCTATTTCCGAGTTATCTTTGTTCGAAAGGCCGTGCAACAACGAGGTGACGCCTAGGATCGTATCTTGCACTTTGGCGCTCGCTTTCAGCATGGCCGAAGAGTTGGCATCATTCGTTTGCGCGGCGGCTAAAGCATCATAGTTAGTAAGCTTGACCTCTGGGGGAATACCCAACTTACTCTTTAATTCTTCCTCAACTTGCTGCATCGATTGGTCCGCGTTCGTTTTGTCCATTGTCGTGATCACCAACAGCGTCGTGAGTGGATTGATCACCTTCGACCCAGGAGGAGCCCTCATCGGGATTTTTAACAGCAGCCCCGTCGCGATATCCGTGCCGCCGCTAATTACCAAAGTTCCTTCAACCGCGTCGAGCTGGCCGTTATGATTCGTATCGTACAGCCCAAGATCGACATCGAGTGTAAATCCCCCGCGCGAATCGGTAGTTGTGGAGGGCTCATTTGTATCGTGTCTGCGGTCTTTATTGATGTCGAAGAAAACGAGTCCGTTTGCGATGTAACCATCCAGCGCAACGCCAGCCATGATCAGGGTGGCGGGTATGATGCTCGCGGTAAGGGTTAGCCGACCGAGTATGTAATTCCCGGCGTCAGCCCCATTCAGCGAGAGACCACTAATTGTTACAATTTTATTTGTCCCTACGTCTCCGTCAGAAAATGCGCCGGTGGCTGTTCCCGCGAGCACGACGGCGTCGCTGCCGATCACTCCCGAGGCCACTGGCACTCCAGTCAAGGTTGCTGTCGTGGTGCCGTCGTAAACCTTGTTGCTTGCCTGCAGGCCACTCACCACCAGTCCGACCGGCGTCACCGCCAGTGTCCCGTTCCTGAAATTGAACGTGTAATTGGCTCCGTTCAACGTCCCCGCTGAAGCGGCGATCGGATAATTGCCCACCGAACTCCCAGCCGTGGCCGTTGTGGTCAACGCGGGTGTGCCCGTCAACACACTCGAACTCTCACCATTGACGAACCCGCTATAGTTCGCCGTAAAGGTCGGATTGGCTCCTCCGTAGTTCCGGGCTTTGTCCTCCGCCGTCACGGTCAGCACGGCCGGACTTACCGTCAAGGTCCCGTTAGCCATGCTGAATGTATAATTGGCGGCGCTCAACGTCCCTTGGCTCACCGTAATCGAATAATCGCCCACGCCGCTGCTCTGCGTTGCTGCCGTGCTCAAATTCGGACTGCCACTCACTGCACTTGCACTCTCCCCGTTGACAAAACCACTGTAACTAAATGTCAGCGCAGGATTCGCTGCCCCGTAAATTCGGCTCTTGTTGTCGGCGGTCACCGTCAGCACCGCTGGACTTACTGTCAGGGTGCCGCTGGCAAAACTGAAGGTGTAGTTGACTGCGCTCAGTGTGCCCGCACTGGCCGTGATTGGATACGTTCCCGGCCCGCTGCTCGGCCCCGCGGGCGTGGTCACACTCGCACTCCCGCTCAACACCGCTGCCGTCTCTCCGTTAACAAACCCATTGTAGCTGGCTGTCAACGTCGGATTAGCCACTCCATAGGCCCGGCTCTTGTTTTCCGCACTCACTGTCAAGCTAGCCGGCGTCACCGCCAGCGTCCCGTTGCTGAAACTGAACGTGTAATTGGCTCCGTTCAACGTCCCCGCTGAAGCGCTGATCGGATAATTGCCCACCGAACTCCCAGCCGTGGCTGCAGTGGTCAACGCTGGTGTACCCGTCAACATGCTCGAACTCTCGCCGTTGACGAACCCAGTGTAGCTCGCTGTAAAGGTCGGATTGGCTCCGCCATAGCTCCGGCTCTTGTCCTCCGCGGTCACGGTCAGCGCCGCTGGACTTACCGCCAACGTCCCGTTGACCATACTGAACGTGTAATTGGCCGCGTTCAGCGTCCCTTGGCTCACCGTGATCGGATAATCGCCCACGCCGCTGCTCTGCATTGCTGTCGTGCTCAAGCTCGGACTGCCGCTCAATTCACTCGCGCTCTCCCCGTTGACAAAACCACTGTAACTAAATGTCAGCGCAGGATTCGCTGCCCCGTAAATTCGGCTCTTGTTGTCGGCGGTCACCGTCAGCACCGCTGGACTTACTGTCAGGGTGCCGC
>Ga0082335_1001016_pt1 | contig 64850 bp, 51 predicted proteins | sample Subgrocontami58m_FD_72375 | JGI IMG/M metagenome (GOLD analysis project Ga0082335, IMG submission 72375) | Subsurface groundwater microbial communities from S. Glens Falls, New York, USA - GMW37 contaminated, 5.8 m (SPADES assembly) (version 2) ... | reverse complement strand
CCTAACTGCACGCTTTGCGAAAGCAGAGTTTCTTCGAGAGTGTTAGGACAGGTGCTGCATGGCTGTCGTCAGCTTGTACCGTGAGGCGCACCCTTAAGTGGGTCAACAAGCGCAACCCCCATCGTGTGTTAAATGTTCACACGAAACCGCCCGCTAAAAGCGTGGAGGAAGGCGGGGATGACGTCAAGTCAGCACGGCCCTTATGCCCTGGGCTACACACATCCTACAATGGGTATGAACAACGAGTTTGCAACGTCGCAAGGCGAAGCTAATCTATAAAAGTACCCTCAGTTCGGATTGAAGGCTGCAATTTGCCTTCATGAAGCTGAAATCGCTAGTAATCGCGGATCAGCAGGCCGCGGTGAATACGTTCTCAGGTCTTGTACACACCGCCCGTCAAGCCAACAAAGTCGGGTGTGCCCGAAGTATCCCTCTGGGGTCCTAAGGCAAAACCGGCGATGGGGACTAAGTCGTAACAAGGTATCCGTTCTGGAAGGAGCGGATGGATCACCTCCTTTCTAAGGAGAATTTTTGCTCAAGCTTTGGTTTGAGCGACATATTTTCTTGTCCTCACGACGAGAAGTGCGACACCGAGTCGTAAAACAGGGGCTTTCTTGTTTGCCTTAAAACAGGGCTCTATAGGATTTTATTGCCTTCCTGGCTTATGCCTTGGAGGCTATGGGTACCACTTTTTAGGATTTAACCTTTTTTGTTTTGTAGTGAGCTCTTCAGTTGTAAGTTATCCTTTATTGTTTTAATTCTTGGCCGTTTTGGCTTTGATTGGGGCTGTCGTATTTGATAGAATGCGTGTGGACATTCGGCCTGGTAGCCAAGTGGTAAGGCAAGGATCTGCAAAATCCTTATACGTCGGTTCGATTCCGATCCAGGCCTCAATATGGCAAGAGCAGAAGGTGAACCTAAATCATTTAAAGAGCAAGCCAAAAAGTACGGTGTTTTAGCCGCTGTTGCCGGTGGTGCTATTTTGGTAGTTTCTTCGACTTGGGGAATGGTTCTTTTGATAGGCGGGGGGGCAACTTACGCAGGAGCCAAGTATTTAGAAAATAGGGGCGGAAAGCGTTAGAAGAGTGGGCGCGCCAGGATTCGAACCTGGGACCTTTACATTATCAGTGTAACGCTCTAACCAGCTGAGCTACGCGCCCGAAGTTTCCAAATTATATCAGCAGGTCGACTCAACTGCCAAGTAGTTGATGTCGCTCCTCTGATATATCAGATTCACTAGCGTGAAGGCTGATATACCTAAAATTCTTATGTATTTCTATTGTGAGAAGGGTTTTGTGCTAACCTTTAAGTAGTGAAGAAATTTTTGGCTGCCATTTTTTTCTGTTTGCTGTTCTTCTTGTCCTATTCTCCTGTTCGTGCCCAAGACATCATTACCGATAAGAAATTAATTACTGTGGATATCGGTCGTCAAATGGTTTACGCGTGGGAGGGTGGGAAAATGATTTTTTCTACCAAGGCCTCAACTGGGATGTACTATACGCCAACCGTTAAGGGAACTTTTGCAATCCAACGAAAAATGCCTGTTCAGGATATGAAGGGTAACTATCCTCCCTATGAACCGTATTTCCTTAAGAATGTGCCAAACGTTATGTATTTTTACCAGGCTTATGCGATACATGGTGCATATTGGCATAATAAATTTGGATTGAAGGTTACCCATGGTTGTGTAAACGTACCTGTTGCTGCATCTCAGTGGCTTTTTAACTGGGCAGATGTAAGAACACAGGTAGTTGTGTTCTAGGATTGATGGGTGTTTTCAGATTCAGTTATATTCCCTGTAACCTGCACGGCTCCAGAGGTTTTTCCATTTCCAGCGAAAGTTAAAGTAATAGAGGTTCAAAAGGATGAAGGTTATAAAGAAACCAATCATGTATATACCGATTGGGCTTGATGTAAATTTCCAGTTTTCAAATTTGTCGATTACAAATAAAGCGATTATGCAGACAATGCCTGTAATTGTTTGGTATGGTGCAGTGCCGTTGGTGATTTGTGCGTAACCCATGGTGAGCCCAAGGATTGCACCGCTGACCAAAATATAACGGGGGAGAGCGTCCAATGTGGGGCCGGTTGAAAGATCCAGGATTGCAAGCAGGGCTCCGGAAACAATAAATCCCGAGAATATAATAATGTGGCTTATTGGACCGTGGAACATGTTTGTTGCCAAAAGCTGTTTTCTAAGCTCCGGGGTTTTTCTTACGCCTCTTGGGGTTAGAGTATCAATAATAACCGATGTCATATATATTCCACAGCCATAAAAGGTGATGCCGGCTGCCAGTAGAAATAAGGCGGAAGCTAAATAAAGAGGGAATGTGAAGACGACTCCAGGTTTAGTGATGATGCTTAGGAAAATAAGCATAAAACCGAAGTAGGCAAACGAATTTAAAAAAATATTAATTGCCGTAAATCTGATAACCTGTTTTTTTGAATAAGTTTTTGGGTCGGCATTTTTGGACATTCTCTCACGGAAGTGGAGAAATGGTGGGGCAGCAATTGCGAAAATGCCGGAAAGACCGACAAGCGATAGTTCCTGTAAAGCCATACATGTGAAGTGTATCTAAAATAGGTATCCCGGGCAAGGTTCTGTTTTAACTTAAGAATTTTAGAATGTCTTGGGAGGAGATTGTGTCACCGTTTTTTAGCTGTTCGGATAAGACCATTTTGGCTATACCGTCTTCGATTTTGTCGGCAATTAATCTTCGTATTGGCCTGGCGCCAAAGGCGGCGTCATACCCTTTTTGGGCGACGGCTGCCGCCAGAGTATCAGTTATTTCCAGATTAATGTTTTTGGTTTCTTTTAGGCTTTGGGCAAGAGTTATTAGCATTAATTTAGCCACAGCTGTTACTTCTTGGGGGGTTAGCGGTTTATAAACGACAACGGCATCGAAGCGGTTTAAAAGTTCAGGGCTAAAGAGATTCTTGGAAAGCACATATTCAATGAGTTTTGTGGTCAGCGGTTCGCGGTTTTGGGAAGATGTTGAATTGTTTCGGGTTTTAACAATCATGGACGAACTTTCAGCTTCTCTTTCAACTTCTTCCCTTATATATTCGGCACCAGCATTGGAAGTGGCTATGATGATAATGTTGGCGAAAACAACTTTTTTACCGAAGGCGTCGGTTAAATGGCCTTCGTCGACAATTTGCAAAAACAAGTTTTGAATTTCATTACCCGATTTTTCAAATTCGTCCAGTAGCAGGACCCCGTAGGGGTTTTGGCGGATTAGGCTTGCCAGCTGGCCCGGGGCTTGGGATTTTGGGTTGCCGATTAAGCGCTCTAGCGCGCCTTCACCCTGAAACTCCGTCATATCCAGCCTCACCATTTTGCTTTCCTGGCCAAAGTATGCACCGGAAAGAGCTTTGGCAGTTTCGGTTTTACCGACACCTGTTGGTCCTAAGAAAAGAAAAGAACCCATGGTTTTCCGGTCTTTTTCAATTCCGGAGCGGGATCTTCTCATGGCTTTGGCAATTTCGACGATTGCTTCGTTTTGGCCGATTATCCTTTGGTGAAGGTAGGCTTCAAGATCTTTGAGTTTTTCCTTTTCGCTTTCCTTAATTTTTCCGGTAGGTATTTTGGAAATATCAGCCAAGGTATCGTCTACTATTTGGGTATCTACTTTGTTTTTATTACTTTTTTTAGCTAGAGTTAGAGCGTCTCCCAAAACAATAATTGATTTTTCCGGTTGATGGCGTTCGTCGGGAATCTGGCTTGATTTTTCGACTATTTCCAGAAGGGCAGCAAGGGTCGGCATAATTTTTTCGCGCTTGTAAGAATCGAGTGATTTGCCCACTAAAATTGAAAGCGTTTCAATATTCTCAGGTTCTTCGATATCCAATTTTTCAAAGAGAGAATTCATTTCGGAATTTGGCCTTATGTATTTGCTGTAATCGTCGGTTGAAGTAATTCCTACAATAGGCATTAAGTTGTCGTTTAAGACTCCGGTTATTACTTCACTTAAGTCGATATGACCTTCCTGGTTTGAGCTGATTTTGTCGATTTGGTCGATTGCCAGAATAATGTTACCTGCGCGCTTTGCTTCCAGGAGCAGGTTTTCAAAGTTAGCTTTGATTTCGACTACGTTGCTACTTGAGCCGAGCAGTGCGGTTGTGTCCAGAAGAATCAGGCGTTTGTCGCGAAGCTTGGGAAGCTCGTATTTGGAAATTGCAGAGGCCAGACCTTCCATTGTACTGTGCCTGCCAACACCTGCTTCGCCAACCAAAAGCACATTGTTTGATTGCGGACGCGAAAGAATGTCACCAATCTTTTCAAGAAGTGCAGTACTTACCATGTGGTGCGGAAGGATTTTGATAGTCAGTTCTTCACCAAATTCGTCAAGCGTATTGGTGTAGCCGAATGAAAGCATTTGGCCAACGGGGGTTATTCTAGCCCTTGGGTGATTTTCCAGATAATTTTTGACGTATTCTAAAAATGTAATGAATGATTTAGGATCGATACTTTCTTTTTCCAGATAGCTTTTTAAAGCAGGAAGTTTTTCCGCAAGCAGTTCCAGGATTTGAACTAAGTTTTGTTTGCTGGTTGCACCAAGGCTTTTTGGCGAGGGCATATTTTCAAACGTTTTTTGAAATTCAGGTTCAAAAAAGTGGCAGACGGTTTGATAATATGGGGAATTTCCGATCTTAGTCAAAAATTTTTGAGTGTCTTCTAATTCTTCTTCAAAAAACGTGTTTTGTTTTTTTTGGAGAAAGCCGGGGTAGGAAAAGATGGGGACTAGGTAGAAGATTACCGAAACATAATCGAGGACCAAAAATGCCACCAGAGCAAGAATGCCTGTTGTAATTAGTATCAGGCGGACAATTGCACCAATTGTAATTGAGATTAAATTGAAGGATATTTTGTCAGTAAGAGTGGTTTTGGTGGTTGATACGATACGTTTGTAAGGGGCAAAGAGGTTTTTTGTAAGATTTACTATATTGAAAAATTCGGCAATAGACATTAAGTGGTCGGGCCTTGTTTTGATGTAGTTTGGGAGGGCGTAAGAAAAATGGTAAGAAAAATAGTCTTGGGGCAGATTGTTTTCCATCAACCTTAAATTTAGCAGAAGCGTAGTCTGTATTCAATTGAAGTTGATAATTGTTCTTAGTTAATGTTTAATTCGTGCGATGTTTAAAAGTTATATCGAAGTACGGGACTGGTTGGAAAGTTTTATCCCTTTGGTGTATGGAAAAGAAGAATTGGGGTTGGCGCGGATTGAGAATCTTTTAGAAAAACTTGGAAATCCCGAAAAGAAATTTAAGTCGATACATGTTGGGGGAACAAGCGGTAAGGGCTCGGCGGCGTACATGATTGCAAGATTACTCCAGTGTGTCAGTGAGTCAGTAAAATCAGTGAGTCAGTATAAGTCTGTAAATCAGTATGTCGGTACTGATAATACTGAGGATACCGATCCACCGATCCACCGACACACCGACTCACCGAAAATTGGTCTTCATGTTTCACCGCACCTTAATTATATTGGCGAGCGGATGCAAATTAACGGGAAAAATATTTCTGTCAAACGACTGGTTCGTCTAATTAACGAGATAAAACCCGTTGTAGACGATATTAAAAGCAAACAGCCTCAAATAACCCCCAGTTATTTTGAGATTTTGGTTGCCGTTTCTTTTTTGTACTTTGCAAAAGAAAAAGTAGACTTTGCAATTGTTGAAGTAGGGCTTGGCGGAAGACTGGATGCAACTAATGTTTTGTTGCCAAAAGTTTGTGTTGTGACAAACATTGGTTTAGACCATACAGAAGTTTTGGGGAATACCATAGAGCAGATAGCAGGTGAGAAGGCGGGGATAATAAAGACTCACGTGCCGGTTGTAACCGGCGCATCGGGAAATGCACTAAAAGTTATAGAAAAAGCGGCAAAAGCCAAAGACGCGCGATTGATTAACATTTATACCCAAGGCATTGAAAATCGGCAGAATACTGATGTATTACGATATATTACTAAATCTAATGATATAGTTAGTCATGTCCCATATTATGTCAACTCTGAATGCGCTTTGTTGGCAATTTTGGCCGTTTTGGAGTTAAAAATACAATTGTCCGTCAGCATGATTAAAAAAGCATTTTCAGTGCAATTTGCCGGACGTTTTGAAGAGATTGAACAAGGCGTTATTTTAGACGGGGCGCATAATCCGGATAAAATTCAAGCATTACTTGAATTTATTAAGAAGGCAAAAGGCAAAAGGCAAAAGGCAAAAGTTGTCTTGGTTGTTGCTTTTAAGAATGGGAAAAATTGGCAGCGAATGATCGACCTTTTAGTAAAAAATTTGCCGGTTAAATCTGTGATGGCAACAGAGTATATGGCAGCAACGGATACGGGTTTTGGGTCGGCAGTAGGTGCAGATGAAATAGCAAAGTATGTATCAAGCATCAAGTATCAAGCATCAAGTATCAAGACAATTAAAAATTCACAGGAGGCAGTATTTGGGGTTGTTGCCAATCGACAAAAAGACGAAATTGTTTTAGTGACTGGGTCACTTTATTTAGTTGGAGAAGCGCGGACGTTGTGGAAGTTACCGGAATTTTAGATAATAAAAGTTAGTGAACAAATTAGTTGGGCTTGATGTTTCGGCAAAGAGGGTTTTTCTGAGGGCAGACCTTGATGTGCCCATTTCAAACTCCAATGATAAAACTCCAAACTCCAATACGGAGGTTGCTACAAGGCTTACGAATATAAAGCCAACTATAGAGTATCTCTTGGGGCGGGGCGCAAAACAGGTTGTTATAGCAGGACATATTGGCAGACCCAAAGGTCCAGACCCCAAGCTTTCAACCAGAAACCTTCTTGAACCAATAAAGAAAATTCTTAATAGAAATGTTGAGTTTCTGGAAAGTTTCGATACTGTGGAATTTGAGCAGGTGATGCTCTTTGAGAATTTGCGTTTCTGGACAGGTGAGATTGAAAATGATTTTGAATTTGCAAAGGATTTGACGAGGATGGCCGATGTTTATGTTAACGATGCATTTGGCAATTCCCACAGGAACCATGCATCAATGGTGGCTTTGCCTTCGATTTTGCCGCACGCTGCGGGTCTGCATTTGCAAAAAGAGGTAGATGAGCTGACTGGAATTTTAGAAAATCCTGACCGGCCGCTTGTTGCCATTGTTGGCGGGGCAAAGATAGAAACAAAAATACCGGTAATTTCAAACCTTTCTAAAATTGCCCAGAAGGTTTTAGTTGGAGGGGAACTGCCAATTGAGATTAACAAAACCGGGCAAAAGTTTGCAGAGAATGTGGTTGTAGCAACGCTTATGGAGAACCAAAAAGACATATCCGGTGAATCGCAGAACCGGTTTGCGGAAATTATCAAAGGTGCAAAAACCGTGGTTTGGAATGGCCCGATGGGGCTTTTTGAGGAGGGGCATACCGAGGGGACGCTGGTTGTTGCAAGGGCAATTGCAGAGTCCGGTGCGTATTCGGTTGTTGGCGGTGGTGATTCGACGCAATTTTTGGGAAGACAGGGGCTGCTTTCCAAGTTTTCTTTTGTTTCTGCCGGCGGCGGGGCAATGTTGGAGTTTCTGGCAGGAAAAAAATTGCCCGGGATAGAAGCACTTCAATAGCTTATTATTAATTACTGCCTTATGAATCGGTACCAAAAAACTTCTTCTGAAATTTTTGACGAACTTGGAGTATCGCTAGAAAAAGGTTTAAGTAGTGAAGAGGTGAAAAAAAGGCTCCACCAATACGGTTTAAACGTCTTGGCGCAGGAGAAAAAAGAAACGTACCTCTCGATTTTTATACGCCAATATAAAAGCCCTTTAATTTACATTTTGATTACAGCCGGCGTGGTTGTATCGCTTTTACATGACTTTGTTGACGCTATCGCCATTTTCTTGGTTTTGTTTACAAATTCTGTTATTGGTGCAATCCAAGAGGGCAGAGCTAGGAATTCGCTGGAAAAGCTAAGAGCTTTAACGCACCATAAATCGCTTGTAAGACGTGGTGGTGAGGAGTTGTTAATTTCGGCAGACGAGCTTGTTCCTGGGGATATTTTGATTTTAAAGGAAGGAGATAGGGTTGGGTCTGATGCAAGGATCGTAAAGGAAGACAATTTTAAGGTTGATGAGGCTATTCTGACTGGGGAAGCATATGCGGTTGAAAAAGTAAGCGATTCGATTGAAAAGGAAGGTTTGGTGGTTGGGGATCAGAAAAACATGGTCTTTTCAGGAACAAGTGTAGTTGTGGGTTACGCAGAGGCGGTAGTTGTGGCAACGGGATTTGAGAGTGAGTTGGGAAAAATATCCAAAGAACTTGCGGTGACTGCAAATGTGCCCCTGCCGCTTGCGAAAAAAATAAATGCGCTTTCGAAATTAATTGGAATTTCTGTTGGCGTGATCGCTGTTTTGGTTTTTACTGTTGGATTGTTGCGTGGGATTCCGTTCTTGGAGATATTTAGTGCAACTGTTGGAATTGTAGTTTCTTTGGTTCCCGAAGGGTTACCTGTTGCTGTGACCATAGTGCTAGCGCATGGAGTCTGGCGGATGGCCAAAGCCAAAGCAATTGTGAGGCAAATGGCGGCAGTGGAGGCAATGGGGAATGCGGATACTCTCTTGGTTGATAAAACTGGAACTATAACGACTGGGAAAATGGTTATTAGAGAAGTTTTGTACAAAGGCATTAAATTTGAAGTAACTGGAGAAGGTTATGAACCGAGAGGGAATGTAATAAAAGTATCAAAAGGGACTGATGTGCTGGACGAATTGCGAAGGGTATTGGGTTTTGTGTACCTCTCGCTCACTGCTGATGTTGTGCACGACGAAAATGGCGGATGGAAGCCAAGCGGAGATACTACGGAAGTGGCGATTGCAGTTTTGTGTCGCAAAGCAGGGTTAGATCGCGAGAAGTTGGAAAAAGAATATAAAACAGTATTTGCGTACCCATTTGATCAGTTAAAGCGCTATATAGAAGCAGCTTTTGAAAAGAGAGATAAAAAGCTTCATGTTTTTGTTGGGGCACCGGATTTTCTGGGTAAAAAATTAAAAGTAGATCACGGGTTTTTGAAAGATTATCACGCACTTGCCAAAGAAGGCATGAGGGTTGTTGGCGTGGCTATTTTTGATGGGAAGAAAGTTGTGGATAGTGCGCTTTTAGCAATAGATGAGGAAATTCGGCCTAACGTAGATAAATCTATAAAGGAGGCAAAAGCTGCGGGTTTTAGCGTTGTAATGCTCACCGGTGATTACCCGGAAACAGCAAAAGAAATCGCCAGAAAAGTAGATATTTACCACGATAGTGATGAGGTTTTAACCGGGGTTGATGTGGAGAAGATGAGTGAGAGCGAGCTGGCAGACAAAGTAAATAAAGTTACGGTTTTTGCCCGCATCACACCGGAGCATAAGTTAAAAATTGTTAAAGCATTCCAAAAAGCAGGCAGGATTTGTGCAATGACTGGAGATGGCGTTAACGATGCGCCGGCGCTGCAAGCAGCGAATTTGGGAATCGGTTTGGGTAGCGGAACGCAGGTTGCCAAGGATAGTAGCGACATAATCCTCGTTAACAATAATTTTGAGACAATAATTGAGGCAATTGGGCAGGGTAGGGCTATTTATTTTTCGCTTAAAAAAGTACTTTTATACCTATTTGCCACTAGTGCGGGGGAAGTTGCGGTTTTGGCCGGGGCGGTATTTATTGGTTTACCGATACCACTTTTGGCGGTACAAATTATCTGGCTTAACTTTGTGACTGATGGGTTTTTTGTGGTCGCTCTGGCTCAGGACAATCCGACGGAGAAGGGACTCGTTTCTGTTCGGGAAATAGATACCGAGAATTTGATTGATAAACTGATGATTTATAGGGGGATTTTAATGGGCGTGGCGATGCTGCTTTGTACAATGCCTGTTTTTTATTATTTTCAAGAGCATTATTCGCTTACGTATGCAAGAAGTATTACTTTAGTAATTTTATCTGTTTCGCAGTGGTTTAACGCTTTTAATGTCAGAAGCCGCAGTAGGTCTATATTTTTACAGAAACCAAGTGCTTGGCTGTTGGTTGCCTTAGGTATTGTTTTTGTAATGCAGATTTTTGCGCTTGGGACAGAATTGGGGAATAAATTGTTGCGTCTTGAGAACTTATCTTTGGAACACTGGATTTTGGCGTTTAGCGCTTCTACTTTGGTTATTTGGGTTGAGGAGGCCAGAAAAGCCCTCACAAGACGCTAAAGAGTGGTCAAAATAACTCTCATAACTGAAGTTCACAAATAATATAGTTGTGTTAGATTTAACTCGTTTCTACGATCAACTTATCTTTTTGGAATCTGCTTAAAATCAATGTGAGTTCAAATAAGATTATAAGGGGCAGGGCGAGCAAAACATCAGCAAGAATTGAATCCGGAGGAAGAAGCATTGCAAAAATAAAAGATCCCAGATAAACCCAATGGCGGATTTTAGTTAGTTTTTGGCGTTTAACGATGCCAAGCTTTAGAAGCAGGATCAATAGTATTGGAAATTCGAAACCTATACCCATTAAGGCAGAGGTGAAAAGCACTGTTGATAAGAGGCTGCTTATATCCAGTACGTTGCCGATTCCCAGTGCTACCGATCTGTCCAGGAATATTTTTATCTGCCATTTCATGATTAAAAACCCGAACGCAAGCCCCAATAGAAAAAGAAATAGCGAAAAAGGTAAAAACCTGATTAACGTTTTGAATTCCTTTCTTCTTAATGCAGGTTTTAGAAAGGTTAAAATCTGGATAACTAAAAGCGGGAAGGAAACGATAATACCTACGGCAATACCGCAACTGATTGCAAGGTTTATAAACTGGAAAGGCGATGTAAAAACGATATTAATTCCATTGAGGCTTAAGATTCCAATCAAAAATTTGATTATTTTTTCATATAGTATGAAACCTGCGATTGTGGCAGCGCCGAATACGCAAAGGGTGAAAATCAAGCGTCTTCTGGCTTCGGCCAAAAATGTTGAGTAATTTTCAAGTGCTGCTTTTAATTCTGGGGATTCAAGGAGCCCTGTGTTTTCCACACGAAGTTAGCTTTTAGCCTTATTCTCGTCGGAGTCTGTTTCCTTTGCGGCTTTTTTAAATTCTTTTGTTGCCTCTCCAAGACCTCTAAAAAATTCGGGGATTTTTTTGCCCCCAAAGAGTAGAAGGACTATAGCTCCTATAATTATCCATTCAGTTGATCCGATTGACGGCATATGTTTAGTTACTCTTTACTGGAAGCTTTTCCGTTGTCGTCTTCTAGGGCCTCGTTAAAAGTCTTCTTGATTTTTTTGACTTCTTTGAAGGTTTCGCCGCTGGTTCTGGCAAGTCTGGAGACTAAGCCGGCGCCGAAGAGGACTACCAAGATTAACCCGATTACTCCGATTTCAATAGGACTGAGGTTTTTAATGAAATCAAACATTCTGATGTTTCGTGTCTACTATATAACCAGAAGCGGCAAAAGGCAAGAGGTGAAAGTTTAGCTCATTGATGCCGCGAACCAGTTCTTGCCGTCCCAGTATTCCAGGTGTTTCGTTTGTGCATTAAATCCAAATGTCCCGGTCATGGGTTTTTTGGGTCGGCTTCGGGCATTCCAAGAGGGTATTGAAGGTAAGCCCAACATTATGGACAAACCTTGGCCTAAATCTAACGCAAGTTGCGAATTTTTATGCATAATTATTAATTATTAGTATAAAGTTATGTAGCTTTGACATCAAGAGCTTTTATTGAATGTGAATTGAAAAGTTTCAGGCGATAAGTTAAACATTACGAAATTCTTTTCATTGGTAATTTTAACCAACCTGATCCGTCCCAGTATTCCAAATCGTTTGTTTGAAAGTTAAATCCGACTGTGCCCGGCTTTGCCTTTGTGGGTCTGCCGGCTGTGTTCCAGGATGGCAGCCTTTGCTGGGTGGCCAGATTAGATGTGCTTTGCCCGGTTGCCGTAGTTCTGAAGCGCGTGGGATTTTTAAATATCACAGGAAGCTCTTCGACTGGTGGCAGCAGTGCAGCCGAAGGGCTAGCGGATGGTGACATGGACGGCGAAAGACTTCCGGTGGTTGACGGTGAAGGTGATGCTGATGGTGTGGCTGCCCCAGTCGAAGGTGAAGCGCTGGGTGAAGCGGAGGCAACGCCAGCTGACGGTGAGGGTGATGCTGATGGGCTTGTAGATGGAGATTGTGATAGCGATGGGCTGGCAGACGGCGAGGAACTGGGTGAAGGGCTTACCGATGGTGACAATGAAGGACTTGCACTTGGAGATGGACTCGTGCTTGGGCTAAGCGAAGGGCTCGCGGATGGAGAAGGTGAGGTAGAAGGACTTACTGATGGCGATGCACTGGATGACGGACTGGCAGACGGACTAATACTTGGTGATCTAGACGGCGAGGAACTGGGTGAAGGGCTTACCGATGGTGACAATGAAGGACTTGCACTTGGAGATGGACTCGTGCTTGGGCTAAGCGAAGGGCTGGCAGACGGGGAAGGAGAAGCCGAAGGGCTGATACTCGGACTAAATGATATTGAAGCCGAAGGGCTGATACTCGGACTTGCAGAAGGGCTGGCAGACGGGGAAGGAGAAGCCGAAGGGCTTACCGACAGACTGGCGCTTGGGCTTAACGATTGACTGGCACTCGGACTTATTGAAGGACTCAGGCTTGGGCTGGCTGAAGGGCTAGGTGAGGCAGAGGGACTAATTGAAGGCGATTGGCTTGGAGAAGTGCTTGGTGAGGCAGAAGGAGATCCTGAGCCTACGCTTGGTGAGGCAGAGGGGCTGGCTGAGGGCGATATTGACGGACTAATACTTGGTGAAACTGATGGAGAAGCGGATGGACTTGGAGAAGCACTTGGGCTAATGCTAGGACTTGCCGACCCCGAGGCACTCGGACTAATTGATGGTGAAGCCGATGGACTAGGTGAAGCGCTGGGTGATATTGACGGACTAACCGAAGGGCTAGCCGATGGTGAGGGACTAACAGATGGCGAAACAGACGGACTAGCCGATTCAGAAGCGCTTGGACTTGCAGACGGACTGGCACTGGGAGATGGCGATGCACTTGGACTGACTGACGGTGAAAGACTTGGTGAAGCACTTGGACTTGGTGAACCACTCGGACTTGCCGAAGGTGAGGCACTTTCACTTGCACTCGGACTTATTGACGGCGACGCACTTGGTGATGGTGACGCAGACGGACTAATGCTTGGTGATACAGATGGACTGGCACTTGGTGAAGGGCTGGCGCTCGGACTAACCGATGGTGATGTGGAAGGACTAGGGCTGGCGCTAGGCGAAACGGATGGGCTAGCACTAGGACTTGCAGATGGGGAAGGCGATGCAGACGGGGAAACACTTTCTGACGCTGAAGGGCTGATGCTTGGTGAAACGGATGGTGATGCACTTGGTGAGGGACTGGCGGATGGCGAAACAGAAGGACTAGCCGATTCTGATGCGCTTGGACTAACCGATGGACTGGCCGAAGGGCTGGGAGATGCACTCGGGCTTATCGAAGGACTAACCGATGGTGATGCGCTAGGGCTGGGTGATGCACTCGGGCTAACTGAAGGGCTAACCGATGGCGAGACGGATCCTTGTGAAGGACTGGCGGATGGAGATACAGACGGACTTGCCGACGGTGATGCCGATTCACTGGCACTTGGACTAATCGAGGGTGATACCGAAGGGCTGGCAGATGGGGAAGGCGATGCAGAAGGCGAAATGCTGGGTGAAACCGAGAGACTTGCCGATGGACTAGGCGATGCGGAAGGACTTACCGATTCGGATGCACTTGGTGAAACTGACGGGCTGACCGAAGGGGAAGCACTAGGTGATGGACTGGCAGAAGGGGATGCACTTTCTGATGCTGATGGACTAACACTCGGGGAAACCGATGGTGAGGCCGATGGACTGGGAGATGCACTCGGGCTTATCGAAGGGCTTGCCGATGGTGAAATCGAAGGGCTTACAGAAGGTGATGCAGAAGGACTGATGCTGGGTGATACTGAGGGGCTGGCACTTGGAGACGGAGATGCCGACGGCGACACCGATTCACTAGCACTAGGTGAAACAGATGGGCTTACGGAGGGACTGGCCGATGGGGAAGGGGATGCACTTGGCGATACCGATGCACTGGCACTTGGACTAACCGAAGGAGATACAGAGGGTGAAGCCGAAGGTGAAGGGGAAGCGCTAGGACTAATTGAAGGACTTACCGATGGCGAGGCAGAACCCGCTGAAGGACTTGCCGAAGGACTGACCGATGGCGAAGCTGATGGTGATGGAGAAGCTGACGGTGAAATCGACGGTGAAACGCTTGGTGATGCGGAAGGAGAAGGGCTGGCACTAGGTGAAACCGAAGGGCTTACCGACTCAGATGCGCTAGGGCTTATTGACGGCGAAGCGCTAGGTGAGGGAGAAGCAGAAGGAGAGACAGATTCGCTGGCGGATGGACTTGCACTGGGTGATACCGAAGGGCTGACAGAAGGGGAAGCAGAAGGGGATGGTGAGGCCGATGGAGAAACACTGGCTGACGCTGAAGGACTGACGCTAGGTGATACTGAAGGGGAGGCTGATGGGGAGGGGGAAGCACTCGGACTTACTGACGGACTTACTGAAGGTGAAACACTTGGACTGGCACTTGGAGAGACAGAGGGACTTACAGAGGGACTAACCGATGGGCTAACTGAAGGCGAAGCACTAGGATTTGCTACCTTACCTATAAAATACTTTGGTATTGATAAATTATTCTTTTCAAACCACCAACATAAATGAACAGGTTTCCACTCAAGAAGTTTTTCTTCACTAACAAAAGGTTTTAGAATTTTGTATCCTAAATTTGTTAGCTTATAAATAATTAAAGCTCTTTTCATTTTTCTATAACCCACCACCAATACTGGACTTTTTCATCTTGTTCCAAAACACCGGAAGATACGGGAAAATTAAAAGAATTGAGATATGTTATAAATTTATGCTGATTAATCTCGACAACATAGTCCCCATGGGCATTCACCTTATGTGTATTGTAGGTAGGTTCATCCGTAAGCGGAATAAATAAAGTGATAATCACCCGCTTTTTAGCGACTCTTATAGCCTCGTCTATTGGTTTTCTAAAATCAGGAAGCGATTCTAAAACAGTAAATAAAATGCAATTATCAATTGAGTTATCACTATAAGGTAAAAAATTGGCGTCTTGACAATCGAACTGAGCACTGGGGAATAAAGACCGTGCCAGTTCTACTATTTTAATGTCATTATCAACTCCCAGGTAACCATTTGTCCTTCCTGCACGGTAAAATATTTCAGATATATGCCCCGGGCCACACCCGATGTCCAAAACCGTTTCTTTATCCGGAATAACGCCTAGAAGCCATTTGCGGCAGCCGTTTAATCCATCTACCTTATCAGCCAAAAATAAATCAAAATTACCCTTATAATCTTCCCAATAATATTTTATCTTCCCATCTGGAAATGTTTTATAGTTTGCCATTTAAAATCACTACTTTCTTAATTTAATTTTTTTTGCAGAGTGATTAGCTGATTGTATTAACATATAATGTCCTTGCCTTTCCCCCAGCCGGGTATCTCGTCTGCTTCCGTCCAACCCTCGTATGACCTTGCATTCCTAAATTGGTCTTTTCGGAAGCGGTTTTGAGTTAAATTGTGGCTGTGTCTTATGTCTACATCAGGAAGTTCCGATTTCCAACTTTCTGCTTTTAGGTTGTCTATTTTTTCCGGCCGGTTATGGGTTCCCGGTTCAAAGCCTAGCCTGTGGATTGCTTCTTTTAAGGGGATAATATTGCCGCTTGTTGCTTTAACTTGTCCAGTATCACCGGCTTCTTTTATTAGTGCTTCTATCCTATCCTTTCTTTTTTTGAAATGCGAAAGCGCAGTTTTGCGAAAGCAGGACATCCCGCTTAATGAGCGGTGGTCGTAGTAGAGACAATGACCGTCTTGTGCCCTGAGCATCCAAGAATTCATGTTGTAGTAGAAGACATTTTTTTTGGCGGGGGTAAAGTCGAAATGGGAAGGGTGGTAGAGAACATCGTGTTCGGCGAAAAAGACAATATCGGCAGTGCTTTCTTCCAAAGCTTTTATTATTTGTTTGGTCACGGTTAAATAACCCCTCTCTCCTTCTATTGTATAGTTTTGGCCAAAGTCGATAGGCTTTAGGGAGACCGAGACAATTGGGAGTGAACTTTTTGTCAGTTGCTCCTGGCATTTTTTCATTATTTTTTCGTCGAGGCGGTTGTCGGTGTAGTAAATGATGCCTTTTGTTGGTTCATTTTTACCTTTTACATAAAACCAGGTGGGGGTTTTCTCCTTGTCGAAAATAAACAGGGGTCTGATATTTTTTTCTTTGACCCATTCATTTACCGCCCTGACAACCCCATCGTTGCCGGAATTAAAAACATAATAATCGTGGCCCGCAACTATCCCGCCTGCTCGAACCTTTTTTGACCATTCCCTGATATCTTCCTTGACGTGGGTATATTCATGTGAGCCATCTATATACACAAAATCCAGCGACCCGTCCTTAAACTTTTTGACTGCGTTCATTGAAAAATCCTTAATGATCTCGCAGTTGAAAGGGGCAAGCCTTGTTTTTGCCTGCCGGTAATAATTTTCCTGTCTATTTTTACTTTTGCCGAAACCATATTCTTTGTAAGGTGACCAGGAGTCTATAGAATATAGTTTGAGGTTTGGGTTATCCTGGCACAGGCGTTTAGAGAAGACTCCGAGCTCGACTCCTATTTCCGCCCCACGGGTAAAACCAAGCTTTCTGAATAATCTTGGTAATGATATCCAACGGCTGCAATAAAGCCGTATTGGGGATTTCTCCTTACCTGTTAGCTGATATTTTTTTAATATACTTTCGAGTGTATCCACTTTATTTTACGTACATCCAACTTGGTGCATCCTCTTTATCTAAGACAAATAGATTATTGATATTATTTTCGCTGACCCATTCATTAACAGCCTCAATTACACCAAAAGAGAGATTATACTTTGAGGTAAAAAGGCCATTTACATAATCATGCCCAGATACAATTCCGCCCTTTCTGACTTTAGGATGCCAAGCAGCAATATCTTCTTTAGCACTTTCGTAATCATGGTTGGCATCTATGTACACAAAATCCAGTGACTCATCTTTAAACCTTTTGGCCGCTTTTGTAGACCATGCCCTAATAACTTTACAGTTATACGGTTTAAGTCTATTTTTTGTTTCTAAATAATATCTGTCCATTGTCTCCTGATCGAAATCTGCAGTTGGATCCCCATACGCAATCCAAGCATCAATCGAGTAGAGTTTTAATTCGGGATTATCTTTTATTAGAAACCTTGAAAAATACCCTCTCCATACGCCAATTTCAGCACCAGTTGTAAATCCAAGCCTTCTGAAAAGTCTCGGTATTGTTCTCCATCTACTGCAATTGAGGGTAACTGGTGGCTTTATATCCCTTACCCCATATTTATTTAAAATGTAATCAAGCGTGTCCATGTTATTTTTCTACCACTAAATGAGAATATTTTCGCCAATTGTCTTTGAGCCACTTTGGCCAGTCAGGGTCACTTTGAGGGGGAGTATAACAATTCTTTTGTTGCTTTTGGGCAAGACCAATCCAGGCAAGTTTGCGTGTTTCATTATCTTCCTCCGCATGGGCAAATGATTCGACCTTTTCCTTTATAGCCTTATCACCACCCAAATAAGACCAATGCCAACCGCCATCATTAATCTGGTTAAATTGTTTACGGTGCCGACGTAGGAAATTAGGATGCCTTTTCTTGAATTTCCTATATGGCACAACTACGGAGCAGGATTCTGTCCTGTCATGCTTAGCATTGAGAAAAAATCCTTTGGCTTTCTGGTAAAACCCTCTGAAATGTGTTACTTGCTCTGGTAACGCTTCCGGTTTCCATATTTCGTCCACGTCCGACAATATGATAATATCGCTATTCTGGGCTTCGGTTAATCCATGCATGATTGCCAAGCGTTGTGCTGCCTCGGCCGGCCATCTGTCCTCGCTATTTATTGGAAGATCGTCAACTATTATATGAATTATTTTGTCGTTAAACTGGGCATATCGTTTTTTGTTTTTTTGGAAGAAGAGGGGTTTGGCTTTTCCGGAAAATGTAGTTGTAGCCTCTACCAATACGAATTTATCAACACGGTTATTTAAAATATTTAATCTTATCTCAAGTAGATCCAGTTCATTAAAAAAAGTAAATGTATCATAAATCATTTTGACCTCTCATTTAACATAAAACCAACTGGGAGCCAAGTCTTTGGTGAAAACAAATAAATGCTTTATTTTCTTTTTCTTGACCCAGTCGTCAACCGCCCTTTTTACATCGTAGTTAGTTTTATTGTAGTGCAGTGAAGAATACTGCGGTAATTTCTTAAGCAGGTCTTTTGGCCTTATGTAGTCGTGGCCCGCAACAATACCACCTTTTTTTACTTTTCTGGACCAATTTTTAATATCTTCCGTTACGCTTTTGTAATCATGGGCGCCGTCTATATAAACAAAATCTAAACTGCCGTTTTTAAACTCCTTGACTGCATTTTGGGACCAACCGCGGATTATTTTGCAGTTATAAGGGGCTAACCTGTTTTTTGCATCTTTATACACATTTTCCATCGTATTTGGTTCTTTTTCGGGAGTTACCCCGGGCCATGGTTTCCATGCATCTATAGCATACAATTTAATATTGGGGACTCTTTGGCACAATACTCTTGAAAAATAGCCTCTGGCGACTCCTATTTCCGCCCCTTTTGTGAATCCTAGTTTTCGAAATAATTTTGTGAGTGAAACATTGCGGGAGTTGTAAACGGTGATAGGCGACTTTTGGCCTTTTGTCTGATAGGTCTCCAGTAAAAATTTAAGGGTATCCATTAGTTTAGTTGTTTATATAATTTGGCAATTTTGGAGATATGATATTCTTCTGCTTTAGGTGTGATATGCTTTGAAAATTGTGCGTAATACCGGCTGTCCTTTTTGAGTTTTGTTATTTCTTTTATCATCTCGTCGATATTATTTACTGGTATGTAATATCCTTTAAACTCCTCATAAATTGGTTGTTTAAGTCCGACAGTCGGGATACCAAAAGATGCGGCGTTATATAATTTCATTGCATTTTTAGTAACCCAACGGGAATCCGACCAGGTGATTTGAATATCTATTTTTTTATAGGCGTTAACTACATCAGCCCTATTTAACAGATGGTTTTCAAACAAAAGTTCCAGCCCAATTTCTTCCAACCTTTTTCTTATATCTTCCATGGGGTATACAAAAGAAGCGTGATAACCCAGGATACCAACAGTAGTTATATTTGGTCTTTTTCGCTTAACCCTTTCGAAGTTACAATGATGTTGCGGAATAAAGACAACTTTAGCATCTTTAAAAGATTTGGAGATTAATTCATATGCGGGCAAGGAAGAGGCGATAACCGGGATTTTTAAGTTGATAAATTCCAAAACATTGTTGATGGGGATATCCACAATATCAATATATGAGTGTTTGCTAAATACTGTTTTGATATTAGGTTTTACGTAAATACATATGTCATTTTCGAAGCCTTCTTTGGGGTTTAATTTTGCACCTAAATATTCGGCTATCTGCTCACCACGAATTATAGATGAGCCCCTATCCAAACGTTTAAATTCTTCGCTCCATTTAGCCGGCTTTGCAAAAAATGATATATCCATGGGGTTATTTGACATAAAACCAGCTTGGGACATGGTCTTTTTCCAGGATAAATAAGTGCTTGATGTGTTTTTCTTCCACCCATTGGTTAACCGCTTTTTTAACGCCATAATCGGGCTTGTCAGGCCTGTCGTTGTCTCTACCGTCTACGTAGTCGTGCCCAGATACAATCCCGCCTTTTTTGACTTTAGGGTGCCAGGCAGCAATATCTTCTTTAACGCTTTTATAATCGTGCATTGCGTCTATATAAACAAAATCAAGAATCTGATCATCAAACCTTCTGGCGGCGTTAACAGAGGAATCCCTGATAATCTGGAAATTAAAAGGTTTCATCCGTTCCCTTGTTTCCCGGAAGAATTCGTCCAGCCTTTCCTGGTTGACGTGGTTGCGATAATCTTCAAAAAATAACCATGGGTCAACCCCATATAGCTTAAGTGTGGGATTGGCCTGACAGAGAATTTTGGAAAACCTTGCTCTTTCTACACCAACTTCACAGCCCAGTTTAAAATTTAATCTTCTAAATAATCTTGCCAGCGTGCCCTCGCGGCTGAAGCCTTGCATGCGGATATATTTCTTGTTTCTATCCAAACTCCAGCGTTCAAAAATGAAATCAAGAGTCTCATTCGATGCCATTTGATTTTTTGTACTCCTTTTGGTATTTGGGATCTTTCCAGTCTTCGGGCCAGCCGGGGATAGGCCAGAACCTTTCGACAAACCATTCCATTTTATAAATTGCTTTGGGCCATTTGTCGTTCATCCAATAATCGTTGTGGAATACGCGTTGGCGCTTCATTGTTTTTGTTGTGATGAAGTAGCCGCGGCCGGCACTGCCTTTGTGCCAGTGGGCATACCAAGTCCTTTTATTGACCATAACTTTTCCGCCACTAAGCCAGGTTTTATTGGCCATTTCTTCCGATTCGCAGACGAATTCGTCGCCCGTTGATGTTTCAATAGAAAACCCTTCTATATTTTTTAGGTGTTGTCTGGTTGTGAACCAGCAGGAACCCTGAAATGCCATATCTTCGTCTAACATAAGTTCCTTGCGGTCTTCGGCCCTTTGGTACCATTTACCGCCGGTTTTGACCGAATGGATTTCGGAAACCCAGGGAAAGACGAAATATTCATAATCGATGGTTGGCCTTTCGGGTTTAATTTTCCATTCATCCGGGTTGAGGCTGTATCTTCGGGGGATAACAACCCAGTTATCTTCACAGTCGGCGGCAAGTATTTTGTCAAAACCCTCGCCGAACATGCAGTGTGCATCCGTTTTCATAATATACTTGCCGCTGGCAAGGGCTATTGCCTGGTTCATGGCACTGCGGAGGCCGGGTTTGCCTATCTTTTTCTGGACAATTAAATTAGGCCGCGGTTTAAGCTTTTGATCATTTTCATCCAGAATAACGATTACTTCAATTTTCCCTCTGCTTTTTTTGAAAATATCATCTACGGTTTTTGCAAGGTATTTTTCGTTTCTGGAGGGGATAATTACGGATAGCATATTTTATTTAATTATTGTTAAGTTTCTTCATTTTTTGGTTGACACTATAAGTCAGTCAACCTATAAGTACAAATGTTGCTCATTTTACGATTGTGTCTTCTAAACTCCAGGTAATTTAACTTAATTCCAACGTCTTTGTAAAGTGATGGACGTGCATTTTGAATTGTTACAATTTAAGGAAAACATCAAAAGCACAAAGATTTTTAATGACAATCCATTACATAATATATCTAAAGAGCTGCAACTTTAAAGGAGAATCCTTCTATATATTATTATTATAGATTTTAGATTCAATTGAATGTAACTTAAAAGGAGATACCTTTAAAGCAAGACCTTGCAAGCGAATGTTTTCCAGGCTAAATATTGCTCCAAATATTCTGGAATGAACCCCACCCGGGTATATTGTCACTTTCTATCCAGCCCATGGAGCGTTTTTTGCCCCGAAATTCTTCCAGTGACCAGTGGTCACTGGCGGAGGTTAAGTTTTTACCATGCCTGATGTCTAAATTGGGAAAATCGGATTCCCATCTTTTGGCTTTCACATTATCTACACCCAAAGGAAGCTTTCGTGCCCCGGGTTCAAGCCCCATAGAAAAGCTATATTTACCCATTTTATGATTTGGCAGTTTGTCCCAATCTGCTTCAATTCTTGCAATCCTCTCTTTGTAGTGGGCAATTAATAAATCTCTGTATGCACACAATCCGCAGGTCTGCTGGTCGTCATAGTGAACCGCGTGGCCATCACTAAACCTTACTTTCCAGATATTCGTGTTGTAGTAATAAGCATCTTTTGTGGGGGGTGTGAAATCAAAATGTGATGGATGATACAAACAATCGTGTTCACAGAAGAAAATGACGTCGGCCTTGCTCGCTTCGAGACCTGCGAGAATTTGTTTGAACATAGTAAGGTAACTGCGCTCAAGTGGCAAATAGATATTTTGATTGCCAAAATGGGGCATAGGTTTTAGGGATACACTAACAATCGGAATATGTTTGGCTTCACCAATTATTCTTAATTGGTTTTGCACTTTATGGCTGATCTCAAGCTTGAGCTGGTTGTCTGTGTAATAAACAATTCCCTTTGTCGGTTCGCCGTGGGTGGTCGGCAGTTTGTCTTCTTGGGAAACTGCGGGAGTGTCACTTTCGGTTTGGGTAACAGTGCCGGTATCTGTAAGTCCGAGCTCCAATGTTAATGCTTCGGCTTCACTTTCGGCGCCGGTCAATGCATCTTCTTGCGGTTCACTTTCAACAGGCTTGGCATCAAGGTTTGAATCTTTAAATTTAAATGTGTTTTCTTTTAACTTCATTAAATCTTCGTTTGTCCAGCCAGGCACCGGCCAGAATTTCTCCACAAGCCAACTTAATGGGTGGATTTGTTTGTCCCAGTTGTTATTAAAGAAGAGGTCACGGGCATAACTTTTGGCCTTTTCCTGGTCGGTCCCTGAAATAGGGTAGGGAAAACTGAAGTCTCCGCCCTGGGTCCTGAACATATGGGCGTACCAGGTTTTTTTGTTTACCATAACTTTCCCTCCGGAAAGCCAGGTTTTTGCGGCAACTTCAATTCCCTGTGAACCCCAGCTGCCGAAGTTTTCATCACAGATATCAAGTTCCCAGTATTTGTCGCGGGTTAACATAAAGCAGGATCCTTGAAGCGACATTGTTTCTGTGACATCTCCCTGACCTTCGGGCCTTTTTGTATATTGGGTGAAATATTGAAAGTGGGGGGTTGAGTCAAAACAATACGAAACGCTGTTTGGCCTGTCTTTGGCTTTCCATAGGATATCCCTTGTGGTTTCTTTGGCGCATTCCAAACATGGTCCGCTTGGGCCTTGATATCTTCGGTGACCGTCCGGGCAGACCCAGTCGAAAGCGTGCAGATTCTTCATGAGGGGAGCCATTGTCCAATCGTCGTGCATTTCGGCCATCATTTTGACATCGAAACCTTTGTCAAAGGCACAGTGCGCATCGCACTTCATGACATATTTGGCGCGAGACAGCTTTGCCGCCTCATTTGTGGCTGCACGCTGGCCGATGCTTTCTGAATGGTGAATAATTGTGACCCGAGGATCGTCTTTTATAGGAGGGTCTGCCCAGGCGCCGTCTAAAACTGCGATAACTTCTGTGTTGCCTTCAATATTTTTCAGGATATCCTCAATGGTTTGAGCCAAAAACATTTCGTTCCGGCTGGGGATTAGGATGCTTAAATCATATGTAGCCATTGTTGTTTTTGGCAGGTCATTTTTGGGTTAATTCTATAAAATCATCCAGTTTTTTACTAAAAGTGTCTCTCATTTTGCTATAGTGACTGCGAAACTGCCCGTAATTTAACCTAATCCCTTCGTCTTTGTAAAGTGATATACCATTGGTACCCGGTTCGTAGTATTTCCCAAAGCCTTCCATTGGAGAAAACATAACAACTCTGGCGCCGCACAAACGGGCAAGTTCACTCAGGGCGGTTACGGGGTCGTATACATAAAGCACCTCGCAGTCATTCATCATATCTGCTAGCCCTTGTTGGTCTCGCATTCTGGGAAGCTCTGTTGCATCAGCTGGGTGTTTATTTGTGTTTATCCCTTTGCCGACGTAATAAAATTTTTTAGTCCGCTTTCGTTTTTGGTTTTTAAATAGGTTCATATCCAGTATCGGAAGGAACATATAATGGTTTTGGGGAAGACCATCCATGTATAGCCTTGAAAAAGCGAATAATTTATCATCCGGGCCAAATTCCGTCGGGCCCGGTCTGAAGCTTGAGGTGCCGGGAGTGCCTTTCCCGACCATACCGGGCTTCTGAAGAATGTATCTTACGACTGTGTTGGCTTCAAAGGGGTTTCCATGGTAGATCTCCGGATAAATGGCTATAAAGTTTGGATCGGGATATTTTAGGTTCACATTTACAACCTGGCCTTTTGCCAAAAGCCATCCGTATAAACCCCACATAACCCGGATTCCGCCGGAATCTATCTTAAAATCTGGTGTGACAACACAATAAGGCTTCATTTTTATTTGTCAAACCTGCTAAGACTTAGAAAACTTGGTTTGCCGTTTCTGACCATTTCCTGCACCGATTCTTTTACGGATGGATTCTTTGAAGATTTGCCATATTCCGGCCAGAATTGAACAATATTGGGGAAAATGCCGAGTATGGATTTGGTGTCGGTTGACCAGTGGCTAAATTCGTCTCTCTCGTACTGCTTATTTCTGCCGACTCCCACAAGCTTGACCGGAATCTGTTCATGGTTTACATAATTCCTGATCCATTCAAAAGGTCTGTTTATTAGAAATGTAGATATGGAATAGACAAATGGAATTTTTCCTTCCAAGGCCAGGCCGCAGGCGATACCCATCATTGCCTGTTCGCTAGCACCGCAGTTTATGAACCTGTCGGGGAATTCGTCTCTGATATTTTCAAAAAACCCGAACCCTAAATCTCCCGTCAGAAGCCATATCTTTTTATTTTTCCTCATCATTTTGTGCATTTCATTTGTGAACTCGCGTCTCATTTGATAACCTCTTTGTATTTTTGTTCATCGACCACAACATAATGGGCGGGAACACCCTGCAGCCAGCTTGGGTATTTGGACATATTTGTCGCGATAACCTGTGACGGGAAGAAACATTTGGTTCTTGAGTTTATTAACTTTGGATTAGTTTTGCCTAAAGCCGAATACCCGTTTGCATTAATTACGACCTTCAGGTTTTTAAGCTTTTGTTCGGCTGCAATCCTTAACGCTTCCCAGCAACAACCTTCGGTTATTTCACCGTCGCTGAGCATTACATAGACATCTCTGGTTCTGTCGGCGAGGGCCATGCCGACTGCTATTGTGATTCCCATGCCCAAAGCACCCGTTGAACACCAAATGCCATCCTTGAGGCTTCTGGTGGGGTGTGTGCCATGTCTTTTGGCAAGCTCCAGCGCATCTTTGCCCTCGTATTTTTCGAGGATGACTGCAAGGGCTATGAAAGCATGCCCGTTTGAGAGAATGAACTTATCCTCAGGCCTCTTTTTTGCATAAATTTTATCGATTGTGCCAATAGCAGTTAAGCAGCTGCCTATGTGGGCTGACTTATTTTTATAGGAGATTTCCAGTATCCGTTTTTCCAGTTTATTAATGGACTTTTTCATAATTGTTGACCATTTCGCTTAAAGTCTTCTCAAGTTTTATTTTTGGAGTCCAATTATAATCCCTGGCCCTAAAGTCGCGTGAGACCCATTTCCCCGTATCATACGGCCTGGCTTTACCGGGTCTGGTATTTGCTTTTTTGCCGGTTAGTTCTTCAACTAATTCCAGGACTTCCTGATTTGAATAAGACCGGCCATTTCCCAGTTCGAAAATGCCTTTTGCGCCCGCTTTGGATAAAGCAAGGATTCCATCCACCACGTCTCTTGCGTCTATGTAGTCGTGTGTAGGTTTCCCTATGAAGTCAATGGTTGTGCCGGTGAGGCATGAATCGATTAAGCGTGGGATTAGGTGGGTTTTTTGCTCTCCTTGACCGGTTATTGAGAATGGCCTGATGATACAAATCGGAGCATTATATTTTTCCGAAAAAGACAAAAGAATTTCTTCTGCTGCTTTTTTGGCCCTGGAGTACATTGTTTGATTTGGAAGTAATACAGAAGAGGAACTTATAAATACAAATGATTTGACCGTGGACCATTTTGTTTGAAGGAGAATGCTGGTCAAGTCTAAAATATTTGCCTTGAGAATTTTTTTGTCATCTTGCTGCGTTGGTAAGTTTCCGTATGATGAGAGAAAATAGAAATAATCGAAATCGGCGAGTTTAACCCTGCCAATTTGGTTGTGGGGGATCAAAAGGGGATCTTTTAGTTTTTTTACCAGATAGCTGCCTAAAAATCCTGATGCACCTGTTATATATGTTTTCATATCTGACTTTTGGTTTATACACCCTTTATTGTTATGGTTTGCCCGTAATTGCCGATACGTTTTAACCAAGTTTTAACTTCGTCCGTAAAGGGCATAGTATCGAAGTTTAGTTTGGGAAATACTCCGCCCTTGGCATTATGATAGGCAAGGACCTGTTCACCCCGGCACATTAATTTGTCGTTTTCAATATAAAACTCCTGTTCCCGGTTTAGAGATTTGCAGCCGTAATAATCTTTATCGCGGTCAACTATCTTGAGTTTGAGATCGGGCATTATGTTATAGATCACAAGGTTCATGACATCATTTTCCCGGCAACGGTATTTTCGGGCGTCCTTGTTCATTTCCTGCCACTTTAGCCAAAAATCTTTTCTGGTTGAGGCGATCATGCCTCCCTGGATATACATTTTTTCGGTGACGTTTTCAACCGAAACGTTTTCGTAATCGTTAAAATTCCAAGGTCCGGCTACATCGTAATCAACGTTGTCGAATATTTCGGCCATCCTGCCTGTTATTACATGGTCTGCGTCCATATTTACGACTAGATCGTAATCATTAAACAGAAGCTCGGCAAAAAACGGCTTGGCGCTATACCAGTCGATTCCTTTTTCCTTAAATAACTTGTCTACCGTATTTTGCCTGAAAATAACCAGCTCAATGTCCGGATGGAATATTTTAAAACTGTTTATCATAATCGGAGTTCCTTCCGGAATATAATGTTTATCGTCGACCGGGACGAAACAAACTTTTTTCATATTAGCGGAAAAACAAGACTACTTTCGCACTTGAGTTAAGTATTTTTGTTTTAAACCCAAATTGAGTTAAATATTCAACTAACTGCCCCCATGTTTTAAAGTGAAACTCAACTTCAATAGCATCTATCATGTGGGCTACTTTTTTAAATCCTTCACTTCTTAGTATCAGGTCTTCTGCTCCTTCCGTGTCGAATTTTATAAAGTCGACATGGGTAATTTTGTTTTCTTCGAAGAAATGGTCTATAGATTTGGTTGGTACTTTAGTCTTGATGTCATAGCCTCTTACGCTAATCATCGGTCTACTTGTTATTCCGTCGTATAAAATTAGTTTGCCGGTATTTCTATCATGACGACTTGAAACCATTAAGCTGTTCATTGTCCTGTTTTGGGTATTCTGTGCCAAATCCATTTCTCCATCGCGGTCGGCTATGGCAATATTAAATAATTCTACGTTGTCCCAGCCGTTATAGTCTTTATTTTTGGCAAGGGCTTCAAAATGTTCATTTGAAGGCTCAATGGCAAAGAGTTTTTTGGCATACGGCTGCATATACTGGGTAACTATTCCAATGTTTGCCCCGACATCAATAATTGTCATACTTCGCTTTGCTTTATTTTTAAAAACGTCCGCATAAATTTTTTCGAGGTAGATTTCCCTATAAATATGGGGGATATATAGCGTCTCGAAATCTACATCCGGGTAGAATAATGCCTTAAGTTTTTTCATTGGTTTAAGAAAATATCATAAACGGTTTTTTGAAGGAAAACGCGTTTTTCAGGGGGATAATTACTAATATAGTAGCTGCTATTTTCATCGTCGTAGTTTTACATTTTAGTTGATAAAAATCAAGACAGCTGTCTTTACAGTGATGCCTCTCGTGTTGTTTATTAAAGTAGGATGTCGTTCGGTAAACGCATTAACAGATTATGGTTATTTGGGCTAGTTGCATTAGCTGGACTGATTGGGGCCGGTTATTTGATCTTGAGCAATGGGACGCAAGCAGCTATTACCCGGGGGTTGTTTAATAGGGAAGCGATAATTGCAAGGGCGGATGCAGCCAATATCAAATCTTTTTTTGAGGCGGTTGGTAATTCGGTAGCATTGCGTGCTCAACTGCGAAGTATGCATAGAAGCGATACGACAACTTCAGATGATTTAGACGCATTTGTTGAACAGTGGCGTGACAGCGGCTTGGTAGCAGGTATTATTCTGACGAACAGCCAGGGAGTTGTAATTTTAAACTCTAATGTTAGAAATACTCCTGATGTTGGCGAATCTTTGGCCGACCGGGATTATTTTGCTTGGGCAAAAAATCAGAAGAAAGAAGGGGAATATTATGTTGGCCAACCCGTTGTTAGTCCACTGGGAGCTAGTAAGGGACAAGTTATTGTGCCTGTAGCATCACCCGTGTTTGCCAATGGGGTTTTTCAGGGAGCTGTTTCGGCTGCAGTTAAATTGCAACCACTGGTCCAGCGTGATTTGGAACTAATGAAAGTTTCAGATCGGACAAATGTGTACTTAATCGGTCAGGATGGCGGTTTGTTATATAGCAGTCCGGGTAGCAGAGTTCTGGGCGACGATGTCAAGAAAATGTTGAATATTACTAAGTTAAGCCAGGTACAGAAAGACGGGCTTTTGATTACTTATTCTCCGGTAACACTTAAAGGTCAAAACTGGTTGTTGATTGTTACTTTACCTATTCAAGAGGTTTCGGATTCTGCAATACCCATGAATATCCGACAGGCAGCGGTTCTTATTTCGGTATCTTTGATTGTACTGGTTTTTGGGTATGCTTCTGTAGGTAAATTTAGAACAAAGCGTTAAAGTAATCGTATCTGAGATTTTCGCGACTGGCCCAGTTGCCTGGAAAGTCGGAGCCGCCTTTGGCGTAACGGAAAGAACCCCCGTCTATTTCTTCCCGCATAATAAGCCAGGCTCCCTGATTATTAATAAAACCGTAGTAGGAAATAGACCCTTCGTCAACTTCGGAAATTTTATATCCGTCGGTTGGTGAGGCACTGACCGTGCCAAACTGGTCGTTGTTTCCAATCGGGTTGGTGTTAATTACCGATTGGCCGGTTCTGCCAAAAAAGAGCGAGTCGATTTTCCTACCGAATATCGACATAAGGAAAAAGGAGATTCCTGTTGCCCCGATAAGTTTAATGAATGCCCGTCTTTCGATGTCGGCAACGTAGGCGGGTGTTGTGTTATGTTGGGCGGTTTGGTTTATTTGCCCGTTTAATTTTATCGGCGCCTGTATTGTGATTTTAGGCGTCTTCCAGCCTTTGCGCGGGAAAATATTGAATGCAATGAAAATAAGGGCAGGGTAGAGGATGATGGCGGCAGCCAGTTGGGGATATGTTTTGGCTGTTATAAATCCCATGATTATGAGCGAGCTGGCTACTATTAAACCGGTGTATGTTAGGGCTTTAGTCATATGATTAGTTGATTGTTTCTCCTGTATTTATTGGTTGTGCCTCCGTTGTTGCTTCCGGTGTTGGGGTGTAAATTGGCGACGGGTTTGGTGAGATTGTCGGCTTTTGTAAAGTTGAGTTTGTTTTAGTACCCAAAATGATGTTTTCAGAGCCTTGGTTTTTATTAGTTGCCGAAATGTTTCTATAACCGATACCTAGCAGCAGGACAAAGACGGCGCTAGCTGCCGCTAATTCGGGAATTCTGGCCCAAGGCTTGAGGTGGATTTGCTCAAGGTCTCTCCTTTCAAGGTGATCATGGGCATCTTTAGTTGTGATTTCGCTAAGAAGTGATTTTTCATCCTGACCGGGTTCGAATTTTTCAATGTAATCTTTGTAGTTGCTCTTATTGTTAATGAGGGAGAGAACTACATTTGATTTCACCCATGGCGTTTTTTTCTGTCCTAAATATTCAGGATAGCTTGAATAGCCGCCAGCCTTATGCAGGGAGCTTGTTAAAAGCAAAAGGCTTTTGTCGTCTTTTGCCTGAGTTGATTTATAGGGACCCTCAAAAAGTGTCCCGTTGCGGTTGTATTTTTTATTGAAATATATAGAGTATCTGGTACAAAGTGATCTAATAAAAGCTTGCAAGGATTTTGCGGTTTTTTGGTGAAGCACTAAGTGAAATTGATTTGGCTTTAGGCTGTAGGCAATAAGTTCGACTTTGCCAAAGTAGTTTTTGGGCTGGTGGGGTACACCACTGAAGACACGGCCGTTGACAGTGAATTCTTTCTTGGTAGCGCCGTGCGCTTTAGGCGCGCTCAAGTAGTCTTCCAGGTAGCCTATAAAGACCTGATAGTCTGTGTCGTCTGCGAATATAGTTTTGTTCTCAATTCCCTTGTTGTAAACATGGAAATTGGTTCCACCTTCGGCTACTCTCTGAAGGTTTTTGCTGGGCATACTTTTACATTAACTTGCAAGATGAGACTTTGCAAGTACTATATAAGGGAAGGATGAATGTCGATGTGTATTAAGGCTATTTTTGGCCTTTGCAAGACGCGCAAGATCTTGTTAAGGTAGAAATATACCCCATATGATTAGAGTTGCGATTAACGGTTTTGGAAGAATAGGCAGGCAGGCGTTTAAGGTCTGGTTTGATAAGCATAGGGAAGCCCCTTCGACAAGCTCAGGGCCTGGCGGGATGCAGATTGTTGCTGTCAACGACTTGACCGATGCCGATGTTTTGGGCCACCTTTTAAAGTACGACTCCGTTTATGGTGTTTGGGACCGGGAAGTGGTTGCCAAGAAGTTAATTGAGGACATTAAGACTGCAAAGGACGGAGAAGCTGTAGGTAACATATCGGTAGACGGTGTGGCTCTGGCGACTTATGCGACAAAAGACCCAGAAAAGCTTCCATGGAAGAGTTTGGGAATAGATGTTGTTATTGAGTCAACTGGGAGGTTTACGAAAAAAGAAGATGCGGCAAAACACATAACTGCCGGCGCTAAAAAAGTTGTGATATCGGCGCCCGGTAAAGAAACTCCGACATTCCTTTTGGGGGTTAACGAGGAAAAATATGCGGGTGAAACCGTTTTAAATAATGCTTCTTGCACTACCAATTCTATTGCACCGGTTGCCAAAATTATGAATGAAAAGTTTGGAGTTAAAAAAGCGATGATGACAACGATCCATGCAGTTACTGCTGAGCAAAATTTAGTAGACGGACCACCGCCGGGCGGGAAGGCCAATGATTTAAGACGCGCGCGCGCTGCTTACATTAATATAATACCGACGACCACGGGTGCTGCAATTGCAACGACGGAAGCGGTGCCGGAGCTAAAAGGAAAGTTTGACGGGATGTCGCTCAGGGTGCCCGTGCCGGTCGGGTCGATTTCCGACTTTACCTTTTTACTTTCAAAGCCGACAACAGTTGAGGAAGTGAATGCAGCACTAACAGAGGCTTCCAAAAAGATACCCGGGATTTTGGCGGTTTCTAATGAGGCGTTAGTGTCGACGGATATTAGAGGGAGAAGTGAATCTTCAATTGTCGATCTTTCCCTTACCCAAGTTGTGGATGGGGATATGGTCAAAGTTTTTGCCTGGTACGACAATGAGTATGGGTACAGTAACCGTTTGATAGAACAAGTAATACAGGTAGGTAACCACTCCTAATTTGCTTTTTTGAATTCCCGGGATTATTATTTCTCACATGGATCGGGTAGAGTTTAGAGGCAATCCTGCCGAAATTTTAGAGCGGGTCCGTCAAGTTGCGTGGGAGCAGGGACTTAGCGAGCAGGTACCGGTTGAAAGTTTGGAAACCTTTGATACGATGGTTTCTTTTAGGGGTGAGGAAGCTACTGCCGGTATGTTGGTGATTTTTGATCCATCGCGTCCCGGCGAAGGTGCCCAAGTGTTTGCCCCGGATGATGCGCTTGAAGAGGTTCGGGATAGGTTAGATACTACATTCAAGTCGCTTGAACCTATTCCTGACCGGTCTGCCGAAGCACGGCTTTTGGCAGGAAATTAGGCTTTTAATCATTCAATTTGCTTTTTTCGATTCAAAATATTATATTTTGTGCTATGACAGAACGGCAACAAGAACCATGCGATGTTGCCCAATTACCCCAAGAGGTTCAAGATATTAGGGATGATTTTGATGAAGCAATTTTCGGGAAACGCTTTCCGGTAGCCTATCTTAGGGCGTTTGGACTTGTTTCCAATTTGCACATTGCTACCGATGATCGCGGCATAAGAGATGTCGATTGGGCAAGAACTCTCGATGTTTCTCCTTAGCTTGCTTTTTTGGTTTAATTCCCCGACATTTATGATGAATTATTTGGCTTGGGTTGCTTTTTAGAGTTTTGGCATTATAGTTTGGAGCTTGGATCCAAATCTGGAAATTGATGGAGTTAAGTTATTCCAGTCACGATTAAAGGCTAATAATAAATTATGGGAAGGTTTTGTGGAAAAACAATTAAGCTTGATTCCTGATGAGACAGAACCGTACGTATATCCAGATATAGATAGATTAAGGACTGAAATTTCTTCATAATTTGCTTCTTGAAATATTGTACAAAATCTTGTAACATTTGGTTATGACTAAAACATTACCAATTTCCGAAGTTAGACAAAATTTAGCAAGTCTGGTCGACAAAGCCCAGAAACGTTTAGATGAATATGTTATTACGGTTAATGGCAAACCTGCTGCAGTTTTGATGTCTGCTCGAGAGTATGAAAGTTGGAAAGAGACAGAGGAAATTTTGGCAGATAAAGTAGCCATAAAAGAAATAAAAGAGGCTGAAGAAGATATAAAAAAAGGTCGAGTATATGATTGGGAAGAAATAAAGCGTGAACTAAGGCTTGATGTATAGCGTAAAACTGACCGCTAGCGCTAAGCGCGAACTCAAGAATATTTCCAAATTAAATAGAGAAGCAGTTTCTGTGATGATCGAAGAATTGAAAACTGATCCGTTGCTTGGAAAACCGTTGGGGTGGGAACTGACAGGAATGTTTAGTTTTAAAGTTGGAGTTTATCGGATTGTCTACAAATTAAAACCAAAAGATAAGCAGGTTTTGGTTTTAAGAGTTGGCCATAGGTCAAAGGTCTACGAATAAGTAGAGCTTTTCTTCGAATAAGCAGAGCTTTTCTTCGAATAATTTTTTTTCTTAATCTATTTTCCCCTCGTTGATTTTATTTGAGTTTAAGGATTTTGGGGTTCTTGTTGTGGATTTGTTCCGTCTTGTCGTCTGCTCCTGAAGGCAGCGATGTGCCTTGCGGCGATGACAGGAAGAAAACCCTTAATTCTTGCAGCGTCTCTTAAATCTAAGATTCTGTCGAGTAGTGAGGAAACCTCTGGGTCATTTGGGTCTAATTTGTGCTTTTCGATTAGAGAATCTCTTGTTACGGGTTCATTTATTATTAATGCATGTATACCGCTAGCTCGTGGTAATTGGCTGTCTGGCGTTGTTGAAGGTTGAAGGTCGGCACCACTTCCAGGAATATGTCCATCCGAAGTTTGTTGTCCATAATCACGATCTGAATGCATGTGGTGGCAGGCTTACAATAATAAAAAACTTTTTTGGGCTTTGTGTCAAGAGTGTTGACTGTAATAAATAAATAGGTATTGTTTCAAGTTTGATTTTCTGCTATACCATCCAAGAAATTGCTAAATTGCTATATTGTTCAATTGTTGATAGAAAACAATATAACTATTTAACAATCTAACAATTCTGCTCATGGATCTATCTAATATTTATGGAACACGCCCGGAATGGGCCCACAAAGGAAATTTCGGCAATGTTTTGGTTGTCTGCGGATCCAAGCTCTATTCGGGTTCGGCAACTTTAGCGGGTGTTTCGGCGCTTCGGGCAGGATCCGATATGGTGACTGTCGCAGCGCCCGTGAGGGCTGCTGATGTTGCTGCCCATACTTTGCCCGATTTGATTACTTATCCCCTAAAAGGTGACTATGTTGCAGGCAGACATTTGGCGGATATTATGGACTTGGTTCATGTTCGCAGTGTTAACAGTATGGTTATCGGTTGCGGAATGGGTAGGCATAATTCCACTATTTCGGTAATCAAAAAGTTAATCACCAAGCTCACAATCCCAATGGTTTTGGATGCCGACGCCTTGCATGCTATATCTGTAAGTCCGGAAATTGTCTATGGAAAGCATATAATTTTGACACCGCATGCCGGTGAGTTGGCAATACTTTTAGGCGGAAAGAAAGTTTCGGTGAATTTTGATGAGCGGCTTGCAGGTGCCAAGGAGGCTGCGCACAAATACCGGGCAGTGGTACTTTTAAAAGGTCATGTCGACATTATTACCGACGGGGTAAACACTATTACCAATAATACCGGTACGCCTTTTATGACAAAAGGCGGATTTGGTGATACGCTTTCCGGAATAGTCGCCGCCCTTTTGGCAAGAGGAGTAGGGTTGTTTGAAGCAGCCCATATTGGGGCCTACATTAACGGCCGGGCAGGTGAGGAACTTGGCAATCTTGGTGATTCGGCTGTTGCCTCGGATATTTTTGGAACAATCGGTAAAGTGATCAAACCTGCCTAGTTTTGTATGTTGACCTTTGGTAAAGTGCTTGATATACTTTTGAACGTGACTTTAGTCAACTTGCCGAATGCGGCATGGTCGGGAACTGACTTTTCTATGTTGAAATCTTTCAAGATTAACAAATCAAGACGCGCTTTTTGGCGCTTTTAAGTTCCCGATAAAATTAACAGATAAATAGGTAACAGAGAGCTCTTACGTGCAAGTGAGTTGCTGTTGCTTGCCCCTTGTTTTGGCAAGCCTTGCTTGCACAAAGCAGGGGCCCGTAGTTCACCTGGTAGAACACCCCACTTGCACTGGGGAGGTAAGCGGTTCGAGTCCGCTCGGGTCCACAGTTAGCACATTAACAAGTGAATATTTGTAAGTATTTACGTAAAGTTTAGTTCTAATGTTTTTTGAACTGAACGGAATGTAAGGGCAATTTTATGCGTTCAATGGATGCCTTGGTACAACACACCGAAGAAGGACGTAGAGGGCTGCGATAAGTACCGGTGAGCTGCCGTCAAGCTTTGACCCGGTAATTTCCGAATGGGGAAACCTATCGAGTATTACTCGATGCTCTATTGTGAATAAATAAACTTTAGAGTGGGCACCGTCCGAACTGAAACATCTAAGTAGGGCGAGGAAAATAAAACAATTAGTGATTCCCTAAGTAGTGGCGAGCGAAAGGGGAAAAGCCTAAACCCTTCGATTCGATTTTGCTCCGCAAAATCTCACTCAGGGCTATAGCCAGAGTAAGATTAAACGGGTCATGACCTCATCGAGTCTGAGCGACGAGGTCGCTAGACCTCAGAGTCGATGACCCGAGCGAGGCGAAGCCGAGTCGAGGGGGGTTGCGGGACTCTAATGTGGGATTCATTTAAGGTAGCTGAACTGTCTGGAATGACAGACCAAAGGGAGTGAAAGTCTTGTAAGCGAAACTTTAAATGACCCTATGAGTATCCCAAGTACTACGGGACACGAGAAATCCTGTAGGAATCTGGCGGGACCATCCGCTAAGGCTAAATATGTGTTGTGACCGATAGTGAACTAGTACCGTGAGGGAAAGGTGAAAGAGTACCCCGGGAGGGGAATGAAAAGTACCTGAAATTGAACGCTAACAAGCAGTGGGAGCTCGGACTTGTCCGGGTGACCGCGTGCCTATTGAAGAATGAACCGGTGAGTTTTCCCATTCTGTAGTCTAAGCCCGGCAAACGGGCGGAGGCATAGTGAAAGCGAGCGTGAAGTGCGCGATTTATTACAGGATGGTAAAGACCCGAAACCGTGTGAGCTAACCATGACCAGGATGAAGTTTCGCGAAAGCGAGGTGGAGGTCCGAACCAGTGTCAGCTGCAAGTGGCTTGGATGAGTTGTGGTTAGGGGTGATATACCTATCGAACACGGAGATAGCTGGTTCTCCCCGAAATATATTTTGGTATAGCCCGTATTTTTAAACCCTGGGGGTAGAGCACTGGATGGATCGTGGCGAGTTTACTTGTCGCATTCAACCAAACTGCGAATACCGGGGCGTATAAATGCGGAGTCAGTCCGTGAGGGATAAGCCTTACAGGGCAAAAGGGAAACAGCCCAGACCCAAAGCTAAGGTCCCGAAGTGTATCTTAAGTGTAAAAGGTAGTACTTGTGCTTAGACAGCAAGGAAGTTGGCTCAGAGGCAGCCATCTTTTAAAGAAAGCGTAACAGCTCACTTGTCGATTTGGCGCAGGTGCGCCGATAATTCAACGGGGCTAAAGATACCACCGAAGCTTGGGATTATCACCCCAATTTTCTTTCGAAAATTGGGGACCCCGCAAGAAAAATTGTAGGGTCAAATTTCCGATGGAAATTTGGGGTGGTAGTGGTAGGGGAGCGTTTGCATTGCAGTGAAGTTTGCGGGTAACCGTGAGTGGAGCGATGTGAAGTGAGAATGCCGGTATGAGTAGCGAAAGTCCCGTGGGAATCGGGACCGCCGAATGTCCAAGGTTTCCTACGCAACGTTCGTCGACGTAGGGTTAGTCGGTCCTAAGGCGAGGCCAGAAGGCGTAGTCGATGGATATGCAGTTAATATTCTGCAACTTTTTTCAAATCGTTATCACTAAAGGGATAACGGAGATGGAATATTTCTAGGTCGAAATGATACGGCCTCTAAAGAGTAAGGAAGTAAAATGCGGAAAATCCCTTTTTATGATTATTCGAACTCTTATGGCTAGTCGGCGCAAGCTGGCAAGAGAAATGGTTTCAACTTCCAAGAAATTTTCTCGTTAGGAGATTTGGGAAAAACCGTACCGCAAACCGACACAGGTGGACTGGTATCAGTGTACTAAGGCGAGCGAGAAAACTTTCCTTAAGGAACTCGGCAATACAACTGGACGTACCTTTGGTAGATGTCCTCCCCGGAGCAATCCGGGGCGCAGTTAACGACGCCAGGCGACTGTTTAACAAAAACACAGGTCTCTGCTAAGTCGAAAGATGATGTATAGGGGCTGACACCTGCCCAGTGCTCGTAGGTTAACCGTTTGAGGTGACCCTGATTTATCAGGGAGGCTTCGGATGTAAGCCCGGGTAAACGGCAGCAGTAACTATAACTGTTCTAAGGTAGCGAAATTCCTTGTCGGGTAAGTTCCGACCCGCACGAAAGGTTGAACGATCTGGCGACTGTCTTGAGGAAAGACTCGGCGAAATTGCAATGGCTGTGAAGATGCGGCCAACTTACACCAGGACAAAAAGACCCCGTGGAGCTTTACTGTAGCTTGGCATTTTTAAGGTTTTTGGGACTGTATAGCGTAGGAGGGAGCCTTCGGGCGCCAATGTAACACCTCTCTTTCTAATGACTTTAGATCACCGTACTTCCTAATAACAAACGGGATGCGGGACAGTGTCTGGCAGACAGTTTGACTGGGGCGGTCGCCTCCAAAAAGGTAACGGAGGCGTACAAAGGTCGACTCAAGTCCTACAGAAACGGACTTTTAGAGTGCAATGGCATAAGTCGGCTTGACTGCAAGTGGTACATCACGAGCAGGTGCGAAAGCAGGTCATAGTGATCCTCACATAGCTTATGGGAGCGTGTGAGCTTAACGGATAAAAGCTACCCCGGGGATAACAGGCTTATCTTCCCCAAGAGTCCATATCGACGGGAAGGTTTGGCACCTCGATGTCGGCTCATCGTATCCTCCTGCTGAAGTAGGCGGGAAGGGTTGGGCTGTTCGCCCATTAAAACGGTACGCGAGCTGGGTTCAGAACGTCGTGAGACAGTTCGGCCTCTATCCGGTGTAAGCGTTTGATACTTGAGTGGGGTCACTTCTAGTACGAGAGGACCGAAGTGAGCGAACCTCTAGTGTGCCAGTTGTCACATCAGTGGCAGTGCTGGGTAGCTACGTTCGTAACTGAGAAGCGCTGAAAGCATCTAAGCGCCAAACAGGCCACAAGACTAGGTATCGTAGATCCCTGGAAGACTACCAGGTTGATAGGCGCCAAGTGTAAAGCAAGTAATTGTTGTTCACGGGTGATCCGTGAGGTTGATCGGGTTATCGGGTCGTCGGGCTAGGAGAATTATTTATCTATTTTCCAAAACCTGAATACCTGAAAACCAGATTTTCAGCTAAGGCGTACTAATAGATCATTTGTCCTTTTCATTCCGTTTAGTTTTAAAGACGTTAGAGTACATACAAAATATTCACTTGATTTTTCCACGGGCTTGACAATTTCCCCTTTTCGGGTATTTAATACGCGTATCCCATGCCGCGCTTTATGGCGCGAGGGATATTTTTTTTGGAGAACCAAATGGCAAACCTTGAGAGACACGACAGACCACATCCAAATACGTTAAGGCCCGTGCCGGGAGAGTTGCATCCGGAGGCAATAGAGAGGATTCAATTTTTGCGCAGCAGCCATCCTAACGGTGAGCAGCTCGCACGTATTTTGGGAAATAATAGGGGGCATATTCGGGGTTCACACGCACAAAAATTACACAAAGCACTTAAGCCACTATTAGATGAGCAAAGGCTGACGAGGGCAGAGCAGGGCAAATTGGTAGTAGATTCTTGGCACAAGGAAGCGCCGCTTTCTGGAGAAAGCAGGAATTTTAGAGGAATTTTAGGGAGGCCGAATGGGCAGTAGCAAAGAAGGGCAACCAAGGAGAAGGGTTGCAGATACATCTGAATTAGTAGGTGCAATTAATGTTCATGGTGCAGATAGAAAGGCTTTAAGAAGGGCAGCAAGATACGCGGCAATGGGGCAACCAAGGAATTTGTCCGATGGTCAGGGATTTTTGCCGGGATCAGTAGTTGGTGAGACGCCAGTCCAAAATGCCCAAAATGAAGGACAAACTAAAATTTAAAACTGCCAAGATTATTCTTGGCTTAATGTAATCCCTCAGGGGATTATTTTTTTGGGAAAATTATGAAAGGTGAAAGAGAAGGATTTACTATTACCACATCAAGAGTTGAAAGAGCTCACCCTCCTTTGAACAGTGGTGTGCCAATGGACAGTCTAACTGGCCCGCAAAGAGTTGAGGCTAGGGCATCGGATGTAATAGCAGCTTTGGCTATACAGATTACAAGAGATCATCCTGTTTCGTCAGCATTGGTTAGAACACTTGGTGATGTACGATCCTTAGGGGATTTGACTCATAAAGTTTCAAGTTTACACGGGTATGATTTATTGGGTAGTATTAGCGCAGAGGTTGTAAGACGGTACAGGACATCAAGTGATGATCTAGTGTCATTTGAGGTTAGGGAAGCAATGCTGCAGTGGGCTAGGGAATCAGAGGGGAGAATAATAGAAGCCCAGCCAGTTGTTGGCCCAAAGGAAGTTCCCATAAGAGAGAAATCTGGAAGTGAGCCGAAGCTGGGTTTTAAGCCATCTAAGTCTGGTAAACCAAGGGGGCCTGGGAGCCACACTCGTTTTACTCGGGGTAAAAGAGATTAGTGCTGATTGTTGAATATTGAAATTTCCCAGATAATTATGTAAAATTTGCAACGTGGTGATTTGAGCGAGGTGGTACCACTCCATCCCATTCCGAACTGGATAGTGAAACGCCTTAGCGCTGACGATAGTTGTTGGGTAACCTTCCGCGAAAATAGGTCATCGCCACACTTCATTAAACCTTCCGAGTAGGAAGGTTTTTTGTTGGAATGAAGTGTGGGATTGCCCTGCGTCGCGAATCAAGATTCGCTCCTAAGGTCATCGCCACACTAAGCAACTCAACCTTATGGTTGAGTTTTTTAGTGGAATATGACCTGCGATTTTGCTTCACAAAATTTAATGGTTATCGCCACATTAAAGCAGCTCAGCTTAGGTTGGCCTTTTTTTATCCTTTGAAAACTGATACAATGCAGTCAGCAAATTTGTCCGCCATTGGTGGATAAGTTTGAAATTTAAACATTAAGGAAGTGGTCATGGTTGGCGAAATCATCACAAAATACCTCTAAAACGCCCATTCGGCAGGCTCAGGGCAAGCAATCTTTTGCGGAGCTTTTTGAAGCATCACAGAAAAAAGTATCCTCACTTCGCAGGAACCAGGAAGTAATAGGCCGGGTTATTGCCGTTTCACCACAGGAAGTTTTAATCGATATTGGTGCCAAAAGCGAAGGCATAGTTTCCGGGCGTGAGCTTTCGGCGGTTTCCGAACTTATTTCCAAGCTAACAGCCGGAGACAGTGTTGAAGCAACCGTATTGTACCCTGAAAATGATGCAGGGCAGGTTGTACTCTCTTTGAGAAAACTTTCCGGAGAAAAGCGATGGGTTGAACTTGAAGAGAAAAAGGAGAATTCCGAAGATATCGAAGTTGTAGCCCTTGAAGTTAACCGTGGGGGAGTAATATGCGATTATTTGGGGATTCATGGCTTTTTGCCTGCTTCCCAATTGACCCAGTCGACCGGCCCGGGGCGAGCAGAAGAACCTGCAAAGCTTACCGATTTAATTGGGAGGACTTTGACTGCGAGAGTTATCGAAGTAGACAGGGGAACGAATCGACTTATACTTTCCCAAAAACAGCCGAATAAAAAAGATTTGGAAGCAATACTTGTACTACTTGCCAAGGTTAAAATTGGTGACAAAGTTTCGGGTGTAATATCGGCAGTCTTGCCATTCGGGATTTTTGTGGAGATTGATGTAGAGCAGGAAAAAACGGGGAAATCAAAGCTTGAGGGGCTGGTTCATATTTCCGAATTATCATGGGAGAAAATTGAAGACCCTGCAAAATTTTTCAAAGTCGGTGACAAAGTTGATGTTGTAGTTATTGCCAAGGATGAGGCGACCGGGAGGCTTAATTTGAGCCTGAAACAGCTTCAGGATGACCCTTTTATTTCGGTTTCGGCACAATATACCAAGGATTTGGAAGTTAGCGGGACTGTTACCAAAGTTACACCATTTGGTGTTTTTGTTTCGCTTGCCGATGGGCTCGAAGGGCTTATTCATATTTCTAAAATTCCGCCGAATGTAAACTTTGAAGTCGGCCAAAAAGTGGAATGCAGTGTTGAGGCTGTCGACTTGAGATCAAGAAGAATTTCGCTTGTTCCTGTTGTTCGAGAAAAGCCGGTTCTTTATCGATAAGCCCGATTTAATTTATGAGAATAACAGGTCAAGCGAGAGCTTGGCCTTTTTATTATGAAGAATTTAACGGAATTTATTTGCCAACAATGTGGATACAAAAGCCCCCAGTTTATGGGGAAGTGCCCGGAATGCGGCGAGTGGAATAGCTTGGTGGAAACTTCAGTTGATGTGGGGAAATCGGAGACAGTAGTTAGCCGGAACTTTGAACTGTTTAAACTGGCCGATGTTAAGTCGCAGAAAATGGGAAGGATTTCAACAGGATTTGAGGAGTTCGACAGGGTACTTGGAGGAGGGATAGTAGCAGGTTCGATTGTTTTAATTTCAGGGGATCCGGGAATTGGCAAGAGCACGCTTTTATTGCAATGCGCAATGAATCTTGCAGAGGTCAAAGGGGAAAGTCAAAGGGGAAAGTCAAAGGGGAAAAAGGATCAAAAACTTTCCACTCTACACTCTGACTCTGACTTGAGAGATAGTGTTCTCTACGTTTCAGGGGAAGAATCTGCCCAACAGGTTAAAATCCGGGCTGACAGGATAGGTAAAATTCCCAATTCTTTATACATTTTGCCCGAAACGGATGTAGAGACTGTTGTAGCTGCATCGGAAAAACTTAAACCCGGGCTTATGATTATTGATTCTGTCCAGACGCTTACATCTTCCAAACTTTCGGGTTCGGCGGGCAGTGTCGGACAGCTTAGGGAATGCTCACAGATTTTGCAGAGGCATGCCAAAAGTACCAACACGTCCATTTTTGTTGTCGGGCATGTGACTAAAGAAGGGAGTATTGCCGGGCCTAAGGTTTTGGAGCATTTGGTTGATGCGGTTTTGAATCTGGAAGGAGACGAAATGCATGCATTCCGGATTTTAAGATCGAACAAAAACCGTTTCGGTTCTACGTTTGAAGTTGGCGTTTTTGAAATGCAGGACGGGGGGCTGGTAGAAGTTGCCAACCCGTCACAAATTTTCTTAGCGCAGCGGATTGCAACTAAAGCGGGAAGCGTAGTGACCTCTACTGTTGCCGGCGGAAGGCCGATTTTGGCCGAAGTCCAGGCGCTTTGTACACCGACTATTTTTGGCATACCCGCAAGAAGAGTGACAGGCCTGGATTTTTCGAGAATGCAGGTGGTTATTGCTTCGCTTGGCCGGGCTGCCAAGCTTGCCCTTGGAAACCTGGATATTTACTTGAACGTGGCTGGAGGTTTGAAAATATCGGAGCCGGCGGTTGATCTGGCTGCCGCGCTGGCTGTCGTTTCGGCAGTAGTTGAAAAGCCTGTTAAGGAGGGTATTTGCGCATTCGGCGAGGTAGGCTTACTCGGTGAGCTCAGGCCTGTTGGCAATGTCAAAAACAGGATTGCCGAAGCAAAGCGTTTAGGATTTTCCGATTTTGTGACTTCTGACAGGTTTAAAACTTTAGAAGATGCCGTATCTTATGCGGTACACGGAGGGTAGATTATGAAACCGAAGAGTTTTTTGAGACTGGCGCTTTTTATCGTTTTTGGCTTTATTGGTGCATTCGTTGCTAGAAGTGGCACGCCGCCGGATATATTTGCAATAACGGGTGGCTATTTTCTTTTGGCTGCCGTTATTGCGTTTGCAACGCTCGGGTTTATTTTGCCGGACGTTCTGGAGCTTGCGGGGAAGGCCGGAATAGCAGCCTTGGCAAAGCAAATTGCCGACCATATCCCAACGCGTACGGGGCCTCAGATTTCGATGTCCAGGTTCCCCTTTAAGGGGAGGAGAAGCAAAAAGGCTATCAATGGTTATGTAAATCCGTTGGTGGTTGATACTTCATCTTTGATTGACGGTAGGCTGTCTGAGGTTGCTCAAACGGGCTTTTTATTTGGTACGTTTTTGGTAATTCCTTCTGTCATTTCCGAATTGCATAAACTTTCAGACAGCGCAGACGATCTAAAAAGGGCTAAGGGCAGAAGAGGCTTGGACGTTCTTGCGGGATTGAAGAAGAACAAGAGGGTTAAGGTTGAGATCTTACGTTCGGAGCCGAAGGATAATGAAGTAGACGACAAACTGGTCAGCCTGGCAAGGAAACTTAAAGGGAGAATACTTACCGTTGACTATAACTTGAATAAAGTTTCCAAGATCCGGGGTGTTGATATTTTAAACGTCAATGAGCTTGCCAACGCGGTTAAAACGGCTGTATTACCCAAAGACAGCTTAGAGATTAGGGTTAGTGCTAAGGGGCGCGAAAAAGGTCAGGGAATAGGCTATTTGCAGGATGGGACTATGGTTGTTGTCGAAAACGGTGTGGATTTTGAAGGAAAGAGCGTGCGTGTTGAGGTTCAGAGGGTATTGCAGACGGCAGCAGGAAAGATGATCTTTGCAAGAATAACGAATTAAAGCGAATAACGGCTAATTTAAACGGATAAAATGACAACTATTGTATGCGTAACTATTTGATATACCCAGAGCTAAGTTATACAGTGATGGGAATTCTTTTTAAGATCCATAACCATTTAGGTCGTAATTTTCAGGAAAAATATTATCAAAGGGCAATAGAGATTGAGCTTAAAGTTAGCAAATTGCGTTTTCAGAGAGAAAAATTGATTAAGATTAACTATCAAGGGGAAAGTATCGGGAGATATTTTCTAGATTTTGTCATAGATGAGAAGCTAGTTTTGGAGGTTAAAGCTTCAGATTACTTTCGAAACGCTTTTTACCCACAGGTTCTAGCTTATTTAACTTCAGCCAACTTGAAACTTGGAATCATAGCTAACTTTAATTCGGACAAACTGCTTTATAAAAGAATTGTGAACCCTCGACTACCTTAACATTTTGCTTATATTCGCGTTTTTATCCGCTTATATTAGCTGACGTATCTGTGACTTTCTATATCATTTACGTTCGATAATTGCCTTTTAAACGGCTTATTTTGCAGTTAGCGGGGCAAACGGCCACTTGATATATTCATGACTTGTCAATTAGCCATTTTTCTTATTAGGGAAGCCTAAACGCATCTATGTTGTCAGCAATAATAACTACAGGCCATTGATTTTAAGCTAGCAATTTTACTATCGGGCATTCAAAGTACTTGACAATAATTATTGAGGGTGCTAAATTCTAAGAGCAGGCTGAAAGTTACATCTATAGAGATATGGATGTTGAAAGCAGAAGCCTATTTAAAAGTAGGCTTTTGTTTTATCAAAACCCATGTTTTTCTAAAAAAGGAAGATCTGGGTGTTTTTAACTCTATTTATTTTTTAAAAGATGAATAGGGAAAAATTAAAATAAGAAAAGAGCATCACTACCGCAGACTGAAACTCGAATAGCAATGCTCTTTTGAGGTGTAAGGGAAGCGACTTAGGGCAGCTAAGTTGCTTTCCTTTTTTAGATTAGATCATATTAATAACCCTTGTCAAGGGGTAATTATATTTTGGCTTGGTTTAGCTTCAAATTGCCCCCATATTGACACAACATAGGCATTTATTGAGTAAAAATAATATCCACTATATATTGGCGTGTTTTGGACCCTGATTTTTAGGTGAAAAATAGTTAAAAAGAGTTAGGGTCAGGCCCTCAAGTTTTCCAAGGCCTTTCCCTTTAATAGGGAATACTTTACCGGATATTATTGACAAACATATTTTGCGGTTGTATAGTCCATTCACAAAATTGACTATTGCAATAATCTGCCCCAGTGTTTTTGAAAATCCTGTCTTGCGAAAGTAAAGAGTATTTGAAGTTGACGTAAGCTAAAGCCCTATGTCAGCCTTTGCCTTTCGGCAAACCTGACGTAAGACATAACTTAAAGGATTGAATATATTTTGAAGTTATGTCTTATAGTACTTGACAAGTAAGATTGCATATGTTAAAGTTTGCAGTCTGAATTTATACCTATAGTATATAGGTGACTAATATGCCCGGTAAAGTAAAACATAATCATTTAAATATTGACGGTGCCAAGAGAGTTGCTGAAGGCGGCGACGATTTTTTACGTGTGGTTAAGCTTGGCCGGGAGACAGTATTTGTAGTTATTGCCGTTATGACGATTATTGCAGGTGGTTTATCTTGGGGCATAGCTGCTGCCAGCGCAAACGAAGGCAATGGGCAAAATCAGGAGCAAAAAGGGCTTAAGAAAGCCGCCCTCCCCTCCAACGCTTTCGCTTCGGAGGGTGTGAAGGCACAAATGGTCCGTATGTAATATTGACATACGGCCTCTTAATAGGGACGCATGTTGGGCAGGCATGCGCCCCTTTTAAGGGGAATAAGATGATTAAGCGAAAATCCTTCGACTCACTTTGCAAAGTTCGCTCAGGATGGTTTTTTCAAAACCATTTGACAAAGAGGGTTGCAACACGATAGAATCTTTTTGGCTCCAACAGTAAGTTCCCAGAACTTGTGAAAGCGAAATTTTTCTAAATTAGTAATTATATTTATGCCAACTAAGGTCTCTGTTAATGTTAAAAGCAAGGATGATGCGCCAGTCGATGGCGAGGCAAAAAACGTGGAAGAAATAACCAATCCCGTTATTGATTTAAGGTCAAAGCCGCAAGACGTTGCCGGTGATGCTCCTGTGGAGGAAGAAAGAAGGAGCGGTGGTAGGTATTCCGGTTACGACGACAGAAATGGCAATGATGAATACCAAGGCGGTCGGGATGTGCCGACTCAGGAAGTCCATGGAATATTAGACATTATGGGCGACGGCCATGGTTTTATGAGGCCCAAATTCAGGCCTTCGGACGAGGATGTTTACATCAGCGCATCGCAGATCAGAAAGTTTATGCTTAGGCCCGGTGACGATGTTGTCGGGTTAGGTAGGCCTCCGAAGGAAAGTGAAAGATACTACGGACTTTTGAAAGTCGTAAAGGTAAACGGCGTGGATGCCGAGAAACAAGGGAAAAGGGTCAGGTTTGATCAGCTGACACCAATTTATCCTAACGAAAAGTTAAAACTTGAAACGGGCAAAACACCACTTTCGACAAGAATGATAGATATTATTGCCCCAATCGGTAAAGGCCAACGTGGAATGGTTGTTTCTCCGCCCAAGGCAGGTAAAACGACGGTGCTTAAGGATATTGCACGCGGGATTTCCGAAAACTTTCCCAAAGTCCATTTAATGGCTGCTTTAATCGGAGAGAGGCCCGAAGAGGTGACGGATATTTCAAGATCGGTGAAAGGTGAGGTTATTGCATCCAACTTTGACGAACCTGCGGAATACCAGACAAGGGTTGCCGAGATTGCACTCGAGCGAGCAAAAAGGTTAGTTGAGACGGGAATGGATGTTGTTATACTTTTGGATTCGATTACACGCTTGGCTCGTGCCTACAACCTTTCGGTTCCGCCTTCGGGCAGGACATTGACCGGTGGTTTTGATCCGGCTGCTTTGTATCCGCCAAAGAGGTTTTTCGGAGCGGCAAGAAACTGCGAAGAAGGCGGTTCGTTGACTATTATCGGTACGGCTTTAATTGATACGGGTTCAAGGATGGACGACTTGATATATGAGGAATTTAAGGGAACCGGGAACATGGAGTTGCATTTGGACCGTAAGCTTGCAGAGCGCAGGATTTACCCATCTATTGATGTTGAAAGGTCTTCTACCAGACAGGAACAGCTTTTGTTCTCGGAGACAGACTACAGTAAAATCGTGACGATGCGCAGAATGATTTCGGTGTTAAACCCTGATGAGCGTACGGAAATTTTGATAGACAGGCTTTCCAAAACCAGTTCTAACGTCGAGTTTTTAGAAGGACTGGCAAAAGACATTAAATAATTTCCAAGTACAAAACTTCAAATTTCCTTTCGACTCGAAACTCGCTCAAGGCGAGCAAATTCAAAAGTCAAAATTAAGACGCTTGGCAAAAGTCAGGCCTTAAACTAGTGGCTAGGAAAACTTAATGGCCTGACCTTAACCCAGTCTCCGGGCTTTGAAATCGGGACGTATTCTGGTAATATGTGATGTTGGAATAGCCAATAAACTTCCGAGGGCTAAGAGCCACGGTATTCTGCGAAGCAAATATAAATGGACCAACAACCCCTTCCAAAAGAGTTCCTTGCTTTTATCCACGACCTTTTCTTTTATATTACCCACAGGCTACACAAGACCGGTCTGAATTTTGAGAAGGCAAAGGATTTTATAGTTGATATTTTGATGGTAAGACGTGGTGCAAACACCTCGCTTTTTGTGCATTTTTCGATTTTAGGCTTGGCGGCTGTTGTCCTTATCGGAGGAGGAGTGATTTCGCCTACTTCCGTAGTTTCTGGTTCATACCCCGGTGTGGCAGTTAACCCATTGGTTGCCAGTTCGACCGGTGAGGCGACGGCCCAGGGGGTTATTTCCTCAACAATTACGCCTGTTACAATCGTTTCCGACAAGCCAAGGGACAAGACAGTTGACTATGAAGTTAAAAGCGGAGACACGATTGCTTCGGTTGCTCTTGAGTGGGGTGTTTCCCAGGAAACTGTGATGTGGGCAAATGACTTGACCGCTTCAAGCAGGCTGACAATTGGCCAAAAACTGAAGATATTACCTGTTTCGGGAGTTTCCCATAAGGTGGTTGCCGGTGACACAATTTATTCTATTGCCAAAAAATACCAGGCCAACTCGCAGGCAATTATTGATTTTCCCTTTAACGATGTTGGTGACGATTTCCAGCTTAAGACCGGTGACACGTTGATAGTTCCTGACGGGGCTCCGCCTGCACAAGCCAAACCCGCACCGACACAATACCTGGCTTCAGGCCAACAAAATATTTCGGTGGAGGATCTGGGTAGTGCCCAGTTTGTCTGGCCGGCTTCAGGAGGAATTTCCCAGTTTTTTGCCTGGTATCATCCTGCCTTGGATATTTCAAATCTGGGCGGTGGGCCGATCCATGCTGCCGACGCGGGGACTGTTGTTGTTTCCGGGTGGCCGGACGCTTCCGGATATGGAAACCGTGTGATTTTAGACCACGGAAATGGTTATCGTACCCTGTACGCACATATGTCGGCGATTTATGTATCTGCGGGACAAAGAGTTTCAAAAGGTGACGTATTAGGAGCAATGGGTTCAACTGGAAGGTCAACAGGGACACACCTACATTTTGAGATTATAAAAGAGGGAGTCCACCTCAACCCCTACAGTTTTTTAGGGCGCTAGGTTATCTCTAGCTTAGGTCAGTTTAAATTTTCCAAGGCCTGACCTTAGTTATGCAACCAGGGCCTGACACCTTCACTCTAGAATCTACTATCTTGAATCCACTATACTTTCTACTAATGAAGAAATATCTGCCTGTTTTGTACGGGGCGCTTGCTTTTGTTTTACCGCTTGGGCTTTATGTTAGGACCCTTTCGCCGACTTACATTCCAATAGACAGCGCAGAATTTACAATGTGCATGAAGTACTGGGGTATGTGCCATCCTCCAGGATTCCCTTTGTATATTGCCCTGGGGCACTTCTTTCTGGCGGTTTTTCCTTTTGGTTCCCTTGTTTATAAAGCGAATTTTTTTAGCGCCCTTTTTGCAAGCCTGACTGTACTGTTTGTTTATCTGGGCCAAAGGGAATTCGGGGTGAGGAGACCGGTTGCCTTTTTGGTTTCGCTGTTTTTTGCGGTATCGTCGGTGTTTTGGGAATATTCGGTTTCGGCTGATGTTTTTTCCTTTGCGACATTCCTGATGGCCCTTTCGGTGTTTTTGATGTTCAGGGGCAAGTTTTTGGCTAGTGTTTTTGTGCTGGGTTTATCTTCCTCGCATTTTTATATAACTGCTGTTTTGGCCCCGGTTTATTACTGGTATAAATATGGGTTGGCGGGTTTCCAGCCTGTCGGACCATCGGGTGCAAAAAATATCAAAAATGTTCTTATTTCATCCCTGGTTTTTTTGTCTGCGTTTTTCCCGCAGGCCTTGATGTATTGGCGAATGACTTTGGATCCTGCTGTTAACTGGGGACATGCGAGGGGACTGGGGGGTTTTTATTATTATTTGAGAAGACAGGAATTTGGGTCGATATTTTTAATCGCAAACCCGGTTTTGACGTTCCATATTTCCAAGTTTCTTAAGCATTTTGAAACTTATTTCCCCGCACTTTTTGTCAACTTCGGGGTTGTCTTACCGTTATCTGTTATTGGGGCTGCTTTGGGTGGTCTGTTTTCCGACAGGAAAGCTGTTTTTATTTTCGTGTGCTTTTGGGTGGTTTTAGTAGTTCAGTTGTTTTTGCTTTCAACGATTGACCCGACCGGGGCAGATAATCCATTTCAGATAAGCAAGTTTTATCTGACTTCGTTTGTAATCTTTATATTTTTGGCAGGGAAAGCAGTGGATATTCTTTTTAAAAAATTCTTTGATGAGGATTTAAGTTATGTTTTGATTTTGATTTCGTTTTTGGTTTTGGTTTATTTTATTTCCAATTTCAGGGTGAATGACCTTTCGAAAAACTATTTTTCCCGCGATATGGTTTTAGACGCGTTTAGCCAGTTACCGCCGGGCAGCATTGCCGTTACCGTTTCACATATTGTTAACTTTGGTGGCCGGTATGAACAGGAAGTAGAAGGGCGCTTTGGGGATGTTACGATTCTTTATTTTCCAAACGAAAAAAACCGCGACAATGAGTTTTACCATCCGGAAGTTTTCGGGCGGGCAGAGGATAAAACATTTATTGATAAGGTCAAAGAATGGAAATCTTTAGGCAAGGCCGAGGAGTATGTACTTTCGACGATTGCCAAAAATTTAGACCGGCCGATTTATATTTTACAGGGAAGTTTCGAGGAAGGCTTCTTTGCTTATTTGAAGCCATATATAAAGCCGTATGGGATGTGGTGGAAAGTTGAGCCTGATTTGAATGCCCCGGTCGATACTAAGGCCCGGATTGCGGTTTTTGATGGCATACGGAACAAGGATGTAAGTTATGAAAATTTCGAACTTAAGGCGCAAAGAGACGATACAGTGAACTATGCGATTTCCTACCATTCTACGGGTGTTATGTTGGGGAGCTTTGGTATGTATGATGAGGCAATCGGGTTTATGGAAAAAAGCCTTAATGTTAGGAAGGGAAAAAATAACGTTGAGGGGGAGATAACTTTACTTAAAAGGACACGGGATTTGGACGGGCGTTTGGATGGATTGGTCCGGGATAAGAATAAGACGCTGCTTCTTGAGCTTGGGAACAACTTATATAACCTTCAGAATTATAAGCGGTGTGTGGAGGTTTATTCTCTAATGTCCCCAATATGGACTGATGAGGCGGCAGTTTACAATAATTGGGCTTCCTGTCTTGCGATGTTAGGGGTGACGGAGAAGGCCCGGGAATTATATAAAAGGGCGCTTGTACTGGATCCCAACCTTAGTTTGGCAAAGCAGGGTTTGGATAATCTAGATTCTAGATGATAAAAAGGTCAGGTCTTTAAGTTTTCCAAAGCCTGACCCTTAGACTGCTTTGGACAAAGACAATATAAACCTCTAAAATATCAGCCATGATTGATTTTGCCCTTCGACAAGCTCAGGGTAAACAAAAATTGAGAAATATATGATTGACTACGCAAAGATAACTGCCAAAGCGGGCGATGGGGGAAACGGATCGGGCTCTTTCGAGCATATTAAGGGCAAAAGAAGGGGCAAGGCAGACGGGGGAAATGGCGGCCGTGGCGGAAGTGTTTACATAGAGGCTACAAACGATTTAAACACGCTGGAGCCGTTTAGATACGTAAAGGAATATAAGGCTGAAAACGGTGGTAACGGGCTCTCCAAGAAACGTAAAGGGGCTGAAGGCCGTGACTATACTGTGCGCGTGCCTGTGGGGACAGTAGTTGAAGTGAATAGTGAAAAGGGTGAAGTGAGTAGTCAAGATAGAAATAAAGGACTTTCCACTGACCACTATGCACTTATCACTGATCTTGTCCAAAGTGGTGACAAGATCCTGGTTGCGCGTGGCGGAGAAGGCGGTCGGGGTAATTGTCATCTTAAAGACGAATACGGGAGGCGGCCGTTTAAGGGAGATGTTGGTGAGCAAGGTGATGTTTGTGAACTGGCGCTGGAGCTTAAGCTGATTGCCCAAGTCGGGCTTATTGGTTTGCCAAATGCCGGTAAATCCACTTTGCTTTCGAAGTTAACTTCGGCAAAGCCCAAGATTGCCGATTATCCGTTTACAACTTTGGAGCCGAATTTGGGAGTGATGGATACGGGCGCTCTTGCGCGAGGCTACTCTTTCAGTCGCGATCAACGGTCGGCTGTAAATTTCCATGAGGCTCAAGTTAGTCAAAACCCGGAGACCGCTCTTTCAAGAGCACCCTCACGCAACCACGTTGTTATTGCGGATATTCCGGGTTTGATTGAGGGTGCCAGCCAGGGCAAGGGACTGGGGGATTTATTTTTGAGGCATATAGAAAGAACCAAGGTTTTGGTTCATTTAATTGATGTTTCCGGCGGTGGAGATGTCCTTGCCAATTATCAGGTTGTCAGGCGGGAACTTTCTGATTATTCTAAGGAGCTTGCTAAAAAACGGGAAATTATTGTTGTTTCCAAGATTGATTTGGCTAGCGCCGAGGTTATCGACAGGATAAAAAGCGCGTTTAGTGCCAAACGGAAAAAGGTTTACTTGATTTCGGCTGCGACAGGCGAAGGCGTTGATGAGTTAGTAAAAGCAATCTTGAAAAAACTCTAAATCCAAATATTACTTAAGATCAGGCCTTTTTGAGGAAATTCAAAAATCAAAATGCAAAATTCAAAAACTTCTGACTTTTAATTTTTAACTTTTAACTTCTTTAGAAGCTTGGCCTTTGGGTTGGTGAGGCGCTGGGTGACGGGGAAGCCGACGGGCTTGGTGAAGCAGAAGCCGACGGACTTGCCGCGGGTTGACCCTGCTGCTGTTGTTTTGCCTGTTGATCCTGTAAGTCCCTCAGTTGTTTGTTGTAGTCGTCTAACTTTTTGTCAATGTCTTCTATGGCAGGGTCTTCTTGAGGGAGGAACCTTTTGGCCAAAGTCAATTCGTTAACTATGGTTGGGACGCTTCCTTTTTTCTCGATCAGGATATTGGCGAGGTTGTAATGCGCCGGGCCGTAGTCGCCCTTTGTAATGACGGCGTCTTCGAATTTTCTTTGGGCGAGGTCAGTATTCCCGAGCCTTTGGTAGAGTGCCCCGAGCCTGTTGTGGAGGATCGGGTTTTGGGGGTCAAGCGATACCGCTTGGGCAAGAGCATTGGTCGCGTGGACATCCGCGCCCTGAACTGCTCCGATTAAAGCTTGGTAAACCGCAGAGAGTGTTTCCCAGTTGGCAACGTTTGCTGCCGAAATACCCGGGAGCCTGAGGGGTAAGATCTGATAGCCCGAAGCGGCTTTGCCCTGGTCGATTGCGACTTGGGCGAGGTTTCCCAAAAGCTGTTTCTGGTTGTCGTTTAAGTTTTGTTGCTGGCTCAAATTGATTGCCGCGTTTAAGGTTGTTTGCGAAAGGGAGCGGTGGTAGGTGTCTATCTTTGGGTTTGTCTGGATTGCCTGTTGGAGGAACTGGACGGTGCGGTTGCCGTCGTTTGAACGTGACGCCAGAAGCGACTGCCTGTAGTAATAGTCTGCCCTGTAGGCGCTTACTTGATATGTGAGTGCAAGGAAAGAAAGAACAACTACGATTATTGCAAAGATGGCGGGTAGGATTTGTGATTTTGCGCCCTTATTGCCGGCTTCAGTTTTGAGCAACCCTTCATTTGCTCCGGGAGCACCGATTGGGAACCATGAGAACCTGTTTTTTAGGGCTGCCAGCTCCAGTGTCACTTCAAAAACATAGTCTTCGCTGGTTGTTTTGGCAAGGGTTGCCAGCATTGCGAGAGCGATCATGAACGAGGCGAAAGTTGCAAATGATGACACGGTGAAGAAACTGGCAATGACATAACCTAAGATGGCCGCTGCCACCGGCAGGTAGACAATAGTGTTTTGGCTTTTAAAGATTAGCGACCAGATAAACCTAAGGATGGCGACTATCAGTAAAAGGTATGCGAGTACTCCGAATACTCCGGTTGTCGCAATAATGTCTGTAAAGTCCGAGGAAGACTTATCGAACCTAACAGCCCAGTCTTCGGTGGCATTAATTGACCTTGGTTTCAACTGAGTGTAGACAAATTGGTATGTTCCGGGACCTGTCCCAAAGAGCGGTTTTTTACCGATTGCCTGCGCTGCAATGTCCCAGGCAGCGCCTGCCGGGACGCGTTTTTCCTTAGGGGTGTCCACTTGCTGCTGTTCGGTTACGCCTTGGTCCTTGGTGATAATCCATTGGTAGAGTGTGCCCTTGGCAACTTGGGGAATAAAGCGGATCACCAAAAAGAGAATAATGAAAACTACCAACACTGCTGCATGGCCCTGTTGGGTTTTAGTGAGTTTGACCCGCAATGTTCCGACTGTTAAGAAAACCAAGGCAACCACAAGACCAATGTAAGCCGGGAGGTCGTTGATGAGGATGAAGGAAAATGCCAGGATCAGGGTAGAAATGGTTGCGATTAACCTGATTGTTTTGTCTTTTTCATATATGGCCCAGGAAGCTGCAATCGGTATGACGAGGGCTTCCAGGAGGGCAAGGCGGTTGATAATTCCGAGCGGGTTAAACGACCTGATTTGGGCGAAGTCGAATGGTAAATATGCACCAAAGTAGGAAGTTATTGCGATAAGCGCGCCGATAACGGTTGCCCCTACCAAAGTCCAGAGGACTGTGTTTACCTGCCTTTTTGTTTTTAGGGTGGAGACTGCCACAAAGTATAGGGCAGCTATGATGAAAAATGGAATAAAAGCCGGCCAAATTCTTCCATGGCTTCCGAAGAAGGAGATGAATTGGTCGATAGACGAGTAGGCTGCAATAAAGTAAACCGCGATTAACACTAATATAGGAATGTCCAGAGGAGTGCGGGTGAAAACGACCCTTTTTTCAAGGACCATCCTGACGGACCAGATTAGGAAGGCGGCTATTGTTAATGTGAGAATAGCGGTTAACTTGTTGAATTCAAAAAATTCTGATGTTGCAGGAAGGAAGAATAGGGGAGTAATAAATGCCGCTGCCACTACAAGTGCAAATATTAAAGATTGTGAGAGCTTCAGGAAATTATCTTTCATAATTTAAGCTATATTTCCATATAAAACTGCCGTGAAATTTTTGTCAAGCCCCAACTTCTAACTTGCCACTTTTAGCTTCCAAGGGCTGCCCTTGAAACGACAATGGGATATTGTTATAGGGTTGTGAGGACAGTAAGCTAGTTGTCGTGGGGGAAGAGGAGATGGCTTATCTTGTCGAGATGTATTTGTTCTTGTGCTCGGACAAATTCTTTGTATGAAGATCGGGCATCCTCCAAGCTGCCATTTTTAGTTTTGAACATGGATAGGATGAGCTTTGTATCCGGTATTTGGTCGTCGGTTTCTTCGAGGTATTTCGGGTAACTACTCCACTTGTAAGAAGGAAGTTTGCTTACCAATTTTGCCGGGTTTAAATGGATATAGCGGGACAGGTGCATGAGGTATTCGTCCCGGTCGACGATTTTGGCCTTGAATCGACTCTGGAACGGGTGGCCAATTAGGCCATATTTTTTATTAAAATACATGGTGTAGGCTGTGTGTAGCCTCTGGATGAATTTACTTGCCGGTTCGGGCCCGTCCTGCCTTACGAGTAGGTGAATATGGTTGGGCATCAGGCAGTAGGCGAGAATGGATATGTGGTGCTTGCCTTTATACTCCTTAAGCCTTGTAATGTATCTTTGGTAATCTTTCTCATCGTTGAATAGGTTTTGCTTTCTGATGCCGCGGTTGAAGATATGGTAATAGCCACCCTGAAAAAAATTTGCTTGTGGAAAACTTGCTGTCATGACAGTTAATAGATAACAGTTAAGGTTATCCAAGTCAAGACCTAACTTGCCACTTTTAGCCTTCAAGGGCTGCCCTTGAATTATGTTCACTTAAGGTCAGGCATTTAAGTTTTCCAAGGCCTGACCTTTATTGGGCGCTGCTTATTTGTGCGGTATTTACTATCAGCCAGTCGAAGGTGATTGTACGAGCAGCGGCGGTTCCGTCTACGGCTACCGTGAAGCCTTCGAAATCCGATTTGTCGAGTACGTAGATCGTCTTGCCGCCTGTCGGACCGGTTGCTGTTATCAAGATTTTGGTTCCAGGTTTGACGGCGGTTGTAAATATGGTTGTTGATGCTCTGCCGGCTCCAATAGTCGATGAGCCGACTGTCTGGAAGTTGGGATCCGAAGTGTCGATTACCAGTTCTTTGGTCTGGACGCTTTCGGCTTGCAGTTTACCTTTTATAGTCAGGTTGCCGGCCCGGTCGAAGGTAAACTTGCCGTTGCCGATGTCGACTAAAAGACAAGAGCCAGAGGTTACAAATGAGCCGGAGGAGCCGGAGGTTTGACAAGAGTCTCCGGCGTATGGGTCGTTTTGCAGATACAGGGTGGAACCTAGAACGTTTAGCTGTCTGCCGTAATCGATTATGAATGTGCCGTCTTGGCTGAAAGTGCCGGCGACTTGAGTCGAGGCCAGGTTAGCCTGGCCAGTCAAAGTCAAAGTGGAAAGGGTAAGGTCAGTAGTCTGCATTAATTCAGTCAGATTATCCAGAGCCGTTTGTGCTTCATTGGCAATTTGTTCGCCTTCCTTAATAGAGTCAGAGGTTACAGAGGAGCCGGAAGAGACATAAGCGGAAGCTGTTGATTCGGATAACTCGGATGAAGCGGAAGATTCCGGTGAGTCGGTGGACCGGTAAGCCGGTAAGTCGGTATTACCGGTATTGTCAGTAGGGGTTGGAATTGGTGAGTCGACATTGTCACTTGATCCTAATACGCTTGCCTGTGGCAGGTTGTAGAGCGCCAGCTGCTTGGTGACTTCGGAGGCGACGAGATCGCGGATTTCATCCGTTGATAGGGAGTCGGAGGAGTCGGAAGAGTCGGAAGAGTCGGAAGCCAACGTACCGTCGGATTCGGTAGAGTTGGTAAGTCGGTAGGTCGGTAAGTCGGTAGAATCGGTAGTGCCTGTAAGCGCCGCGGCGGCGAGGGCGTTTGCGTCGCCGAAGTACCAGGAAGGGTTGACAAAAACTACGATTGTTCCAGAGGTTACAAAGGAGACAGAAGAGCCGGAAGAGCCGAAGGATTCAAGCGCGATACCAATGATACGGCCGGGTTGGGTGGCCTTCATTCCAACTCCGGGTGTTGAGGATGAGGTAATTGGGTCACCGGCTTTAATAGCCCCGTTTTCGAGGCTGACTTTGGCAGGAACGCGGCCGGCGAGTGCCAATGGCTTGCCGTTTATTTGCTGGACATTGAGGTTTATTCCCGGATCGGTGGAAATTACCCCGAGGAGGGTTTGTTGATAGGCAGTGGTAGATTTGACAATCCCTTCCTTATTATTAACATCCACCGCGGCGATCTCACCGGCCTCGAGAGTGTCATCTACAGTCGGGAAGGATTCTGCAATGTCGGCGGTTTCGGTGGTACTAAAGTTATCGGCATAGATGGTGCCTGCCTGCGGGTTGGTAATTGCGCACGTGCCGTTGTTGTTGACGCAGATGTAGCCATTAGGCAACTGGATCGAAGATCCAGTGCCAGTCAAAGTCAAAGTGCCGCTGGAATTGAGAGTTAAGATTTGAGAATTGAGAGAGTCTACAATCCTGAGCGATGTGGCGCCGGAGGAGTCGCCGAGGGAGATAGTCAAGTCTTGAGAATTGAGAGATGAGATTTGAGAAGTCGAGATTCCGCCAAGCGCATTCAGGCTACCGGCTACGGTTAGGTTACCGCCGACTGTCAAATCTCCCGTCAAATCCAGTGATTGCGCACTGACATTACCCAGGTTGTCGACTGCGAACAATCCGTTTGCAGCTTCCAGCGTTCCGGTTGTGGCAATGTTGCCAAAGGCGTCAATAGTTGTATTGTTCGAGCTAGTCGAAAACGATTCTGCTTCCAAATTTATATCTGCATATTGGGTGCGGATATCCGGCCGTATTTCTGTTGCAATGAACATTTCGACAACCCCTTCGCCCGGCCCGTCAAAGCTGCTCAGGGCTTTTCCGAGAGTTGACCCAAACCTGGCATCTGCTTTCATGGCAACACCCGGAGTGGAAGAAGCAGTCAGCAGATCGCCAATTGCGATCGGCCCGTTTTCGTCGTTAACCTTAACAGGTACACGGCCGGCCAGTGCCAGACGGACAGAATTTCCATCATCCGTACCCATTGTCGTGTGCGGGTTTGTGGAAACGACACCGATTAAGTCCTGGTCGTAGGAAGCTTGCGACTTTTCGACGGTTACAGGGTTTGAACTGGAAAGGCTTAATACTTCCCCCGGCTGCGGCGGGTCACCGGTATAAGGGATCCATTCTGCAAGGTCGGCAGTTGCATCTGCACCCTCGGCCCCTATTATTTTCCAGCCACTATTTAAATAAACTACAGTATATGTTTCCGGAGTTGCGGATACACCCATTGTGCTAATTTGTACACCGTCTATTTGAACTGTTGTGCTTGTACAGGTTCCAGTCCCACCTGAATCGATACAACTTACTACAAAGTAGGCGAAGGTCCCTTCGGCGGTAGGCAAGCCAGTAACGTTAAATGTTCTTGAATCGCTAGTGTTATCGGTATTCGTTTGCGATAAAAAGTAAGCCAGGGCTGGAGTGGTTATGGTGGTAGTTGTACCAGCGCCTCCATCAGTTTGTGAGCTGGTTACAGTGCTTCCTGCCCAGGCACCGTCGCCGTAAATTGCCCTATCATCCGTACCATTTGCGACAGAATAAAGGCCGTAATCTGTCGTTGCTCCGTTTGCAATAGAATATGTACCGTAACCTGTGGTTCCTGTCGTTGAAGAGCTGTAAGTACCAAATGCAACTTCTGTTCCGTCTGTGTCGCCTGTTGCTGAGAAGTAGGCTCCATAAATATTTCTTAAGCTTGTATCACCACCGGTTGCACTGGAATCCGTGTATGATGCTGTCCCAAGTAATCCGTAAAGGTTTTGTGTGCTTGTTCCCAGACTTGTTGTGTCTGCTGCACTTTTAGTGTTTGTAAAGTAACCGCCGTAGCTTGTCTGAGTTATGCCGTTTCCGATGGCGGTGTTATTTGTGTAGGATGAGAAAATGCCGTAGTTGGTGATATTGGAAGATGAGGTGGAAGTGACTGCGTTTGAAACTCCCAGGATGGTTGACGTAGAAGTTATGATTTGGCTGATACCCGTAGCATATTGTCCTTCGATCAAAATGCCATTGATGGCATTTGTTCCGGTTTCGTTATTGTCTATCCATAAGAAAGCATCCATTTGTTCGTTTGAAGCGTTATCAGCCTGGCTGATGTAAATACCATAGTTTGGGATAGAGTTTGCCGATGAAGTGTAATTAACTTCTAAGGCGGTGTATTTTGCAGCGTCTGTTCCGTTTGCGAGATAGTCTATAGATACACCTACCACACCACCTGCTCCTGTGCCAGCGGTTGCATCTATGTTGATGTCTATAACTGGTTTTGTTGTGTCTCCCAGGTAATCGTTTGTTGACGCATCGATTACAAACTGTCCATATGCTGAGGTACGAAAGTAACCGGCATAGTTGTTGTCGGCGCCAGTTGCTGTTGCAAATACTCCGTATGTGCTATTTGTCCCTTCAGAGTCTCCTGTAGCTGAAAAGTAGCCAGCCAATGTATTTGTGATTCCAGTGTCCGATCCAGCGGCATTGGTGTAAGACGCTGAGGAGAAAACCCCGTATGAATTGAGTGTATTTGCGCTCAAGCCGTCATTGCCTGTTTTTGTGAGTGTGTTGTATATGCCGTAGAGGCTTTGGCTGTTAGAAAGTGCTTGTGCTTCCGAGAAAGTATTGACGATTCCGTAGTATGTTGCCGCGGTGTTGCCGCTGACGGTTGTTGAGACGTTAACAGAATTGAACCCATCCGTACTTGCAGATGTAGCATTGATATCCAAAACCCCAGTTGTTGCGGTATTTGTTGTTGCCGAGATTGAAAACTGTTCGGCGGTTGAGGTTGTAAGGGTATTTAATATACTGCCGCCGCTTGTATAAAAGGCATAATTTACGCTGCCACCAGTGACTGCGCCTATGCTGATGCCGTAAGCGGTAGAACCTCCCGAAATGGCACCGATGTTTATTCCGTATGATGTTGTGCCTGTTCCGGAAATAGTGCCTATGTTGATGCCGCCAAAATTGGTGCTTGAGGAACCTGTCGTGGTACCAAGATTAATGTGATAACTGTTGCCTACACCACCTGTGAGGGCAGCAGTTGCTATTGGGTAGTTGTTGTCTGCACCTGTTGCTTCCGCGTATATCCCGTATGTGGTTGTGGTACCTGAAGGGTCACCTGTCGCCTTGAAGTAGCTTCCAAAAGTGGTTCTGGTGGCATCAACGTCAGTTGAGGTATTGGATGCCAGGTTGTATGTGCCATAGGTATTGAAAGTGCCGCCTGTTGTTATTACATCCGTACCGCTTTTGGCAATGTTGTTGTAGACACCATACAAATTAACTGTCGGTGAGGTGGCAGTGAATGCCTGGATGTTTGAAAAGCTATTAAAAACACCGTATTGGGTTACTGTTGCGTCCACACCTGCCGCTGTCGATGTGTAGGAAAGGTTGAGGCCGCTGTTTTGGTGAGTGAGAGAGGTGACATCTATATCCAAAACCCCGGTAGTACCGGTTGAAGGTGTTGCTGAGCCGTCTATTAAGACTTTTTCGTCGGCTGCCAAAATAAATGAAGCGTTGCCGGCTGCGGTGTAGATTGCGTAATCTGTCCCGCCGGAGGATGTTGTGTAGATGCCGTAGTTGATATCGGCACCGGAAGCACTTATTGAAGCACCGTATGTTTTGGCGGTTCCGGCTGTATCACCTGTTGCTGAGATATAACTACCATAAGTGTTTTTTGTCCCAGCATCTGTTGCCCCAGTATATGTTGCCGCCGTGTAGTTTCCATAAATATTGAAGGTTCCACTGTTTGTGTCTGCACCGCTTGTCTTTGTAAACGCGTTGTAGGTTGCGAAATAATTGGGACTGCCTACTCCGCCAATTATTTGACTTGTTGTAAAGTGATTGTAAAGACTGTAAATATCTCCGCTTCCTGTGGCTGTAGATTCGAAATCGATATTAAGGCCGGATGTACCAGTTGGAGAGGCATCAATATCTATATCGACCACGCCTCCTGTTGGTGTGTTGGAGGGAGCAGCAGTTGAAACGATGTAAACTTTACTGTTTGCGGCGTTTGACAAATAGGCAGTGTAGTTAGTATCCCCGCCGGAGGCTGTCGCGTAGATGCCGTAGGCGTAGCCTGTGCCGTCGGTATCGCCGGTTGCCTTGAAATAGCCGGCCATGGCATAGGATGTGCCGCCTACTGCGGTTGCGGTTGATGTGGCATTGCCGTAGACGGCGATTGTGTTTTTGCTGCCGGCGGAGATGGCTGCCGAATCGGAAACTTCGGTGTAGGTGCCGTAGAGGTTTTTGGCGGCGGCGCCGGAAAGCGTTACCTTATTGTATATGCCGTAATCGGTGTTGGTTTGGGCCTGGGTGTCGGTTGCCGCCTGGTAAATTCCATAACTTGTGACGCCGGAGCCGGAGAAATCCGGGGCAAGGGAGATTAGGGAACCGGCGGAGCCGACATCGGATGTAAGTTTAACCAGCGAATCCAGTATGCCTGTTGCCCCTGACCCGTTGACGACGATTGCGCTTCCGGATGTAAGGGAGGTTGCCGTGAAGGTGAAGATGTCCGTTGTCGTTAGGGAGGTGGTGAACGTTGTTGTCCACCCGTCGAGGGCGATTATGCCGTCTGCTGCCGCGTCGCCGATTGCATCCCAGGTTATAGATCCGCAGCCGGTGCAGGTGCCGCTTATTGCCAGGTTGCCGTCAAGCTGCACGTTGCCCGCGTCTACCCAAAGCGCGTAGTTACTTCCGCCTTCGGTCGGGGCGGCGGCGATGTAGACAGTCGCGGCGGCAGTGAGTGTGCCGGTGGCGGTAATTGAGGGCTCGTCTACATATAAGGAAGCAACCAGGGCTGTTGTGCCTGTCGGAACCGTTATTGACTCCGGGTCGATCCTGGCGCCATAGACATTGGTGTTGGCGGCGCCGGTTACCGTGCCCATGACCAAAAGCTGTTGGCCAACCCCTGCGTAAGTCCTGTCGTAATCGACTGCGAGGGCGGTGTCGGCAGAGAGGGCAGAGCCGTTGCCGAATGCGCCGTAGCCTTCGATATCCAGGTTGCCGGCCGCGCGCACATTGCCGGAGCCCAGGAATTCGAAGTTGTTGTTGTCGGTGGCGTTACCAAATGAAATCAGGTTAGTTGAGCCGGTCAGAAGGAAAATGTCGGCGCCGCTGTCGTCCTGGATAAGGAAGTTGGAGGCGTCCGCGTACTGGATGGTGCCCGCGCCGTTGAAGTCTATGGTGGCTGCCCCAAGGTTGACGGCGGTAACGGAGGAGGCGGTTATAGTGGTGCCGGTTGTAATAGTGAAGTCGTCGTCTATTGTGACGGCGCCGTCCGTGTCCAGAATTGTGCCGGTCCCGATTGCTACGTTGCCTGCTGCTGCGTAAAGGGCGTATTTGGTGTCTGCTCCTGTTGCCGTGGCGTAGATACCGTAAGTAGTTGAGGCACCCGTGGCATCGCCGGTTGCTGAGAAGTAGCCGGCGTAAGTATTCTTGGTGCCCGTGTTTATAACTGCCGTCGCGGTTGGCTGCGTGCCGCAGGTGCCGATAGCAACAGTTACGGCAGGTGCAGACGTGTAACCGGAACCTGCGGCTGTTACGGTATATGAGGTTATTACGCCTCCGCCCACGTTTGCGGTTGCCGCTGCCCCTGAGCCTCCGCCGCCTGAAAAACTAACGGTGTTTCCTGTCGTACAGCCTGATGTGCCGTTGTTTCCGACAGTTACGGAAAGGACGCCCGAATCAGAGCCGGTATTGGTGGCAGTATTAAAGGAACCATAGAGGTCAGTAGCGGCAGTTGAAGTATCGGCACCCGTTTTGGTAACGGCGTTGTACCCTCCAAAGATCGTCTGGGCTGTACCTGTTATAACTGCAGACGATGACCAGTTATTGTAGATACCATACTGCGTTGCCCCTGTAGTTGCCGTATTGGTGGTTGAGATTTGCAGCACACCATTGGTTGTCGTATTGGCAGTTGCCGAAATGGTGACATTTTCGCCGGCCGCAAGGACGTTTTTGATATTGCCGCTTGCAGTGTAGAGGGCGTAGTTGGCGGTGGTTGCGCCTGATGCCGAAAGATATGCTGCGATATTGGTCCCACTGGTTACGTTGGTGTTGGTAACCGTTCCGTAGATTCCGTATGCATTATGGGCAGTGTTGCTGTTTGCGCCGGAGCGGGCAAAGTTGAGGAGGTATGACGAATCCGAAGCGGTGCCGGCGGTTGATGCTGAAGTTATGTTTACAGCCTTACCGTTTTGAAGTGCGGAGAAATTACCGTATATGCCTGTGCCTGTCGTGAGTGCACTGTCTTGAAACACAAAGGCGGAACTTGTGCCGGTACCGGATACAACGGAAGATGTGTGTGTCTGGGCACCTGTGCCGGAAGTTAAGGTTAAAGAGGTAGAAGTTGTGCCGTTTCCGACAGACACTGCAGAGGTGTTGGCAGTACCGATGTAGACAACGCCGGCGCTACCGTCCCCGTCAAACGAACTTCCAGCCCCACCCTGGATTGTTACATCCCCACCGTTGCCACCCGTAAAACCTGCATCACTGTCCCCACCGGTACCGCCGTAAATGGTTATATCCCCGCCTTTGTACCCGTTATCAAATGCCGCGCCGCCGCCGGTACCGCCTGTTAGGCTAATTCCGCCGCCGGTACCGCCGCTTGTTATACTTCCCGCCCCGCCAAGTACAGTGAGGGCGTTTGGTGCGTTGGTTGAGCCGGTTGAACCGCCTATATAGACGCTGCCCAGGGAATATATCCCGTACCTGTTGGTGGAGCCGGAAACCGCGCCTATATATATGCCGTAGTTGGTGGTAGCTGAACCGGACAGGGCACCGATATTAATGCCGTAATTTGTGGTGGCAGTTGAAGAGTTTGCAGCGATGTTAACACCGAAGTTGTTGTCGGCGCCGGAGGCGGTTGCGAAAACACCATATGCATTGCCGGTGCCGGCACCTGTAGTGTCGCCGTCTGCATTGAAATATCCTGCGTAAGCGTCGCTGTTACCTCCGTTGCCTGCAGTTGGGTCAACAAGACTGTAGACACCATACATTGCTTTGGTACCACTTGTGTTGGCTCCTGTGTCTGTAAGGTTGCCGTAATAACCGTAGCTGACTTTGGAAGCTGTGCTGGAGTTTGCAATAGTATTGGCAATTCCAAAATTAGTATTTGCAAGAGCTATTGCATCTACTAGCCTGGTGTACTGGCCATAAAGCGTGTTGGCGTTGGTGGCGTTGTTGTGGGTAGTAAGGTTATAGATGCCGTAGCCAAAGGTACTTGCGGATGCATTTGTGTAGGTGTATTCCAAATCTATACCGCGGTTATTACTGGTTGCCGATTCGACATCGATATTGACTACGCCGGTTGTGCCTGTATTGGGTGTGGTTTTGGCGTCGATTGTGAATTTATCGCCAGCGTTAAATAAGTAGAAGACGTTTCCATAATCCGTATACAGGGCGTAGTTGCCGGTTGCGGATGTGACTTTTCCGACCAAGCCGTAATTATTGTCGCCGTTTGCGGCTGTTCCAAAGACCCCGTAATCCAGGCTTGTGCCTGCTGCCGTTCCGCCATCTGCGGAGAACCATCCACCGTATGTGTGTCTTGTGCCTGCAGTTCCCGAATCGGTTGAAGTATTTGCGCCGTAGCCGGAAACACCTATTATCCTTACCGTTCCGCTTGTTGTAAAAGTGTCTGCGCCGGATTTGGTTGACGAACCGTAAGTTCCATAGAAAGTATGGGATGGGTTCGTAGCGACGATTCCGGTGGTACTCGAGAAGCTTGAGAAAGTGCCGTATTGTTCTACTGAACCAGCACCGGAAACTGTAGACACAAAGCCGACATTAAGGCCGGAACTCTGGTCGGTTGTTACGCTTGTTACATCAATATCTAATATTCCGGCGGTTCCGGTGTTGCCGCTTGCTGTGATCAGGAACTTTTCGGCAGTTGATGTTGTGAGGGTATTGGAAATTCCTCCGCCTGCTGTAACGAAAGCGTAGTTGGTGGATGCACCTGATACTGCCCCAAGGTTAATGCCGTAGTTGGTAGTCCCGGCACCGGAAATGGCACCGATGTTGACTCCGTAATTGGTAGTTGCGATTGATGCATTTGCACCAAGGTTTAGGCCATAGGTTGTTGTGCCGGTGGTAGTTGCCGCAAAACCACCGGTTGAAATGGAGTAGGCGTTTTGGGAAGCTGCAGCACCGGAAATTTGGCCAACGCTGATCCCGTAAGTTGTTGATGATGCGGCACCTGTGATTGCCCCCAGGTTCAGTTGGGCATTAGTGGCGGAGGCAATTGCTGTTAGTGTACCGGTACTTATCTGGTAGTTAGCAGTAGTTCCACCAGTTAGAGTTCCCAATGTTATACCATAGTTAGTAGATGTTGTTCCTGCCGAGGAGATATTACCGACCCTGATCCCGTAGTTATTGGAAGCTGCAACCGACCCTGACAACCCACCAACATCCACACCAATATTTAATGTACCCGTATTGGTTATTGCCCCCGTTTGGATTTGGATGTTGTTGGTTGAACCGCCGGTTAGGGTACCTAGGCTCAATCCGTAGTTACTGGCGCTGACACCGGAGATATTACCAACAAATGTTCCGTATTTAACGGTAGTGGAAGCACCGGACAAGCCTCCGATTGCCAGACCGTATGAATTGGTACCAACAGACGTGAGTGTTGCAACATTGATGCCGTAGTTTGTTGTTGCCGTTGCCGAATTGGCACCAACATTAATGCCGTATGAAGCCGTACCTGCTCCCGAGACACCGCCGATATTAATACCTCCAAATGTGGCACTTGTGTCACCTGCCGTTGTACCAAGGTTAATCTGGTAGCTTGTGCCCGATGCACCGGCAGTGAGGGCGGCGGTGTAGATGGGGTAATTGTTGTCTGCTCCTGTTGCCGTGGCGTAGATACCGTAAGTAGTTGAGGCACCCGTGGCATCGCCGGTTGCTGAGAAGTAGCCGGCGTAAGTATTCTTGGTGCCCGTGTTTATAACTGCCGTCGC
>Ga0082335_1001015_pt1 | contig 64864 bp, 51 predicted proteins | sample Subgrocontami58m_FD_72375 | JGI IMG/M metagenome (GOLD analysis project Ga0082335, IMG submission 72375) | Subsurface groundwater microbial communities from S. Glens Falls, New York, USA - GMW37 contaminated, 5.8 m (SPADES assembly) (version 2) ... | reverse complement strand
TAAGCGAAATCTGTTTCTGGACATAAAACCTCATAAATTAACGCAGGCTAAAGCCTGCGACTACCAGGTAGCCGCAACCTTTAGGTTGCGTGAAAAAGGTAATTCCTACTGTATTAAATTAAACATCTTTTAAAGAACAGTAGTGAGACCCGTTTTACATACGGAATAGCAAGGGTAGAACTATAATGGCCAAAAGGGAGATATATAACCTCTGGCCTGCCCATCTTTTTCCACAATCTCATGCCGTATTTTTTAGGGACTGTGCGGTCAAATATAGCTATAAACATCAATACGTGTTCAGGTTCTATAAAGTTAGCCACTTTTATTGGGTCAGTCTTTATAATCCTTTCTAAAGATTCACGAAATTCCTCCTCGGTCATATCATTCTTACTCTTTAGCCTATCCCGCCATGCAACAATGCCAGGCTCATTGGAAGAAGAGAGTATATCAGCGATGCTCCCTCCTGCCAGTGTAATGACATGGCACTTGAGCCTATTATCTATACCTGCCAGGATAGAATTGATAATGCCACCCATGCTTATTCCAAAAGTACCGAGCCTGTCCCTATCTACCTTTTCCTGCTGGACAAGCCAATCTATCGCCTGGCGATTGTAAATAACGATTTCCCTGAATATCTCCTCAAAACCTTCAAGCCCTTCCGTCTTCTTAATAGCATTGACTAACCATTTAGACCTGTGAATGATAGCACAGGAAAACCCGTGTGAGGCAAAATATTCTGCAAAGAGTTTTGCAAGGGTATTGTCTCCTCCGAGTATAGGAGATATAATAATCAATGGGTGTTTACCTTCCTCCTTCAATTCATAATAGTCAATGAGAATTTTCTCACCCATCTCTACCTTCTTAATGGCATATCTACTTGATATGTCTATCAATGAAACAGATACCTCACCACTGAAAGGAGGATAGTCATAATATCTCAATACCTCTTCAAGGGTTTCTGTATGGGCTGTATAATTACCCTTCTCATATCTTATATGGGCACACCCTGAAAGGATTGGCAATATAAATGCAAATAATAGAATCCTTACTATCTTTTCTGGACCCATTTCCACTCACCAGAATCCTCTTGCTTTACCTCTATCCATTCACCTGTCTTAGTCTTAGCCTTATCCTGATGGACCTTGGTAAAAGTCTCTTTCACCTTTTCAATATCTATCCCATTCTGCTCAGCTATGGCCTTTCAAGGTATTCCTCCAGATCTGGTCGGGGCGGGTGGATTTGAACCGCCGACCCCTTGAACCCCATTCAAGTGCGCTACCAAACTGCGCTACGCCCCGACTGATGTAACTACATCATTATAAATAAGTTGAGAGTCTAACATATCCACATCCATTTTGGAATTCTGCTTTGGTGTCCAAAAAGTGTCCATTTGCCTACTTAAAATGTCCACTGCACGCTTCTTGTGGTCAGGTGAGAGGTGAGCATATCTCAATGTCATTCTGATGTCCTTATGCCCCAATAATTCCCTTGTGGTATTTATATCAACACCGCCCATCACTAATTGACTGGCGAAAGTATGCCTCAAATCGTGAAACCTGAAGTTCATTATACCAGATTTTCCGCGCATTACAACCATCCTTATTACCTTAAAGAATACTATGGGTGAAAACCCATCTGCCTCTTTGGTTTCTCTGGCGGTGTCAATAACTGCTTTATGGCATCAAAGACAACTTTAAACTGCTGGTCATATTTTCTCTCTATATCTTCAATCTTTCGTTGCAGGTCCTTATGGGTCATAATTATTTCTCTTAGTTTAGTAAATGTCCTCATGATTTGGATATTTACCTGTATGGCTTTTTTACTGTTAAGAACAGATGAAAGCATTAAAACTCCGTGTTCAGTAAAAGCATAAGGGTTAGCACCTCCAAAATAAGATTTTGATGGTATGCCAAAATGGCATACCAGTATTTCAACTTCTTTATCATTAAGAGTAAACATGAAGTCTTCAGGGAACCTCTCAATATTTCTTTTAACCTGTCTTTTTAACTGAGCCGTTTCTACTCCGTAAAGATAGGCTAAATCTCTATCTAACATAACCTTTTGCCCTCTAATCAAAAATATCTTTTTCTCTATTATCTCCTGTGGAACTAAATTAGACATTGCTGGTTCACTCCTGTTTTTGGTGTCCAAATAGTGTCCATATAGCCTCTAAAAACACACAAATTCACACAAATCCCCATAAACAAGTAATCTCCGTAACTTATTTACAATGTATATAGTTACAGTAATTTCAATTAATACAAACGCATTAAATATCCTAGCATATTCCTGATGTTGTCATTCCTGTGAAACTTGTCCTCGCAGGTCGTAAGCGGGGAACAGGAATCTATTATTCTACAGTCGATAGATTCCCGCTTTTGCGGGAACGACAGTCACTGTAAAGTTAGTTATTGCATTTGTATTAGTTATGAAAAATCTAAAAGTCCCAACCCCATTCAAGTGCGCTACCAAACTGCGCTACGCCCCGACTCCCATTTTATTCCATCTCTGACTTACTCTCTCTCTTCATCAAGTCGTTCACAGCAAGTAATGGGTCTTTATTTTTAAATAAGACAGCATAAATCTCGTGGATAATGGGCATATCTACATTATTTCTTTTACTTAATTCATAAGCCGACTCAGTGGTGCTTACCCCTTCAACGACCATCTCTGTCTTGCTTACTACATCTTCTAATTTCTTGCCCTTTCCTATCTCTTCTCCAAGCCACCTGTTTCTGCCATGCGGGCTTATACACGTAGTCACCATATCGCCCATACCGCTTAAGCCTTCAAATGTCCTCCTGTCGGCACCCATACTTACCCCGAGTCTGGTTATCTCTGCCAGCCCTCTTGTAAGTAATGCAGCCTTTGTATTTGCCCCGAATCCAAGCCCGTCTGACATGCCACTGGCTATGGCAATGATATTCTTGAGCGCACCACCTAATTCTACACCTATGACATCCGGATTGGTATATACCCTGAATCTGCCGCTTGAGAATATCTCCTGTATCTTGTAAGAGGTTTTCTCATGTTTAGATGCCGTTACTACAGTAGTTGGTATCCCCCGTGCCACTTCTATAGCAATGCTGGGGCCTGAAAGGACGGCTAATTTCACCTCACCTAAAAGTTCTTCAATTATCTCTGACATCCTCTTCAACGTCTTATTTTCAATCCCCTTGGTTACACTCACAATAGTAGAATCTGAAAAGTCAAATCCTTTTAACTTACTGACTATGCTGCGCATGAATTGTGATGGAATTGCCAGAATGACCACCCTTGAATCACTCAACGCCTCTTCCAAATCTGCAGTGATTAGAATTTCTTTAGGAATTGGTATTGAGGGAAGAAATTTCACATTATCCCTCTTTTCTTTCAAACAGTCTACATATTCAGGAAATGCACCCCATAGTGAAATCTTGTAACCCTTTTTAGAAAGGATAATTGCCAGTGTAGTCCCCCAGCCACCATCGCCAATAACCGCAATCTTCATAAGTTAACGCTTCCTCTTAAAACTAATTCTGTTTTCTGTCCCTTTAATCAGCCTCTTTATATTCTCCTTATGCCTGTAGATAACTATTAAGCCCATGATTAGACCAAATAATGTATATTCTAAAGGGGACTTAAAGAGCAGAAGCAGTATGGGCAAGACAACTGCACTGCATATAGAACCCAATGAGATGTATTTAGTCAATGCCACAATTATGCAAAATAATACAAGCGTAATCCCTGCTGAAAATGGGCTTATAGCCAGAAATACACCTGCACCAGTGGCGATACCTTTGCCACCTTTGAAATTTGCAAAGACAGTCCAGTTATGCCCTGAGATTACTGCAGCACCTATCAAGACCCTTGCGCAGCATAACCCCTCACTAACCGGCATGCCTGTAGTATATGGAAACATTACAACAGGTACAAACCCTTTAAGTATATCTATAATAAGGACTATTATCCCTGGGAGTTTTCCCACTACCCTGAAGACGTTTGTAGCACCAATATTGCCGCTGCCATAATCCCTGATGTCAATACCCTTAAGCAGCCTGCCGCAGATTAAACCTGTCGGTATAGAGCCTATGAGATAAGCGGCTATTATAAAAATGATAATTAACAACATAAATACTACTCTCGCCTGCTATTTCTAAACCCAAGCCTTACAGGTGTACCTGTAAAATCAAAAGACCTCCTCAAATGGTGCTCTATAAATTTCGCATAGGATGGCTTTGCCAATTTCTTATTATTTACGAATATCAGAAATTTAGGGGGCATAATCCCAGCCTGGGTTATGTAATATAACTTAACAGTCCTACCACTTCTGAATGGTGAGGAACGGGACTTTTGAAGCGCCTGTAATACCTCATTCAACTCTGCCGTCTTTATAGTCGTTGAGCAATTCTTAAATATACACGCACTCAAATCTATCGCCTTGATAACGTTCCTGCCTGTAAGACACGATGTAAATAGAACAGGCACATAACCTAAAAATGGCGCCCTCTTCCTTATGGCCTTCTCATAATCTTCCATCCGGATATCTTTGACGAGGTCCCACTTATTCACTATAATAATTATGCCTTTACCTTCTTTCTCTGCTATGTTGATTATCTTGAGGTCCTCAACAGTCACTCCTTCAACTGCATCTAACATCACAAGGCTTACATTTGAATGCCTTATACTTTCAAGTGACCTTGACATACTGTATACATCAAGCACTTCTTTAATCTTGCTTTTGTGCCGTATGCCTGCTGTATCTATTATTATGAACTTAGTCCCATCCTTTTCAAAAAATGTATCTATAGAATCCCTCGTTGTCCCGGGCTCAGCATCTACTATCACCCTGTCTTCTCTGAGGAGGTAATTCAGGAATGAAGATTTGCCTACATTGGGCCTGCCTACAATTGCAATCTTTATCCTGTAAGATTCTACAACCTCCCCCTCAATTGCTGATTTGCCAAGGGAATCCACTATCTTATCTAAAAGGTTACCTGTCTCAAGCCCATGAAGTGCAGAGACAGTACATGGCTCTCCCAGACCCAATTCGTAGAAATCTAAAACCTTGAGAGAATCACCTTCTGTATCTACCTTATTAACTACTAATATTATCTTACCTCCCTTTTTTTGTAAGAGGTCTCTAATATGCCAATCAATTGGTGTAAGGCCATCCTTGACATCACATAGGAATAATACCAGGGCTGACTCATCTATCGCCATCTCCACCTGTTTTAATATTAGACTTGAAAGCCTTTCTTTATCTTTAAGTATTATACCGCCTGTATCTACTAATCTAAATGACCTACCTCTCCAGATTATAGTTTCATATATACGGTCACGTGTAATGCCGCTTATCTTATCTACTATGGCCTTTCTCTTCCCGACAAAACGATTGAAAAGGCTGGATTTGCCCACATTAGGGCGGCCCACTATAGCAACGACAGGTATACTCAATTTTTAGCCTTTTTTATTAACATGTGCAATCTGATTTAATAGTCTGCTCCCCTTAGCTATATAGGTCAGCCCAGAGATGATTGTAAAGAATACGGTAATATAAGATATGGTTTTGATATAAGGCATCTTCAACAATGCCCATATTATAGTAGACATCTGGAAGAAGGTGGTTGTTTTCCCAAGTTTATTAGGGGTAATCTGGAGATTGCCTGCCAACATATGTATGATTACTGCACCAATGACCAATATCACGTCCCTGCTTATCACTGCTATGGGTAGCCACAGCGGGATTCTATATTCAAGAGGGAACTTATTCATTACTGAAAGGGTTACAAAAGATGTAGTCAAAAGGAGTTTGTCTGCCAGAGGGTCTATGATACTACCTATTACTGTCTTCTCTTTCCTTATCCTGGCAACGAATCCGTCTGCTGCATCACTCAACACTGCCAAAGAAAATGCCCCTAATGCCCAGAACCTTAAAAAGTCTTTCTCAGGTGTGTAATATACCATGAATGCAACAAAGAATGGGATAATGAGTATCCTGAAAATTGAAAGTTTATTAGCTAAATTCACTTTGCTATCCTTAATCTATTAGGTGGCCAGAATATAAGAAATGTCTTACCTATTAGATTCTTCTTCGGCACAAATCCCCAGTAACGGGAATCATGGCTATTGGCACTATTGTCACCTAAGACAAAGAGGTATCCCTCTGGAACCCTTATCTTCACCTCTTCTCTGCCATATTCCCCGCGATTATAATAATATATCTTCCCTATAGGATTTGGGTTATCATCCACTGCCTTGCCATTGACGTATATCCTGCCTTCCTTAATCTCTACATCTTCTCCACCCACTGCAATCAGCCTCTTTACAAAATTCTTCTTGGGTTCATGGGGTGGCCTGAAGACTACTATATCACCCCTTTCAGGTGCTTTAAATTTATAAATAAACTTATTCACGAATATCCTGTCACCCTGTTGTATAACCTTAAGCCTTCTCCTGTCTTTAGGGCACCTCTTCTTATTCTTTTTATCTGTATAGTCTGTGCCGCTATAATTAGAACCGCACGTCTTGCAGGTTGCGATAATGCCGTGCAATGTAGGCTCCATAGAACCTGTAGGTATCTTCATCGCCTCAATGACAAACGTTCTCAATATCATCGCCAGGATAAAGGCACCTACTAATGATTCTATCCATTCACGAATTGCCTTCTTAGTATCGTGTTTCATCCGATTAACTCCTTTATATCTTTAGCACTGCGAGGAATGCCTCCTGCGGAATCTGGACCTTGCCGAACTGCTTCATCCTCTTCTTTCCGGATTTTTGTTTCTCCCACAATTTGCGTTTCCTCGTAATATCTCCTCCATAGCACTTCCCTGTCACATGCTTGCCGAATGGGCGAATCGTTTCTCTTGCTATAATCTGCCCTCCTATAGCAGCCTGGATAGCCACCTCAAATAACTGGCGAGGGATAACCTCTTTTAACTTCCCTGCCAATTGCCTGCCTTTGAATTGGGCCTTCTGCTTATAGACCAATGAGGACAATGCATCGCATGGCTCACCATTGAGTAATATGTCTAACTTTACAAGCTGGGTAGGGGAATAGCCAATAAATTCATAATCCCATGAGCCATATCCCCTGGTCACTGACTTTACCTTGTCATAAAAATCAACGATGACTTCAGCCAGGGGTAATTCATATATCAACATCCCCCTTTCAGGGTCAAGATACTCTGTGCTCTTATAGATACCCCGCCTCTCCTGGGCAAGTTTCATCACACTGCCAACAGCATCACTCGGGACTATCAAGAATCCTCTTATAAATGGCTCCTGTATCTCATCTATCTCATGAGGCGAAGGAAGTTTTGTTGGATTATCCACATCTATCAACTCCCCATTTCTCTTCTTAATCCTGTAAACTACACTGGGAGTAGTGGCTATTATATCTAACCCATATTCACGCTCTAACCTCTCCTGTATTATATCCATATGTAGTAACCCTAAGAATCCGCACCTGAACCCAAAACCCAAAGAGGCAGATGTCTCAGGCTCATAGACAAACGATCCATCACTCAACCTTAACTTGTCTAATGATTCACGTAACATAGGAAAATCTTTACTATTTATAGGGTATATGCCGCAGAATACGAGTGGCCTTACCTTTTTATATCCTGGCAGAGGTTTTGATGCAGGGTGAACCGCACCTGTAATGGTATCGCCTGCATTTACCTCATGCGCCTCTTTGATATTGCACGTGATATAACCCACCTCGCCACATTCAAGAGAGTCTGTTTTTAGAGGCCGTACTTTGAATACACCCAATTCCATAACTTCATGGACATTCCCTGTCCCCATAAATCTTATCCGCATACCAGGCTTTATAGAGCCATTCATCACCCTCACATAGACTATCACGCCTTTGTATGTATCAAATGCAGAGTCAAATACCAATGCCTGAAGAGGCTCACGAATATCACCCTTTGGTGCAGGTATCTTCTGGATAATCCTCTCAAGGAGCTCTTCAATCCCCTCACCCTTCTTTGCACTCGCCAGTATGACCTCTTTCTCATCTAATTTCAATATATCCCTTAACTGTACCTTTACTTTGGGGATGTCAGCATTTGGCAGGTCTATCTTATTAATGATAGGTATAATAGCCAGATTATGTTCCCTCGCGAGATATAGATTTGCTACTGTCTGAGCCTCTACACCCTGTGCCGCATCCACAACCAATAGGGCACCTTCACATGCAGAGAGTGACTTTGAGACCTCATATGTAAAATCTACATGCCCTGGCGTATCTATAAGGTTCAATGTATAATCCTTGCCATCCTTTGCGTGGTAGGTAATCTTGACTGCACTTGCCTTTATAGTTATACCCCTCTCACGCTCAAGGTCCATATCATCCAGAATCTGCTCCCTGAATTCCCTCTGGGTTATCGCACCTGTCCGCTCAAGCAGCCTGTCTGCCAATGTAGATTTCCCATGGTCTATATGGGCAATGATACAAAAATTCCTGATAAGTTCCTTACTCATGTCCTAACGCCGAGATTCTCCTCAGGCCTGATACTGTCCTTATCCTTAAGGCTTGATACAAACCTTCTTCCCTCAGGTAGCGGCTTATCTATCCCAAATGTATCCCTTTTGACTTTCAGGTAATATAGATAATTTTCAAAACTTACGTCTGAAGGCACCCTGTGGTCAACGTGTGGTATATAACCCCCCATCCTGACCAATTTCTCAATCCTCTTTATTTCATTCCTGATGGCCTCTGGACCTTTGATAAGTGCAATCTTATCTACGCCACCTAACAAGAGCACCTTATCCCCGTACTTATCCCTTATGGGTATGGGGTCAGAGCCACCAGCTATTTCAAGCGGCATCATACAATTCACACCGCCTTCTATCCACAATCCTACAAGTTCATTCATATTTCCGTCACAGTCTACATAGACTACATCCACACCATACCTTTTCAGGAAATCCGTAATCCTCTTGTAACGTGGAACCATATACTCCTTGAATAACTTTGGGGAAATTATAGGTCCTTTGTTAAATGCCATATCCTCCCATACTGAGGCAAAGTCAAGCCGGACCTCTTTTACTGCCTTGTCTATAATGGTAAGGATGTAATTTGTGATATATTCCATCATATCTTCTATAAGTTTTGGGTTATCATAAAATGCCACAGTCACATTTTCAAAACCCATCCAGTTCCTAATCCATCCAAATAGGCTGCCTACAGATATACCCAGAGTATAGTCTCTTTTACTCCAATCTCTCTTTAATTCTTCCCAATTATCCGGGTACCGACCAGGCGTATCCGGGTCAAGACGTTTTTTAAATTTCTCCCAATCACTCCTATCCTTGATTGGAAATTCTAAATATTTCGGGATTGTCTGGATGCCTTCTTTATTTATAATGCATTTTACCCCCTCACCATTTATGATAACCTTGTGTGTCGCATCTTCTTCAAGGACCTTATATTCAAAAGGTGGCATGAGCCCTATGTTTACAGGCACCCATCTTCTCCTGTCAAACCCAAAATATACATCTGCAGCATCATTGTTATTGACCTCTTTTGGCAACCCTTCATTATGCCATCTGGTGAGGCATTCGTCCCAATATCCAAACTCCTCATCAGGCACACGGTCCACCTTCTCAAAATGCATCGTCTTTACCCAACGCTCCCTGTCATTCATGATATTATCCCCTTTCCACTAACCATTTTTAATAGTATATACCAAAATAACCAAAAACTCAAGTGTTTTTTACACCCACCTTGACAAATGTAGGGATGTGTAGTATTATTATAGTAATGAAAAAGTATGTTCTGTATTTATTATTGCTTATCCTGCTTATATTTACTTCCACGACAGTCCATGCTGATGGTAAATTAGACAGTGTGGAATGGAGCTTTGAACAGGATTACGAGCCATTAGACATAAGGAGTGAGTTTGACACTATCTCCTTAAAGGTAACAGTATCCAATACAAGTCCAACGACAGAGTCCTTCCGGATACTCTTTGAACTGATTGAGAAATCATCACCTAACAATGTCAAAGACTGGATGTATGGGGGACCTACATATATTGGCGGATGGACCTCCCATGGAGATATGGCTGAGCCAGGGTTCCTTGACACATGGGGCGAGGTTCAGAATACCCTCCCAATCCCGCCCTTTGAATCCCATACTTACCATGCCCTTTACACGCTCAGTGGACCACCTCAAAATGCTGACCTGGAAATCAGAGTAACACTTTATACCATAGAGGGAACTCTCCTTGACAGGTTTGATTCTAAGAGAAATTCAAATCTTGGATTTACCCTCCTCTCCTATACAGGACCTGGCGAACTTCCACAAGACGCACAGGGATGGATAAACACAAATAAACCTACATATACAGATAATGACACAATCGTTATTGAATATGCCATCCCCTCTTCTAATAAAGATGCGCTCCCTACCTATCAATCCTCATGGGATAATGCGATGATAGAGATATACGATATCACTGGTGGTGATATTTTAGTAGATTCTTATCCTCTCAGAAAGGCTAAGGAACGTCCTCAGGATTATCAGGAATGGGGTGAGACTGGTGGTAAATCCTATTCAATATCTAAACTTAAAGATGGTTTCCCTGTCACAAATTACCTGACATTGAACCCAGTCAAAATCGGCAAAGGATTGATTGAGGGACATGCTTACGAAGTGGCATTAAAGAATAAGAGTGGGAAGGCATCTTACAATCTTCCTTTTGATATACTTGACATATTCACTTACCTTGGTACAGGAGAACCATACATAAATTTAGAGACATCTATTGAAAAAGTTCCTCCCACCCCTAACAATCCACTGCCTATTTATAACTATAATATAGCCTACTCTAATACAGGTTTTGGAGATGCATACGAAGTAGTTATTGCAGACAATGTTCCTGCTGAATCTACTTACGTAAAGAGCAGTGCAAGTCAGAATAGCATCGGGACAAACAGCATAAGCCCTAACAGAGTCCAATTCTTTGATGGCATCATCTGGAGTAATACAGAACCATCTGACCCTGCCTTAGTTAAATCTATCAGGTGGATATGGAACCCAAATGTTGTAGCGGCAAATGATAATAGAGATAATTACGGGCCAGACGAAGGGCTCGTAAGTTTCCAGGTCCAGTTAAAACCTGGTATGACCTCGCCAAAAACAGTATTAGGAACAGCATCTGTAACATACCGTTCAAAAGATGAGCCGTCAATGGGTATTGCCCAGGTGAGTACACCGCCATCCTCAACTGAGCAGAAACAAGGAGTAATAACCTTTGACAGAACTCTCTCTGGCGATAAGGTGGGACAGCATAAGGCACCACCTACTACACAGGTAGAGATGACAATAATTGCTGAATCTTCAGGAGAAGTAACAGATGCGGTTCTTACAGACTACCTCCCAAAAGAATGGATTGTCACAGATTCAAAAGGTGGGATGATAAGTCAATACTCTCATGATTATAACCAGATTGTATGGCAATTAGGGACTATAACTGGCAAGGTTACGAAATCATACATTGTAATGAGTCCCCCGCTCATTATTCCACCTGTAAAATATTACTTCCAGACAGGATTGGAATATAGAGGAGGTTTTGCAAAGAGTGACGAGTGGATGGTCATGGTATCAGACCCAGTTAGCGGCGGCAATGCAGAGATGGTTCCTCACAATGTCATTGCCAAATCTGCCGGTAATACATTTACATATTACATCAAGGTCCTCGGGACAGGTCCTGTCCCTGGTATAATAGCCGATGAACTCACGATAACTGTCCATTCAAATTTTTCTAACGTATCTATAGCCGCATCAGGTGCAGTAAAAATAAACGGGACTGCTGTAACATCCTATACGAGAAGTGTCACAGGAAATGTAATAAGCATTATCAGTATCAACCCCACTGCTGGTAAGAATGATGTTATAGATGTAACCTTTACTGCAGATGCCCCTACTTCACCAGATGCTACAGGCGTAGAATTCACTTCTACAATAGAAGGTATTGCTACAACTACAGGCGTTAATGTCAATGGAAATGCTACTGATGGTGATAATATCACTGTCACCACAAGTAGTGGCAATGCAGCAGCCTCTGCAGTTGCTGAGATTACCCCTACGAGTGTTACCACAAATATTGCAGGGCAGAGTTTTACCTACAGTATATTCCCAACATTTGATGTTACCAATACAGGTGTAAATCAAATCAAGATTACTGTGCCGTCTACATACTCATCTATCAGTATGAATACGAGTGGTGCAGTTACTGTAGCAGGTTCTGGTGTGACATATACACGCACAATAGCAAGTAATGTTATAACTATTGACCTAACGACCAAGGTTACCACAAGTCAGGTCATTGCAATAACATTCACTGCTACAACGCCATCCAGTGCTGACAGCGGCACAAACTTCACATCTACTGTGGATGATACAGGCACATCTACGCCAGGTGCACAGAATGCATCTTCTGGAGATGGGGATAACGGCGGCAATGGCGGCTCATGGACTGTTACTGCAAGTGCATCTAACCCTGCTGTCACATCTGCCGTCGCTGAGATTACACCTACGAGTGTCATCATAAATACTTCAGGGCAGAGTTTTACATACAGTATATTCCCTACTATCGGAGCATCTGATACAGGTGTTAACCAAGTCAAGATTACCGTCCCTTCTACATATTCGTCCATCAGCATGAATACGAGTGGTGCAGTTACTGTAGCAGGTTCTGGTGTCCCATACACACGCACTATAGCAAGCAATGTCATCACTGTTGATTTGACAACAAAGGTCACAGGCAGCCAGGTCATTGCAATTACGTTTACTGCTACTACTCCATCCTCTGCCGATAGCGGCACTAACTTCACTTCTACTATAGATGATACAGGAACATCAACTCCGGGCGCACAGAGTGCATCATCAGGTGACGGGGATAACGCTGGTAACGGCGGCTCATGGACAATAACTGCAAGCGCATCTAACCCCGCAGTTACATCTGTAGTCGCTGAAATTACACCTACAAGTGTTATTACAAATACCACAAGTCAGAGTTTTACCTACAGTATATTCCCCACTATCGGGGCATCTGATACAGGTGTAAACCAGATAAAGATTACTGTCCCTTCTACATATTCATCTATCAGCATGAATACGAGCGGCGCTGTTACTGTCGCTGGTTCTGGTGTCCCATACACACGCACTATAGCAAGCAATGTCATCACTGTTGATTTAACAACAAAAGTCACAGGCAGCCAGGTCATTGCCATAACGTTTACTGCTACTACACCATCCAGTGCAGACAGTGGCACCAACTTCACATCTACTGTGGATGATACAGGCACATCTACTCCAGGGGAACAAAACGCATCTTCTGGAGATGGGGATAATGGCGGCAATGGCGGCTCATGGACTGTCACTGCAAGTGCATCTAACCCTGCTGTTACTTCTGCAGTTGCAGAGATTTCACCTACAAGCGTCATTACAAATACTACAGGGCAGAGTTTTACATACAGTATATTCCCTACTGTTGGGTCTGGTACAGGAATCAATCAGGCCAAGATAAATGTTCCTTCTACCTATTCAAGTATAAGTGTAACGAGTGTAAAGGTAGGCGGTGTAACCTATAGTACATCAGGTAACCCTGCAACAAGATATACCAATAACTCTACAGGCAATACCATTACAATTGACTTTACCCAGAATAAGACAGGCAATTCTGTTATTGAGATAAAGTTCACTGCCACTACACCATCATCTGGAGATAGTGGGGTCAACTTTACATCTACAGTAGATGACACAGGGACGACGGGCTATCCTGCACAAAATACAACCGAAGGAGATGGGGATAATGCCGGAAATGGAGGGAGTTGGAAGGTTACTGCGAGTGCAAGTAACCCTGCAGTAACTTCTGCAGTGGCAGAGATAACGCCTAATAACGTTATAAAAAATTCCACTGACAATAGTTTTACCTACAGTATATTTCCTACTATAGGGTCTGGGACAGGTGTCAATCAGGTCAAGATTACCGTTCCTTCAAGTTACACTAACGTCCAGATGGCTGGTAGCGGTGCAGTTACAGTCGGTGGTTCAAGTGTAGAATATACAAGAACAATTGTAAGTGGGGTAAACACTGTTATCACTGTTGTTTTAAGTACGAAAGTAACAACGAGCCAGGTAATTGCAATCACATTTACTGCAAATGCACCTTCTGCCGCGGACAGCGGTCTAAATTTCACATCTACTGTTGATGATACAGGGACAGCAAGTCCAGGCCCACAAAATACTACAGAAGGAGACGGTGCAAATAATGGAACGCCTAACAGCTGGAAAGTAACCACCTCAGATGCCGGACAATCTGTAACCTCGGCAGCAGCAGAGATAACGCCAAATGCTGTAGGGTTATCTTCCGCCAATACCTTTACCTATAGTATATTCCCACAGATAGGTGCATCAAATACGGGTGTGGATGAGATTACTATCAGTGTGCCGAGTTCGCATACAAGTCCATCTGTAACAGGGGTAAAGATAGATGGCTCTTCTGTCAGTTTTACGAATAATTCAAGCGGAAATACGATAAGGGTTACCCTCGGAACTAAAGTAACCACTAACAACAAGGTTATTGCAGTGACGTTTACTGCAACTGCCCCATCATCCAGTGACAGCGGTGTGAATTTCACATCTACTGTTGACGATACCAGCACATCAAGTCCCGGAGCACAGAATACTACTGAGGGCGATGGAGACAACAAGGGTGACGGGGGAGACTGGACAGTCTTTACAGGACAATTGGCAGTAACTTCTGCCTTAGCAGAGATTTCTCCGAACAGCATCACTGCAGGTTCTGCAGCAGTTGCCTTCACCTATGATATCCTGCCTACTATAGGCGCCTCAGATACAGGTATAGACCAGGTCAATCTCAATGTGCCAAGCACCTATAGCAATATCAGTCTAACGGGCATATCAGTAGGTGGAACTACCCAGAGTGAAGGTACTGGCCCAGCATCAAGGAGATACAGCAAAACCATATCAGGCAATGTCATCACTATTACCTTTGCCCAGAAGAAGAACTCCACTGGCACAATAATCTCAATAACATTTACTGCCGATGCACCAACTTCTGCAGATAGCGGTCGAAATTTTACATCTACATTAGATGACACCTCCACTTCTATGCCTGCCCAGAATACGACCGCAGGCAATGCTGACAGTGACGCATCTGACAACAATAGCATAACAGTTACTGCAACTGCACCTGTCGTCACTACTGCCGGCACTGGAAGCGTAGTAGCTACTGACCGTATATTAGCAGGGGGAACGATCTACGTGCGAGTAAGGGATACTGACCTAAAGAATGGCTCACCTTTCAAGGTAACGATGGTCAGAAATACAGGCGTAGAGACTGAAGAATTGGAACTGACAGAATCGCCAGCAGGCACAGGAATCTTTACAAATACAACCGGTATACCGACTGTAGGGACAGGGCCCGCCACAGACAAAAACGGTTCTTTCAGGGTATCATCAGGTGACACAATTGTCACCACATATACAGATGCAAGCCCTGTTGGCTCAAGGACTGCTACTACAAAGGTAGTCTCATCCAAGACGAGCACCACAGGCTCTGTATCAGTAAAAGATAGCACTTATACAAGTTCTATCACAGCGATAAAACCTGCAGATACACTATACATTGAGATTACAGATAGTGACTTAAACAACAACTCAGGTGCAAACAATGACAATGCATACGTTACTGTCACTACTAAAAACGGAGATAGTGAAACCATATTTATCAAAGAGGATTCAACAACAGCTAATAGATTCAGGGTTACACTAACCTCCTCATCTTCAAGCACTCCTACTACTAATAATGGTAACTTAGAACTAACTGGCGGTGATAGTATCACAGTGACCTATGTAGATTCACTTGATGCCAATGACCTGGTCAACCAGTCAAGGACAGCGACTGTATTAGTTATTACAGGGACAGGCATAGTCAATATCGTAGAAATTGCCATATCACCTGGTGACACATTGAATCTGGAGGTGCTTGATGCTGATTTATCAGGCTCAGTAGGAGTAACCCTTACCACGACAAACGGGGACAGTGAAACAGTAACCCTGAACGAAACCTCAACTCAAGGGGTGTTTAAAGGAACGTTCTCCACTGTGAAGGACACTGCTAAGACAGGTAACGGGACATTAGATGTCCAGGAAGGTGATACCATTACCCTCATCTATAATGATGCAAACCCAAAGGCTGAGAGGAAAGATGCATGCATAGTTATCACAATAAGTGGGACAGGTGTAGCAAATATACTTGAAGGAACTGTATTCCCCGGCGATATAATTACAGGCTTAGTCGCGGATTCTGATTTGAATTTAACATCAGGCGGGAGTAACGATACTGTATCTGTAAAGTTTGTTACCTCAGATGCAAACAATCCATCATTAGATGATGAGACCCTAATCCTGAATGAGACTACTACGCCAGGCCTATTTACAGGAACGATAACTACAACAGAGAGTTTCGCTGTCTTCCCTTCAAACGGGACACTTGAGGTAATCCCGGATGATGTTATTACATTAGAATATACTGACGTTAAGGATTTAGAAGGAAAGAAGAATCAATCCCGTACAGATAGTATCACGGTGAGTAAAAAGCCTGCTGAAGTTAAAGAAACTACACCTAAGACTGGTCCCAACATTGCATCTCTTCCACCAACCCCTACCAAAGGTATAGCCCCAACATCACCTATTAGTGGTAAACCTACAACTACTCAACCTACTACCACTGAGCAGGTTGTAGAAAGCCCGACTACTGTTGCCACTACAAGAACAGAGACACAGACAACGACTCAACAGGCTCAAACAGCACAATCTGCCCAGATTACAGGAACTCAAACTACTACGACGACACAAATTGCCGAACCAACGTATACACCACCTCCCGCTCAGGCAGAGGTCCCTCCTCCTGTAGTTCAGCAGTCTACTCAAACCCAAGCCCAGGCTGTAACAAGGGCACCTGGGATAGCAGGGACACAGCCACCTGTTACAGAAGCCGTTGCACCGCCACCTCAGTATGAAGTGCCATCTGAGGAGGTATCAAGAGCCCAGGAATCAGTAGAAGAAACAGGGGAGGTACCAGGCGAGGTTAAGCCTGGGGAAAAACCGCCTGTAGAAGAGGCCAAAAAAGTTGAAGCCCCTGTTATAGAAAGACTGCCAGAACTGGTAATCTCTGATGTTGAATCTATTGTATTAGACAAGTTCCCATCTAACATGCCATCTGTAACTATTACTGACCCAACCTTTACAACAGATTCTGCAATGTATTGCTCATCAGAATTTTTATTAACAGGGATGATGAAACTTTCACCTAATTATGACTCCCTAATCCTACCAATACTTATTCAAAAATCTTACGAATATTCATTGGCAAATATAAAGTGGGCATCCAAAGATTCATCGGTTCAGAAGCCCGAGAAGATAACGAGTCCGGGGAGTTTAGGCTCAAGCCTGATTGCCCAGGTATTGGCAGCCCGTGAATATATTAGCAAGTCAGATTTAGAAAGATTCTTAGGATTAGAGATGTCAAACAAAGCCAAATTTATTCTGGATAGGTTATTCTATGATGGCAAATCCATTGGCAGTTTGAAAGACAAGCCCAATGGATACATACCCCATAGAATAAAGGTTATTGAAAAGGAAGGCAAACTAAATCTTGAGGTATCTGATAAGTCAAGCCACCTTATTGACTATGCATATCTCATCTGGGGTTTAAGTGAGTATCTTGGGTCATTTAAGATGATACACTCTGAAGGAGATACTAAGACGAGGGAGGAGCTCTTAGATTTAAGCCTTGCCATATTTAATAACATAAAGGCAAGACATTACGATATAGAGATGGAGACACTCATAGACATAAATGACGGTAAGCAAGGGACAAAGGTCTCTTTAGCCAATACAGCATTAACCATTGTAGGGCTTGCATCATTTTATGAAACTATAACTGACCCTGCAGTTGCCAAATCTATTGAAACCAGGAGGAAAGGTACCTCAAGGGATGTAAAGACAATCGTTATTAAAGCGGCAGACTTTATAGTCCATAAACTCCAGGAGCCTACAGGTGAATTCTATGACGGGAAGATTGAAAAGCGCCTATTAAGGAAAGAAGGCTCAAGTATATCAAAAGATGGACTATTGATTCAGGCATCGGGTATCCGTGGGTTACTTGCTGCATGGTATCTTACAGGTGACAAAAAGTATCTTGAAGCGGCAAAAAACGGTTTTGACTATATGGATAAAAACTTCTGGGATGATGCTATCGGAATTTATAAAAGTAACATCACCTCAGGTGATTACACCTATACCCCGTTAAACGTAGGCATGGTAGTAGGGACATTGAGAGAGATGAGCAAATTAGAAGATTATACGAGTATTGCCCTGTCCAGGTTATCAAGATTCTTTGACAGAATCGTTGAGGATGCCGGATTGGCATCTCTTGCCCCAGTTAAGAATATAATTAGAGAGGATGAAGCCGGAATATTAAGGAAAACAGCAAGAAAAGAATCTCTGACAAGCCCTCTTTTGAATTCAGAAGTTAAGTTTAAACAGCCGGCCAAAGAACCTGGTGAGCCTGAAATATTCATCTATGACCTGGCAAAGAGCAGTATAACTGATAAGATATTCGCAATAGATTCCGGCATGTTCTGCTCTTCAGAATTCTATCTAACAGGAATGATAAAGCCATTGCCTGTCTATGAGTGGGACGCCACTTCCATCCTTACTAAAAAGGCTAAAATTTATGCCATTGGCAATATAAACGGGTTATTGAAGAGATTGGCTGATTCTAATAAAGCGATGGGCCCTGGAAATATCGGTGCAGGGCTTATGGGTGAGTCATTAGTCTCTGGCAAACTCTACATACACAACCTTATTAAGCAAGTTGGAAAAGACGGCAAACTAAATCTCCAGGTATCTGACAAGCCAGGACCCGTTAGAAATGAATTTCTAAACGGGTCAAGTAACCTGACTGATTATGCGTATCTGGCATGGGGATTAGGAGATTATCTAAAGATTTGTCCGCCTGATATAAAGGCTCAGGCAAAAGAAATCGGCAATGCCATATTCTCTTATATAAGAGATAAACATTATGACAGTGATATGGCAACCCTGATAGATATAAGCGATGGCAAGAAAGGCTCAAGAATATCCATGTCCAATGCATCATTGAGTATCATCGGACTATCTTCACTTTATAATGGGACGACTAACCCTGATGTCTATGCCTTACTTATCAAAGAGGCAGACTTTATAATAAACAAACTCCAGCAACCTACAGGAGAATTCTCTGACGGCTACTGGGTAACACGCCTCTTAAGGAAAGAAGGCTCAGAAACATCAAAAGATGGCCTATTGATCCAGGCATCAGGAATTCGTGGTCTGCTTGCTGCATGGAATCTCACAGGTGATAGTAAGTATCTTGAGGCAGCAAAGAAAGGTTTTGATTACATGGATAAGACCTTCTGGAATGATACTATAGGGATTTATAAGAGTAGCCTCACAAAAGATAATTACGCCTATACGCCACTAAACGTGGGCATGACAGTCGGGGCATTGAGAGAGATGAGTAACATAGAAGCCTATAGAAACCTTGCTCTATCCAGATTATCAATATTCTTTGATAGAATAGTTGAGGATGCTGGACTGCAAGCCTATTCTGAAAATGTACCTATGGGCATCTATTCAAAACTTGAGCTCGTATATCCTTTAAACAAAGGCACAGGGAAGTTGTCTGCCAGTGTTAGCGATACTATACTTTATAAAATCTCTGTACAAAATACAGGTATAGAACCAGCAAGGGATATTGTGTTAAAGGTCACGCTTCCTGAAGGGGTATATCTATCCAAGCCTTCTGATAAGCAAACCCCCTATACATGGCAGATAACGGAGTTACAGCCGAACAAGTCCTTTACTATAACCTTCCAGGCAGAGGTAAAAGAAGTAAAAGAGCCGGGTGAGAAAGAAGTCCTTATAGAGATAAACAAGTCTGTAACAGGAGGTACCCCGGTAACCATCAAATCAACCACTCAAAAATTGAGCCTTAGTCCTTAACCCTTTCTGTCAACCTTATCGCCCTTCTCTTCTGGGCAGCTAAATTCCTGCGTCTATCCTCATCAGTCTCAAGTATAAGCCCAGGAATCTCAGTCGGCTTACCATCTTTATCCATGGCAACCATAGTCACATAGGCAGACCCAACATCCACCCTGACTCCGTCTTTGAGCCTTTCTGTCTCTATCTTGACGCCCACCTCCATAGATGTCCTGCCAACATAATTTATCGCTGCCTTCAGTATTATAATGTCTCCGATATAGACAGGCGCCTTGAATACCATCCTGTCAATAGAAGCAGTAACTACATTTGTCCTTGCATGCCTCGTTGCTACTACAAATGCAGCTGCATCTACCAGATTCATGATAACGCCTCCTTTGACATTCCCGTAGTGGTTGGCATGAATCGGCTGCATCACTTCAGACAACTCTGTCATGGATTCTCGGACAGTCTTGCTTTCTCTCATATAAATAGCGGGCGCTTGGCAATCTCTTTCAGCCGCTCTATGCGTTTTTCTACAGGTGGGTGTGTGCTGAGCATGGCGAACATACCCCGGGCTGACAACGGGTTTACTATGAACATATGTGCAGTAGAGGCTGTTGAGGTATTGGATTCCATCGGGTTTATCTCAACGCCTCTGTGGAGTGCCTCTAAGGCACTCGCTAATGCAAGTGGTTTACCGCTTATCCTTGAGCCACCCTCATCAGCCTGATATTCCCTTGCACGGGAGATTGCAAGCTGTATGAGTGTAGCCATAATAGGTGTAATAATCACCATCACAAGAAGGAATATAGGATTACCGCTTCCTTCTCTGTCCCTGGAACTTCTCGTGCCCAATATAGCCGCATACCTTGCCATATAAGCCAGGACTGAAATAGCAGCTGCTATAGTGGCTACTATAGAACTTATCAGTATATCACGGTTTTTCACATGTGCCATCTCATGGGCTAATACACCTTCAAGTTCCTCGTCACTCAAGATTCTCATGATACCCTGCGTAACTGCCACTGCTGCATGTTTCGGGTTACGCCCTGTAGCAAAGGCATTGGGTGTTGGGTTTGGAATCATATAGACCCTCGGCATCGGGAGGTTTGCTTTCTCAGCCAATGTTCTCACTATCCTATATAGTTTCGGACTCTCAGATTCGCTCACCTCTTTAGCACGGTATATCATCAGGACAATCTTATCAGAGAACCAGTAACTGAAGAAGTTCATCAGGATAGCAAGTCCTAACCCCACTATCATTCCGCCAGGACCTCCAACGAGCCTGCCTAAAAATATCAATATAAGCGAAAGTAGGGTGAGTAAAAATGTCGTCTTTATCGTGTTGATACTCATATACTTTTCTCTCCTCCTTTTTCTGTCATTCTGAGTCCCGAAACTTCGGGACGAAGAATCTCGTCTCTGGCTAGTACAGAGACCCTTCATTTCATTCAGGGTGACATTTTTGAAGTCTATTGTATCTTTTTTACCAATTCCTCTAAAATCTGTTTGTGCCGCTCCTCATCCGATTTAAGTCTATTAAGCATATCCTTATAATATCCATCAGGCACCATCTTGATACAGTTCTCATATATACCTATAGCCTCTTTCTCATCGGCAATGTGGCGGGTCAATCTTGGGACGAGAGGCATCTCTTCCCTCCTAATCGCATCCAATGACCATACAGCCTGACCACCAAGGTCATTTATAATACCAGTGACTCTATCCACATGCTCTATCTCCCTGGATGCTAATTCCTTCAAAGTCTCTATCATATCCTTTCTCTCAATTGTCATAATGTCCCTTGAATAGAGAAATACCCCATTGTACTCTTTTGAAAGCGCCCTGTTCAACATATCTATCAATTGACTCTTAAAAGGTCCCTCTCGGTCTATCTTTCTCAGGATTATATTTATCCTTGCGAGTAGATGTTCCTCTTCCTTCTCTATCTCATCCATGAGTATCCTAACCTCAGGATTTATCGGCTCATCCAATGAAGACTTATATGCCTTTAGTTTTGATACAAGTTCTGTAAAGTTATCATGGATATTGTAAAGCATCGTCGCGGTATTCATTTGCTCACCCCCCTATACTGTATACCCTATCTTCAAGGTGGCTTGAAACTCTACTATCTTGCCGCCTTCTATTCTGCCCCTCTGTTCTTTAACCTCAAACCATCTCAATTTTCCTTTCACAATCTTATTTGCCTCTTCTATTGCCTCCTTCAGAGCATCTTCAAAACTCTTTGGTGAAACTCCTACAACCTCAATATACCTATATGCCTTTTCCATAACTATTCTCCTTATTATATAAACAACGTCGTCTGGGCATCCTCTATCACCTTGATTATAGTCGGAAGCCCCATTATGCCGTCCACCAGTCCCTCAACCTCATCCCTCTTCATCCCCATAATGTCTATCGCAGCGCTGCATGCGTATATCTTCAGTGTGCCAAGCCTCCTTGTCTCATCAATCGTCTCTCTCACAGGCGGTATATTTAGAGTATGTATCGTCTTGCGAACTGCATCTTGCTCTACCCCATAATCCGGGGAAAAATTCACTTCATCAGGATTCTCAATAAATTTTTTTAAACCCCAGAATAAGAGGAATATATAGACCTCCTTACCCATCACTACAGCTGCCTGGGCAAATGTCACTGCCTGATACAGCCTGTCATAAGTGCCGCTATGAAGAAATATCACAAACTTCTCTTTTTTCACATCTCATTCTGCATTTAAAGAAGGTCTTTTATATCCTTTTCAAATACATCCTTTTCCTGATAACCTATATACTTCTTATGGATATTGCCATTCCTGTCAATTACATAAGTAGTAGGGATACCCCTTATCCCACCGTAATCCTGAACTACCTTTTCATTTCCTATAAGGCATGTATATTTAATATCATTACTTTCAGCAAATGGTTTGACTATAGATACACCCTCCTGGTCAAGCGCCACTCCAACTATTTCTAAACCCTGGGATTTGTATTTATCATAGAGTTCTTTGAAATGTGGTATCTCTTTTCTGCAAGGTGGGCACCATGTAGCCCAGAAGTCTAATATTACTACCCGCCCCTTAAAGTCTGATAACTTCACATCCTTGCCTTCAAGGTTCTTCAGGACAAAATCAGGGGCAGTCTTTAACACTGTCAAGTCTTTTTCCCTTGCACAACTTAAAGAAGAGAATATTACACCTAATATGCATATTGCCATAAGAAAACAAGATAAATATTTAATCCAATCTTTCATAACCTCGCCTCATATTTTACCCATAATATACCCTATAATATCAAAGAAGAATATAAAGACGACTATATTAGGGATTTCACCACTTTCTGAAACCTTATTGAAATATCTCCTCAAATTAGTTAGAAGCCAGACCTCTATGGCTAATGCCATTAGAAAAAATGCCAATCCTTTAATCACAGGTAAGGTAAAAGAGGTAACCCCTGCCAGAATACTTATATCCCCGGTAAACATCATTATACCAAGTAGAACTAATAATTTTCCACTCATTATCTCAATTATTTGAAAATATCTTCTGATAACCTTAGAGAACGTGTAAAATCCATTAATCGCTACCCCTGCCAAAAGAAATGGTATACCCAGCCCTATAGAATATGCACTTAGTAACACAACTCCTTTACTAACAGATTCCTGTAGACTTGCCAGGCCAAGGATACTTCCAAGAACAGGCCCTATACATGGTGTCCAGCCAAATCCAAATGCCATTCCCACCAGGATAGAACCAGCCAATCCAAATCTTTTACTCTTAAAAAAGAACCGCTTTTCACCGGATAAAAATTTTATCTTCAGGACCCCTGCCATTATGAGCCCGAATAGCACCACTATTATCCCTGCTACCTTGAAGAATATCAATTGATGAGTAAGTAGATAACTACCTAATGCAGTAGCAGAAGCACCGAGCAGGATAAAGACTATAGAAAAACCTAATATAAATGATAGGGAATTACCCAGGACCTTACCGAGTAATCTACCTCTGGCAATGGTACCCTCCAACTCATCTACTGATACCCCTGAGATGAATGAGAGATACCCCGGGATAAGTGGCAATACGCACGGAGATACAAATGATACCACCCCGGCCAGAAAGGCTGCAATTAGAGTAACATCTCCCATAATAATATCTTGTAGTATACCCCATAAAGTTCATAAAGTCAAGGAAAATTCAAGGAACGAATTGAGTTAGAGGCAAAGATTGTGCGCCTGGGTGGATTTGAACCACCGACCTCTGGCTCCGGAGGCCATCGCTCTATCCAGGCTGAGCTACAGGCGCAGATAAGTTCCAACTTACCTATTTATCTATTTTGACAGAGGAGCTGTTTGGTTGTATTCTCTCCGCCATTTATCAGATAGATAAGTGGCAATGGCCTATCCACACCCTCAATGAAAGATGGCCTTACCTGCCACGGTGTTACTGATAAAACACCTGTCATGTCCATCCAGTATTCAAGCCTGGCTGGTTTCAAATTCCACGTCATATGGAAATGGTTTGCAGGGGCATACTGCTTATACTCTGTCATAGTCGCATATTTTGGTATAACAAAGGTATGCGGCCAGGTCGGGGTTGAAATACGGCATACTGCGTTACACAGTTTATCTGGAATTTCTGCTGTAATCGCCTCATCCCAGATAAGTGAAAACATATTATTAAGTACACTGTAACTCATCCTCCCTGCAATCCCTTCTATGCCACCCGGAGAGACGAAATGGACAGAATTACCACCCCCTGGGAAATAATATAATTCAGCTAAAGGCAGCCTTATCTTTGACATTATAGTCTTTATACCCTCTCCTGGCATCCCAGCCCAGTCAAAGGCAGCGCTACCAGAATTGTCTCCGTCTACAAACCCTTTCTTGACCCAGAGTTCATCTTCATTTAAAGAAACCTTCTCTTTCTCAGCCAGTGCCTTTATCTCCCATGGCTCCCACACCTTCCTGAAATCCATAAATAAAGGTGGCTCTCCGCCTGTAAGGGACGTAAAGAAGAGCATCGTCAATAGCCCTTGAACATCTGCCTCTGTTGCATAAGGCAAAGGTGGCTTCTTCCCATTATGGTCAAATGTGGAATTGAAGAGTGATTCCATCACGTCTGCTACAGGCAATGGGATACCTCGTAAATCTGAACCCCACTCTAACTGGCTCATAAATCCACCGCCAATTGCATTGAGGTCTTTCATTAAATCCCGGACAATGAGATACATTGCAAGGCTTTGATTGAACCTCTCACTATCTCCCTTATCTTTAAGTTCTAAGTTCTTGCCAATGTATCTATCTATCCATGCCCTTAACTCTTTAAGTTCTTCTTTCTTATAAGCCTTTTTCTGCAGCATATCTGAAAGTAATTTCATATCTAAACGTGTAATCTCTAATCCGAATATATTTCTTGTAGGTATAATATGTGCGAGGGCCGTTTCCATTCCCATGGAATCATGCCCCAGGATTACTACCCTGCGGCCCTTAATAGCGGTATAGGTGAGGGCAGCATAAGACCAGTCAATCAAGGCATGGGCAGTCTCTTTAGACATCTTTGGCTTTAAACCTGTATCAGGCCAATTTCCAACATTTATGTGGATGAGTTTCCCGTATTGAGAAATAGCGCCGCTTGCTGCATGGGTGAATACAACCCCTGGCTTGGACCCGCTATTACCACATGTCAAATTTACAGGGGTATCTTTTGGAAAATGGGATAGTAAAGAAATAAGCCCTAATTGCGGAAATGCCCATGTATCAGGTACGCAGACTAAGATATTCACCCCTTCTTTCTTGAATTGATTAGCAACGATATCAGCCTGCCTTTCGCCATCAACAAGAATGGGTGTCCAGACAACCTTAACAGGTGTCCCATCAACCATATTTATAGAACAGGCAATGACTTCTGCTGCCATTTCTACAATATTTGTAGCACGCTCTCTTGAAGTCTTATCAATCCTCGGGTCACATGTCGCAAAGACACCAAATACAGGACCTTCTATCTTAGCGTCACCTTTTAAAGGTAATTTCTTTGCACTCATCTTTTACCCACTCCTTCCCTTTACCTTCTTCTCCCACAGAAGAATATTCTTCAATAAAGACTTCCTATCTCCATGCCATGTAATATCCTCTGTTGGAATCTTTAGATTGTCTCTTATATCCCTTGGGTCTATCCCTTCAAAAGTGCATACACCAAGGATGTGGCTTGCAAAACTCGTAGGCTCATTCAATAAGAGTCTCCTCACCTTTCCAGGATATACCCTCCTGAAAAATTCCATAAAGATACATAGCCTTCCACTATCTTCTCCCTGTTGAGTTCTATAGTTTCCAGCAAATGGGCCTCCTATGACAACAGGGTCTGCTGTATAATCCTCTTTAATCAATTGCCCTAATGTCCCGTCACTTCCTGTCTTCGGGTCACTTGCCATTATACTTGACAATGCCTCCTGGACAGCTATTGAGAAAGATAATTCATGGTGAAATCTTGAATGAGGACGCAGTGAGGCAGGTATGTCAACCTTCTTGAGACTACTCGGGTAAGGGCCCACACCTTCCATATCTGACGGAATTATAATATCCCCTGTTGCTATATCCTCTGATGATTCAAATGGCATATCCACAGGAACTTCCTCTCCAAATTGCTCTTTATATCTATCTATAAGGCGCTGTCGCATCTGTCCTAATCGTGCAAGAGTTGTCCTTAAGTTTTCCCCAAATATATCTGCATTTACGAGGAGCCCCTTTCTCTGCAAGAGTGGTTCAAGAATAATTTCTCTATCGCGAGATAAATTCACTATCCACGTCCCTGTAGATACCATATTCTCTGATAGGAGCGCTGTCACAGATGAATCGTGTCCACAGCTAACCACTATACAATCCTTTGATAGTCCGTATTTATCTGCAACCTTCTCCCTGATAGTCCCATAGGTATCAAATGACCTCTTGAATCCAGGAAATAGTTTCTCAATACCCATCTTATAAACTACACTGCTAAAACCTCTCCTGGATACAGTCTCTATATACGCATGGTTCCTCGTATGGGTATGGTCAGTAAAGAGTCTTCCTGTAAGAAGGTATGCTATGTATGAGGATAAAGGCACAAGAAATTTTACTTGTTTAAATTCTCGCGGAAATTTTCTCTTTATATAATAAACTGATTGCAGTGCATTCAGACCTTTTGGAATCTCAGGTGTCCCTGTCTCAACGAATAACTCATCTGATGTGCCAAATTCCCTGTAAAATCTGGCTCGGGTCTCATTCTTTATCTCAGTATCATAGCAATATATACCAAAGATGGGTTTCCCTCTCTCATCAAGTGCTATCTCTGATGCCCCATGTGAGGTAATCGTAATAACCTTTATCCTCTTCTTTATAGATTTTGGTATCTCGTTCAAAAGGTGCCATAATGCTTCATCAGCCGCCTCACAAAGCAGCCCATACTCATTCGTAATCCTTTTTGTTCTAACTGAAAATGAAGTGATAGAGTCAGGCTTGATTACACCCCCATCTTTGTGTTCCCTTGCAACTATCCTCGTTGTGGTTGCGCCAGCATCAAACGCCGCCACTATATAATTCATACCATCATCCCCTCCAAACTAATACAAACGCAAAAAGTAATTTGTCATTCCCGTGTGTATTAAACGGGAATCTACATTCCTGATTAAGCCTGCAAGTCTGGATTCCCACTTACTATCTGTGGGAATGACAGAATAAAAATATGTAAATTTACTTAAGTCGCTTGTATTATCTCTCAATTACCACCATCTGGTGGATATGTAGATATGGGACCTTTATGTGAAGAAAATCTCCTTCCCTTTTCCATTCAAGTTCTTCTTCTGAAGGGGCTAAATAGACCTTGCTTGGCTCCTCTTTATACCTTACCCTCAAGGATATATTATAAATCTCAGGTATCTCTTCAATAACCTCTACAGATTTACCTCGCTTCTCTGCATGATAATTTACCATATGGATTATAGTCCAGCCATTCTTCTTATCCTCCATCAATGAAACTTCAACTGATATGGCTCCATCCATAGATAATAACCTGTCTTCTTCAGGAATTATCTTCTTTAAGAGGTTATCTATAATCACCCTGAATACTGTATTACCGTCTTCAAAATAACTCTGGAATATAGGCGAGGCTATATATACTGCTATTCCATTTCCTCCAAGGAAACCCTTCTTGTAAACTGTTATCGCTGGAGACGTCCCTTTCTCACCTGGAGGTGCCTGGAAATGGGAATAGAATTTATCACGGCTCCTCTCACATAATGGATGGACTATCTCTGCCAGGGCCACGCCTCCCTTTAACTCAATTTCTACTGATTTGCCATATACTACCATGTCCATAGATGGCAGATTATCTTTGATAGTCCCATCTAATATCCGGACATAATCTAACGAATAAGGGCACTCTCCTTTGTATCTTATTCCAAATAAATCCCCTAACTTAAAATATCCTGTCTTAGAATCTATCCCTGCCTTATCAGATGCAACGAGTCTGCCACCTTCCAGGAGATACTTTTCAAGTTTCTCAATCGCCTTCTCTGATAAACCCTGGTTCCCAGGAAGTATGAGCGCTTTATAATCCCCAAATTCCATCTCTTCATCTATAATATCAAAATGGTAGTGGCTTTCTATCAATACCTTTGTAACACCCCATAGGCTGGACTTGCCCCCGGCTATCCCGGGTGTCCCGTACTCTTTATCTGCCAATACCCCGATATAAGGAACGCTCTTCTGACCAATGCACCATCTTTCCCTCTTCCTTATAAAATCATACACCTCTCCTATTACCTTGTAGGTATTCTTCTCTAATTTACCACGATAATTCAACTGGTCACCAATAGAACACATACCACCCTGGGCAAGCATGGTTGCAGTCTCGTATTTTAACTGATTTGGGCTTTTCAGTGACCCAAAATCACCCCATGACTTGTGGAATCTTGCAGTTATGCCATTGAATATCTTGCCTAACTTTCTTATATGCCTTGAGTATAACGGATAATATAAAAGTCCCCATCCATGAGGCAATGACTCTATCTCAAATATATCTAAATAGTCTATAGATTCCCTTGAGCCGATTTTGACTAAATTATTATATGTAACCTGACAATCTGCCTTTAATGATTTAATAAGTCCTGTAGTCTCTTTCAAGAATTTTTCTCTTATGGCCTGATTAAATAGTGTATGGGCATCTTTATCATCTGGATTCATACCTTCCTTTTTCATCAATTCCAGACAATACTTGCAGAAACATGCATCCTGCATAAACAACACTATATCAAACCACATACCATCCACATCATAACCCCGGACTACTTCTCTGACCTGGGGATGCAGAACCTCTTTTACATAAGGGCTGTTTATGCAGATGCTCTTCCAGAAACCTTCATCCTGTGGAACCTGGGCCTTATTTACCTGCTGCCACTCTGGATGGTTCTCACCTATATTATTGTCCCATACAACACTATAATAAGCCATGACCTTTATATCATTACTGTGACATGCATCTATCATCTCACCTAACAGGTCAAAATCCAATCCAGGATGCCTCTTGCCCACCTTTGTATTATAGTAGGACATCCCAAAATGGCATTTGGCAAATATAGGCACCACATTAATATTCGCCTCTTTCAATGTCTTCCCGAATTCCTCCTTATTGAAATCCTCTCCCACCTTCACCCATGGAGGCGTATGGAAATCAAGATGGACCTTGCGGAACCTATTACTTATCCAATTATTCCGACTTTCCTGTGCACAAATTTCAAAACGCTCACTCTTTTCAACCATAGTCAACCTATCACCTTTCTTTTTCCCTACATGCAAAATCTTACCATAAGAAACTGTCATTGTCAATCACAAATTACTTGCGGTAACCTTCTTTGGCCATCCAGATAGCCAAGATTACTTTCTCCTATTTCCTATCTCAAGTAGTTGCATTATATTCTCCCTTGTTAGAAGACCAATGTCGACAGTTGACTCTAGAAACGGGCGTACATCATCCACCACTTTATCCCAGGACAAATTCTCCAATCTCTCCTTTATAACCTCACGCCAGTTGTCCATAGTAATGGGTTCACCTCTCCATCCTGTCTGGCGAAGGGCATTATTAAGTTGGATAAGGTTTGGGGCGGGCCAGTGGACATCAGCCAAATACCAAAACAGGTCATAGATATCTCTGCCCTTTGTGTAGCGACGGGTCATTACCGAATGAATCTTGCCAGCCAGCAGTGAAGCGCGGTCATGATGTTGTAATTGTAGTGTCACATACCGGCGTACAATAGTTGTTGTCAGAACTGCACCAGCTGGTGGATTCGTATCTACTTCAATCTTTACAGAAATAACCTCCTGGGGGTGTGGCGATAATCTCAACTCATGTAATAATCCTGGAAATCGAACAAAAGCACTATGAACTGTCTTTTGGTCATTCACCTTCAATTCAATAGAATAGCCTTCTTTTGCCAATTCAGTCCTAATAGCCTCAAGATATGACCGGAAATCATATTCCTTCTTAACACGTTCCAAAGCAAAGTCAAGGTCTTCTGAGTAGCGGGGTATTGAATACAGAAAACGCAGAGATGTTCCACCGTGGAAAGCTAATGGCACCATGGCACCGACCCGCTGAAGACATCCCAGGATGCGAGCCTGTAAGTATTCCCGCATCACGTTCTGCGCCTGTACAGGTGTAACACATTCCCTAATCCGTTCAGCCAGATAGTCTTTCATAATCTTCTGTAATCCCCCTTTTCAGCAGTAACCAGGTTTGAAATAATAGCATAGGCTCGTTGTAATTTAGCACTACAAGATAGGCCAGCTTCCTGTTTTAATTTTGTCAAATCCAAAGACTCTAAGTTCTGCAAGCGAAGTCCTGCTAAATACTCCTCGGAATCTCCACCAACCTGTAGGTAAACCAGGTCCAGTAATGCCTTCTCTGGAGTAGCAACAAATGCTTCCTGACCCGCTGTCAAGACTGTCAGTCTGTAACCTCTAAACATATTTGTTTTGACGTGGTGAAAATCGTATTTCCCTAACAGTGTATCCCAATGTCCAGGCCGACTTACTGTCACACTTGTAACTACAGGTACATATTCTGGAATAAGGCCATAGTATGCCAAAGCTGATTGCAGACTCACATATGACCCATGCACCATACGATTGGCAACAACAAAAGGGTGTGGTTTAACTTTCTGGAACGGAGGTGCAAGTGTATATAAGCCGCGCCGTAATTGCCAAATTCTACCTGCTTTTGTCCAGCGTGACAATTGTCGCCGCACATCAGTCTTATTAACAGCCCCAGCCAGAAGCAACCCTGTCTCAAAGATTGGCTCTTCTCCCACAATCTCAATCAAATGCCTAAATTCCATACATATAATATACCATATATGGCATATTATTGCAACAAAAATTTTATTTGTGATTGAGATTTGAATTTGTTTAGACTCTATGAATTTTTTGGAGGGGTTGAATTTTTGCAGTATCTACAATAATATTTTTAGGCATTCTTTACTGTATTATCCTAATTACCTTACCAGTCCTGGCTGATTTATAACATGCAAGTACCACCCTCTGGCTCGATAGGCCATCTTCTCCAGATATGGTAGGCTCTAAATCTCTCTCAATACAATCTGAAAATTCCCCTATTTCTCCCTTATACATATTTACAGGCTCAACCTCAACCTTCTCAGAAGTTGCAGTTGTCCTCTTTTGTTTTGCATCATACCCCTTCTCTTCCTTTTCTAAGTATGCTGTCATTTCACCTGATGCTGATTGGCCAATCGTCCCTTCTGCCAATATACTCCCTTTTGAACCGTAGATTTCTAACCTATTTTTTGAAGAATTATCAGGGATGTTGAAGAAATTATCTACTATCCCCTGTGCTCCATTTTCAAACCTCAATATGCATGTGGCACTGTCTTCCACTTGATAATCCTGGACTAATCTGTCAGTAAAACACGCAACCTCTTTTACTCTGCTATCTAAAATAAACTCTAATAAATCAATACAATGGTTACCCATATCAATGAATGAGCCACCACCACCCAATTTTGGGTCCTGTCGCCATGCGCCTTTTATCTCAGGATACCAGCAAGAGAGTTGTGCCCTGCCAAGCACTATCTTCCCTAAGAGTCCTGCCTTAATCATCTCCTTTGCCTTCTTGTGATAGGCATGAAACCTCATCATGAATCCTAACCCTAATTTTACCTTATTTCTCTTACACGTCTTAATCATCTCTTCACACTCTTTTAAGGTCAGTGCTAATGGTTTTTCACAAAGGAGATGCTTACCAGCATTAGCTGCCTTAACTACCTGGCTATAGTGAAGATTGACTGGAGTAGCAATATATACTGCCTGAACTTCTTTATCCTTGATGAGTTCATCCTCTTCTGTGTAATACCTCACCTTATATTTAGCACCTAACTCTTTAATCCGAGTCGCATCCACATCCATTACTGCTACGAGTCTTGCATTCTTTGCCTTTGTTATCCCCTCTGGTATAGTCCTACGTGATGCTATCCCTCCCGCCCCAATCACTCCCCAATTCACTGCCATCTTGACCCCTCCCGTTTGTCATTGCGAGCGTTAGCAAAGCAATCTCATATACTATAACTTAAAATGTCTTATAGCCCCGGCTATCGCACTGTCAATTGTCCCAATTATCTCATCAGCCTGTTCCTTGGTTATAGTAAGTGCTGGTGCAATAACAAGTATATCACCATTGTTACGAAGTATCATCCCGTGATTCCAGCAGTAGTCTCTTATCCAACTGCCTACCTTAAGTTTTGAATCAAGAGGCCTCTTACTCTTTTTGTCAGAAACTAACTCAATTGCTAAAAGCAACCCTATCCCACGAATATCACCAACTATTGGATACCTATAAAGTTTTCCCAATTCCTTCTTTAAGTATTTACCCATCCTGGCAGTCTTTTCAACAAGGTTCTCTTTCTCAATCACTGCGATATTTGCCAATGTTGCTGCACATGCCACTGTATGCCCACCATACGTGCTGCCACTTCGGAATTCAGAACCAGGTTTTCTGAATATTTTGTATATCTTTTCTGTAGTTATTGTAGCACCAAGTGGTATATACCCTCCAGTAAATCCTTTCCCTATAGCCATAATGTCTGGCGTAACACCCCAGTGCTCACATGCAAAGAATTTCCCTGACTTCCCAAACCCTGTCTGAACTTCATCAAATATAAGTAGAATCCCATATTTATCACAGAGTTTCCTTAATCCCTGTAGATAACCATCAGGTGGAAGAGGGTATCCTATATTTGAGCCTGGGACAGGGTCAATTATTACTCCTGCAATTGTATCCGGCCCTTCCCAGATAATAAGTTTCTCTATCGCCTTAAGACACGCAAGGCCGCAATCTTCTATCTTGAGTCCTAACTCACACCTGTAACAACGTGTTGAACATCCATGTATAAACCCTGGCAAAAGTGGCTCAAATGGCTCTCTAAACCATGGTATCCCTGTTGCAGATATACCACCAAGTGTTGTCCCGTGATATGAGTATCTTCTCGCTATAATCTTATACCTTGACCTTTGGCCCTTCTCCCAGTGATACTGTTTTGCCATCTTGATTGCTGACTCACATGCCTCAGAACCACTATTCACGAAAAAGCTCACCTTTAGGTCTCCCGGCATAATCTCGGCTATCTTCCTTGCTAATTTAATCAATGGCACAGTAAAGGTATCAACATAATTCGGAAAGAATTCCAAATCTTTCAATTGCTCTTGTATAGCCTGGATAACTTCAGGTCTTGTATGGCCTATTATAGTAGTAAGAAGTGAGGCGAATGTATCTAAATACCGATTCCCATCTATGTCGTATAGATACGAACCCTCCCCTCGGACAAATATCTTCGGCCCCTTAGCCAATTCTATATTATCTGCAAAATGTGGACATATATACCGCAACGCATCCTTTTTCAGTTTCTTCTTTTCTATTTCCGTCAACTTTCTCTCCTGATTCATCTTAACCTCCTGAACTAAATAAGTTCCTTCTTTGCTCTAACAAGTAAATCATCTAATGCCTTGATTTTATCTTCTGGCAATTCTGGATCCTTGTAATTCTTTATATTCTCTCTCCACATCTCATCACACTTGTCAAGTATACTCTTCTCATCCCCTTCCCATACACCAGGTGTTGGATTTTCAGTCAAGAATATCTTAGATGACCATAACTCCCTGAAATGGCTTATCGTATGTGGACTCTCAAGAAAATCCTCACCCTTTCTTACCTTATCACAGATTTCATCAAAAGGCAATGTTTCTTCATCAATGGCTATCTTGTCTTTTAGAGCAAATTCAGACTTCCTGATTCCCATATCCATCATAAACTGTGTAGGTGAACCCATACCTCCATTATCAAGTGTCCCCATCCCTGGATATGGAATATCAGGATTCTCTATCAATTTAGAATACCTATAGGCACCATAAAAATTCTCATATACTGCCTGTAGTCCAGGCCGTTTGGCATATGGGCTAAGAAATACCTCTACCCATAGATGTCCACCAAAACAGGTATCAAATAATTCCTTAACCCCGATATTAACCATCGTCGGCTCTGGTCCTGAATATGTTACATTGCCATTCTTCATATCTACAACAGAGGAAATCATCCTGCCACTTAAATCTGCATCTGGGTCCTGACTAAACGCTACTACCATCCCACCTAAAATCTCTGCCGCACCCATTACTATAGCACCAGCCAATGTAACTGGCGTATTTATACCAATCGTAACCATAGAAGCGATATGGTATCTATTTACCCCTCTTTTAACCCTCTCTAACATCTCTGCCGCAGACCTTCTTTCAAGTATTAGCGGCGATGTTATACATTGTGAACCTGCTAAATATGGAGTATTCTCTGGAGAATCACCCATTATTTCACCTATCTCCTTTAGATACTTTATCTGCTCAGGATAGATAGATTCTATGCCATCAAGTTTGTCTGTCCATTTAAGCCCCAAAATGAGTGAATCTATCCTCTCTATCTTCTCATGGACATCCTGCCTATACCATGTGCTTATATAACCTATCTCAGGAGTAGAATGGGCAAATTTCATCATCTCTATAAAGATTTTTGTATCTACAGGCATGACTTTTTTCTCTTTATAATCATAATACTTAGTAGGTCCACAGTCAAATGCAGACATCAGGAATTCTCTCTCCAATCTCTTACTCATTATATCTTGCTGTCTTCTCCAGATAATAGAATGCGCCCAATCTATACCACATTTAAAGTGTAACGATTGGTCCTCATCATCCTGCCTTTGGGTTTTCTTCTGGCATTTCACCATCTCTTCAATCTTCTCTTTCGGAATTATTATCCTGCCCGATGGACCTTCCTTGAACCCTTGCTTCAGCAACCTGGACACAATCTCCTCATTCTCCACCTTCATCCCCATTTCCCAGAGTAACTTATAAACCTTTTCCTTAAGTATTTCCTTTTCTGCTACAGATAACATAAGAAAACCTCCTCTATTTTATAGGGTATTTCCCATATTCAAATATAGCCTCTTGCATAGCGATATAATTCTCCAGTGGCACATATTCTGGAATGGTATTGCTTGACCCTGCACAATATCCCCCACCTTGTCCCAATTCTTTAATCTTATCCTTTACCATACCTCTTATATATTCAGGGTCTTTTCTCACCAATAAATCCAAATCTATATTTCCAACGAGGCAGAGCCTATTTCCATATCTCTTCTTAACTTCCCGTGCATCCATTGCCTTCGGCTCTATTGGATGAAGACCATTAATACCACAGGCTATAATATCGTCCATAACATCCCAGAGTTTCCCATCTGTATGATACAAACAAGGGATATTACGCTTCTTTGCTAAGTCTCCTATCTTTTTAATCCATGGGAAAAGATATTTTCTTAAGAATTGTGGCGATACCATAAGCCCCTCTGTATATGCAATATCATCACTGTACCATAAAGCCCCAACATTTTCAAATTGAACTTCTATTTCACATATATTATATATGAAATTCCCTATCTTTTCTATTAAAAGTTCTGCCAACCTTGGATTTTCTACCAATGCGTAGGAGAATTTCTCATATCCCATTAATTCCCAGGTATAGACAAATATCTCTCCTGCCCTTGCAATTATCTTCATCCCTTCAGGTAGACTTTTATTTGCCTCTTCCAATCCTGAAAAGTCAATGTCTTTTATATCAGGCCATGGATGATTTTCAAAATCTTTTATGCTCTGTATAGGCCCTTCCCCTTCTACAGCCCAATTTCTTTCAACCTGTCCATCCTTTATAAACTTAATGTGTAGTTTATCTTCATATGGAGGACAGTAAGAATAATAGTCATAACCAGCCTTATACCAGAATTCTATGTCGTCTTTTATGTTTTTTATCTTCTTCCCGAGAAATAATTCTTTTATAGGCTCATTTACCACAATTTCAACCACCGGAATGCAGTCTGGCTCTCCTTCTAAAAATAACATCTTCCTTACTCTATTAAAATCCGGTTCTCTATTTGTCATCTGGTTCTTCTTTGGCCTTTTAAAAAATCCTTTCTCTGTCATTCCTTCGCTTGTTGTCATTCTGAGCGTAGCGAAGAATCTCATTATCTCGCTCAGGACAAGTCTGACCCCGACGATACGTCGGGGGAAGAATCTCATCCTACGTCTCAATTAATCTTCTTACGCTCTTAGTGATACCCTCCGGGTCTAAGCCGTATTGTGCTAGAAGCCAATTTTGGCTACCAACCTTAGAAACATTAACATCTGGCAGACCAAGTCTCTTAAATTTCACATGAGACTTGCATCCTTCAGCAAGGACCTCTGCCACTGCACCCCCAAGTCCACCAAGTATATTATGTTCTTCTATGGTAACTATAGCACCAGTCTCCTCTGCCGCTTTGATAATGGCTTCAGTATCTATCGGCTTAACAGTATGCATACTAAGTATGCAGCAGTGCACACCCTGTTTCTCTAACAGGTCTGCTGCCTGAATCACGTTATAACCTATCGTCCCAGTATAGATGAGGGTCATATCACTACCATCTCGCACCTTAATCGCACGGCCAATCTTAAAATCAATCTCTTCCTTATGGATATCCATCTCCTTCTTGTATCCACAACGGTAGTAGACAGGTCCATCATGTTCAATCATTGCTCTCACCGCCGCTTTTGCCTCAGCAAAATCTGATGGGGCTATCACAACCATATTGGGAAGTGCACGCATGATTGCTAAATCCTCTGTTGAATGATGTGATACTCCTAAAGAGCCGTAGGCTAACCCACCACCGATAATCACAATCTTAACATTGGCATTATGATAGCAGACATCATTGCGTATCTGTTCAAGACAACGTAGTGTCGGAAAGTTTGCTATTGAATAGGTAATAGCAATATTCCCTTCCATTGCAACCCCACATGCAACTCCAGTCATATTTTGCTCTGCAACCCCAACATTAAAAAACCTGTCAGGGAATTCCTTTGCAAATGGTTCTATTTCCCCATAGCCTATATCTGCCAGAATCATGAAGATACGTGGATTTTCTCTGGCAATCTCAAGTAGAGTCTTGTTGAATATTGACCTCATATATCCTCCCCTAATTCAGCTAATGCCCTGGCTAACTCTTCGTCATTGACAGACCCATAGTGACAGGAGACCGTATCTTCCATCCAACTCACACCCTTACCTTTTACCGTTCGGGCAATAATAAAAGATGGTCTGCCTCCTTCCAATGGCAGATTACTCAGTGCACTCTCTATCTCTTCATAGTTATGCCCGTCTATCTCACGCACTGCCCAGCCAAATGCCTCTATCTTCTTAGAAAATGGTTCAAGTTCAATCACATCCTTAATATGTCCTAAAGCCTGCACACGGTTATAGTCCACGATGGCTATCAGATTATCAAACTTATGCTGGGCAGCAAACATGATTGCCTCCCATGTAGAACCCTCATCACAATCACCATCGCTCATTAGACAGAAGATACGATGCTTATCCCCTCTATGTCTTGCTGCAAGTGCCATTCCTACAGCCACTGGTAGCCCGTGTCCTAACGAACCAGTGGAAAATTCTACACCCGGAACATGATGACTTATATGCCCTGATAATTTCCCATTATCCTTATAATATGTCTTCAACCACTCCTTAGGGAAGAAACCCTTCTCAGCCAGAACTGCATAGACTGCACCACCACCATGTCCTTTGCTCAGGATAAACCTGTCCCGCTCAGGCCAATCAGGTCTTTTCGGGTCAACCCTCAAGATTTTCTCATATAGAACTGCCAACAAATCAGCCATTGAGAGCATACTACCCACATGGCCGCTTTTGCCCCCATGGGTCATATGTAAACAATGTACTCTGATTTTAAGAGCTAAATTTTTATATTTCTCTTCATTTAAACTTTTCATAACACCACCTTCATCCCCACTTCCCAGAGTAACCTATATACCTTTTCCTTGAGTGCTTCTTTTTCTGTTATAGATAACATACGAAAACCCCCTTATTATATCCATCCCCTACTTTTCATCGCTGCAATTACTCTACTTACAGATACTGCTAAAGCAGCATCTCTATATGAAACTTTATTCCTATCAGCCAATAAGACTACCTCATCAAATGCCTTGCCAATTAATCTGTCTATGGTATTGAAAGTGTCTTCTTTCTCTATCAAACTGGCTGACCTCCCTTTCTCATACTCATCATGCGAGGCTATTACCCCTCCTCCACTACCAAGTATGTCAGGTATAATTTTTATCCCTTTAGCATTACATCTATCATCCCCTGCTGGCATAGTCGGTCCATTGGCTACCTCAACTATTATCTTTGCCTTTACATCAATCTCACCAGTAATCTGATTCTCACGTGCAGCAGGAATCAATACTTCTATCCCTTCCAATTCCAGTAATTCTTGATTCGTTATCTCTATTGTACCAGGAAATCCTTGTAGTTTCCCTTCTCTCTTGTTGTATTCTATTATCTCTGGAATTGGTAACCCCTCCTTATGGAAAATCCCACCTATACTCCTGGATACTGCAACTATTTTAGCCCCTGCCTCATGCAAAAAGCAGGCTGCCCAACTGGCTGCATTCCCAAATCCCTGTATGGCTACCTTTGTCCCTTTAATATCTTTCCTTAAAAAATGATGGACTGCCCTTATAGTTGTTGCTGCACCACCTCTTCCTGTAGCCTCTTCTCTACCTGGTAATCCACATACGTTTACTGGTTTACCTGTTACTATATGTGGAGCATGTGATTCACCATATATTACTGCCATATCACCTGCCCTTGTATTGACATCAGGTGCTGGTATATACATGTTGTGCTCTAAATCATACCTTAATAAATGGTAATATTCTTTGAAAATATCTATCCTTTCCCTTCTGCTTAACAAAACAGGGTCCAGACGTATCCCTGATTTCCCACCACCAAAATCCAAATTAAATAATGCAGTTTTATAGGTCATCCTCTCTGCTAAATCAATAGTTTCTTCCAATGTAACATCTGGAGTTAATCTTATGCCTCCCTTAGCTGGTCCACATACTGTAGAGTAATATACCACATATATATCTGTGCAAAGTATTTTCCCGTTCTCACGAACCATATCTAACCTGAGAACTTGTTGCTTTTCAGGACGCTCTATTAATTCCTTTGCGTTTTCTGGAATATCTATTATCTTCTTAAGAATTTCATAATTTAAAAGCGACATTTACCTTTATCCCTTTCTATAATGCTTTCATCCCTACTTCCCAGAATAACCTGTACACCTTTTCTTTAAGTACTTCTTTTTCTGTGAGGGATAACATATATAAACTTTTTTCAATCTGTTTCTTTTATGACCCGAATCATCGCATAAACATTCTCTTCTGGAGTATCTCTTGGTATGCCTTCGCCTGTATTGAATATATGCCCGCCTTTAAAACTTACTCCTTCCTTGATTTTTCTGGTATGAATTGCTACTTCGTCAGGTGTTCCGTGCAAGAGAATATTTATAGGGTCTATATTGCTCATTAAACAAACCTTACCGCCTATTTCTTTACTTTGCCTCAAAGATATTCCCTTCTTCACTTATGCCAAGGACATCAGCACCTAAATCTGCCATAGCTTCCAAATGGTCTATATTTGTCTCACTATCAAAATAGAAGGATAATACTCCAGACTCCATGAATTTTTCAATAAGTCTCTTTGCAGGCTGAAAGTCAAATGCCCGATATCTTTCCAGTAGTGATTCACTTGCTACTATTCAGCGGTACAAGTCTTAATGCATTTCCAGAATATATCTTTGTAACCACATCTTCTGGCAAACCAAGAGAATTCAGAAATTCCTGATGAATATTGTCAAAATAGTCTCTGGCATAAAGTATACGATCTTGAAATTCCAGTAAAAAATCTTTAGCAAACCTGGGATCGCGCTTTAGTGCATTATATCCTGATTTAGCCGAAAGATCGCAGTATAGATTTTCATATGTGCGCAGCATATCAATAACCTTCCCACCTGGAAGGACTTTACCTATAGGATAAAGAATTTTATCAAATTGATCATCACCAGAAATATGTGCCCAGAATCCTGGACCGTGTCCCAGAAAAATAGTCTGGGGACATACCCTTATTGCTCGTTCAAATGCCTCTATTCCACCACCATACCACCAATCGGGACGTGGGTATTTCAGACCTGTATCAAACCCATAATCTATATGTACCGTCACTGGTAAACCCTTTTGGCCACAAAAACGAAACATTCGTAGAGCATCAGGATTGTCATACATCATCCGAAGTTTTAATTCACCATAGATACGTACACCATAAATTTCTATTGCCGCCACGAGTTGGTCAATTGCCCCGGGTTTTCTCGGGTCAGGTGCATATCCTAATATAAATTTATCAGGGGCTCGCTCAACGTAAGATAAACACTTAGAGAAAGGAATAGGCCCATTAATGCCATCTCCAGGAGGACAACAGGAATTGTAACTTGGTTCGCACTCATCTGTTGGAGCTTCCCAACTCAAGAGCCAGGTCTTATCAATGTTATATCTTGCCATATTTTCAAGAAATCTATCCAGGTTATATCCATGCCAATCAGGATGATTGTGTGCATCTATTATCATAATTTTAAAACTCCTTATTTTACAGAGTTTTTATTCCTTATATTTTATCCATCATTTCATCTTTAACGTTATAATCTTTTCTCATTTTAAATAGTGTTCCACCTTCTCTAAAGCCTTTATAGTATTTTCCACTTCCTTCTCTGTCCAGTCTTCATGAATATACAGAGTCATATGATTCGCTAAAGCCTTTTCTGCATTGGGACAGCAGTGGGTATAATCAATATTTTTTCCATAAATAAGACACTTCCATGGACAGCCAGAACTACCATAGGTCTTTCTATCCCTTATCCAGACTCCCTCATACATCACTTTGACATAATGAGCTCCTACAGGTATCCCTTCAGCCTGAATAGCCTTTGCAAACGTCTCTTTATCCATGTTTGTTTTTTCTCTATCATAATGCAGAAAGCAAAACCAGTAATTAGGCTCTATATCCTCTATTATCTTCCATAATTTTACTGTCTTCAAGTTATCCTGTTGAGGTCATCAAATCCGTTAGTATCTTTTATGACTACTAAATGGCGATAACTCACCCCTGGATAGAATTTTACTGAATCACTACCTAATTCTTTCTCCAAAAAAGAGATTAAGCTATGTGCCTCATTGGTAGATATGTGGCCGGCGCTATAATCTACCATATGTTCATTTTCAACTGTAACGAGATTACACCTGAAAACCACATCATCCCTGTCCAGTTCTATACCCATGTTGGCTGCTTCAAGCGGACCTCTACCGGTATAGTATTTTCCAGGGTCGTATCCTAATATGGAAAGGGTAGCCACGTCACTGCCTGATGACATGTTAGCCGGTATCATCGTCGCTGTCCCAACGACGCCATTCTGGGCTATGAAGTCCATATTAGGTGTACGTGCAATCTCTAATGGTGTCCGTTTCCCAAGTTTCTCCAGGGGATAATCTGCCATCCCGTCAAGGACCAATATTATGTATTTCATAAAATCCTACTCAATTCCTTTGACTTAGCCGCGGCAGCCCCTACAGCCTCTATCAATGCTGCCCTTAATCCGCCTCTCTCTATCGCACGCAGCCCTTCTATAGTCGTCCCGCCGGGAGAGGTAACCATGTCTTTTAACTGGCCGGGGTGGAGTTTAGTTTCTAACACCATCCTTGCAGCTCCAAGCACTATCTGAGCAGCAAGCACAGTGGCTATATTTCTCGGTAAGCCCATCCTCACCCCTCCATCAGACAATGCCTCAATGACCATATATACATAAGCAGGTCCGCTGCCACTTAAACCCGTGACTGCATCCATTAATTTTTCATCCACTAAAAAAGACACGCCAGCACTGTTCAAAATAAGGCTGGTTATTTTGGAATCTGCCGCAGTGGCATTCTTCCCAAGGCAAAAACAACTCGCACCTGCTCCGATAAGGCATGGGGTGTTGGGCATGACTCTGATAACACGGGAAGTTTCTTTTAATCCTGACTCTATCAGGCTCAATGGTATGCCTGCTGCTATGGAGATAACAAGGTGCCTGTTCGTTATATACTCTTTTATTTCTTTCAGAATACCTCGCATCGCATCGGGTTTGACGCAGAGTATTATTATATCAGAATTGAGAACCACCTGTGCATTACCCGCGGCTTTCCTGATTTTTGTTTCTCTGGCTATTGATAAAAGGGTCTCTTTTGTCCTGTCATAGGCAATGATATTACGAGCATCAATTAGACGTGCATTTAAGAGCCCTTTGATAAGGGCAGAGCCCATCTTTCCTGTGCCTATAAAACCTATTCTTTTTTTCAACATAATTAAATTAGTATTCGTTTCACCACATCTATCGTAGCCCCTGCATCCCCTGTGGATTGAGCCTGTTCTAATTCTCCCTTTCTTGCATAGATTTCAAGTGCCTTCTTCATTATATTTGCGAATATCTCCCTGGAAAGTGACATTGCCCTGACTGGCTCCATCCTGTAGGTGAACTGGTCTTCGCCAAACCATCCTGAGTAGCCTGTATCAATAGCAGCATAACAAAAGTCTGCCATCCGCCAGTTGTCGCCTGTGCCTGTAACCCTGTCCTCGTCATTGGAATGGAACTTGGCATTATTGATATGGAAGTTGACAATAGGTACTCCGAATCTCTTCAATGTATAAAGATTATCTGCCGGCTCATTCCCATACATCTGCTCATGACCATAGTCTATACAGACACCCATGTTCTTACCGCCACATTCTTCATTCACCTCTCTGGCTACCAGGGCTGCCTTGGGTGTAGTAGATATGACCATATTGCCTTCTCTTGGCTCATGTAGTTTTGCCTCAATCCCGAATACAAGCCCTGCTTCCCTGGCCCTTTTATTCACCTTTATACAGGCATCAATGAATCTGTCCAATAACTTTCCGTAGTTTACCTCAAAGTTGTAATCCCACCCATCTGAACCTGGCCAGATGGCATAGCTCGAACAGTCCATCTCCCTGGCAATCTCAATACCCTGCATGCATATCCGGATAGCATCCTCACGAACCTTCTTATCCGGATTTGTAACACCGCCCAACTTCCACTTGGGATGGGTAAATAGGTTGGTATTCATATTGGTAGGAGTAATCTTATTTCTTTTTAGGGCATCTTTTGCCTCCCTGATTTTGCCTGGGTCCTTTTTGAAATTCTCGTCTATGAAGAGTGACTCGTGAAATTCTATGCCCTTAATGCCTGCCTTTGCAACACGTTCTATCTGGGCGACTGTCCCGTGTTTAAAATCCAGGTCGTCACTCATATAACCTACCGGTGCGAACCTGTCTGCAAAATCGCCTGCACACCAGTGACCTGCCGCAAACTTTATTCCGAATTCATCAAAGAATCTGTCTATTTTTTTGCCTGATATATAACCATTATATTTGGATTTTAATCCTGCCAATTTCTTATCGTTTATATTCATGCCAGAACCCTCCCTTTTCTTTTTAAACCCATTTTATTAACCGAATTATCTAAATTTTTTATAATATTTCCATATTTAGCAGACTTTTCAGCTGCAAAACCTATCTTTAATGTTTTAATATCAGACTTTAACCGTTCTTTATGGTTGAACTTACCTCTAATAGCATGAATAAAATCTACACATGAACCTTTAACTCCCCATTCATCTTGATATTCTTCAATTTTGTCTTCACCACCATTATCCCATATTACTCGTGACTTCCCTTCTTCTTGTGATACTATAGTTATAGAACTTTTTGTACCATTCAACCAAATACAACGAGGAAGACCATTACCACAATTTATTAGATACCACTGAATACAACTTGAAGCTCCATCCGTATGTCCCATAACCAATGTTCCACCAGTTGTAGTATAATATCCCGACTGCCGATTATTAGGTATACTCTCATTACGTGCCATAACCCACTTTACTTCCCCAAGAAAATGCCTGTAATATTCAATATGATGATAATGTAATCCAGAAAATACAGGTCCTAAATATAAAGAATTCATATACCAAGCATTAGTAATCTCTTTACTATACAATGCAACTCTTGAAGAAGCACTTATGATATTTCCTAATCTTTTTTTATATTTCATTAAAAACAAAAACATTGCTTCATGGATTATTGTATTACCTGTCATTAATACATAATCCGAGATGGAAGAAACTTCTTGTAACCTATTTAATTCTTTATTGGTTACACACAATGGATATTCAATCAGTACATGCTTACCTACGGTTAAGGCATTTAAAGCAAATGTAGCATGTAAGCTGTTTGGGATACATAAAATAACAGCATCTACTACTGATAACATATTGTTAAAATTATCATAACCTTTAGCTCCTGTCAATTGACAAATTTTTTTTGTATTTTCTAAATTTCTGGAATATACACCTTCAATTGAAACTCCATACATACCATTAAAGGAATATGCTCGTTTTTCAGCCATTCCACCTGTGCCTGCTATTCCTATTTTAATCATTTGGATTTTTTACCTACCTTTAACAGCATAATGTTTGATGCATCTGCAATGCCTGTATATATTGCTGAACCTATGAAATTTGGCTTTAACTACGATTTCCAATCGGTACAAACATACTTTATCATATCCATCCCCTACTTTTCATCGCTGCAATGACTCTACTTACAGATACTGCTAAAGCAGCATCTCTATATGAAACTTTATTCCTATCAGCCAATAAGACTACCTCATCAAATGCCTTGCCAATTAATCTGTCTATGGTATTGAAAGTGTCTTCTTTCTCTATCAAACTGGCTGACCTCCCTTTCTCATACTCATCATGCGAGGCTATTACCCCTCCTCCACTACCAAGTATGTCAGGTATAATTTTTATCCCTTTAGCATTACATCTATCATCCCCTGCTGGCATAGTCGGTCCATTGGCTACCTCAACTATTATCTTTGCCTTTACATCAATCTCACCAGTAATCTGATTCTCACGTGCAGCAGGAATCAATACTTCTATCCCTTCCAATTCCAGTAATTCTTGATTCGTTATCTCTATTGTACCAGGAAATCCTTGTAGTTTCCCTTCTCTCTTGTTGTATTCTATTATCTCTGGAATTGGTAACCCCTCCTTATGGAAAATCCCACCTATACTCCTGGATACTGCAACTATTTTAGCCCCTGCCTCATGCAAAAAGCAGGCTGCCCAACTGGCTGCATTCCCAAATCCCTGTATGGCTACCTTTGTCCCTTTAATATCTTTCCTTAAAAAATGATGGACTGCCCTTATAGTTGTTGCTGCACCACCTCTTCCTGTAGCCTCTTCTCTACCTGGTAATCCACATACGTTTACTGGTTTACCTGTTACTATATGTGGAGCATGTGATTCACCATATATTACTGCCATATCACCTGCCCTTGTATTGACATCAGGCGCTGGTATATACATGTTGTGCTCTAAATCATACCTTAATAAATGGTAATATTCTTTGAAAATATCTATCCTTTCTCTTCTGCTTAACAAAACAGGGTCCAGACGTATCCCTGATTTCCCACCACCAAAATCCAAATTAAATAATGCAGTTTTATAGGTCATCCTCTCGGCTAAATCAATGGTTTCTTCCAGTGTAACATCTGGGGTTAATCTTACGCCTCCCTTCGTTGGTCCACATGCTGTAGAGTAATATACCACATATATATCCGTACAAAGTATTTTCCCATTCTCACGAACCATATCTAACCTGAGAACTTGTTGCTTTTCAGGACGCTCCAATAATTCCTTTGCGTTTTCTGGAATATCTATTATCTTCTTAAGAATTTCATAATTTAAAAGCGACATTTTTTATCCTCTTCCAAAATCCTAAATATTTTTCAGCAGTAATTCATCTTGTTTCCAACGGTACAAGTCTTAAGGCATTTCCAGAATATATTTTTGCAAGCACATCTTCAGGCAAATCAAGAGAATTCAAGAATTCCTGATGAACATTATCAAAATAATCTCTGGCGTAGAGCATACGATCTTGAAATTCTAGTAAAAAATCTTTAACAAACTCAGGGTCCCGTTTTAAGGCGTTCCATCCTGATTTACCTGAGAGATCACAATATAAATTTTGATATGTGTGAAGCATCTCAATAATTTTCCCGCCCGGAAAGACATTACCTGAAGGATAAACAACCTTATCAAACTGATCATCACCTGAAATATGTGCCCAAAATCCTGGACCATGCCCAAGAAAAATAGTCTGAGGACAAGCCCTTATCGCTCGCTCAAAAGATTCTATTCCGCCGCCATACCACCAATTAGGACGGGGATATTTCAGGCCTGTATCAAACTCATAATCAATATGGACCGTCACAGGTAACCCCTTTTTACCACAAAAACGGAACACCCGTAAGGCATCAGGGCTGTCGTAGGTCATGCGCAGCTTTAACTCACCATAAACACGCACACTGTGAATTTCTATGGCTGCTTCAAGTTGGTCAATTGCCTCAGGTTTTCTCGGGTCGGGCCCATAGCCTAATATAAATTTATCAGGGAACTGTTCAACATAAGATAGACATCTGGAGAAAGAAATAGGCCCATTAACAGTATCTCCCGGAGCATAACAATAGATGTCAGTCGGATCGTATTCATCCTTTGGGGCTTCCCAGTTAAGAAGCCAAGTTTTATCAATCTTGTATCTGGCCATATTTTCAAGGAACCTGACCAGATTATGTCCATGCCAATCAGGATGGTTGTGTGCGTCTATTATCATATGCTTAAACTTATATTTCTTGTTATTTATTATCCATGTTCTTGGTAGTATAACCGTTTTTAGTTTAATATAATAGGAAATTCCTTTTTAACTCATTTTCCGACAACATGTTATTGTAGGGGCTTGATTTATCAAGCCCGTCGGGTCGGATGAATCCGACCCCTACAAGTCCGCCCGAAGGGCGTTAAATATAAGAAGTTAATTTTTACCGCACCTGAACATGAGATATTTTCGACATCCTACCTTGCCTCATTACCATGAAAAATGAGACTTGGCAAGGGAAAAATTTTGCAAGATCGGATGCTTTCCTTTTAAGGAAGACCCATGAGACCATGGCATCTAATTCAGTTTTCCTGCCATAAATCATCCCTCCTCACCTGCAAAAGTTTTTCTTACCTTGCCATTCCAGATGAACCCAGATTCTGAATCCATCTGCGAACGAGTGCCTTTTGTGCCTCTTTCACCCTCATCAAAGAGTCAGAAACCCATATAAAGCCATTACCTGACTTTAATTCTTTATATACTACATCACTGAATGCCACATGCATCTCAGTAGCCACATTGACCTTTCGGATACCCAGGGATACAGCCTTCTTCAGGTCATTAACAGGCGTGCTTGAGCCGCCGTGCAGGACAAGAGGAACATTAATAAGATCAGATACCTTTTTCAGTAACTCAAAGTCAAGTCTCGGTGACTCCTTATACATACCATGGGCATTTCCTATATTTATTGCAAGTGCATCTACACCTGTCCGCTCTACAAATTCTACAACCCTTGAAGGGTCTGTAGATACGGTCTCTTTATCACCATCCTCCATAGTCAGCCCTACCTTGCCAACCCTTCCCAATTCTCCTTCTACGCTTACACCCTTTTTGTGAGCCTCTTGGACAACCCTGCTTGTAACGCGTATATTCTCCTCAAAAGGCAACTTGGATGCATCTATCATAACAGACGGAAACCCTGCATGGATACACTGGATTACAAAATCAGGGTCTGTGAAATGGTCTAAATGTAACGAGACCGGAATCTTTGCCTTTTTAACGGACGCCTTGATAACCTGAATAAATGGCTCCATCTTGAGCAGCGGGACCTCCATCGGACCTGTAATGAATATAACAGGGGACGCCTCCTCCTCTGCCGCCTCTACAATCGCCTGGACAGTCTCTGCATTCCAGATATTAAACGCACCAACCGCATACCTCTTCTCCATCGCTGGTTTGAGTATCTCACTCAGACTGACAAACTCCATATATTTAACCTCTCCTTTCTATTGTTCCCTTAAATTTAATAGTGTTCAACCTTCTCTAAAGCCTTTATAGTATCCTCCACTTCCCTCTCTGTCCAACCTTCATGAATATCATATGGTCCGCTATAGCTTTTTCTGCATTGGGACAGCAGTGGGTATAATCAATATTTTTTCTGTAAACTGGACAATTCCAAGGGCACCCGGAATTACCATAGGTTTTTCTATCCATTATCCAGGCTCTATCATACATTACTTTAACATAGTGAGCCCCTATAGGTATCCTTTCAGATTGCACAGCCTTAGCAAATCTCTCTTTCTCTACGCTTATCTTCTCTTTATCATAATGCAGAAAACAAAACCAGTTGTTAGGTTCAACACCTGCTATTATCTTCCAAAGGCTCGCCGTATTTAATCCCAAAACGCCTTCTCTTAATTTATTTACTATCCATTGTCTTTTCTCCATAATTTTTTTCAGTTTCTTGAGCTGGACCCGTCCCACACAGGCCTCCAGTGCTGAAACATTTGGAATAACACTCTTACCTACCCATATATTTGTACCTCCTGGGTTCACTGCTCGTTACGCTCTGCCTGTTTGTCTCGCCGCCTTAATGCGACTTTATCAGGCGGCTTCAAGGTTACTGATTACTCTGTAACCCTGCACCTCAGACTACACGCTTTTCGGACAATTAGTGTGACTGACCCCTTTCAGTCAGTTAGTTTACAAAGAGCCTCTTCGCACGCGAAAAAGAACCTGCTCGCCATGGACCTTCACATGTCCACAGAAGTCGGTAGCGAATTCCCTTTCCAACCCCTCTGGTGCGGTCCAATGGTAATGCAGTTCGGTCTCTGCCTGAATTATTTCCCAGTCCGTATAGCCCGAAGGTCGATGCCTATCGCCGCACCTGACAAATTCCGGTATGCGTAAGATTAGACTACCCATACCAATATCCGGTTCGCTGATAATACCCGGATGGGTGATATTTATCTACGAATGATAGGCAACGGGAGAAATGTAGAGGCGCTCGCAACTTAACACTGACACTGTTCAGACCCTCCTTCTCGGTAACCTATAGCCGGTTAGTGCAACTTTCGCCCGCTCGTAGATTTTGTCCAATTCTTTCTGTTTATCCTCTGGTAAATGATATGGTTCGTAATTCTTGATACGCTCCAGAGCAATCTCACGTGCACGGTCCTTGAGAAGTTTTTGATGACTCATCCAGGAACGCACCTTCTCTCTGACAATGAGGTCTGATGAAGGAATGATATTTCGAAATCTCTTAGCAGTATTTATATGAGAGATAAAAGTATCATTACCCAGCGATACCTCTTTACATTCCTCATATAAGCCTTCTATATTGACTATATCAGGATGAGGATTGAATGATTCAATAACCTCTCTGATGTATTTCACTATCTCTAAATCTATTACGAACTGTGTTCCACTATAAATATCATCTACACACAGAACCCCTGCATAACTAAAAGAGCGGGCACCTTGCATTGCAGCCAAAAGGCCGATTGCCATTTTTTCAAGCCCAGCTTGCTCATCAATTGCAGAAGAACTTGTCTCCAGACGGACATTTCCGTTTATATAATAATCTGGTTTTTGCCCACACAGATTAGGTAAAATTCTTGTGTTCAGAAACTGGAAAAGATGAGCTCTTGGTGAACCAAATGCCCAGCATGCATTCCGCATATCTGTTGGCATCCCACCCTGCAGGCTGATACCCAGTTCTATCTCAGGGTCAAACATTTTGAACAGCAGGTGTACCGCGAGTCTTTCAGCAAAGCACATCGTTGCACATCCAGGAATCGTGATAGGCTTGCTAATCCCGACCATGGGGTAATCAAGGACACTGAAACTGATGTTCCTGTGCTTTTTCCAGACCGGATAGTAATCAAGAAAAATATCCAGGTCTTTTGGGTCAATAGTCATTGCTGTTGGAATAACGAGACAAATGGGCATTGGCTTTTCCATGACTTGATGCATATCATACAGAAAGGGTAACTGTTCAGGCTGCTGGTAGTCATACGGGTTTATGTTTTCACTCATCTCCCAGCAAATCTTGTAGCAGGCTATGACCTGCATTATAGGGGGAAGATCCTGAGGCATAACCATGTAGTAACCACCGATTCCAAAAGAGTTGGCGAGCTTAATCATGTTCCGTAAATCCTGGCAGGTTGCCTCCCGAAGTTTTTCAGTTTCCACATCAATGGTCATCATGGAATAGCCGTCAGTGGTGACAACCCAATCGCCAGACGGTTCAGGTTTTTTATTATCCCCTGCGAGGCGCTGAGTGGTTTCAGTAATGAATCTTTCAATATTCTTCTTAACAAAGTCTATATCAAAAAAAACTCGCCCGCCCTCAATTCGGATGCTTGACTTACCTTCAAGATGCGAGAGAAATCGCTCATTACCCACCTGGAAACCAACTTCATGGAGTAGTTTAGGTACAATATCTACGCATTTACGCATGATTCCATCAGCAAGGTCAATTTGGTAACCAGGATATGCATATTTAAGATTCATACTACCCTCCAATCGCATCCCTCGTTCTTTCTTCATTAGAAGTCATTATTTTTATTTTAACAGAATTGCAGGCAAAAGACAAATTTCTGGTTCTGCTAACATAGCACCTCCGTATCTTTTTTCTGCTATCATATATTCTTGAGTATATCCTTTAAATAAACACGATGTCCTTTCTTCTGTGCCACCTGTCCAGCCTCTATTACAGCAATGTGTTCAAGGATGTCTTCGTAAGGTATAGGAGGTTTTCCTGTGAGTATCATCTTTTTGAAAAGATGCAGAATCTTTTCTGCACCGTAAATAAATTCAGGGTCTCCTATGGCTGGGGAATGTACTGCACCGTATTTGCTGTAGGCCTCGGCATAAAAAGAGCATGTCTCAGGGAAGACGTCAATAGATGCATTCAGCACAATCACCTCTGTCCCGTTCTTCAGATGCATATGAAGATATTCCAATGGTAGTGACCCCATAGCCTCTACATATTCTACGCCTTTGCCAAATAAGTTTATCCCAAGAGCAATCCCATGTATAATATACGCCAGGCGCTCCTCTATACCTCCTGAAACTGCCTTACCTTTAAGTTCCTGGGAAAATGCACCTCCCACGCCTTTTACTATTCCCAGCCCAATCCGTGATGAAGGCTTTGAAGAGGGGATAGGCCACGAAGGGTTCTTAATAATCTCATCAAATCTTTGTTTGAATCCGTCTGCCGCAGGCAGCTGACTTAAAATAGAAGAATTGAAAACAGGGACTTTGTATCTTTTAGATAACTCTAATATAGCCTCAGCATCTTTGAGTGTTGAAGCAAACGGTTTGTCTACAAAAGTGGGGATGCCTTTCTTCAAAAATGGGGCTGCAAGTTTCAGATGGTCACCCCCACCTCCACTGCAATCTGCGATAAAGACTGCATCTATACTATCTGTCATTTCCTCAAGTTTCTCACATACCTGTGGCTTATCATAAAAAGTCTCAGAAAAAATTTTTGCGTTTTCAGGGTTGTAATCGTATGCCTTTACTATCTCAAACCCAGCAATTCTCGGCATGGTGAGACGTTTCGCATCATATATATCACTAAAGTAATGGTGAACTACATAATTGTTCTTCTGCAAAAGTAGAGGGTCGCATTTATCCAGCATAGCCCCAAAATAATATCCGTGCGTATCACAACGAACAATGCCCAAACGAATTTTCTTTCTATTTACCATCTTACCCAACTCCCCTCTTGAAATTCCTTATCATATCAGTAACCTTGATTCACCCCAATCTATTACAAGACATCTTTAAGATACACTGTCTTGCCTGTTTTCTGTGCTTCCCTTGCTGCAGTAGCAACAGCAATATTTTCAATCATTTCATCATAAGATGCCTGTGGCTTTTTTGTTTTTACCATCTGTTTTATTTTCTCAAGAATCCTTGCAGCACCCCATGGAAATTCATAATCTCCTATACCTGGAGAGTGTATCGCTCCCCACTTACTATAAGCACTCGCATAGAAAGCACAGTGGTATGTCCCCCCAGAATCACAATTGAGAACTACACCTGCCTTTGGCCTTTTAGGTTTATTTCCATAATTCAGATGAATATATGCCAGAGGATTCTGCCCCATACACTCAACTGACTCAACGCCGTTGCCAAAAAGATGCTGTGCAAGACTGATAGCATGAATTTGTCCTGCCAGGTCTGTACCACCACCTTTAATAATGCCAAATTCAGGTTCTTCAATCTCAGCAAAGCGATTTTTAAACAGAGTAAAATGTGGTATCTCCCGCAGCATAGATAAAGACATTACAGGAGTTTTATACTTATTTGCCAGACGTATTATTGCATGGGCATCCTTGACATTGTGTGCTAATGGTTTATCAATAAATGTGGGTATGCCTTTCTTGATAGATGGGGTGGCGAGTTCTAAATGGCTGGAGCCATCACCACTACCGTCAGCAATAAATACCAAATCAACGTCATCAGAGACCTCCTCAAATGTCTCACATACCTCTGGCTTACCATAAAAGACTCTGGACAGATTCTCTGCCCGTTTGCGGTCTGCAGCCCATAATTTCATGACCTGATAACCTTCAATTTTTGGAACAGTCATCTTTTTAGGGTCATTGTATATCGTATAAAAATAAAAGTGTACCCCACGTCCTAATTCCGGCTCTCTGAGAAGAATCGGGTCATGTTCATCCATTAATGCGGCATAATACATCCCGTGCGCATCACAATGAATTATCCCAACCCGAATTTTCTTTTTCATAGCCAGCCCCTTTCTGTTACCCTCTTTATTTGAAAGCCATTCCACCTATTTATTTTTTTCCAAAAATTTATTTATATTCTTCTCGAGATTCTCTAATGCTAATTCTACAGGTTCCTGACCCAGATTCATTTTATCTAGAGATTGTATGATTATTGTCTTTTGCTGATTATAAGGAACTTTAGTGGAATAGATTTGATTAATTGAAAATGCATAATCCATCGCATTGAGATATATTCCATTTTTCCCTTCTGAATGAGGTTCATTAAGAAAAAAATCAACTTCCTCCCCCTTCCAACGAATCGGTTGAGAATCTCCAACTTCAATTAAAAATTTTATTGATTCTGGACTAACCAGAAATTTTAACATTTCAAAAGCCAAGTCAGGATGTTTAGTTCTACTCCAGATCCCCATGCAATTCAAATCTAACCTAGTGGCTCTTCCTCTTTTTCCTTTAGGAATGGGAACAATCGACCAATTTAATTCCGTTCTCTTCTTTATCTTAAATGCTGCTGTTAACCATCGCCCTCCAATATACATAGCAACTCTTCCACTAGAAAACATCTCAATTCCTCCTTGCTGATGATAGTCACTAATAGTAGGAGAAACATGATATTTATACCTGAGATCGTTTAGGAATTGAAAGGCTTCTCTAGTTTCTTGGCTATTTACTATACATTTAGTTCTATCCTCATTCCACACTTTCCCCCCATTGGCAAAAACAAAATTCCATTCATATCCAGGGATTAAGCCAAACTGGGTCACCCTTCCAGATTCATCTTTTTTAGTTAACCGTATAGCTGCTTCTAGAAGCTTTTGCCAATCCCAACTTTCATCAGGTTCTGCAAGTCCTGCATCCTTAAATAAATTTTGATTATAAAATAATACATCCGTATTGCAATTGTTAGGTAGAGCATAAATCCGACCATTATATTTCTGAGCTTCCATCAAAGATTCATGGATTTGATCAAAATATTCTTTATCTCTTTCTATATAACGGGTTAGATCTAAAAGAGCCCCTTTCTTAGCCAGGTCTGTTGGTCCTACACCATCAGGAATAAAAAAGATATCAGGAGCAGTATTGCTGGCAAGTTGAGTTAAAATTTTTGAAGCATAGTCCCCAACTATAGGTTCATACTTTACCTTTACATTGGGATTAATCTTTTCAAATTTTTTAGAATACTCATATCTAAACTTGTCATACGCTTCATAACCATACGCCGACCAACGCAATAGTATTTTACCTCCCTCCTTAGTTTCTGGCTTTCTACATCCGCTAATATATATCATAGACAGTATTATGAAAAATAATGCTATCCACTTAAAACTTAATCTGCGATTTCGTATATCTCTATTCATTACAAACATATACTCCTAAGAACTTCTTTCAGTGATAATATGTCTTGTCCATAAACAAACGTTGCACATAATTAGACTTTATAATCATATCGGCAAAGAAAAAACCTCATTTTAAATGCAAAAAATATTCATCACTTATTCATTTCTAAGCCCACAACCCCATATTCTGAAATCTTAGGTATGATAAATTCCACAGAATTTCCTTTCTGCTTAAATTCAATCTTTAACTTTGACCCAACCAGAAAAACATTTTTTACCCTACATGCTATTCTTAGACGAATTCTCAGATTGAATATCGGCACTATCTTGTCAATCGGCCGGGTCATCCCATTTGTATAATTAACCAAATGGAGTAATAAATAATTCGTATCATTTTTTCTCCTGATAACAACTTCTAATGAAGGGGGAACTCCCTCTATCTCAATTTGCGGTTTTAGTATTTTATTCAACATAGCCATAATCAATTTACGATATTCTGGAGGAGAATATTCAAAATACATCTCCCCAAAACTACCAGCCAGATAAATAGCTTTTCCCTTGCCAAATTTATTAAAACAAATAGCAGGGCTTATCTTTTGGGTTAATTCAGTATAGCGACCACGCAGGGGAGCATGAAACCTGGCTAAAACCTTAGCCCTAACAACTTTCACTTTCACTCCCTTAAGAGGAGCTTTATTAAGTCCTACCCTTATACCAGATAAAATAGATTCTTTTTCGTCCAATGAAAAATAGTCATAGTTATGGAAGCTATAGAATTCTCCACCATAATCCACTCCAAATACTTCCGCTAGTCCAAAATTATCTCTTCGTTTCCCCTTACCATCATATAAAGAGGTATCAAAATCAGCTACTAATATACCTCCTTTTCTTACAAATTCCTTAATATAATTGACAGAGTTTTCATCCAAACACGCACTTGTAGGTAAAAATAGCACTTTATACTGCCCCAGTTTATTGGAAGCGAGACTCGTTTCAGTAATTACATCAAATGGTCTTTGAGAATGAAAAAGCATCCCATAGAATCCATGAAAAGCATTGTTAAAATCTCCTGTAAATCCTTTGGCTAATCTTTCTTCTGATTTTATAAAATCTGTTTCTTCTATCTTAGTTCGATAATAACGTTCAGTAGAAAATGAATATAGAATAGCTGTCTGAGCTATGCTTCTGGTATTTTCGTACCAATTTTCATGTCTCTTCTGGAATCGAATTAAAAATCGGGCCATTTCTCCGCCTGGACTATTTAACATTTTGGTTGGCCCATGGATCCCATACCAGACATTACCACCATTAGCAATAATTGAGGCATAAGTTATAGCTGTTTCCCCTGCTGAGTGCATAGAAAGCGACCACGGTTTTTGGTCACCAGCCATAAAAACAATGCCGGGTTTTCCCTGGGCGAGCGATTCAATAATTTTTGCTGTAAAACCAGGTTTCCAAAGAATCGCCTCCTTGGGCGGCCCATAAAACTGGAATCCTCCTTCGCTTCCTATTAAGTCATTGTAAGGCAATAGACTGTGAATATCTATACAATTAGCTGCAGGATGGGCAATTGGTAGATTTTGATAACATATCCCATCAGGCTTAATTGATTTAAAAATCTGATAAACCTCCTTTACAAATTCAGTTTTTGTATCACAGATAAATTGAAAAAGTTGCTCGGCTTCAGTGCCTCCTGATTTTGGATAAAGCGGAATATCTTTACCCCACCTCTTGAGATATTTAGCCTTGCAATTATCACAGTAACATCCTTCGGCTGGAATAAGTGGACCGTCCAGAAAAATACCATCTATATCATAATTCTTTAGTCTTCTTATCACTGATAAAAAATGTTTTGCCCAAGGGCCGTTTAAACAGCAGGAATAGTAAACATTGTCATAAAGCATACGGTAATTACCAGATACATCTTTCTGTGCCCATTCTTTATATCTATGAGCAGAGGGAGGGAGCTTATGACAGTTAAGATATAAAATAATTTTTATATTCTTAGATTTAGCCTTCCTTAAATAACGTTTTAAAATAACAGAATGCCTTTTTTCATTAAACAAAGCATAGTAAGGATAGTGAATATCTGCGCAAAAATGATGAAGCTGTTCTACATTAAATCCAAAATCTATCCAGCGGTCTAAGACACTTAAGGTGTTTTTCTCACTTCCTTCAAAATTACACTGAAGAGCTGCTATTCTAAGGCACTTTTGGTGCCATGGCTTATTTTTATACATTATGTATATAATTCATCGAAAAAGTCATTGGGTTTTAGGTGATAACAGAAAAAAGTAAGTTTCACATTCGGGCAGATCAACTACAAATTGCTTTTTACCCTCCGAAATTATTTTTCCAGAAAAAAGATCTTCAACTGTACACGGATTAAGAAGCTGGACGTCAAACTTCTTGCGGCCAGTAAAACCGTTGTGTAAAAGCAAAAAATTGTGATCTGCTTCAACAATAACATTGAGAGGTGCATATAGATGAACACCAGCAAATTGAGCTATATTTCTCAGAACCTCTTTTGTCAAGAAAGGCACGCCGGTATATACACTCTTATAACCAGGAAATTCTTTTACCGCCAACGCTGCCTTTCCATCAGAGTAGGTAGCCAAGGTGGTTGCTTCCACATCCTCTACCCAAAAGCGTGGACTGATTTCAAGTGGATGAATCTTTTTTTCCCGAGGGTGATCAAACCCGAGCATGCTTATTTCTGTCTCTGAATTGACCCCTTGTAGAATTGGATGTTTTTTATCAAGAATATTCATGCGAAGATGCTCTTTTTTATAACTTATTCCCATCTTCATTCCGGTCATTTTTTCGACCGTGTTCAACTGTAACCCATTCTCATTGCTGACATAACCAGGCGCGTAGATCCACAACATAGTTTTACCATCGCATTTTAAGGATTCTACCCAGCTTCGCTCTTGGTTTGTCATGAAATATGGATTTAGGAATATATAGAGCTTATATTGTTTCTGAACGAATTCGTGTCCAAGATCGTTGATCTCATAAAGATCGTAAGGAGCACCAATTTGCGAAAGCTCTTCAGGCAACAAGCGATGGATTAAATTGCGATATAATACACTTGCATGATAGATGTCATGGTAATACAGGGTCTTGTCACTAACGATAACAGCAATCTCTGTAGCAGATTTACGTGCTAAATCCCGCGTCTTCATATAGATACCGTGCATCATTTTAATAGTGTCTAAAATATCCGGTTGGTCAAAATAAGAAACAGCTTTTCTCCCGCCAGCACCCGGGCTGCTCCAATCTGCAAGCCAAGCTCCGCTCCCTTGAATGATTACAGTTCCCAGATCACGCGTTAGAACTGCTCTAGTCTCTTTGTCACTTTTGTGCCGTCCATAACTCTTTAAGGAGGCGACATAGGTACGATAATCCATTTCAGCAATATGAAGTTTATTATGAAGACGAACACTCGCATAAGGTAGAAATGATGTGAACTTTTGTCCAGCAAAACGGCTATAACCGTATTCTAAGGGGCTAGCAAAGCCGTCAAAATACGGACTTTCGAGCATCTTATAAAGATAGGAATGTAGCCCTTGCAGGATCGTACCCGGGCTGTTGTTCGGCCTCAAATGTTCCAGGGTGTAACCGTAATAACTCAGTACCAGTGCACGGCCTTTCGTTTCTTCTTTTATGACTTTACCAATGTTTTCTATTAAAAAACGCGGGACCATTGTGATATTACATTCGAACAAATCAAATGCCATCCGCCCTTCTGTGGGATTACGAAAGAGTCCCCCTTTATCCCCTTCTTTTCCGAGTTCGCTCTGCACTGGTTTAGCGGTCTCAAATGTCACATTTGAATCTTTCCATGCCTCGCGAAGCATAGAAACATCTCCCGCATATTTCTCACGCAAGAAATTGCGAAAGTAAGAAATACCAGATTCGCTCCAATCTCCAATGGTAATCTTGGATCGATCCAGCTGGAACTCATTCTCACTTGTGCCACCCATAAAGGATTCTGCTTCGGCAAGTTCTGGTAGATACCCAATCACATGGGAGGCATAGGGTTGGGATTCTAGAAATCGGCACAAACGACGCACAAAATTTTGACATTCCTTAGCATACTTTTCTGAAGCAAAACTCACTCCCCCAACTTTCTTACCAAAGGCTGTTTCGATTAATTCTTTCTGGTACCTTCTCCATTGTATACCTCCCTCCCGCATGTACATTTCTACTATGAAATGCGCCGCAGGATCTATTCGCAACAGATGGCGTATATGATTGTCAATGTGGGGAAAATGGACACTGTCATAGACATCGTCACCCACATTTCCAAAGGGGTAAATCTGCAAGTGGTATAACTTGATTCCAGTTGTGGAAAACGACTGATATCTGGGTAATGACACATTGCCCATGGCCCAAAATATGGGCACATGCTTCTGGTTATCCATTATTAACTTAATAATACCGTTTTCCTTAACCATGTGGAAATCTTTAGTGATTTTAAACACAGGTAGGTTGGGACGAACAACATTAATTTGTCCAATTACCCCCTTTAAATCCTGTAAATGCGCATTAAGAAACTGCAGTTCTGAACCATTAACTAATCCTACGCCTTTAAAAAATATTGGAGAGAATCCATGAACTGCATATGAAGGAACATACAATTTTCTTTTTATCGTTATCGTTTCTCCAATTGACCATTGATCAGCTGAACGGTCCGGTTCAATGATGAACTTCGCCCATTTGTAGTTTGCGAAATCGCGATTAAGTGATTCTTCTCCTATAGTTATAATAAATACAAAAGGTTGACTGAGTTTGCTGATCGGCCGAAGGCAAATACTCACTTCGGCTTCTTCGCTTACTTTCGGATTGATTGGATTAATGGCGATACTTTCAACAATCATCTGTTCTTGTTGCTCATATATCCCAAGATTAAAATAAGCTAAGTAACTCCAAGGCTCAATTGGAACTCTACCAATCACCATAACCGATTCCCATTTGGAATCGTCAAATCCTGATTTCTCCCAATCAGATTGTTCGGTGCGGCAAACTTTCCATGTTTCATCCGTTATTACATATTGAGTTTCTAAGGCTGTATTGATAATCGTTTCTAAAATAAGTGACATCCTAGGCCATCCTGGATTACTAAAGACATCGCAACGGACTGCCAAACAATTGTTACCTTCCTTAAGATATTTAGTAATTTCTATAGGGAAAATTCTTTTCGCGCCTTCCTCTACTTTTACACCGTTTAAATAAATAATATAGTAATCATTTGAACGAGCCAGGATAAATGCATTTTTAAGATCTTTAAAGTTTTTAACTTGAAAGGTTTTACGGAGCCAACGCGGTTCAATTTTAACTACCTTATCGCTTTCGTGCGACCATATATGATTTGCCCGCCAAACAGAAGACGATAATTTTAAAGGCGGTAATGGTCTTTTTGAACCCAAAACCACTATTTCAGCCAATTGGGTATAGGAGCCACTGTTTCTAAGAATTTCAATGCGAAGACGTTCAGTAGTTAATTCAGAAAAAGAAATTTCAATTTCACCGTGATGTTTTTGAGCCTCACAATCAACCTGCTTAATAAGTTTCCATTCTTCCTGTTGCCACTGATACAAAGATAAATCACGGATATTACTGTCGCCGCTCTCCTTCAAAAGAACCTGATTCATCGACACAGGATCGTCCCAGCGCACCTCCAACCATTGTGGGGTATCGGCATCCAAACTTCGCCAGACAGTACTCAAATTCCCATCAATCAGGTTGTCAGGATAATAAGTATCAAAGTCCAACATTGAAGAAGCTAAAATAAATGCACCTTGCTTGTTAACTGCACTGTCTTTTATAAGCTTTTCCTGTTTTTTTTGATGTTCTATTATACCTAACAGTTGTGGATTTAATTTAAGGTCTCCTTGCGTCAATTCATTCACCTCCTTTGCCGAAAGAGCGTAATTAAAGATACGAACCTCATCTATAATACCAATCATAGCTTGTCTATCTGTAGATATGGAGAGACTATCAGAGGAAGCTACTGGATCAAGATGAATCCCACGGACATCATTAGCCGTTGCAACCCCATTAATATAAAATGCGGCAGACGCTCCGCTCCTTACAACAGCAACATGACAAAAGGTGTCTTTTGATAATGGAATTGCAGACTGACTCGCCTGGGATGCACCGGCCTGATTCGTTCTATAATAAAGTTGCCCAGTCCCACCATCTATACGGAATATAAATCCATAATTCTCATAACTCTCCGAATTGGCAATAGTCCAATTAGTTGTGCCGTCAGGAAAAGTTTCAGCTGTTATTTTAATCCATGCTGTAATTGTAATATCACCCGTTATTTTTAAGCTTGCATCCCTATCACAATCTATATACTGATTGCTGCTAAACTTCAGTGCAGAACCTAAAAAACCTTGTGTCCACGTTGCTTCATTTATTATATATCCATCATTGCCATTGCCTGAGCTATCTTTCACTAATACCCCATTACCTTCATCAAACTTCCAATACCCCGCACATCCCTTTCCTTCCTTCGCACTAACATATATATTACCTTCTCCTATTATGATTAGTGTGAATAGCAATAACAAGATCCTATTTGTTTGCAGTACTTTGTTAATTTTTAACATTTTTACCCACCCCTTTCATATATAACTTACAGTAAATACATATGTTACAGAAATTTTATCCTTTGATACTTTTTAAGACTACATCAAAAGCTATGCTTATTTTACAACCGATTGTAGATATATAAGTTACAACATCTGCCACCTCCCTTCACCATCAGAATTTGCCATTTTTAACAAAGTCCTATGTATGTCTATTATCATATCCTTACTTCAATTCATCTATATTTAAAATAACTTTCCTAAAAGCATTAATATATTGGTCCAGCAAGGCCTTTTTAGCTCGCGGAAAAGTAGGAACGCTTATAATTTTATCCCTTATTGCTTCAGTTACTGGTAGAGGCCTTATCTTTACGCCTTTCTCTCTATATAATGGCTGTTGATGCTGGAGAGGATATCTCTCTCCACTTACTTGGGCCCCTTCTGCCCGGAGAGCCTCTATAAATTTTTCTTTCTTAATAACTAAAATATCCTCTTCATAGATCAATTCATGCTGATAATAGACCCTCTCTATGTAGGAGGGAGTTTCAAATATTTTTATACCACGTAGATCCTTTACCCCAGCATCAAAATATTCTACGTTTTTATTCCTTTGGGCATTCCGTTTGTCTAGATTCTTTAACTGAATCCGAGCTATAGCTGCGGCCAAAGAATACATCCTGTGCTTATAACCAAAAGCTGTGGCATAATATCTTCTATACCTTGAGCCCTTAGGTAGTTTAGATAGTCTTTCATAATGCCCCATTGCCAAAGCACGCTCATAATATTCACGGTTATCAGTTACAAGCATCCCGCCTTCACCTGCTGGCATGAGTTTTGAATTCTGGAAACTAAAGCACCCTATATCACCAATAGTCCCTATCTTCTTGCCTTTATACTTAGCTCCATGGGCATGTGAAGCATCTTCAATAACCTTAAGCCTATATTTTCTGGCTATGGCCATTATCTCATCCATCTCGCAAGGCATACCCCAGAGATGTACTACTATAATAGCCTTGGTTTTTTTGGTTATACACCTCTTTATATCTTCTGGGTCAATATTACAATTCTTCGGCGAAACTTCTACAAAGACAGGAATTCCTCCAAAGGCAAGTATTGGAGCACAGGTGGCCCAGTAAGTATAGGAAGGTGTTATCACCTCATCTCCTGGCCCTAAATCTAAGGCAAAAAAGGCAGCGTGTATAGCCGCTGTCCCATTATTGTGGCTTAAGGCATAACGAGAGCCAAGATATGTTTTAAATTCATCTTCCAGTCGATAGACTTCTTCAGAGATAGATATCTCGCCCCTCTGTAATAGGGTCTTAACTCTTTCTATTTCCTCACGACCAATTATCGGCCACTGCAATGCCTTTTTAGCATCAATGGTTATTGTCTTCTTTCCTCCATTGGTAGCTAATATCCCTTTCATAGCTAATATCCTTTTCATAAGAACAATTTGAGCTTAAACTTTTTTATATAGTCGTCCACTTATGGAACCTGTCCATCTAGATTAGTCCAGTTATATTTATTTTCAAATTCAGACCTATCGACCGACCCTACGTGACCATCACCAAAGAGAACATTAGCTTTTCCATTGTGTCTTAGATGAATCCGATGATCATTTGCAATAGGATTATTAAAAATATAATATGCCTGTTTACGATGACCAGTGTCACCGGGTAGCTCTAACACACTATCGGCAACAAAGATAAACTCTACGAGAGAATTAGCACCTAAAGTACCATTACTATTTTTAACTGGTTCGGTCAATATCCACGAATATTTTAAACCGGTACTTCCAGCATCTGGATCAAGCTGCATGCCATAAGCTCTGGAATAGTTCGCATAGACTTTATCTTCTTGACTTGGACAAACAAAAATAGTCGGTTTACCAACAACTGGAGTAGGAAGATAGGCATTATTATGTAGTAAAGCTATCCACGTCCTCGTGGTCTGGGCGGGGTTGGTATTAACTGGTGGTGCCAAGCCATTCCAATCGTTAGCATACGTAATCAATGCCAATCCAATCTGTTTGAGATTACTTATACAGGCTACTTTTTTTGCTGAGTCTCTCGCATTCTTCAAGGCTGGTAATAGCATTGCAGCCAGAATGGAAATAATAGTTATAACCACAAGTAACTCAATAAGGGTGAATCCATGTCGTGTGTCTGGCACACACATATCGTTTTTTAGGGTTAAACAAGTCCGCCGAAAAGCGTCTTTCAGTCCCTTCATTTGTTTTTTTACCCCCTCTTTATCCCCTATTACAGAGCCTGCGGTTTTGTAAACTCTGCTTTATCTTTGTGACTAACACTACTTATTTCACTCCTTTTTTAATTCCAGTTTATGAATCTATTTTAAAATGACTATCATTAACATTTTTTATCTTCTGCTACAGAGTATACCTCATGAAAACGGATTTGTCAAATACTGTAAGACACTAAGACCATTATTTAATTGAATATCTTATACTTTCTACAACTTTATTCTACAGTGTTTATATCTCTAAATAATAAAAATGTCCTCCCAATATAAAGTAGGGAAGCCGAGCATAGAACCCACTCGGCTTCCCTATTTCCCTTATCCTAGCTTTACTTACGTTGGTCGTGTGGAACAATAACATCCAAATCCCACAACGCTGAACCACCACAGTCATCAGTTGCAGTTACTGTAATTGTGTAGGTTCTCTTCCCGAGATTTCCTGCACGTTCTGCACGAAGAAGAACTGATGTGTCAGTTATCTGGACATCATTTACAGTGTCTCCATCACCGATACCATTGTCTGGCTGATCACTTACAGCACTTACACTAATAGCGACATTCCCATAAGAAGCTGTAATACCAGAAGTATCGAGTCCTACATCCACCATTTCATGGTTTGGCGGCCAGAGCAATGATTTAGCTACTGTTGGTTCTCCAGTTATCACTATGTCATCAGTGTCATCACACGCATCACCAATACCATCACCATCGCAATCTTCTTGGCCTGGATTGGCTATTGTTGGACAGTTGTCTTCATCATCAGGTATTCCATCTCCATCACTATCTACAACAACTGTATATATCCCGAAATAGTCAATCTGTGCGGAGCGACAAGCATTTGGAGCACTTATTCCGATGAGGAGTTTTCCGAATGGACCTGGAGGAACTGGTATTATCACTGTCTCCCAATCTCCTGAGCCGGCGGTCCAACCAATGTTAGCAACCATCTGCCAAGTTCCTGTATATAACTCTACTTTATAGTTGATATGGGTTTTTATCCTCATGCTCATGTAGGTGCCCGCCTCAGCTACTCCTACCACACCATATCCTGTGAGATAACCTCCCCACATGTTTTCTGGTACAGATATGGTGGCCACACCGCTATCTGAGCTGAAACTCATACCGCCGGCATCCCAACCTGTTGTACTGTCCATCACGTCTTCCCATAGAACAAGGTCACCAGTTACAGCAGGCGTATCGTCGTCAGTAAGCGTATCGCCGCCGCGGTATATACCAAAGTAGTCAATCTGTGCGGAGCGACTAACACCTATAGTAGCATTTATTCCGATGAAGAGTTTTCCGAATGGACCTGGAGGAACTGGTATTATCACTGTCTCCCAATC